>TARA_R110002050_G_scaffold74772_5_pt1 | contig 47594 bp, 52 predicted proteins | sample TARA_R110002050 | Tara Oceans TARA_R110002050 (sample SAMEA4396988) | marine metagenome | biome: Polar Biome; feature: [DCM] deep chlorophyll maximum layer (ENVO:01000326); material: water (ENVO:00002006), including particulate matter (ENVO:01000060) such as... | depth 25 m
ATCAAAAGGTATGTCTATGGAAGATTTTATAAAGGAAATGGAAGTTATCGTTTATTCTGGTACGAAACTGAATATAGATTATTGGATTAATGACATTTTAGATGAAGATCAACAAGAGGAAATTCATGATTATTTCATGGAGTCTGAATCTGATAGTATTGATGCTGCCATTGAAGAATTTGATGGCGATTATGATGATGATGAAATTCGTTTATACCGTATAAAGTTTATTAGTGAAGTGGCAAACTAGTTATGTTCTAATTTGGGCGTTGTCTAAGGGGGTGGGTTTTCTACTATATCTTTCTGCGAAGCAGTCCCAAACTGGTTTCGGGATATCATAATCAATTATTTATAAAGTAAGTTTCAAATCTAAATCTTCGCTTAAAGAATGTTGTTTTAATTCCTAACGCATTTATGATTACATTAATTTAAGATATTAATCAATGAATACTCACTAACTCGTGTATTTACTAGCTTATTTTTTTACTAAACGTAGTTTTGTTTTGAAGAGGTTTGTTTAAGATTAGGCACTAAATTAAGCACAGAAATAACGAATAGAAAAACCTCTAAGATTTTCATGAGTAAGTGTGGACTAGCAATTAATTTTATACGTTGCTGTAAAATGTTATTCAATCTTTATAAACTACTTTTTTTAGAATTAAGAGTCTAAAAGGGAATAATATGATTATTGTTAGAGCAGTAGAAACCAAATACTGTAAACCTTGTTCTATACCTAGATTAAATAATAAATTAGCTAGTAAATAAAATGAAATTAAATAAATTAAAAATTTAATTAATTTATTTGTTTCGTGTTTCGTTTTAAATAGATATTTGTTTTGAGCAGTGTATAAAAACAAATAGTTTATGGCATATATTATAAGGAATGATATTGTTTCAGAGACATTTAAAATTTCTACTAAAAATATAATTCCAAAAAAAACAAAACCATAACTTACAATACTGAAAAGAAGGTATTTGATGGTTAGGTTCTTGTTTTTTTTGTTTAAAAATCTATTTATCATAATGTCATTATACTTAAAAAAATTAGTCGTTTATTTTTTCAGCTAAAATTATTGTCCAAGGAATAACAGATTCAACAGATATTACTTTTCCAAACTTTTTTTCAATTAGTTTAATTATAGATTTTTTTGACCAATGGTTGAGGTGACCAGGTGTATTTCCGAAGTCTTTAAGATATTTAAATCTGCACATATTTAAAAAACGCCAGAGAGGCTCTCGAGGCACACCTAAAATTAAATATCGTTTTGATATTCTTTTCAATTCCTCAAGTGCTATTTCTGGATAATCTAAATGTTCTAAAACTTCAAGTAAAAAAACCAAATCTACCGACTCGTTTGAATATTGTAATTCATAAACACTTTCTTGAAATATTTTTAATTTAGGATTATTTTTTTTTGTAATCTCTACGAGTTTTTCAACATATTCAGAAGCAGATAAATTTTCAATCATCAAATTTAAACGCATTGTAGACAAGCCCTCGCCCGCACCGATTTCATGAGCAGATATCACAGGACTAGCTTTAGATAATAATCTTTCAACAGCTTTAAAATAATTATTCACGAGATATTTAGAAATAAAACCCGAATCTTTATATTTTCCAGAAAAGTCTTCAGTTTCAGGTATTGCTGTTAGTTTTGAATGATCAATTTTCTTCAAAATATTTTTTTTTAATTAAATAAAGTAGTTTCTCTTGATTATTTCGTATTCTGTTAAGCATATCTGCTAAAAATGCTAAAACAAATAAAAATACTGACATTCCTAAAAGAGATAATGCAATTATTCCAATGCTTTTATAAGGAGTAATAACTTCATTTACATACCAATGAATGGCAACAAAACCACCTAAAGTCATAGAAATGAATAGTACTAAAAACGCTATCCATGAGAAAAATCTGAGTGGTTTATAATCTTTTAAACATTTAAATATTATTACTGAGGTTTTAAAGGCATATTTAAAAATATTATTCGCTATTCTAGATACTCTTTCTTCAAAATAGGTGACATTTACAGGTATTTGCTTAACTCTATACCCTTTATTCAGTAAGTCTAATATCGTTTCATGGGTATAAGTAAAATCACCTTGCAAATTCAAACTCAATAAGCAATCTTTAGAGTATGCTCTAAATCCACATGAAGCATCTTTAATTATTGTTTTCGAGATAAAACTTACAATTTTACTAATTTGTTTATTTCCCCAGAACTTTATTCTAGGCATTTTGAGAGGTTTTGTACTATCAAATCTATTTCCGATGCAAAAATCAGCTTCATAGTTAACTATAGGCTCAGTCATATTTTCGATTTGATTAACATCAAATTGCCCATCAGCATCTATGCTAACTAATATATCTATATTTTTTTTCAAGGCATAATTTACTGCTGTTTGAAATGCACTACCTACCCCCTTGTTGTAATTGTGATTAATTACTGTTGCTCCTGCTTTAATAGCCTCCTGTTGGGTATTGTCCGAGCTCCCATCATTTATAACCAGTAGTTCTGATACTATAGAGTCGCAAATTGACCTAGACACTGAATTTAAAACCTTATAAATAGTTTCCTCTTCGTTTAGAGCGGGCATGTAAACTATTATTTTTTTTTGTGATATTTTGGTCATAGTTGTCCTAAAAGTGTTTACTTAAAACTAGATAATCAAGTCTCAATTCATTTGCAATATAAATGAAACACATGATTTGTGATGCATAAATAAACCATTCGTTTCTCATTTTAAATTTAGTGCCTAATAAATAATATCCAACTAGAAATCCAGGTAATAGAATTAGCCAGTACCTGCTAAAACCAGTTCCTGCCAATATTAAACCTAACATTAATAAAATTATAGACGTTAAAAGAACTTTTAGACCTTCAGTATTTGTTCTCTTCACGTAACCATAAATAAAAGCTATAATAAGGACAATGCTAAGCAAATAATTTCTGAAACCAGTTATTGGTACAAAAAGTGATATGAAAGCAGGAACTCCATTTATTTTATTAACCTCATGATGTTGAATTAAACCAAGACCTGCTTTAATATTATAAAGCAGTTGATTATTTGTTTTAAACCTATTAAAATAACTTATTTCAGATAAATTCTGCATTTCAATGTTGTAAACATATTTGAACCAAAATAGTAAGGGGAAAGTTAGTATAAAGCTATATGTGATAAGTTTATAAATAGATTTTCTATCTCTGTGCTTATAGTACTGGTAAAATTTGAATAATATTAATACCCCAAGAATAAGGTATAGATATCTAGTTATAGCCAATAATAAAAATAAGATAAGTGCTTTTAAATACGTACTCGTATTGAGTTCAGAATTTAAGTAAAACATAAAACCCCAAAAACAAAAAAATAGAATTGCTTCCGGGTACAAACTGGGGAAAAATGCAATTCCAACAGTATTAGTTGCAGTAAGTGCTAGTATTGCTATAACTACTCTTTGGTTTATTTGTTCTTTTTTGAGAAATAAATAAGCAAATCGAAATCCAAAAATCATCAATCCAATATTAAATAGTTTATGTAAAAGAAAACCTAATTGAGGAAATGAATTAACTTTGAAAAATGACATAATAAAAGGAATAATTGGGCTGACCGTAGAGGGATGATTCACTTGATAATATTTTCCAGTCAGTATATTGTCAGAAATCATAGCATATGTTAATTCGTCAGCCTGAAGTGGCAATATAAGAGAACGAAGTAATGAAACTAGGCTAAACAAGAAGATTATTGTAAATATTTTTTCTTGTTTAATAAAATTTAAAATTTTCATTGGTTCTTTTTAATGTTTTATATAATAAGACAAACGAATTTAGCTAATTTTTCTGCGAAAGCGATAAAACTGTTTTAAAAAAACTTATAAGCCTAAACTCATAAATTTTAACTTACTTTCCTATCTTTGCACTTTCTTAAAAATTAGAACAATGCAAGACGGTTTATACGCAAAATTTAATACAACAAAGGGAGAAATCCTTGTTGCTTTAGAATATCAAAAAACACCAGGTACAGTAGGTCACTTTGTAGCTTTAGCAGAAGGGAATCTAGAAAACAAAGTAAAACCTCAAGGAACACCATATTATAATGGTTTAAAATTCCATAGAGTAATTCCAGATTTTATGATTCAAGGTGGTTGTCCACAAGGAACAGGTTCTGGAAACCCAGGGTATCAATTTGCTGATGAATTTCATCCAGACTTAAAGCATGATGGACCAGGTGTTCTATCTATGGCAAATGCAGGACCAGGAACTAATGGAAGCCAGTTTTTTATAACGCATATCGAAACATCTTGGTTAGATAATAAGCATACTGTTTTTGGTAAAGTACAATCAGGACAAGATGTTGTTGATGCTATCGCTCAAGGCGATCTTATTGACAGTTTAGAAATTATAAGAGTAGGAACAGAAGCAGAAGCTTATAATGCTGTTGAAGCTTTTAGAACATTTGAAGGTTCTAGGGAAGAAAAATTAGCAGAAGCTAAAGCAGCTTCAGAAGCAGAATTAGATAAAATAGCTGTTGGTTTTAAAGCAACAGATAGTGGTTTACGTTACCAAATTCTTCAAGAAGGCTCTGGTGCAAGTGCAGAAAAAGGTAAAACAGTATCTGTACATTATAAAGGACAATTATCTGACGGAACCGTGTTTGATTCATCATATAAACGTAATCAACCTATCGATTTTCAACTAGGAGTTGGTCAAGTAATTCCAGGTTGGGATGAAGGAGTTGGTTTATTAAAAATAGGCGATAAAGCACGTTTTGTTATCCCTAGTGATTTGGCATACGGAAGTGCTGGTGCTGGAGGAGTAATTCCTCCAGATGCTACGTTAATTTTTGATGTTGAGTTAATGGATGTAAAATAGTATTCAGAAAAAATAAATAAAAAAGCACTCAATTATTGGGTGCTTTTTTATGCTATAAATTTAAATTAGAATAACGTTATATAAAGCGTAATTTTTCCAATAAGCTAGGTAATTTAAGATTGGTCGATTATTTTTTGTTTCAGAATTTCTTAAGTGTAATTTCGTACAATGATTAACGTGAAGAGTACAGCTTTGTATAATGAAATTTTAAAAGAGCTAAATTACCCCTTCGGGAATATTTTTATTTTTAAAGGTTTTATAGTTGCAGAGATTAATGAAGGAGTAAATTATACATGGGAAAATCACGCAAGACTTGTTACAGAAGATGTTTGTTGTTATCTAGGAACAGATGGTAGTGATCTTATTTATATATCCAATAGAATACGTTCATATTCTGTTGATGCTTCAGGTTGGTCAACATTTTACAATAAAAAATTTGCCTTAAAAGGGTATTATATTGTTTCTAACAATAAATTAGGAAAGTTAGCGGTAAAGATTGAAAATTTGTTTTTAAAAATTAAGATCAAACATTTTAATGATTTATTTATAGCTATAAATTTTGTAAAAACAGGGATGACCGAAATTGCTTAACAATTTCTACCTTTGTTATTATGACAGAGCAAGAACTACAAAAACTTAAATATCCAATTGGTCAATTTGATTGTCCTAAAAGTATTTCTAAAGAACATATTTCAAGTTGGGTTTCTATTTTAGAACATTTTCCAAGTAAGTTAGAAAATCTTGTAAAAGATTTAACTAACGAACAATTAGATATGCATTATAGACCTGGCGGATGGACTATAAGACAGGTTGTTCATCATTTATCAGATAGTCATCATCATAGTTACACGCGTTTTAAATGGGCTTTAACTGAAGATAAACCAATTATAAAGGCATATTATGAAGAACGGTGGGCAGAGTTAATAGATTCTAAAACAGCACCTATAGAGATGTCATTACTTCATTTAAGAGTGATACATACCAAATTAGTGTATTTACTAAAAACGTTAAATGAAGATGATTTAAACAAATGTTTTATTCATCCGGAAACCAATAGCGAAGTTTTATTAAGCTTTAATATTGGTAATTACGCATGGCATAGCAATCATCATTATGCACATATAGAAAATTTATTAAAGCAGAAGAAGGCTTCAATTTAGATTAACTTTTAATTAAAAAAGCAATAAATGAAATTTAAAATACTATTATTAATTGTTATTATTTGTTGCACTGTGCAAGCACAAATACCATATAAAGAGTATTATGATAATGGTGTTTTGGAAATTGAAGGAGCTACAGAAGAAGGCTTATTAACTGGCGAAATAAAATATTATTATCCATCAGGAAATTTAGAGATTGTTGATTATTATTATAAAGGTAAAAGATTAGGTATTAGTAAGGAATATTATGAAAGTGGTCAATTATCTGCTTTAGTTAATTATAGTAATGATGTAGAGCACGGTTTACTAAAAACGTATTATGAAGATGGGAAATTAAAATCTAAAGTTAATTTTAATAACGGTAAAAAAGTTGGAGTATCTATTATATACCATAATAATGGAAACTTAAAAAGTAAGATGAATTATAACGAAAATGGTAAGGCTAATGGTGAGTATGTAGCTTATTTTTATAATAATAAACTTTATAATAAATGTTCTTATGTAAATGGTAGTATTGATGGGCCATTAAATGTTTATAATTTAAACGGACAATTAATTAAAACAGTAAATTATAAAAGCGGAAAAAAGAATGGTGTTTTAAAGGAGTATTTTAAAAGCGGAAAATTAAGAATAAATTCAGTTTATAAAGATGATAAATTAGAACAAGATTATTTGCAATATTATGAAAATGGGCAACTAAGAGTAAATGCAAAAATGTCTTATGGGTATGTAGAAAATAGGAATAGTTATTATGCTAATGGTGCATTAGAATCAGAAATGATTAAGAATAAAGAATCTGGTAATTTCGATTGCAAATATTATCATCTTAATGGGGAAGTACTGAGTATAGGTCAAACAAAAGGCTGGTCGTATATTACCAAAATTGGAGAATGGGTATATTATCATACTAATAAAAGTATATATAAAACAGAATTATATAGTAATTATGGTGGACTTCAAGAAGTTATTAATTGTTTTGATGGTAAAGGAAATTCATTAGATAAAGGAGGTTTTATTAACGGAAATGGATCACTTAATGATTACGATATAAATGGAACACTTGTTAAAGTTCATGTCTATAAAGATGGAGCGATTGTAAAAAAATAAATTTCACTTTTTTTGATTAGACCAGTTCACATAAAAGATACAGAAGCACTTTTAAATATTTATAATTATTACGTTTTAAATACGATTATAACTTTTGACGATGTTCCTTTTACAGTAGAAGCTTTTAAGAATAAAATAGAAACTATTGCAGCCAATTATCCATTTATTGTTTTTGAAGAAGATAACAAAGTTTTGGGTTATGCGTATGCGAATAAATGGCGTGAAAAGCCTGCTTACAAGCATACTGTAGAAACTACAGTTTATTTAGACCATAAAGCACTTGGGAAGCAAATAGGAACTAAATTATATAAAGAACTTTTAACGCAGCTAAAAGAACGAGACTATCATGTTATTATTGGTGGTTTAACATTACCAAATGATGCAAGTGTTAGGCTTCATGAAAAATTTGGTTTCAAACAAGTTGCTCATTATAAGGAAGTAGGGTTGAAGTTTGGTAAATGGCTAGATGTGGGGTTTTGGCAATTAACGCTTTAAAAAAATATAAAACCTTTTCTTTGGAAAGTATTTAAGAAGGGCTTTTCCATTTAATATTACAGCCAATACTTGGTTTTTGGGTGGTTGTGCTCTCTTTTTCTTCAATCAAACAATCTAGAGCAAGTTTTAAATCTTTACCAGTTACAGGAAGTCCATTCCCAGGTCTTGAATCGTCTAATTGTCCTCTATAGATAAGTTTTAATTCTTTATCAAAAACATATAAGTCTGGTGTGCAAGCGGCATCATAAGCTTTTGCTACATCTTGAGATTCATCATATAAATAAGGAAAAGGATAACCTTCATTTTCAGCAAGTGTTTTCATCTTTTCTGGACCATCTTGAGGATAGTTTACTGCATCGTTACTAGAAATAGCTATAAATTGAATACCTTTTTGTTTATAATCATTAGCCATTTTTACGATCTGTGAATTTATATGAATTACAAACGGACAATGGTTACATATAAACATAATTAGTGTACCCGTTTCTCCTTTTAATTGACGAAGTGATAAATTATTTTCAGATATGGTATCAAACAAATTAAAATCTGGTGCTTGTGTTCCTAAAGGAATCATATTTGAAGGTGTATTTGCCATAAATAAAAGTTTTAACAAAGTTCGTGATTTAATACCAAAAAAATCTTAAAATACCTGAGGAAAACAGTGTCTATTTTTTATATTTTAATAAAAAATAGACACATAACTTAGGCTATGCTTACATTTTTTATTTCATCTAAATTGAAATATATTTCTATTTTCTTGTCAACCATTTTAAAATTTATTTGGTAATTTGTATTTTTAAGCAATGAACAATACAATAACTTTCGAAGATTTTACAAAAGTAGATTTACGAGTAGGAACTATTATAGAAGTAAGTGATTTTCCTGAAGCACGTAACCCTGCGTATCAGCTGACTATAGACTTTGGAGATTTAGGAATTAAAAAATCATCAGCTCAAATTACAACACTTTATAAAAAGGGAGATTTACTTGAAAAGCAAATTGTTGCTGTTGTAAATTTCCCTAAAAAGCAAATAGCTAAGTTTATGAGTGCGTGTTTAGTTCTGGGTGCTGTAAACGGAAAAGATGTTATTTTATTAAACCCTGAGAACAAGGTTAAAAATGGCAGTGTAGTGGCGTAACTTTAATTACAGTTAAAACATAAAAAAATCCGCTACATTAAAATGTAACGGATTTTAGTATAACTTGTTCAAGTTAATTAAATATCGTCAAAATCTATATCTGTAAAACTTTCAGGAGTTTTAACTTCATCTTCATCTTCATCTTCAGTAGCTTTAGGTGTGTCATCATATTCTTTTTTAAAGTCTTTTTGATGACGCTCACTAATAACTTCATTACCTTTTTCGTTTATAATGTAATCAGTCATTTCTGCTAATATTTCTTTAAATTCAGCAAAGTCCTCTTTGTAAATATAAATTTTATGTTTTTTATAATGAAAAGACCCATCATCGTTAGTGAATTTTTTACTTTCAGTAATAGTTAGATAATAATCTTCTGCTTTTGTAGCTCTTACATCAAAAAAATAAGTGCGTCTTCCGGCTCTTAATACTTTTGAAAAAATTTCTTCTTTCTCCATCATGTCATAATTATTCATAGTGTTGTTTTGAAATTTATGCGATTAGCATTTGTATACCAAAAATCTAAAAAAAACCGATACTAACCAACAATTTAGGTAGTTTCTTTTTGAAATATTACTATTTAATGAATAAAACAAAAAATTAGTAAGCTATATAAATAGGTGTTTTCAATAGTATAAATTTAATTTGAAACAGTTTCACTTAATTGTTTTAAGTAAAGATGTTTGTAGTAACCATCTATGTTAATAAGTGATTCGTGAGTACCTTTTTGTACGATTTCTCCGTTATCTAAAACAATAATTCTGTCAGCATTTTTAGCTGAAGAAATTCTATGACTAACAATAATAGTTGTCTTTCCTTTAGACAGCTTGTTTAAGTTTTTTAGTATTTTTTCTTCTGTTTCGGTATCTACTGCCGATAAACAATCGTCAAATAATAAAATTTTTGGTGATTTTATAATGGCCCTAGCAATTGAGACACGTTGTTTCTGTCCGCCAGAAAGCGTAATACCACGTTCTCCTAAAACAGTATCGTAGCCCTTATTAAATTTAATAATGTTTTTATGTACTTGTGCATTTTTAGCAGCTTCAATAACATCATCATCTGTTGCATCTTCTTTACCAAACTTAATGTTGTTTTTTATAGAATCAGAAAACAAGAAGGCATCTTGCGGTACATAGCCAATAGCATTTCTTAAATCTGATAAGTTGTGTTTGTCTATTTCTATATTATTAATGAGAATACTACCACTGTCAATATCATAAAGTCTACCTATTAAATCTAATATAGTAGATTTTCCCGATCCTGTTTTTCCAATTACAGCAAGTGTTTCGCCTTCTTTTATACTAAAATTAACTTTGTTTAAAGCTTGAATATTTGTGTCATCATAAGTAAATGATACATTTTTAAAAGTAATATCACCAGTAATTTCGGTGTGAGCTTCAATAGTATTTTTAATTTCTGGTTCTATTTTTAAAAATTCATTAATTCGTTTTTGTGAGGCTTCTGCTTGTTGTATAATAGAGGTTACCCACCCTACAGTTGCAACAGGCCATGTAAGCATGTTTACATAAATAATAAACTCGGCAATGGTACCTAAACTTTCAATTTCGCCATTAATATATTGCATACCACCTATGTAAATCACTAATAAATTGCTAATACCTATAAGTAAAATCATCATAGGAAAAAACCAAGCTTGTACTTTTGCTAAGCTAATTTGTTTTTGTTTGCTAGTAGCTGCAAGTTTATTAAAATTTGTTGATGTTAAAGGTTCAATACCATAGGCTTTAATTACTGAAATACCACTAAAAGATTCTTGGGTATAGGTAGATAATTTTGACAGGTATTCTTGAACAACAGTACTTCTATGATGTATTTCTTTACTTAATTTATAAATAATAATAGATAGAATAGGTAATGGTAGGATGGTGTAAAGCGCTAGTTTTGGAGCTTTATTAAACATGTAAATTAATACAATTATAAAAAGTGTAATAGTATTAATACTATACATAATGGCGGGCCCAACGTACATGCGTACACGTACAACATCTTCGCTTATACGATTCATTAAATCGCCTGTTCTATTTTTTTTGTAAAAATTTAAAGAAAGCTTCTGGTACTGGTCGTAAATCTCGTTTTTTAAATCGTATTCTATATATCGAGACACGTTTATAATGGCTTGTCTCATAAAAAAAGTAAGAATACCTCCAACTATGGCGGCACCAATAATATATAGTATAATTACGGCTAGTTCACTTTCAATAGTTGCACCTTCAGTTGCATGTCCTGCTTTATATTTTTCAACGACTACAAAAATTTCTCCAACCAATCGTGGCGTAAAAAGTAAAAATATTCTAGCAACAATAGTAATAACAATACCTATTAAAAGATGCACTTTATATTTAAAAAAATATTTATTTAAATGTTGTAATTCTTTCATTAATAAATTAGTGATTCACTTTTTAAGTGAAAAAAATATGAGTGAACAAAGATAAAGGTTTAAAACAAAAAACATCTTTGTATTAGTATTTACTAAGTGTTAAATATACTTTAAAATCTCTTAGATAATAAAGTAAATAATATGGAGTAGTTTTTTAAAATAATATTATTTTTGCCGAACGAAATTAATAATAATTTCGTTTTTTAATTTAAGTTCTTTTTTAATTATGCTAAACAGAAGACATATTCGCGTAAAGGTAATGCAAACTATGTATGCCTTTAAAGGTAGTGAAAGTGATGACCTAAGTAAAGACCAAAAGTTTTTACTGTTTAGTATCGATAATATGTACAACTTGTACCTTTTATTAATATCGTTATTGCTTGAAGTTCAAAAAAGAGCAGAAAGCGATTTACAAAAAAAGCAAAAAAAACATTTAGCAACTAAAGAAGACAAAGATCCTAATAGGAAATTTGTTAACAATCAATTATTGCTATTGCTTAAAAATAACTTGGTTTTAAAAGATAGGATAGAAGCTTATAAAATAAATAACTGGGATTTAGATAGTGAGTATGTAGACATTATTTTTAAAGCGATTGTTTCTAGCGATTTGTATAAAGAATATATGCAAACTAAGGTGTCCGATTTTAAGGAAGATAAAGACTTTCTTGTTGATGTTTTTAAAGAAATAATGGCGCCTAACGAGAAGCTTTACGAATACCTTGAAGATAAAAACTTAACTTGGTTAGATGATTTGCCTACTGTAAACACAACTATTTTAAAAATATTAAGAAAAGCTAAAGTGAGTTCAACAGATCATCATTTTACGCCTAAACTTTATAAAGATTTAGATGATAAACAATATGCTATTGATTTGTTTAGAAAAACACTTTTAAATAGAACAGCAATCAATAAAGAAATTGAAGGTAAAACTCAAAATTGGGATTCAGATCGTATTGCAAATGTTGATTATGCATTATTACAAATGGCTATTTGCGAGCTAAAAAACTTTCCGTCAATTCCTGTGAAAGTAACTATTAATGAGTATTTAGAAATAGCTAAAGAGTATTCAACGCCAAAAAGCAGTATTTTTATTAACGGAATATTAGATAAGTTAGTTAAAGAGTACGAAGTAGCTGGAACCTTAAATAAAGTAGGACGCGGATTAATGTAATTTTCTGTTAAAGGCATTGATAAAAGTTTTTAATAGATTAAATAATTGCTATTTTTACAACTTTAATATTAAACAGTTTTTTAAAATGAAAAAAGTTATATTAGGTTTAAGTGCTTTATGCATGGTAGCATTTATTTCTTGTAAAGAAAATGCAGCAAAAAAAATAGAAGAAAGTAATGTTGTAGCGGCAGCAGAAAGAGATGCTAATTCAACAAAATTTCCAGTTATCGAGTTTGATAAAAAAGAGCATGATTTTGGCGAAATTGAAGCAAAAACACCTCAAGAAACTACGTTTACATATAAAAACACAGGTGATGCTCCTCTAGTTGTTACCAATATAAAAAGTTCTTGTGGTTGTACAGTGCCGCAAGATTGGAGTAGAGAACCTTTAGCGCCAGGAGAATCAGCAAGCTTTTCAGTAAAATTTAACGGAAGTGGTTCTAATAAAGTATCAAAAACAATAACAGTAACTGCGAACACAGAAAAAGGTTCTGAAATAGTAAAAATAACAGCATTTGTAAAACCAGACCCAAATGCTAAACCAAAAGCAGTAACAGCTGCTCACTAAAATAAAATAATATTATGGGAGAAGGAATTGGGCAATTTTTGCCGTTTATCTTAATGTTTGTAGTTGTGTATTTTTTTATGATTGCACCACAAATGAAACGAGCAAAAAAAGAGAAAAAATTTGCAGCCGAATTAAAGCGTGGTGATAAAGTAATTACTAAAAGCGGGTTACACGGTAAAATAGCAGAGTTGAATGATAAAGACAACAGTTGTATTATTGAAACTATGGCTGGAAAGTTAAAATTTGATAGAACGGCTATTTCTATGGAAATGAGTACAAAACTGAATGCACCAGTAAAATAAAAAAAATCAGAATTATTGATTAAAAAAAAGCTTCCTATTTGGAAGCTTTTTTTGTGGAATTATTTTCATGACTTTTATGACAAAAGGCCTTCAATAGAAAGGTAGCGTTCGCCTGTATCATAATTCATTGTTAATATGGTCTCTTGCCCGTTTAAGGTTAACAATTGTTTTCTAACAGCAGCTAAAGAGGCTCCTGTAGAAATACCAACTAGAATACCTTCTGTAGTTGCTATGTTTTTAACTTCGGCAAAAGCTTCTTCTTTAGTTATTCTAATGGCACCGTCAATTATTTTAATATTGAACACTTCTGGAATAAACCCAGGACCTATACCTTGTAATGGGTGTGGCCCAGGTTCGCCTCCAGAAATTACAGGAGAATCATTTGGTTCTACAGCAAATACTTTTAAGGCAGGGAACTTTTCTTTTAAAACGTCAGACATACCAGTAATATGTCCGCCAGTACCAACACCTGTAATTAAATAATCTATGCCTTCAGGGAAGTCGTTAATAATTTCTAATGCAGTTGTTTTGCGGTGTATTTCTGGGTTTGCTTGGTTTGTAAATTGAGAAGGCATCCACGCATTTTTATTATTGGCAACCATGTCATTTGCTTTAGCTATAGTGCCTCCTAAGCCCAGTTCTTTTGGAGTTAGTACAAGATTAGCACCATAAGCAGCCATAAGCGCACGTCGTTCTACAGACATTGACTCTGGCATTACTAGTGTAAGTTTGTATCCTTTTACAGCAGCAACCATAGCTAAACCAATACCTGTGTTTCCAGAGGTAGGTTCAATAATTTCTGTGTCTTTGGTTAAAATATTTCTTTTTTCTGCATCTTCAATCATAGATAAAGCAATTCTGTCTTTAATGCTTCCTCCAGGATTTGATTTCTCAAGTTTCATCCAAACATTAGCATTTGGAAATAATTTGCTTAATCTCACAACAGGTGTGTTGCCTATACCTTCTAAAATATTATTTATTTTCATGGTGCTTTTTGTGTTTAGTTATTAACATTTATTTGTTTGATGCTTCTCGTTTTACTAAAATATTTTTTATTGTTTGTATTAGAGGAGGAATTATAATTAGTTTTTTAGGTTTGATTATCGATAAAAATAAAAAATGTAGCAGCATAAATTTGTAATTTAAGGATTGCTATTTTTATTGAATGTTAGTCCTTTGTTATTAATCATATTCACCCTTAATCTTTCCCTTCCATTTTTATAATTGTTCCATCAAGATTATATTTTAATTCTCTGACTTTGACTTCTCTAAGATAATTAACATTTGAATTTTGTGTATCATGATAAAATAAATACCATTTACCATCAATTTGAACAATAGAGTGGTGAGTTGTCCATCCATTAACAGGGCTTAACAATACTCCTGCATAAGTAAAAGGGCCATATGGATTATCGCCAATTGCATAACACAAATTATGTGTATTTCCAGTAGAATATGATAAATAATACTTTTCGTTATAAGTATGCATCCATACACCCTCGAAAAAACGGCGATCATGATCTTTACCCATTAGAGGCATACCGTTTTCATCTATTATGATAGCATCTTTGGGCGCTTCTGCAAAAGCAATCATGCTTTCATCTAAAAGAGCTATTTTTGGTGATAAGGCATTTTCCTCAATGGGCTCGTTTTCATAATCAAGTAATACATTATCGCTATATCTCTGTAGCTGTCCACCACTTATACCTCCAAAGTATAAGTAATATTTACCATCTTTATCTTTAAAAACATTAGGATCTATACTATAGCTTCCATGAATCGGATGCTTTTCAGGCTTAAAGGGTCCTTCGGGTTTTTCGCTGATGGCTACACCAATTTTAAAAATGCCATTTTTATCTTTTGCTGGAAAATAGAAGTAGTACATACCGTTTCTATACTCACAATCTGGCGCCCATAATTGTTTACTTGCCCAAGGAATGTCCTCTAATTTTAGTGCCACACCATGGTTTGTAACGTTACTTTTTATATTTTCCATTGAAAACACATGATAATCTTTCATATTATAATGGCCTCCTTCTGCTGCGCTAACTCCTTCTGTTTTAATGTCGTGTGATGGATATATAAAAATTTTATTGTTAAAAACGTGCACTGATGGATCTGCTGTATATATACTGTCTATAAGATACATGGGAGCTTCCTGAGCAATTAACAGTATACTATTCAGAGTTATTGTTAATGCAAAAATAAAATGTTTTTTCTTCTTCTTCATTTCTTTGTTTGTAGTGCGAAAAAAAAATAAAAATGTGTTAGCAAATTTTAAAATGTTAACCAGTTTTAATGATGTATGTCCGTTTCAATGACTAATATTAAGTCGTCAAACGAAGGTAATAGGAATTATTCAGAAAGCCAAGTTTGTGGTTGTCCAAAAAAAATGTCAAGTCAGTATCATTAACAAAACCTTCTCGTGGATATAAATGTTTTGTAGTTGATTGAAAAATAGGCATAAAAAAAATCTGTAATTTCAAATTACAGATTTTTTAAATTCTAAAAAATAGTTATTAAGCTTTTTTCTGCTTATTAATTTCGTCTTGCAATTGACGTCTTACTTTTTGCTCGCGTTCTAAAGCTATTTTACGATGCTCTTCAAATTCTTCTTCAATTTCTTCAAGTGCATTTTTAGCATCTTTAGTAATAATATTACTATTTTTAAACTTATATATAAAGAAAAGTAGTGTAGCTAATAAGCCAGCAATAATAGACCACATAAGTACATTGTAACCAGTTTTACTCATTTGAATGCCAAATAAAGACATGCTATTTTTTTCGGTTTCTGTCTTATTTAAATCTGTTTGTGTATTTGATAAGTTAGATTTTAAATCTGTAATTTCTTTAGCTTGTTTTTTTACAATAGCCTGAGTATCTCCTAAATCTTTGTAAGCGGTTTTTAAGGAATCAATAGTGTGGGCTCGTAAAGTAAGTAGCATATTAAGCTTTACAGCTTCGTACATTTGACCGTTTGTGCCTCTAAAATTACCTGACTTTTTAAGAACATATTCAAATTGACTATTAATGGTGCCACTGTTTAGAGAAAGATTGTCTTCCTCAGTTTTTGTTTGTGCAAATGATGTTGATGTGATAACAAAAAGCAAGGCTAAAGTTAGGTATTTAATAGATTTCATTTAAGATTGGTTTAAAATGGTTGCGTTTGGTTTACGAAGTTATAAAATATTGTTTATTAAAGCATAGATAATTAATAAAAAGCCTCACTAAGTGAGGCTAAATTATATACGGATGAAAATTAATTTTAGATTTTTAGCGACTAATAATAACTATAACGCCTTAGTTAGGTGAAATATTTTACTTTTTAAGTAGTTTACTTATTATCTAAAGTTATAACGTTCTTTTTCTCCGTTAGAGTTTATAAGTTCAATTCTTAAAGGTTCGTAAGAAGGTTTTTTTTCTATAACTTCTTTTGCATCATCAACAGTATGTATTTTTATATTGTTAATAGAAGTTATTATTGTACCTTCTTTTACACCATTTTTTTTCCAATAATCAGCATATTCTTCGTTTAATTCAATTATTTTAACACCATTAATTGCTTTCAGCTTTTTTAATTCTTCCTTTTTTGTGTTTTTAATTCTTCCAACTAAAGGCATGGTATAGGTTTCATTTCTAGTTAAAGTAACGGTTAAAGTTTTTAAATTTCCGTTTTTTGAAACAATTAAATTTACAACATCTCCTACACGTTTTGCGCCAATATGTCCTGTTAAATCGGCAAATTTAGATACTTTAATATTATCTATTTCCTTTATAATATCACCTTTTTCTATGCCAGCTTCTTCTGCACCAGAATCTTCAACCACACTATCTACATAGATGCCTTCAGTGTCATTAATACCTAATTTTTCAGCAAAAGCACTGTTTAAGGAACCTCCGCTAATACCAAGAATACCGTTTTGTACATTGCCGTATTCCATAATATCTTCAATAACACGTCGAGCAATATTACTAGGCACTGCAAATGAATAGCCAATATATGAGCCCGTTTGTGATGAAATGGCAGTATTAATACCAACAAGTTCCCCTTTAGTATTTACAAGAGCACCACCAGAATTCCCTGGGTTAACAGCAGCATCGGTTTGAATAAAAGATTGTGCGCTCGTGCCCGATAAATCTCTGGCTTTAGCACTAATAATTCCAGCAGTTACTGTAGAAGTTAAATTGAAAGGATTGCCAACAGCCAATACCCATTCGCCAATTTTTGCATTATCAGAATCTGCAAAAGTTACATAAGGTAAATCTTCATCAGGTTCAATTTTTAATAAGGCGATGTCCGTTTTTGGGTCTGACCCAATAATTTTAGCATCATAAGTTTTATTGTTATTTAAAGTAACCGAAAGCTTATCAGAATTATTAATAACATGATTGTTAGTAATAATATAACCATCGGCATTAATAATAACTCCAGAACCTGTACCCATTTGCGCGCGTTGTGGGCTTCTTCCTGAAAATAAATCTTGTATAGTCATTTGTCCGGTACTAATAGATACATTTTTAACATGCACCACTGCATTTACTGTGTTTTCAGCAGCCATAGTAAAATCTGGGTTTTCAGCAGTATTTAAAAACGTATTGACATTATTAGTGGGTAAAAAAGTGGGACTTTCGTTGTTTGATGTTATAACAACTTTGTTTTCTGGTTCTAGAAAAAGTTTATAAGCACCAAGGGTTAAAACGCCACCTAATGCCGAAACCAATACTAATGATAAGATCTTCTTCATAATTTTCGTTTAAGTTTATTTTAAAATTATACCTCGAACATATTTTTTCGAGATTTCCTTTGAAATTGTCATTTCCGTGTAGGCAGGAATTAATGAACGATTAAAATTAAATATTTATTGAGTCTCCAAATATGTTTTAACTCTTTTTAACGTCAACTTTAACGCCTATTTAACAATCAAAAAGGCGAAATTAATTTGGGCGTTACCACAAGGGGCGGCCTTTCGGTAGTCGCTTTTTTGTGTTGCATATGTGCAACAACACAAAAAGAGCTTCAACAAATACCTCAATCCCTAACGCAACACCTGCCAACGATACTATATAACTTGAAATTTTAGTTTACCAACAAAAAGTTTAAATGACTTCTTTATATTTGTGTTTTATTATGCAGCAGACTTTTTATAAATACCAAGGAACAGGAAACGATTTTGTGATGATTGATAATCGTCAGCAAACGTTCAATAAAAAAGACACCAAACATATCGCGTTTTTATGCGACAGACGTTTTGGTATAGGAGCAGACGGACTTATTTTACTTGAAAATCATCCAGATTTAGATTTTAGAATGGTGTATTATAATGCCGATGGAAACGAAAGTACCATGTGTGGTAACGGAGGACGCTGTTTGGTCGCTTTCGCAAATCATTTAGGCGCTATAAAAGATAAAGCTGTTTTTGAAGCTATTGACGGATTGCATCATGCAACGATTGAAAATGACATAGTAAAACTGCAAATGCTAGATGTTGATGTTATTGAGAAGCATGAAAACTATGTGTTTTTAAACACAGGTTCGCCACATCATGTACAGTTCGAAGATGATATTAATAATTTTGATATAAAAACAAAAGGCGCTACAATTAGGTATGGCGAGCCATATAATGAGGCTGGTACTAATGTGAATTTTGTTGAAAGAATATCGAATTCTGTATTTAGAGTGAGAACATACGAACGCGGTGTTGAAGATGAAACTTTATCTTGTGGTACAGGTGTAACAGCCGTAGCATTAGCAATGCATACGCTTAAAGAAACGGATAAAAATTGTATAACATTAAAGGTTGAAGGTGGCGAATTAAAAGTATCTTTTGATGCCGAAAAGGGTTCATACAAAAACGTTTGGTTAATTGGTTCTGCAACATTTGTATATAAAGGAAGTATATGATTACTTTAAAAGGAGATAATATCTATTTACGTGCTTTAGAACCTGAAGACTTAGAGTTTGTACATACTATAGAAAATGATGAAACTATTTGGGAAATAAGTAACACTCAAACACCTTATTCAAAATTTTTAATAAAACAATATTTAGAACATGCTCATAAAGATATTTTTGAAGTAAAACAATTACGATTGGTCATTTCAAATTATAAAGATGAAGCACTAGGAATGATTGATATTTTCGATTTCGATTTTAAAAACGGTAGAGCAGGCGTTGGTATTTTAGTTAAGGAGCCTAATGATAGAGCAAAAGGTTTTGGTAGCGAAGCTTTAAAATTATTAATAGATTATAGTTTTTCCCATTTAGGTTTACATCAATTATATTGTCATGTTTCTGAAGAAAATGATGCAAGTGTCAAGCTATTTACAAAGCAAGGTTTTAAAAAAGTAGGTCTTAAGGAGGATTGGAACTACGTAAATGGTTCTTATAAAAACGAATATTTATTTCAGCTTATAAATAATTAAATGTATATAAAAAAGATACTTTTAGCCATTTTGGTTATCGGACTTATCGCTGCTGCTTTTTTTGCAAACTTCGTCTATAAAGCTATGTTAAAACCTAATACAGTTTTTAATAATGAAGAAGCTTATGTTTATATTGCTTCAAACGCAAGTTATAATGATGTTCGTAATCAATTAGAACCTTTGTTAGAGGATATTGATTCATTTGATAATTTAGCTGAACAAAAAAAATACACCACAAATATAAAAGCAGGGAAATACGCTATTAAAAAAGGGATGAGTAATAATGATATTATAAACTCTATTAGAAGTAATAACTTGCCTATAAAAGTATCTTTTAATAATCAAAGTACTTTAGAAAAATTAGCAGGAAGAATTTCAAAAGAAATTGAAGCAGATAGTCTTTCATTATTAAACACTATGAAAGATGAAGCATTTTTATCTAAAAATAAGTTTAATGAAGCTACAGCTCTAGGTATGTATTTACCAAATAGTTATGAGTTTTTTTGGAATACGTCTGCTGAAAATTTTAGAACTAGAATGCTTAAAGAGTACAAGCGCTTTTGGAGTGATAAAAGAATAGAAAAAGCACATACTATCGGGTTGTCTCTAAATCAAGTGATTGCTTTAGCTTCTATAGTTTACGAGGAATCTAAACAAGCTAGCGAACAGCCAAGAATTGCAGGAGTTTATATGAATAGACTAAGAATTGGTATGCCACTTCAAGCAGATCCTACACTTAAATTTGCTGCTTATCAGCTTCCTAAGTATCAAAATACGGTTATAAAACGTGTTTTAAATATCCATAAAGACATTGAATCTCCATATAATACTTATAAAAATCGCGGATTACCTCCAGGGCTTATTGCCATGCCAGATATATCGGCTATTGATGCAGTATTAAATTACGAAAAGCATAAATACTTGTATTTTGCGGCAGATGCAAAGCGTTTCGGTTTTCATAAATTCGCAAAAACTTTAGCTCAGCATAATGTAAATGCTAGAGAATATCAAAGATACCTTTCGTCTCAAGGCATAAATAGGTAATGAATATTTCAATATTGAAATATGTGTTATTCTTTATAGGAATACCTTTTTTTACTTTTTCACAATCTAATTTGGATGCTTTTTTAATACCAAGTGATACTTTAAATAAGCCTAGGAGAAATGCAGTAATTATTTCGGAAGCTTCAATTACAGGAATTACTTTATTGGGTTTAAATCAGCTTTGGTATGCAGATTATGAACATTCTAAGTTTCATACTATTAATGATAACAGTGAGTGGCTTCAAATGGATAAAATGGGGCATGTGTTTACGTCTTATCAATTAGGGAAATACGGTGCTCAACTTTTAAATTGGAGTGGTATTAGTAAAAAAAATCAATTAATTTATGGTGCAACTTTAGGTTTTACATTTTTAACAGCTGTAGAAGTTTTAGATGGTTATTCAGAAGAATGGGGTTTTTCTTGGGGTGATGTTTTAGCAAACGCATCGGGAACAGGTTTGTATGTTGGACAAGAATTACTATGGAAAGAGCAACGAATAGCGCTTAAGTTTTCGTTTCATCAAACAAAGTATGCATCCATGCGTCCAGATAAGTTAGGAGATGGGTTTTTAGAGGAAGTTTTAAAAGATTATAATGGGCAAACCTATTGGTTTAGCGCTAATTTACATGCGTTTTTTAAAGAAAATAAAATTCCAAAATGGTTGAATGTTGCTGTAGGTTATGGTGCCGACGGTATGTTGACTGGTATTAAAGATATTGACAGTCAGTTGTTAACAAATTTTGATAGGCAACGTCAATTCTATTTAAGTTTAGATGTAAATTTGAATGAAATTAAAACAAATTCGAAGTTGCTTAAGGTTTTTTTTGATGTTTTTAATACTTTAAAAATACCTTTTCCAACATTAGAATTTAATAAAAAAGGGTGTGTATTTCATCTATTCTACTATTAAAAAAAGCAGATAAACGATTAATTTTGATATTATTAAAAAAATATCTAATTTTGCACGCTCAAATTTTCAAGCAAACTTTACTATGTAAGTGCGCTGAAAAAATTTAAACTTATGAGAAAAAGTATTGCAAGTTACTTAACCCTAACTCTTACAATATGTATTCTATTGTTTGTGTCGTTTTCATCTAATGAAACGATAGATTTAAGTAATTACTCAACAAAGGGCTTAGAGTTAAATTATACTGTAAGTCAAGACGAGGGCATTAATAATAATGTTTTAGCGTCAAATGATGTGGAACAATCGTTTTCTCCTTATTTAGGAAAATCTTTTGTAGGTTTTAAAGAAGCTTTGGCTTTTAAAGAATCAGGTGGTAATTATTTCTCTATTAATACTTTAGGGTATTTAGGAAAATATCAATTTGGAAAAGAAACTTTAAAAATGATTGGTATTAATAATCCAGCTCATTTTTTAAAGAATCCAATACTTCAAGAAAAAGCATTTATAGCTAATTCTGCACGTAATAAATGGATTTTGCGTAGAGATATTAAGAATTTTGTTGGTAGACGAATTAATGGTATTTTAGTAACGGAATCTGGTATTTTAGCTGCAGCACATTTGGCAGGTCCAGGTAGTGTGAAGAAATATTTAAGAAGTTATGGTTTAGATAATTTTACAGATGGTTATGGTACTACAGTTCAGTATTACATGAAACGATTTTCTGGATATGATACTTCTTTCGTGAAGCCAAATAAATTAGCTAAAGCAGTATAATTTAAAAAAATATTTCGAGATGTTTTTAGCATCGAGGTTTTAATTGAAATTACAATTCTAACAAAAGTGAGAATCTAGCTTTTGTGAATAATAAATATGGTAGGTCTTTTATGAAGGTCTACCTTATTTTTTTTCCATGCATTTGCGGTTTGTGTTTTTATGAATTCTGTTGAAAGTGTAATGTCACATGCCACACATATATCGGTATTGTTTTCAAGTACGGTGGATAAGTCTTCAATCATTTTATTGTTTCTATAAGGTGTTTCAATAAAAATTTGTGATTGATTATGTTCAAAAGATAAACGTTCTAAGCGTTTTATTTCAGACTTTCTTTCGTCTTTATTAATAGGTAGGTAGCCGTTAAAAGTAAAGCTTTGTCCGTTCATTCCTGAGCTCATAATAGCCATTAATATAGATGAAGGTCCTACTAAAGGCACCACTTTTATATTCTTTTGGTGTGCTAATTTTACTATATCAGCACCAGGGTCGGCAACACCAGGACATCCCGCTTCCGATAAAAGTCCAACATTGCTGCCGTTTAAACAAGGATTTAAAAAACTCGGTAAATCACTGGCTTCTGTAAATTTATTTAGAAGACATATATTTAATGAGGGTTGTGATTTTTCAGGTGTAATTTTTTTTATGAAACGTCTAGCGGTTTTTTCGTTTTCAACTATAAAAGTATCGGTGTCTTCAATAACTTTTTTTACTAACATGGGTAAAACTTCCATAGGGTCGTTGTCACCAAGAGTTGTAGGTATTAAGTATAGTTGACCTTTAGTTGCGTTCATTCTTTTTGTTTAATTTAAATTTTCGGCAATAATATCACAAGCTTCATCAAGCATTTTGTAAACGTTTTCAAAACCATCATTTCCGCCATAATAAGGATCGGGAACATTGTCGTTTTGATTTGGATACACTTCGTTTAAAATGAATTTCACTTTGCTAATATCTGTTTCATTTCTTGCTAAACTAATAACGTTGTTATAGTTAGAGTCGTCCATAACATAAATAAAATCAAATACATCAAAATCTGAAACTTCAAATTGTCTTCCTTTTAAGTTCGAAATATCTAAACCGTATTTTTTTGCAACAGCAATTGATCGTTTGTCTGGTGTGTTTCCTGTATGATAGTTGGCAGTTCCAGCAGAATCTACTACATAAGAATTGCTTGAAAGTTTAGACTTTAAAATACCTTCGGCTAATGGAGAACGACAAATGTTTCCCAAACAGACCATGAGTATTTTAGTCATTGCAATTAAATTTTAAACAGTAAGTTTTTTAGAAATATCTTCAACGTATTTTCTAAATTGTTTATCTGTTGAAGATAAGTTGTCTACCGTTTTACAAGCATGTAAAACAGTGGCGTGATCACGTTTTCCTATTTGCGAGCCAATACTAGCTAATGATGCTTTTGTGAATTTTTTAGCAAAAAACATTGCTAACTGTCTAGCTTGAACAATATGGCGTTTTCTAGTTTTAGATTGAAGTGTGTCAATATCCATTTGGAAATAATCAGACACTACTTTTTGTATATAATCTATAGAAACTTCGCGTTTTGTGTTTTTTACAAATTTTTCAACAATGAGTCTCGCTAAATCAATAGTGATTTCTTTTTTGTTGAATGAAGACTGAGCAATTAAAGATATAATAGCACCTTCTAATTCGCGAACATTTGTTTTTATATTTTTCGCAACATATTCTATAATATCTTCTGGCATTTCAACGCCATCACGATATAGTTTGTTCTTCAAAATAGAAACTCTAGTTTCAAAATCTGGATTTTGTAATTCGGCAGAAAGTCCCCATTTAAAACGAGATAGTAAGCGTTGCTCAATATCTTGCATATCAACAGGTGCTTTGTCACTTGTTAAAATAACTTGTTTGCCATTTTGATGTAAATGATTGAAGATATGGAAGAACACATCCTGTGTACCTGTTTTTCCAGAAAGAAATTGCACATCATCAATAATTAAAACATCTATTATTTGGTAGAAATGAATAAAATCATTTCTATTATTTTTCTTTACAGAATCTATATATTGCTGTGTAAATTTTTCAGCAGAAATATATAAAACGGTTTTTTCAGGGTATTTATCTTTTATGTCAACCCCTATTGCATGTGCTAAATGTGTTTTCCCTAAACCTACGCCTCCAAAAATTAATAACGGATTAAAAGAGGTTCCTCCTGGTTTTGCAGCTACAGCTAATCCTGCACTACGAGCCAAACGGTTTGAGTCTCCTTCTAAAAAGTTATCAAAACTGTAATTAGGATTAAGTTGAGATTCTATTTTTACATTTCTAATACCAGGAATTACGAAAGGGTTTCTTAATTCAGGATTTTTATTGTTTAAAGGTATATCAACGTCTTGTGATTTTAAGCCGCTTCTATTTGAACTAGGAATTTTTTCTGTAAAAGGTTGTTTATTGCCATATGTGTTTTCCATTTTAATAATGTAAACCAGTTTAGCCTTTTCTCCTAATTCTTTTGTAAGTGACACTTTAAGAATTTTTACATAATGTTCTTCAAGCCATTCGTAAAAGAATTTACTAGGTACCTGAATACTTAAAGCCTTGTCAGTAAGTTTAACTGCAACGATTGGTTCAAACCAGGTTTTGTATGCTTGCGGTTGAATGTTATCCTTTATAAATAATAGGCAATTATTCCATACCGATTGCGCAGTTACACTCATTTTTTAATTTTGTGGTTTTTGTTAGTTAGATTTAATAAAGAATTTTGATTCTCTATCCCCCTTAATTATTGAATGGCAAATATGTGAACAAAATTCTTAAAAAAAAAATGAAATGTTGTTGAATTTCTAGAAATTTTTCACCATGTTTAACCTCTTGCCGAAGCTACAAAAAAATATTTAAAAAACCTTATGAAAATTGACGAAATACAAATTAGAGTGAGATATGGTGAAACAGATCAAATGGGGGTTGTTTATCATGGGAATTACGCATTATATCTTGAAATGGGGCGAATTGAGTGGTTGCGAAAGTTAGGGATTTCTTATAAGGATATGGAAGAAAGTGGCGTTATGTTACCTGTTGTTTCTTTGAATATAAACTATAAAAAATCAGCAGGTTATGATGATGTAATTAATGTAAAAACTCAACTAAAAAAAGAGCCTACTGCTAAGATAGAATTTGAATATGAAATTACTAATGATAAGGGTGAAATTTTAACAACTGCGAGTACTGTTTTGGTTTTTGTTGATATGAAAACCAATAGACCAACTAAGGCACCGAAGTATATTTTAGATGCTATTAAGAATTAATATAAATTTCTTTTATTTTAATTTCGAAAAGATGATTGAAAATTTCGAAAACAGATTCTGCTTCTTTTTTTCTAACAGAAATTGTTATTTGGCAATCCATTTCTAATTTTTGGCTAATAATAGTTAGTTTTTTTTCTTTAATAATTCGCATTACTGTATTCATGTTTTTGTAATCGAATGTTATAAGGTAATCCGTGTTAATCGTTTTTTTTATAATATAGGAAGCTTCTAATGACATTTGAGCAGCAGTTCTGTAGGCATTTATTAATCCGCCAACGCCTAATTTTGTACCACCAAAATAACGTACAACTATAATTAAAACATTGGTAACTTCAAAAGATTGTATTTGTCCATAAATAGGCATACCAGCACTATTGCTTGGTTCTCCATCATCATTTGCTCGATATGTTATGGTTTCGGTACCTAATTGGTAGGCATAACACCAATGTCTTGCTGCATGGTGTTCTTTTTTTAGTATGTCAATATGGTGCTTTATTGCGTCTTCATTTAAAACAGGGAAAAGATAACCGAAAAACTTACTGTTTTTGTCTTTAAACAAAACAGGCTCTGTAGCTGTTTCAATGGTTTTGTATGTGTCGCTTTCTGTCAAAAAAATTAAAATAAATCGTTTTTAATTTTAAAGATATCTGAAACATCTTCAGTTTCAGGATTAATATGCCAAGTTTTTATTTTTAAAGTATTGGCTGTGTTTATATTGTCTTGATTGTCATCAATGAATAAGCACTCACTCGCTTTTAAATTGTTTTCATTTAAAACAAATTCAAAAATATCTTTATTAGGTTTTCTTAAATGAATTTCTTGAGATAAATAAAAAGCGTCAAAACAATTTTTAAAATCATGATAGAGTGAAACATTTTCTTTAATCCAATTAATATGAAGTTCATTGGTGTTACTTAATAAAATAAGCTTGTATTTCTTGGATTTTTTTAATGTTTTTAAAAAGTCTAAACGATGTTCAGGAAAGTCTTTTAGCATAAAATTCCATAAATCAATTAATTCTTCTTTTGAAAGCTTCGGAAAGTTTTTAGAATAAAAATCAATAAATTCATTTGTAGAAATTAATCCTTGTTCGTAAAAACTATTAAAAGCAATCATTTCTTCTGAAAAAGCATCAATTTTTAATGAGTCTAACATTCTTTCTATAGCGCCTTCAATATCTAGATTGATAAATACATTGCCAAAATCGAAAATAATTGTTTTAATCATTTATGTAGGTTTTAAGAGTATCTTTTATGATTTTTTCTTCAGAAATTAATTGTCCATAAAATTTAGGAGCTTCGATTCCTTTTTTGAATTTAATAGAGCCAGTAAAAACACGAGCTTCATCCCATAAACCTTCGTTTATAAAGGTTTGTAGTGTTTTTGCTCCTCCTTCAATAATTACAGAGTTTATGTTTTCTTTAAATAAAAGATTGCAAATTTGTTGTGCTATATGTTTTGAGAAATCTATATTGTTTTTTGAAATAGAGATGGTTTCAGCGTCATTATTGAAGATTGAAAAACCTTTAGAGAGCTTTTCTTCTTTATCAATAACAATGCGGACTGGGTTTTCTCCCACCCAATCTCTAGCTGTTAAACTAGGATTATCTTGTAAAACGGTATGGGTTCCAACTAAAATAGCTTGCTCTTTGGTGCGCCATTTATGGACTAGTTGTCTAGAAAATTCATTGGTTATCCAAATGGGTTTCTGTTCTTTTTTAGTTTCAGGAGCTATAAATCTATCTAAGGTTTCGGCCCATTTTAAAATAATATAAGGGCGTTTTTTGTTATGAAACGTAAAAAAGCGTTTGTGGTGTTTTTTACATTCATTTTCTAGAATTCCAACAATAACGTTACATCCTGCGCTTTTTAGTTTTTCAATTCCTTTTCCTGCTACTTGTATATTGTCATCTACGCAGCCAATAACAACATTTGGTATTTGATGTTTAATTATTAAATCGCTACAAGGTGGTGTTTTTCCAAAATGTGAACAGGGCTCTAAGCTTACGTAAATGGTAGCTTTTTTTAAAAGTGATTTGTTTTTTGCACTATTTATGGCGTTTACTTCAGCATGATTACCGCCGTAACTACTTGTGTAGCCTTCACCTATAATAATATTGTTGTGCACAATAACGCTACCAACCATAGGGTTTGGTCTGGTTACTCCTAAGCCATTTTTAGCAATTTCAAGGCAGCGTTTTATATAGGTTTCGTGGTGTATCAATGTTTGTTATTCAATTTTTATAGTTTCGGTTTCGTCTACATTATATCTATAAGAAAATCCAAAAACCTGATAAACAATATCACCTTTATATTGTACTTTTATTTTTTTACTAAACAAGCTTCTTAATAAGCCGCCTAAATTTTTATTGCTAAAAATGCTATCGGTTGGAATGCTGGCTTTTAGCGGAATTGAAAATTCTTTTTTAGCGGGTACATCGAATCTTTTTGTAGAAACGGAAGCCATTTCATTGTCATTTACATAAACTTTTATTTCATCGGTTTTTAATTCGCCACCAATATCATTAGGGTTTAAAAAGTAGGCGTCAGCAGTAAGCGTTATGTTTTTTGATGTAGATTCTAAAACTTTAATATTATCAACGTTTATGAATTGAGGTTTTTCTTTAACCGAACAGTTAAAAAAAAGACTCGATATTGTTGATAAGATTATAAGTCGTTTCATCAGGTGTTTTTTAGATTTAAGTATCTTCACTTGCGTAAAATTAGCATTTTTAGAGAGTGTAAAGATACTATAGTTATTCTAAAATTAAATTTGCATAAAATCTAAAATAACGGTTGTTTTTAGAACATACTTTATGAAATTAAAAGAAATACAACATATATTTCATCAAGAATTAGATAGTCTCTACGGAAAAGAGGGGGTAGATAGTTTCTTTTATATTTTAATAGAATCATATTATAGTGTTTCAAGATTACAATTAGCTTTAGATTTTGATTATACAGTAGAAGATACACACAAAGTTTTAAAGGCGTTACACTTATTAAAAGAAGAAAAACCTATTCAATATATATTAGGTGAAACTGAATTTTACGGATTGTCTTTTAAAGTAAATGAACATACATTAATACCAAGACCAGAAACTGAGGAGCTTGTTGAATGGATTGTTAAAGAGTTTAGAAATCAGAAATCAGAAATTAGAATTTTAGATATAGGGACTGGAAGTGGTTGTATAGCTGTTTCTTTAGCGAAAGCATTAAGGAGATCTAAGGTTTATGCTTTAGATATAAGTAAAGAAGCTTTAAAAGTGGCTAGAAAAAATGCTGAATTAAATGATGTGAAAATTGAATTTATTGAAGCCAATGTTTTAAATATTCATCAGTCTGTTTTTGATGCGGAGTCTAAATTTGATATTATCGTGTCAAATCCGCCATATGTTAGAGATAAGGAAAAAGAATTAATGAAGGCCAATGTTTTAAATAACGAACCACATTTAGCGTTGTTTGTAAAAGATGAAAATCCATTATTGTTTTATAAAGTTATAGCTGAGTTTGCTGTTGATAAGTTGAATAAAAACGGACAGCTATTTTTTGAAATTAATGAATTTTTGGGTAAAGATATGATTCAGCTTTTGCTAAAAAACAATTTTAAAAACATACAATTAAAACAAGATATCTTTAAAAAAGATAGAATGATTAAAGGTGAAAATAATAATGAGTAATATTAAAGAGCAAATACAAACTTTACGCGAAGAATTGCGTAAACACAATCATAACTATTATGTTTTAGATAATGCCACAATTTCTGATTATGATTTTGATATAAAATTAAAAGAGCTTCAAGAGCTGGAAGCAAAGCACCCTGAGTTTTTTGATGCTAATTCACCTTCACAACGTGTGGGAGGAGAGGTGACTAAAAATTTTGAAACTATTCCGCATGAGTATCGTATGTATTCTTTAGATAATTCGTATTCAAAAGAAGATTTACAAGATTGGGAAACACGTATTAAAAAATTGGTAGATGGTGATATTCAATATACTTGCGAGCTAAAATATGATGGTGCATCTATAAGTTTAACTTACGAAGATGGTAAGCTATTGAAAGCAGTCACAAGAGGCGACGGATTTCAAGGTGACAATGTAACCGCTAATATAAAAACTATTAAGTCTGTACCATTACAGCTAAAAGGCGATTATCCACCAAAATTTGATATAAGAGGAGAAATTGTATTGCCTTTTGATGGTTTTAATAAAATGAATGAAGAGCGGATTGAGATAGGTGAGGAGCCTTATAGAAATCCTAGAAATACAGCCTCAGGAAGTTTAAAATTACAAGATAGTGCCGAAGTTGCTAAACGTCCTTTAGAATGTTTGCTATATAATTTAACAGGATCTAATTTAGGAATTAATTCTCAATTTGAAAGTTTGGAAAAGGCAAGGGAATGGGGTTTTAAAGTGCCAATTGCAGCTAAATTGGTTAATTCTATTGATGCCGTTTTAGAGTTTGTAGATTACTGGAATGTGCACCGACATGATTTGCCTTATGAAACCGATGGTGTTGTAGTAAAAGTAAATAACTTACAGCAGCAAGAAGAGTTGGGATATACAGCTAAAGCGCCGCGCTGGGCTATGGCGTATAAGTTTAAAGCAGAACGGGTTTCTACAAAATTAAAAAGTATTACCTATCAAGTTGGACGAACTGGAGCCATAACACCTGTTGCAAACTTAGAACCAGTAGAATTAGCGGGAACTACGGTAAAACGTGCGTCTCTACACAATGCCGATCAAATTGAAAAATTAGATATTAGAGTAGATGATGCCGTTTATGTAGAAAAAGGTGGTGAAATTATTCCTAAGATTTTGGGGGTTGATTTAACTAAACGACCAATAGATTCTTTACCAACAAAATATATTACTAACTGTCCAGAATGTGACACTGAATTGGTTAGACAAGAAGGTGAAGCTCAGCATTATTGTCCTAATTATAATGGTTGTAATCCACAAATAATTGGACGTATTCAGCATTTTATATCTAGAAAGGCCATGGATATTGATGGTTTAGGAGGAGAAACGGTAGCGCTTTTAGTTAATGAAGGATTGATTAAAGATTACTCAGATTTATATGAATTAACTAAGGATCAGGTGATCCCTTTAGAGCGTATGGCTGAAAAAAGTGCCGATAATTTGATTAAAGGTATTTCTGAATCTAAAAAGATTCCTTTTGAACGCGTTTTATATGCTCTAGGAATTCGTTATGTAGGAGAAACAGTAGCTAAAAAATTAGCGAAGCATTATAAAAGTATTGATGCTATTGCTAATGCTTCGCAAGAAGAATTAGTAAATGTTGATGAAATAGGAGTGAAGATTGCTGAAAGCGTTGTAGCATTCTTTTCCTCAGAAAAGAGTGTTTTTATTATTAATAGATTGAAAACATTTGGGGTTCAGTTAGAAATGTCGGCAGAACAGCTTATTGGGCAAACAAATATCTTAGAAGGTCAGTCTATTGTGATTACTGGTGTATTCGAAAGTATTTCTAGAAATGAGCTTAAAAAGCTTATTGAAGACAATGGAGGTAAGGTGAGTAGTTCTATTTCATCAAAAACTAGCTACATAGTTGCAGGGGATAATATGGGGCCTAGTAAAAGAGAAAAAGCGGAGAAATTAAATATTTCATTAATAAATGAGTATGAATTCTTACAATTAATCAAAATAAATCAATAATTAATCGATAAAAAGTGATATTTCAACGTTTAATTGTTATTTTTTTTTATATTTGTGATTAATAATAAAAGGATGTTATGTACAAGTCAAAAATCTTAGTGGTTTTATTAGTACTATTTTATATTGTATTTGTGTTTTTTCAGTTTAGAGGTGATTTGACATTAGCTGATAATTTTGATGCAGTATTAGTACCAACAATTACTTTAGCGTATTTTTTGTATGTTAAGGAGAAAACTTTATTTTTCTCGCTCTTTTTAATATTATTTTCTATTTCAGATTTAATGGTATTAATAGTTAATTATATTCCTTACGAGATCGATTATTTTATAGGTAATTCATTATATATTTTAGCTTATATTTCTTTGTTTTTAGAAGTTTGTAAATCAATTTGTGTAGTTCATGTTCTTAAAAATTTTAAAATACATTTAATTGTTTTAATAGCATTAAGCTTTTACATCGTGTATGTATTACAGGTTATCGTAGATCCTTATGTTGGAAAGACAAATGAATATTATGTAGAGTTGATTTATAATATTGTTATGTTAGTATTTTTATCGTCTTCTTTATTAAACTTTTTCTATCGAGATAACAAAAAATCTTTATATTTATTTATAGGGGCGTTATGTATTGTTTTTTCTGAAGTAATATGGGTGGCCTATACCTATATATCTGATAAGAGTTTGCTTAATGTTATTTCGGGAACGCTATCTCTTTTGGCTTTTTACTTTTTCTATAAGCAATCTAACCTTTTAGATGAAGATAAAGATGAAATAGTAATGGCTACAGAATAATTTAAGATAAATTTTTGATAAAAGGAATGTCTTTTTTGTAAATATAAAGTATAATAAAAGAAAGTATAAAGGTTGTAACTGCTGTTGTAAATAAAACACCTCCATCATTATTTATCTGTATTCCTAATATTGTTAAGTGCATAAATATAGCACCACCAATAACACCTAAAGTAAGTGTTGCTCCCATCCAAACAGTTTTAGGTATAAGCAGCATGAAGCCAGCAATTAGTTCTAAAATACCAATACCAATTCTTCCGTAAGGTTCTAATCCAGCTTTTTTAAAAATATAAACACTATCGGGGTGTGCTGTGAATTTAAAACGTAATGTTTGAATAAGGATTACTGCTACAATAATTCTAAGGATTAATGGAATGTACTTTTTCATTTTCATAATGTTAAAAAAATATAAACATTATGTCGTTAAAAAGTATAATAACTATCAGCTTACTAAAAAAAATCAAACTATTATAGATGCTCCGTTAGCAGATTTGTTTTTATCAGTATCAAAATAAAAATCTATTTTACCAAGGTTAATACCGTAGCATCCTACTTGATTTACTAAAGTGTTTTTGCCTTCAATATTTTTCACAATAGTTGGTTTTCTTAAAAAAGTATGTGTATGTCCACCAATAATTAAATCTATATTTTTTGTTGTTTCAGCAAGTTTTAAATCGCTAATTTTATTAGGGGTGTTTTTATAATAATATCCTAAATGTGAAAGACAAATTATTAAATCGCAATTTTCTTCTGTTTTTAAAATTCGCGTCATGTCTTGAGTAATTTCAATAGGATCTAAATATTTAGTTTCTTTAAACATGGCAGGATCTACCAATCCGTTTAACTCAATGCCAAGACCAAAAACCCCAATTTTAATACCGTCTTTTTTAAAGATTTTATAAGGTCTTACATGGGTATTCATTATGGTATTAGAAAAATCGTAGTTAGCCGATATAAACTCGAATTCAGCATGTGGTAGTTGCGTATATAATCCATCAATAGCGTTATCAAAATCATGATTTCCAATAGTAGCAGCATCATATTTTAATTTGCTCATTAATTTAAATTCTAATTCACCTCCATAATAATTAAAGTATGGTGTGCCTTGAAAAATATCGCCAGCATCTAGTAAAAGCGTATTTGGATTATTATTTCTAATAGATTCAATTAAACTAGCCCTTCTAGCTACACCGCCTTTGTTGGCATTTCTACCGTCTTCAGGCCCAAAAGCATCAATATGGCTATGAACATCATTCGTGTGTAAAATAGTAATTTTTTTAGGTGCATTTGAAAACGATTGAAGTCCAATGCCGCCCAAGGTTACCAAGGCTGTTGTTGCTGATGCATTTTGTATAAATTCTCTCCGTTTCATTTTACTATTTTATTTGTGTAAATCTATCATCTTTTATGGGGCTTATAGTGTCAACTTCTTTAAAGGTATCAATCAACGCGTTTCGTATTTTGTAATCTAAAGAATAAAGGCTGTCGTTAGGTTTAAAAAAAGTCATACTATCGCCTCCATTATATAGGTAGTCGTTTGTTGCAACGAAGTAGGTTTTATTAGGATCAATTTTTTTATTATTAATAGCTGCATCAATAAGGTTGTAATCTTTATCTATAGATAATTTTAATTTAGATATAGGGTGTGCTTTTTTTGATTTACTTAAATACTCAGTTAAACTTTTTATTTGAGTTCCTTTTAGTGCTACAACAACAATACTGTTTTCAAAAGGCATAAGATTAAAAGCGGTTTTTTTTGTAATATTTCCTTTTGGTAAAATAGATCGGATACCGCCATGATTTAGTAATACCATATCAATGTTTTTACCTGTTCTCTTATTAAAAATAGGATTAGCTTGTGTGTAAATAGCATCAGCCATAAAGTTTCCAATAGCTGTATTGAATTCGCCGTTAGATTTTGAATAGGTACCTACAGAATAAGCTAAAATGCTATCTAAATCTTTCTGAATATGTTCTCTAAAAGGTTTTATATAAGCTTCAATTTCAGAGTCGTTAGGAAGACTATCTGTAATTTGAATTTGTTCACCTTTAATTTGTATAAGGTGTAGCTTTTGTTCTTTACAACTTGAAAAAATAAAAATATTTAACAAAAAAAATAAATATGTAAACCTCATATACTAAACGATATATTTTGAATGTACTTTTGTTACCTTTGCGCAAAGTATAAAGATAAATGATTTTAAAAGGTTTTAAAGAAAAATCTAATAAAAAGTACTTAAACAAATTGTTATCTAAAAGACAAGTAAATGTTACAGATAATAAGATTGAGAGTTTAGGTGTTATCTTAAATATTGACGAAGGAGATGATTTTGAAAAGCTTAGAGGTTTAGCTGCTCATCTAAAAATCAGACCGAATAAGTTAAAAATAATAGCCTTTTCTTCAAGCAAAAAAAATGATTTAAGTACTTGGGATGTATGTTTTAATCCTAAAGATTTTGGTTGGAAAGACACTATTAAAAATGTTGAATTGAAATCTTTTTTAGATATAGAGTTTGATGCTTTAATTAGTTTTTATGAAGAAGATATTTTAGAATTAAAGATGCTTACTGCCGTATCTAAAGCAAAATTTAAAGTAGGTGTTTTGCAAGCAGATGAGCGTTTAAATGATTTAATTATTAAAACGAGTTTAAAAGAATTTAATGTATTTAAAAAGGAACTTTTTAAATACTTAACTATATTAAATAAAATTAAAAATGAATAGTAAGTTTTTAGGAACTGGAGTTGCTTTGGTTACACCGTTTAACTCAGATTTAAGTGTAGACCATGATGCTTTAGCAAATATTGTAAATTATAATATTGATAATGGCACCGATTATCTTGTAATTTGTGGAACAACAGGCGAAAGTGTAACCATAACAAAACAAGAAAAAAAGGATATTATTGCTACCATTTCTAAAGCTAATAACGGTAGGTTGCCAATGGTTCTTGGAATTGGAGGAAATAATACCATGGCTGTAATTGAAGAAATAAAAACTACAGATTTAAGTAACATTGATGCTATTCTATCGGTTTCTCCATATTATAGTAAGCCAACTCAAGAAGGAATTTATCAGCATTTTAAAGCCATTTCTGAAGCCTCTCCAATAAATATTATTTTGTATAATGTTCCTGGACGTACGTCAAAAGGAATGGATACAAAAACGACTTTAAGATTGGCTAATGATTTTGAAAATATTATTGCTGTAAAAGAGGCGGGTAACAATGTTTATAATTATTTACAGTTAATAAAAAATAAGCCAGAAGATTTTTTAGTAATTTCTGGAGATGACGATTTAGCTTTAGGAATTGTTTTAGCAGGAGGCGCAGGTGTTATATCGGTTATCGGGCAAGCATTTCCAAAAGAGTTTTCTAATATGATACGTTTAGGATTAAATGGTGAAGCTAAGGAAGCTTATAAACTTCATTATAGATTAGTAGATGTTATTGATTATATTTTTGAAGAAAATAATCCTGCGGGAATTAAAGCCGTTTTTAAAGCCTTAAGCTTATGTCAAGACACGGTAAGATTGCCTTTAGTGCCTGCATCTAATCAATTAAAAGAAAAGATACAAGATTTTGTAAATAAGTTTTAGTATTGTTAAATATTACTTAAACCTTATGATTACTATGTTTAAGCAATTAATTTAGCATAAAAATATATTTTTAAAATCCATATTAATAACTTAATTTTGCACACTGTTTTATATTTATGAAAAATTTATTTTACATATTAATAACATTTACTGTTTTAAGTTCATGTAGCGAATATCAAAAGGCATTAAAATCTGAAGATATTGCAACAAAATTTAAGATGGGAGAAGAATTATACAAAGAAGGTAAATTTGCAAAGGCAAATAAGCTTTTTGCTTTAATTGTACCCAACTATAGAGGAAAACCGCAAGCTGAAAAATTAATGTATTTGTATTCTAATTCATTTTATCAAATGAAAGACTACTATGTTGCAGGTTATCAGTTTGAGCGTTTTGCATCTAGCTATCCTAAAAGTGAAAAATTAGAAGAAGCATCTTTTATAAGTGCAAAAAGTTATTATATGTTATCTCCAGTTTATAGTAAAGATCAAAAAGAAACTAAAGATGCTATAGAAAAGCTTCAAGCGTTTATCAATTTATTTCCAGAATCTCAATACATAGAGGAAGCTAATAAATTAGTAAAAGAACTAGATTTTAAGTTAGAGAAAAAAGCCTTTGAAATTGCAAAGCAATATAATAGAATATCAGATTACCCTGCTTCAGTAAAATCGTTTAATAATTTTTCTTTTGATTTTCCTGGATCTTCGTTAAGAGAAGAGGCTTTATTCTATAAATTTGATTCAGCATATAAACTTGCTATTAATAGTAGAGAAAATAAAATGACTCCTAATGGAATTGTTCCTTTAAAGAAGAACCGTTTAGATGAGGCAAAAGAATATTACGAAGCATTTAAAAAAGCTTATGTTAATTCTAAGCATATTCAAGAGGTAGATGAAATGGGTATGACATTAGAAGAAGAGTTAAAAAAATACAGCACTAAAAGTTAAATAACAATAATAATGGATTTAAAGAAAACCAATGCTCCAGTTAATACTGTAACATACGATAGAAATCAAATTGACGAGCCAACAGGGAATGTGTACGAGTCAATTTCAATTATTTCAAGACGTGCAGAGCAAATTAACACAGAGATTAAAAAAGAACTTATTGATAAGTTAGAAGAGTTTGCTACTTACAATGATAGTCTTGAAGAAATCTTTGAAAACAAAGAGCAAATAGAGGTGTCTAAATTTTACGAAAAATTACCAAAACCTCATGCTTTAGCTGTTCAAGAATGGTTAACAGATAAAATTTATTTTAGAAATACTGAGGAAGATTCTCAGGAATAATTTTTTAAAATGTCAATACTAAGCGGCAAAAACATACTATTAGGCATCAGTGCTGGTATTGCCGCTTATAAAACTGCTTCATTAGTAAGGTTGTTTATTAAATTTGGTGCTAATGTAAAAGTGGTTATGACGCCATCTTCTAAAGAATTTGTAACACCTTTAACTTTATCAACACTTTCAAAAAATCCGGTATATTCCTCTTTTGTAAACGAAGATGATGATGAAGCTGTATGGAATAGCCATGTAGATTTAGGGCTTTGGGCAGATTTGTTTGTTGTTGCTCCGGCTACGGCAAATACCATGTCTAAAATGGCAAATGGCGTTTGCGATAATTTATTATTAGCAACATATTTGTCAGCAAAATGTCCTGTGTATTTTGCACCTACTATGGATTTAGACATGTATAAACATCCATCTACTTTAGCTTCTTTTGAAAAATTAAATTCTTTCGGAAATATTATGATCCCTGCTACAAGTGGCGAATTAGCTAGCGGATTGGTAGGAGCCGGTAGAATGGCAGAACCAGAAGATATTGTAAGGTTTATTGAAAACGATGTTTTAAATAAGCTTTCGCTACGTGGAAAAAAAGTACTTATTACCGCAGGACCTACATATGAGGCTATAGATCCAGTTCGTTTTATAGGGAATCATTCTAGTGGTAAAATGGGGTTTGAAATAGCCAAAGCCTCTGCTAATTTAGGTGCTGAGGTTGTTTTAGTAACAGGGCCAACCAATCAAAAAGTAACACATAGTTTTATTAATGTTATATCAGTTACAAGTGCAGAAGAGATGTATAATGCCGCTCATAAGTACTTTAATAATGTTGATGTAGCAATACTTTCTGCTGCTGTTTCCGATTATAAACCAAAAGAAGTTGCTTCGCAGAAAATAAAAAAGAACGATTCTACGTTAACATTAAACTTAGAAAAGACAAAAGATATTTTAGCGTCTTTAGGAGCCATAAAAAAGCAACAATATTTAGTGGGGTTTGCATTAGAAACAAATAATGAGCTTGAAAATGCAAAAGGCAAATTAAAAAGAAAGAATTTAAACTTAATTGTTTTAAATTCGTTAAATGATGAAGGTGCTGGTTTTAAGGGAGATACTAATAAAGTTACTTTTATTGATGATAAAAACACCGTAACTCAGTTTGAGTTGAAGTCAAAAACAGCGGTTGCAACCGATTTGTTAAATAAAATTATAAAAGAAATTGATGCGTAATATTTTAGTTATTTTATTGTTTTGTTTTGGGATTTCAGGCATTTCACAAGAATTAAATTGTACAGTAGTTGTAAATGCGCAACAAACAGGAAATGAAAACTTCCCTATTTTTAAGACCTTAGAAAAGCAATTAAACGAATTTGTAAATAACACCAAATGGACAAGTAAAACATTTGCGGCACAAGAGCGTATAGATTGTAGTATGGTTATAAATGTAGTAAGCTATAGTGGTGAGTCGTTTAAAGCATCCTTACAAGTACAATCTTCAAGACCTGTTTATGGTTCGTCTTTTACAACACCTATTTATAATTTTAATGATAAAGACTTTAATTTTAGATATTTAGAGTTTCAAAATTTAATTTTCAACCCTAATCAATTTGAATCTAATTTAATATCTGTTTTGTCATTTCATATTAATATGATTTTAGGGTTAGACGCCGATTCTTTTTCACTTAAAGGAGGTGATGCTTATTACAAACAAGCTCAAATAATTGCAAACTATTCACAGCAAGGTAATTTTTCTGGATGGAAAGTAGAAGATGGTCTGCAAAGTAGATTTGCCTTAATTGATAATATGTTATCACCAACATTTAAAGAGTATAGAGATGTTATGTACACCTATCATAGAGATGGTTTAGACGCTATGAGTGACAATATTAAACAAGGAAAAGAGCAAATAGCAGCATCTGTTAAAAAGTTTCAAGCAATGAATAGTAGAAGGCCTAATTCATTTTTGTTACGTACCTTTTTTGATGCCAAAGCTGATGAAATCGAACAAATTTTTAGCGGAGGGCCCAATGTTAATATTGCAAGTTTAAAAGAAACCCTTCAAAAAGTGGCGCCAATGCACAGTAGTAAATGGCAAAACATTACGTTTTAAATAAGGGTATATTTAAAACGCTTTCACTATATTTATTTTCATAATTTAAATGTCATAAAAAGTTTTGCTAACATCACTTTCTATAAAAAATTACGCATTAATAGATCACCTTCAAGTTAATTTTAATGAGGGGTTTTCAATAATTACAGGAGAAACAGGTGCAGGTAAATCTATTTTACTTGGAGGTCTCTCTTTAATTTTAGGAAAACGTGCCGATTTAAGTAGCTTAAAAGATACCACTCAAAAGTGTATTATTGAAGCCGTTTTTAAAGTGTCTAATTATAATTTAAAATTGCTATTTGATGCTGAAGATTTAGATTATGAAGACCAAACTATTATTCGTAGAGAAATTTTACCTTCAGGTAAATCTAGAGCTTTTATAAACGATACCCCCGTTAATTTAAGTAGTCTGCAATTGTTAGGCGAACGACTTATAGATATCCATTCACAACATCAAACTTTACAACTTACTAGTAACGATTTTCAATTTCAAATTATTGATGCTTTAGCGAGTAACGATGGTGTTTTAGAAAATTATAACATAGAATTAAAAGTTTATAAAAAGCTTAAAAAAGAACTAAAAGCACTTTTAGATTTTCAAGCAGAAGCGATAAAAGAGCATGATTACAACTCGTTTTTATTAAATGAATTAGTTGAAGCTAATTTAGTTGATGGCGAATTAGAAATGCTTGAAGAAGAATATGAAACCTTAAATAATATTGAGGATATAAAAGAAAAGTTATCTGAAGCACACCAATTATTAAGTGAAGATCAAATAGGGGTTTTAGCAAGTTTAACGTCATTAAAGAATGTTTTACAAAAACTTTCTGGGTTTTCTAATAAGTATGAAGATTTGTTCAATAGAGTAAATAGTAGTCTTATTGAAATAGATGATGTATTTACAGAGGTTGATGTACTACAAGATAATTTAGATGCAGATCCTATGAGGCTAGACGTTGTAGATGCAAAATTAAAAGTGCTCCATAATTTAATGCAAAAACATGTAGCAGCGAATATTTCAGAATTGATTACAATAAAAAACAATTTAGACGAAAAAGTATCAGTTACTGAAAATTTAGAAGATACTATTAAAAAGAAACAGCAAGAAATAATAAGTAAGGAAGCCGTTTTAAATAAGATCGCTAAAACGATTCATAAAAAGCGGTTGGATGTTATCCCGCAGTTAAAACAACAATTAGAAACTGTTTTGGTAAGTTTAGGAATGCCAAATGCTCAGTTTAAAATAGAACTTGTTTTAGGTAATGATTTTTTAGCCAATGGAAAGGATGATTTGTCCTTTTTATTTTCGGCTAATAAAGGCGGACATTTTAATGAACTTAAAAAAGCAGCATCAGGAGGAGAATTATCAAGAATTATGTTAGCTATTAAATCGATGCTTTCAAATTATATACAATTACCAACCATTATGTTTGATGAGATTGATACAGGTGTTTCTGGAGAAATCTCTAATAAAATGGGAGATATCATGCTGCAAATGAGTAAGACTATGCAGGTGTTTTCTATCACACATTTACCGCAGATTGCTGCCAAAGGACATACACATTTTAAAGTATATAAAGAAGATGTAAATGAGGTGACACAAACTAATTTAGTGAAGTTAAGCCATGATGAACGAATTGTAGAAATTGCTCAAATGTTGGGAGGTATTGATATGTCCTCATCAGCCATTGCTCATGCTAAAGAACTGCTAAATTGAAAAAAAGTAAAAGTTGAAAATTATAAGTTAAAAGTTTAGTACTTTTGCCCTCAATATAAAAAGCAGGTTTTTAAATCAATCAACTAGTAAACATATAAAACAACCAATATGTCATATAATTTATTAAAAGGAAAAAGAGGAATCATTTTTGGAGCATTAGACTCAAATTCAATTGCTTGGAAAACAGCAGAACGCGTTCATGAAGAAGGCGGACAGTTTGTATTAACAAATGCACCTGTAGCAATGAGAATGGGGCAAATTAATGAGCTAGCAAAAAAAACAGGTTCTCAAATTATTCCTGCTGATGCAACTTCTCAAGAAGATTTACAGAATTTGGTTGAAAAATCCATGGAGATTCTAGGAGGAAAAATAGATTTTGTATTACACTCTATTGGAATGTCTATTAATGTTAGAAAGGGAAGACATTACACCGATCAAAATTATGAATGGACACAAAAAGGAACAGATGTTTCAGCAATGTCTTTTCATAAAGTAATGCAAACGCTTTATAAAGCAGATGCTATGAATGAGTGGGGAAGTATTGTTGCCTTAACTTATATGGCTGCACAACGTGTATTTCCTGATTATAATGATATGGCAGATAATAAAGCCTATTTAGAAAGTATAGCACGTAGTTTTGGGTATTTCTTTGGACGTGATAAAAGAGTACGTGTAAACACGATTTCGCAGTCGCCAACGCCAACTACGGCAGGTAATGGCGTAAAAGGTTTTGATGGTTTTATTGCTTATGCCGATAAAATGTCGCCACTTGGTAATGCAACAGCTTTAGATTGTGCAAATTACACGGTATCTATGTTTAGCGATTTAACAAAATTTGTTACATTACAAAACTTATTCCATGATGGAGGTTTTAGTAACATGGGAGTTAGCAATGCAGTCATGGAAACTTTTATGGAAAAAGAATAAAAATTCTTTAAAATATAGAAAACGAGCTACCTTTAAAACGGTGGCTTTTTTTATGGCGAGTTTTTGAAATAAAAACCGAGCTATCCGTTATTATACCATTTCTTATTTGAAATTACCGTTAAAGAAAATAAAAAGGGCGTTTTATTACGGTTATTTTAAATGAGAGATGGTGTTTGTTTTGGCTCGATGCGTGCCTCTCCAAAAGCTAACCACTACTATCGCTCTCGCACCTACTTGCCAATTACTAGGTTAAAAGAAAAGCAAGTGTAAGTTTGCTAATAAATGTAACAAGATTAATTACATTTGTATCATGCAATTACAGTATTCATTCATAATTCCAGTTTATAATCGTCCAAACGAAATACAAGAGCTTTTAGAGAGTTTTGAATCGTTAAAAACGAGTAGTGATTATGAGGTTGTTATTGTAGAAGACGGCTCTTCATTACCTTCTAAATCCATTATAGATCAATTTAAATCTAAACTAGATATTTCTTATTTTTTTAAAGAGAATTCAGGTCCTGGGGATTCTAGGAACTTTGGAATGCAACATGCAAAAGGAAATTATTTTATCATATTAGATTCCGATTGTATTTTACCAGAAAATTATTTAAGCGAAGTTGAAAAGAGTTTAAAGGAAAACTATGTGGATTGTTTTGGAGGTCCAGACGCAGCACATGAGTCGTTTACAAACCTTCAAAAAGCGATTAATTTTTCTATGACATCGTTTATTACTACAGGAGGTATTCGTGGTAATAAAAAAAGCGTTGATACCTTTCAACCAAGAAGTTTTAATATGGGCATTTCTAAAGAAGCGTTTGAAGCTTCTAAAGGCTTTGGACGGATACATCCAGGAGAAGACCCCGATTTATCTATAAGGCTTTGGGATTTAGGCTATAAAACCAAGTTAATTTCGGAAGCTTTTGTTTATCATAAACGACGAATTTCTTGGAGTAACTTTTACAAGCAAGTTAATAAATTTGGCTTGGTGCGTCCTATCTTAAATAAATGGCATCCAAAAACTAAAAAGTTAACGTATTGGTTTCCTTCGTTTTTTACTTTAGGTTTTATAGGAGCCATACTGTTATTTTTTCTTAACTTCAAATGGTTGTTATTAGGGTATATGTTATATTTTATAGTAGCTTTTGTTGTAGCATTAATATCTACTAAAAGTATCATAGTATCGTTCTTTGCTCTAATTGCTATTTGGGTCCAGTTTATAGGGTATGGCTATGGGTTTATTAAATCTACTTTTGCTGTTTCCATATTAAACAAAGTGCCCGAAGATTATTTTCCACAGTTATTTTTTAAATCGAAATGATAAAAAAAATTAAATCTGAAATACTAACTTCAATAAAAAATAAAAGAATTAATGTCTTCATTTTATTTTTATTGTCGGCTTTTGTTATTCTTATATTTACTAAACTTTCTAAAGATTACACAAATACGATTGTTTTTAATATTGATAAGGTAAATGTGCCTCAAGAAAATGTTATATTAAATGACTCTAATGATGTTCTATCCATTACTTTAAAAACTCACGGGTTTAAATGGTTAGATTATTATTTTTCAAAACCCCAAATAAAAATTGATTTTAGTAAAGATGTTTATAAAAAGGATTCTGTTTTTATTTGGAGTAAATCCAAGGCATTTTTAAACAATACGCAGTTTGATAAAAAAGTAGAGTTGTTAAACATGTCACCCGATACCTTAATGTTTCGTTACGATGTTAATTTAATAAAAAAAGTACCCGTAAAGTTAAATGCAACTATTGAATTTATTCCAGGTTATGATGCTTCAAAAACGTATGTTTTAGAACCAGATTCTGTTCAAATAATTGGTCCAAATGTTATGGTGTCTAAAATAAACAGTATAGAGACAGATTCTATTTTCTTATCAGGTATTAGAGCAGATTTGGTAGAAACTATTCAATTAAAATTACCAGAAAACAATAAGGAATTAAAATTTTCAACCAGAAATATTATTTTAAAAGCATCTGTAGAAAAGTTTACAGAAGGTACATTAAAAATACCAGTAAATGTTATAAATGTTCCTGTAAACAAGAGTTTAAAATTTTTTCCAAAAAAAGTCAATGTATCTTATTCTGTAAGTTTAAGTAATTTTAGTACGATTAGTAATGCCGATTTTATGGTAGAATGTGATTATAATAAAATATCTAGTAGTCAGTCTGTTTTAATACCAGAATTGGTAAGAATCCCTACGCTTGTTAAAAACGCAAAAATTAATCAAAAACATATAGAATTTATAATAACAGAATGATTATAGCTGGTTTAACAGGAGGCATTGGAAGTGGTAAAACAACAGTTGCTAAAGCATTTAAGCAACTAGGAATTCCTGTTTATATAGCCGATGAAGAGGCCAAAAAGCTAATGGGAAGGTCTAAAATAATTAAAAGAAAACTCATTCAATTGTTTGGAGCCGATGCTTATGTTAATGACGCTTTAAATAAACCTTTTATAGCAAATATTATTTTTAATGATAAAGCATATTTGCAAAGAATGAATGCTATTATTCACCCTAGAGTCTCAAAACATTTTCAAAAATGGGTGCTAAAACAAGAAACACCATATGTTATAAAAGAAGTGGCTATTCTTTTTGAAAATGAAGGTTATAAACAATGCGATTTTGTAATAACAGTTACAGCTCCAGAACATTTAAAAATTAAACGGTTATTGCAACGTGATAGTACTACAAGATCTAAAATTAAAGCTATTATGAATAATCAATGGACTGATGAAGAAAAGGTGAAGCGGTCTCATTTTGTTATTGAAAATATTTTACTTGAAAAAACTAAAAAACAGGTGCTTGAAGTACATAAGCAAATTCTTAAAAGTTTGCAGTAAGAAGTTAATTTTAACATTTCTGTTAATGTAAGGTTAAAAGGCAAGTAGGCTAAATGTTAAAATGTTAATTTTGAGCAATGAGTAAAAGAATATTTGTACTGTTAATCGTTTTAATGAGTTTATCACTTATAGGTATTATATCTGTACAGGCTTATTATATTAACGATTCGTTACAAAATGAAAAAGAACGATTTAAGTATAACGTAAAGAAGTCTTTAAGTTATGTTTCTAATACGATTGAAGATAGAGAGTTTGATGAATATTTTGAAAGATACCAACGTTTAGATAAAGAGAAGAAAGCGGACTCATCTATTGTGTCTCAATTGTTTATTTATCAAAGAAACAATAACACCAATGAAACCTTATTTTATACTCATGGTGTTTTAGAAGAGAATTTTAAGTATTCTTCTTCACTATTAGATGCTGGTATTGATGATGATACTTTTAAAATAAAAAAATATACTGGAAATTCTAAAATTGAAATATTTAATAATTCAGATTTAAAAGACAGAGATTTTCAGCAAAGTCCTATTACTAGAATTATTAATAGTGGACCAATTTTAGAATCAGATAAAAAATATTTTGAAAAGAATTTTAAACAAGTTTTAAAAAGAAAACCTATATATAAGAGGGTTTCCGAACAAGAAATAAAAAAATTATTATCTAAAAAACTAAAAGAGAATGATATTGGTATAGATTATGAGTTTGCTATTTATAGTAACGATTTAGCAACAAAAGTACAAAGTGATAATTTTGAGAATAATTTAAAATCAACTTTTAGTACGCCTATATTTTATGATGACAATAACCAAACGCCTTATAAGCTTTTGGTTAATTTTCCAGGAGATGGTAAATACATTTTATCATCAGTAATTAAAATGATATTGTTATCGGTGGTTTTTACGTTAATCATTATTATAGCTTATACCAGTTCATTATATCAATTAATGAAACAGCGAAAAATATCTGAAATAAAAACAGATTTTATAAATAATATGACGCATGAATTTAAAACACCAATAGCGACTATAAATTTGGCTTTAGATTCTATTAAGAATCCTAAAATTATTGGTGATAAAGACAAAGTTTTGCGTTACCTTAACATGATAAAAGAGGAAAATAAACGCATGCATGCGCAAGTTGAAAACGTTTTAAGAATCTCGAAATTAGAAAAAAACGAATTAAACATTAGTAAGGATAGGGTTAAGCTACACGATTTAATTTTAGATGCTATTACACATGTAGAGCTTATAGTTGAAGATAGACAAGGGTATATAAAAACATTTTTAAATGCTGATAAATCATCCGTTTTAGCGAATGAAACGCACTTTACAAATGTGATAGTAAACATTTTGGATAATGCTATAAAGTATTCTCCAAATGCTCCAAAAATAGAAGTTTATACAGAAAATATTGGAAACAATATTATATTAAAAATAAAAGATCATGGTAGTGGCATGAGTAAAGCTGCCTTAAAGCGTGTGTTCGAAAAATTTTATAGAGAGCATACTGGAAATATACATAACGTAAAAGGGCACGGTCTGGGTCTAGCGTATGTGAAAAGAATTGTAGACGATCATCAAGGTCATGTATCTGCAGAAAGTGAAAAAGATAACGGAAGTACATTTATAATTAAACTTCCAATAATAACATAACTATGGAAGCACAAAACAAGAAAATTTTATTAGTTGAAGATGATCCAAATTTCGGAACCGTTCTTAAAGATTATTTAATGATGAACGATTACGATGTTGTACATGCAAAAAATGGGATGGAAGGATTTGAAAAGTTTAAAAAAGACGATTTCGATTTGTGTATTCTGGATGTTATGATGCCTTATAAAGATGGGTTTACATTAGCCAAAGAAATTCGCGAAAAAAATACCGATGTACCTATTGTGTTTTTAACAGCTAAAACCATGAAGGAAGATGTTTTAAAAGGCTATAAAGTTGGTGCAGACGATTATTTAAATAAACCATTTGATAGCGAAGTGCTATTAATGAAATTAAAAGCTATTATACAACGTAAGGCAACAGAAACCATTTCTGATAGTAAACAATTTGAATTTAAGATTGGACGTTTCGATTTAAATTCTAAATTGCGTTTCTTGAAGTTTGATGGTGGAGACCCCGTTAAATTATCGCCAAAAGAAAATGAATTATTACGTTTGCTAGCGTTACATGAAAACGATTTAATGCCACGTGAATTGGCGTTAACAAAAATATGGAGAGACGATAATTACTTTACCTCTCGTAGTATGGATGTATATATTGCTAAATTACGTAAGTACTTAAAACTAGACGAAAAAGTAGAAATACTTAATATACATGGGGAAGGTTTTAGGTTGGTAATTAACTAAAAAAAATAGTATATAAAATTTAAAATCCAGCTTTTGTTGGATTTTTTTTATGCCTTTGAATTTTTTGAAAATTTTGAAAGTTTCGTTTAACGGTTAGTATATCTTGAAAAGTAGGCGATTTCGAAGCATTAAACTTTCAGTTAAACGATTGCCTGAATTCAGAAGGTGTAAAGTCAGTTTTACTTTTAAATAGTTTGCTAAAAGATTGAATGTGCTCAAAGCCTAATTCGTATGCAATCTCACTAACCGATAAATCTGTGGTTGAAAGTCTTTCTTTTGCTAATTCAATTACCTTATCTTGTATGAAATGCTTTGTACTATGTCCTGTCAGCGTTTTTAATAATCTGCTTAAATAATTGGCAGATAGATTCAGCTCGTTTGCAAAATGCTGAACTGTTGGGATGCTATTTCCTTTACTATAATAAGCCGAGAGCAATTCCTTAAATTGGGTTAAGATCGTGTGATTTGTAATTTTTCGGGTAGTAAATTGACGTTGGTAAAAACGTTCTGAATACGTCAGCAATAACGCTAACTGTGCAATGATGACATCTTGACTGAAATAGTCAATATTTGCTTGATATTCTTGAGCAATACTTTTGATTACACCAATAATCATTTTTTCCTCTTTGTCAGACAAATGCAGT
>TARA_R110002050_G_scaffold100607_1_pt1 | contig 47569 bp, 30 predicted proteins | sample TARA_R110002050 | Tara Oceans TARA_R110002050 (sample SAMEA4396988) | marine metagenome | biome: Polar Biome; feature: [DCM] deep chlorophyll maximum layer (ENVO:01000326); material: water (ENVO:00002006), including particulate matter (ENVO:01000060) such as... | depth 25 m
ACGGAAATTAATTCAAATTAGGGTTATTTACGGATATACAATAAACTATTAAAAAAACAGTTTAAACCGTATACATTTTATCACGCAATTCTTTTATTTTCTTGTCTTGCATGTATTCATCAAATGTTGTGTATCTATCAATAACCCCATTTGGAGTTAATTCTACGACTCTATTACCAACCGTTTGAGCAAATTCATGATCGTGTGTTGTAAATAAAATAGTGCCTTTAAAATTCTTTAATGAATTGTTAAACGCTGTAATACTCTCTAAGTCTAAGTGATTTGTTGGTTCATCTAATTGAAGTACATTAGCTCTAGTCATCATCATTCTAGATAACATACAACGTACTTTTTCTCCACCAGATAATACAGATGATTTTTTGAAAGCCTCTTCACCACTAAAAATCATTTTCCCTAAAAACCCACGAATATTTACCTCTTCGCGTTCCTCTTCGGTTTGTGCCCATTGACGTAACCAATCTATTAACGTTAAATCGTTATTAAAAAATTCGCTATTATCTAATGGCAAATACGATTGTGTTGTTGTAACACCCCAAGCAAACTTTCCTGAATCTGCTTTTTCTTTATCATTTAAAATTTGATAAAACGCTGTTGTAGCTCTTGAATCTCTTGAGAATACAACCACTTTATCTCCTTTAACCAAATTTAAATCAATATTCTTAAATAGTAATTCTCCATCAGTAGAAGCGCTTAAACCTTCTATATTAAGTATTTGATCTCCTGCTTCTCTATCGCGTTCAAAAATAATTGCGGGGTAACGACGACTCGTTCTTCTAATATCACCAATATTAAGTTTATCAATCATCTTTTTTCTACTCGTTGCTTGTTTACTTTTTGCAACATTGGCAGAAAAACGACGAATAAACTCTTCTAATTCCTTTTTCTTCTCTTCAGCTTTTTTGTTTTGTTGCGCATGTTGACGTGCTGCTAACTGCGACGACTCATACCAAAATGTATAATTACCAGAAAAATGATTTATTTTACCAAAATCGATATCAGAAATATGTGTACAAACAGCATCTAAAAAGTGTCTATCGTGCGATACCACAATAACACAGTTATCATAATTAGCCAAAAAGTTTTCTAACCAAGAAATAGTTTCATAATCTAAATCATTGGTAGGTTCATCCATTATCAATACATCAGGGTTTCCAAATAAAGCCTGGGCTAATAACACACGCACTTTTTGTTTTCCATCTAGGTCTCCCATCAATGTATAATGAAATTCTTCTTTTATACCTAAGTTCGATAACATGGCAGCAGCATTACTATCTGCATTCCAGCCATCCATTTCTTCAAATCGTACTTGAAGCTCCCCTATTTTATCGGCATTTTCATCAGAGTAATCGGCATAAAGCGCATCTATTTGAGTCTTAATTTCAAATAAAGGCTTATTACCCATTAAAATAGTTTCTAAAACGGTGTTATCATCATATAAATTATGATTTTGCTCTAATACAGACATACGCTTTCCTGACTCTAAAGACACATGGCCAGAAGTAGGATCTTGTTTTCCAGAAATAATCTTTAATAACGTTGATTTCCCTGAACCATTAGCTCCTATAATACCATAGCAATTGCCATTATTAAATGTGGTATTTACTTCATCAAAAAGAACGCGTTTTCCGAATTGAACAGAAAGGTTTGATACTGATAACATATGGATTATTTTATATTTTACTCAGATATTTTTATTTATACTATAAAGGACTTCGTGAACTTTCAATTAATAAGACTTACTCCTTGACATACCCCTTTTTGAAAGTTTGTGCAAAAGTAGAAAAATCAATTGGTAAGACGAAACATAGTCTATCAATTTTTATGTAATACCTTTTGCTAAAAGCCCATTTAGTTATTAAACTTTTAACAGCGCATTAACAGGACTTTATAAATACAAGCTATATTTTTGTTAGTAATTAGTATTTAATAATTTGTAGAGGGGGATTATGAAATTATTTATATCGATTATTATATTATCACTAATGCTTTTTGGTTGCAAAAACAACTCTAATAAAGCAGAAGCGCATATTGCCTTTTTAGGTGGAGAAATTATTAATCCTAATAATAATTTTATAATACTCACAAAATCTAACACTGTTATAGACACTATTAAACTAGATGGTAGAAATAGATTTTTATATAAAATTTCTAATCTAAAAGAAGGCATATACACTTTTAAACATAGCGGTGAATTTCAAATTGTTTTTTTAGAACCAAATGATAGTCTACTTTTAAGATTAAACACCATAGATTTTGATGAATCATTAGTTTTTACTGGCATTGGAGCTAAAAAAAACAACTACTTAATTAATGATTTTTTAGAAAATGAAAAGATTGAAAAAAACATTTATAAGTATTGTCAGTTAAATCCAGAGTACTATCAAAATAAAATAGATTCATTATATTTTTTAAAAAAAGAAAAACTTAGCGCTTTTGTAAAAAAGAACAAGCCCTCTAGTTTATTTGAAAAAATAGCAAAAACTAATAATGAATATAACTATTACTTTAACAAGGAAGTATATACGCTTTGGCACCGTACTGATAGTAAGGAAGATATTTTAAAATCATTACCCAAAGATTTTTACAATTACAGAAATAATGTAAGCTATAATGATAGCTTACTAAAAGATAATAATTTTATTTATAATAATTTTTTAAAGTCTAGCTTTAACAATTTAGCACTACAAAAACATTTTGATCATCATAAAAATGATGGCAAATTTAAAAGAAGTGATTTATGCTATAATATAGATAGACTCAATCTTATAGATAGCCTAATAAGTAATAGATATATAAAAGATGATTTACTATATCATTTCACTGTAAATTACATAGCAAGAAGCAAAAATTTAAAAAATAATGATGTTATTTTAAATACTTACTTGAAGAAAAGCAATGATGAAAAAGGAAAAAAAATGATAACTGCTTTTGCTAATTCATTAAACAACTTAAAAGTAGGATCTATTATTCCTAATGTTACCATTGTTAATTATAAAAACGATGAATTCAGCATGAATAGTCTTGTTAATTCACCTACAGTTATAAGTTTTTGGTCTCACACGTATTATGACCACTTTAAAGATAATCATTTTAAAATAAATGAATTAAAGATAAAATACCCCGAAGTAAAATTTATCTCCATTAATATTGATGACTACGATATTAAAAAGTCAAAACAATTTTTAGAAGCAAATCGATTTTCATGTAGTGATGAATATCATTTTAAAAATCCTGAAACGTCTATCGAAACTTTTGCTATTCATCCTATGACAAAAACAATTTTAATAGATAAAGACAAAAAAATTGCTAATAGTAACACCAATATATTTTCTAGAAATTTTGAGGAACAACTTTTAGGTTTAATTAATAGATAAAACCCTAAATTTTATAATGATTACTTAACAGTTTTTCATAAGCTGTATCTGGCAAAATTCTTTTTAAAACAATAGAAAATTTCTGCATAAACTCCCCTACTTTATAATGCACCTTAGGCTTTTTTGTATTTATAATTTTGAACACTTCTTTTGCCATTAAATTAGGATCACTACCATTATCAACATGTGTATTCATAAGATCTAAAGTATCTCCATAAGGTTTCTTATATGGTGAATCTGAAATAAGTGGTGCATGATATCTACCAGCAGCAATATTAGTAGCAAAATCACCAGGAGCAATATTAGTCATTTTAATGTTAAAACCTTTTATTTCCATTCTAAAGGCCTCAGTTAAAAGTTCTAAAGCACCCTTGCTAGCACTATATATACCTCTATAAGGTAAGCCCATATAACCAGCAATAGATGTGATATTTATAATTAAACCAGCTTGTTGCTTACGCATTTGTGGCAATACTGCCTTAATAACTTTTATTGGCCCGAAAAAATTAGTTTCAAAATTAGCTTTAATTTCTTCTTCAGGAATTTCTTCAATAGGACCTGTAATACCAGCACCAGCATTATTTATAACAACATCTAATTGTCCTTCAGTATCAATTATAGTATTTACTGTTTGTAAAATAGTATCATTATTCTTTACATCTAAAGCTAAAATAGGAAACTTACTATCTGGATAATTATCTGGATTTCTACTGGTTCCATAAACTTTAAATCCTTTTTCACTTAAAAACTCTCCTATAGATTTACCTATACCAGAAGAACCACCTGTTATTAAAACAACTTTAGACATTTATTAATAAAATTTAGAGTTTAAAGATATGAAGAATTACGAAACTAAAAAGCACAAAAAAAGGCAAGCTACCTACATCACACCGCTACGACCATTTACCTTTGCTTCGTTCCCGACCTGGAGGATTCAACAGGAGCTGGTTGTGTAGGACTTGCCAGCTGCAAAGATACAACCTTTTAAAAATTTCACAATGATTTTTTAAACTGATTTTAAATAAATACCTTGCTTAAAATTTTACATTACTTATGAAAATTATTAAATACTTAGCAATCATATTTTTAAGTGTATCGCTAATTGCTTGCGGATCAAAAACTGGTCAGAAAAAAAATGAGTTTTCTATTAAAACAAACGCCATAAAGGGTAATATTTCTAATAACGAAACCTTAAAACTATCTATTGAAAACAAAAAAAATCATATAATAGATTCTATTGTATATACTTTAGAAGGCAACCATATTAATAAAAGTATTGTTTTAACCAACTATAAGTTAGGAAAACAAACTCTTGAAGCTACCATATATTTTAATAATGAAAAACAAACTATTAATACAGTTATTACTATATTAAATAATGAAGTGCCTAAAATTTATACTTATAAAATTATTAATGAATACCCACACGATATAACATCTTACACACAGGGTATTGAATTTGCTAATGATGAGTTATATGAAAGTACTGGTCAATACAAAGAATCTAAACTTAGACATCTTAATTACAAAACAGGAGAAGTCTTAAAAAATATAGATTTAGCAGATGAATATTTTGGTGAAGGATTAACTATATTGCATGATAAAGTTTATCAACTAACTTGGAAAGAAGGTACTGGCTTTGTTTACGATATTGATTCTTTTGATAAGTTAAGCAGTTTTAAATACGGTAACAGTAAAGAAGGTTGGGGATTATGTAATAACGATACCACAATATATAAAAGTGATGGTACCGAAAAAATATGGTTATTAAATCCTGAAACTTTAACTGAAGAATCTTATATCCAAGTATACACAAATAAAGGAAAAATTATAGGTATTAATGAAATGGAATGGATAAATGGACACATTTATGCAAACCGTTATCAAAAAGATGGCGTTGCCATTATTAACCCTAAAAACGGTGCCGTTATTGGTGTTATAGATTTTTCGCCTTTAAAAAAATTGGTTACGCAACACCAAGGTTTAGATGTACTTAATGGTATTGCCTATAACCCAACTAGAAAAACAGTTTTTGTAACAGGAAAACGTTGGGATAAACTGTTTGAAGTTGAAATTGTTGAGAAGTAAAAAGCTTATCTTTTTTATCTGAAATTAGCCATCATTTGTAATAAATATTACCTTAAAATTAGGCTTTAAAAAGTATCTTTGTAATACTACTTTAAAGCACTTTTTATGGATAATTTAGATGCTGCTAGATTACAAATGGCATTTACCCTTATTTTTCACATTGTATTTGCCTGTATTGGTATGGTGATGCCTTTTTTTATGATTGTTGCTCACAAAAAATGGTTAAACACAAAAAATCCTATTTACTTAAAACTTACTAAATCATGGCAAAAAGGTGTGGCTATTTTTTTTGTTACAGGTGCCGTTTCTGGAACCGCATTATCTTTTGAGTTAGGGTTATTATGGCCTGAATTTATGAAACATGCAGGTCCAATTATTGGGATGCCGTTTTCATTAGAAGGTGCTGCTTTTTTTGTTGAAGCCATAGCTTTAGGCTTCTATTTATACGGTTGGAATAAACTTCCTGAAAAATTTCATTGGTTTACAGGCGTTATCGTAGGTGTTTCTGGTGTTCTGTCTGGTATACTCGTTGTTTCTGCTAATGGATGGATGAATGCGCCTTCTGGATTTGATTATATAAATGGTGAATTTTTAAATATAGATCCTATAAAAGCCTTATTTAATCCTGCTTGGTTTACTCAAGCTTTACACATGACACTTGCTGCTTTTACTGCAACAGGGTTTGCTGTAGCAGGAATTCATGCGTTTCAAATATATAAAAAGCAACATGTCGAGCTACATAAAAAAGCGTTTAAAATAGCCATAACCTTTGGAGCTATTGCTGCTATATTACAACCTTTAAGTGGCGATCTTTCTGCAAAAGATATTGCAAAACGCCAACCAGCTAAATTAGCGGCCATGGAAGCACATTATGAAACAACTAAAGGTGCTCCTTTGTATATTGGTGGTATTATAGATGAAGAAAAACAAGAGGTATCCTATAAACTTGAAATACCTAAAGCTCTATCATTTCTAGCATTTGGCGATTTTGATGCCGAAGTAAAAGGACTTAACGATTTTCCTGAAGATGAAATACCTAAAGTAGCTATTGTGCATTATGCTTTTCAAGTTATGGTCGGTATTGGTTCCTTACTTTTAATTGTTGGCGTGCTATTTTTTATAAGCTTAAAAAAGAAAAAATGGTGGCTTAACAAACGTTTTTGGTTACTATTTACAATACTTGCTCCAATGGGCTTTATAGCACTTGAAGCTGGTTGGATTGTTACCGAAGTTGGCAGACAACCTTGGATTATTCATAATATTATGAAAACAAAAGATGCGGTAACGCCTATGCCTGGAATGATTTATAGTTTTTATATGTATGTAGTACTTTATAGCATATTAACTGTGGCCGTTACTTGGCTTATGATGCGTCAAATAAAATCGCTTAACAATTCAAAACTAGCTTAATATGTTGTACGTTGTTTTATTCTTTTTAATGTTTTCATTATTACTTTATGTTGTTTTAGCTGGAGCCGATTTTGGTGCAGGTATTATTGAATTGTTTTCATCTAAAAACAACCAAAGCATTACAAAAAAGACAGTATACCGTGTTATGGGACCTGTTTGGGAAGCTAATCATATATGGATTATCATCCTTATGGTTATTTTATGGGTTGGATTTCCAGATTTTTATAATGTGCTTGTTGTGTATTTACATATTCCGCTAACGCTTATTTTATTAGGAATTACACTAAGAGGTGTTGCCTTTGTTTTTAGACATTATGATGCTTATAAAGATAATTCACAAATTCTATATGATTGGATGTTTAGAATAGCAAGCCTCCTTACTCCTATCTTTTTAGGAACCACTTTTGGTGCTATGCTATCTGGAGAATTAATTATTACAGAAAACTATGAAAACTTTACTTTTTACCAGTTATTTATAAATCCTTGGTTTAATGGTTTTTCAATATTAGTTGGATGCTTTTTTGCGGCTCTATGTGCCTTTTTAACAGCCATATTATTAATAGGTGAAGCTAAAAAAGATGACATTAGTATTTATGTTAAAAAATCTAGAATAGCGACCATAGTTGTTATTGCTATAGGGTTTATTTTATTATGCTATGGCTTTATTTTTAATATTTCCTTTGTCACCGATTTTATAGATAATTCTTATGCAATAAGTTTAGTACTTTTATCTGCTATTTTAATATTTCCACTATTGAAAAGCATAAAAAACGCACGTAAAATTGTTAGCCGATCTTTAGCTGGCTTACAAGTTGTTTTAATTATGATTGCTGCTTTTACTACACATTTCCCCAATTTAATAATAGCTTCTAATAAAGAAATTAGTATTATGGAAACGGCAGCAACAGAAAGTGTTATTACTATTTTGGGAGCATCGTTAATTGTTGGTGGACTCATCATTTTACCTGGATTATTTCACTTATTTAAGGCTTTTAAAATGATAAAGGTTTTTGAAAGATAATATTACTTTCAATCAAAGCGATTTCACTCACTAGAAAAGGGCATTCACTCATTTCTATTTTCATATAATGTTTTTCTTATAGTTATTTGAACTATGAGAAAAGTAATAACTATTGATATTCCGAAGCCATGTCATGAAGACTGGAACACCATGACTCCCGAAGAAAAAGGTAGACATTGTGCTATATGTAAAAAAACTGTTTATGACTTTACCTCAAAAACAGATGAGCAAATTGTACAAACATTTTCTAAAAACGGAAATGTTTGTGGGCGATTTAAAAGCACGCAACTAAAACGTGATATAGTATTTAGTAGAAAAGAAAAAAATAGCTATTTATCTTTTGTTGCTTCGGGTATATTGGCGGTTTTAGGTATTTCGAGTCAGGAATCATTTGCACAAGAAAAACCTCAAACGGTTCTTGTTGATAAGGCACATAACAATGAGATTCAAGGGAAAATTAAAACAACTCCTAAAGAAAATGATAAAACTATTACAGGAACTATTTTGGATGCTGATAAAATACCGTTACCCAGAGTTAATATTATTATTAAAGGAACAAAAATAGGTATATTAACAGATTTTGATGGAAATTTTTCTATTGAAGCTAAAGCAGACGACACATTAGTAGTAAGTTATATTGGTTTTAAAACTAAAGAAGTTAAGGTAACGAATGGTTTTACTGAAACTATTTTATTAGAATTAGAAGAAATTTTCCTGGGTGGTATTATAGTCGTTGGAGGAACAACATCTTGCTCTACAGATTACCCCCTATCTTCTGAAGAAGTATTAGAACGAAAAAGAAAAATAGAATTTGCCAAAAAGAATGGTACTGCTTTTTATAAAAGATATAGAAAAACGCATAAACAAAAATTAAGAAATGGTGAGATTGCACGTACTGGTACAGGAAAATTATTTTACAAACTCACTAACCTTTTTAGATAGTACTGTTTTGCGTTAGGGATTGTAGTGACAGTTTTTGGCGAGGCGAGCATCGAGCCAAAACTACAACGAAAATCCCGACCCTGGTCCTCAACTAAATTCAGGATAAAGATAACGCCCTACTTATTATTTGATTGATACTTAAAAAACGAATAAGAAACTGGAATAAACATAAAACCTAGGATTACAAAAATAAAAAATGCCTTTTGCAAATTAAAAGCATGTGCTAAATACCCTATTAACGGTGGTCCTAATAGCATTCCAAAAATGGCATACGTAGTTATTATAGAAACTGCCATACCTGGAGAATATTTTTTTGAAGTACCAGCTAATGATATTGTCATAGGAAATATTGCTGCTGTTCCAAACCCTACCAAACAAAATCCAAGTAAGGCTGACCAAAAATAAGGAAATAAAATAGCTATTAGCATACCTACTGAAATCACTACTGCGCTTAAAATATATGTTTTTTGTAAACCTATTTTGTTGACTAATCTATCTGAAAAGAATCTAGAAAATGCCATGGTTAGCATAAACATGAGATACCCGTAAGTAAACACTTCTTCTTTTACAACTTCTTTAAAATATACCCCACTCCAATCAAACATACCGCCTTCACATATAGCTCCTATAAATATCAAAACGCCCAAATACAGTATAAATGGATCTGGTTTTCCTAAAATTAGCTTGTTTCCTGATGATGATTTATCATTTTTTAATGTGTATTGATATGCTATTAAAGCTATTAATAGTGTTATTATTGAAATAATAATTAAATGCACTTGAATAGAAACATTCATTTTCAACATTAATGTAGAAAACCCTACTCCTATTAATCCTCCCGTACTCCAAAGTCCGTGAAAAGCTCCCACAACACGTTTTTCAAACTTTTTTTGCAAAGTTATAGATTGTGTATTTATAGAAATATTTATAATACGCATACAAAATGAAAAAAAGCATACCGCAACTACTAATAAAAATGGCGTTGTAGCAAAACCTATTAGCGTTAGCGATATAGAAAAAAACACAAAAGCTACTATTAATGGTACTCTGCTATCAAATTTTGATATTAACCAACCAGAAATAGGTAAGCCTATTAGAGAACTTATTGGCATTGCTAAAAGAATAGTACCTAATTCTGCTTCATTAAAATTAAAAAAAGTCTTTATAGTTGGAATACGAGACGCCCAAGTAGCAAAACAAATACCTGATAAGAAAAAGTATGTGCTTAATGCCATACGTTGTTTAGTCCTTAATTCCATTTTAATTTACCATTTTAAAAATGCAAAAATAATGTAACATTTTTTATAAACTCATGAATACGTTATTAATTGTGTAGCCTAATAACAATAGTGTTTGTAAGAAGAAAACTTAAAACACGCGCTTTTATTGACATTTATTTTTTACAAAAAAACTTAATAATCAAAATGTGATATAAATCATATTTTACAATTCACATTCTAACAAACTTTGCAGTATTATTTAAAACCAATATAAATTATGTTACTATATAGAAACCCAAAATCAAGACTATTAAGTTTATTAGTATTATTCTTTTTTACAGTAACCTTAAGTCAAGCACAACAGTTCAGTTTAAAGAATACTGAATCAACATTAACGGTACTTGGAACTTCAAGTATACACGATTGGCATATTACTACAGAAACGCAAAGCGGAAAAATAGTATTCATTGATGTTAATACCTGCAAGATTGAAAAATGTGATATTTCTGTAGTAGCCGAAAGCTTAAAAAGCGGAAAAAATTCTATGGACAAAAACACATACAAAGCTTTAAAAACGGATGACTACAAAACAATTAATTTTCAACTAACCGATATTAAAGACGTTTCAAAAAAAGAAAATGGAACATATGCAGTACAATCTTTAGGATACTTAACCATTACTGGTGTTAAAAAACAAATTACACTAAATTTTACCGTAGACACAAGTGGAGGTAAAATAAACTTAACAGGAGAGAAAAAAATTAAAATGACCGATTTTAATATTGACCCTCCAAAAGCATTGTTTGGTACCATTACTACTGGCGATGATTTAACAATTAAATTCTCAACAACCTTTTTATAACTTAAACTTAATACTAAAATTAAAAAATCATGAAATCAATTTTTAAAAATTTAATGCTAACAGGAGTCATTTTAACTGGATTCAGTTTTTATGCTCAAAACAGAAACATGGACAACTACAGACAACCAGATAAAAATGGATTGAATGTTTTTGAGAGTCAAAAAGATAGTGTGTCATCTTTTGATGGTGTAAAAGTTAGAATGGGTGGTGCTTCTACACTGCAATTTCAAGCTTTAGATAATGAAAATTCGGGTGCGACCCCTTTAAAAGAAATTGGTAGTAACTTTAATTTAGCTACTGCTAATTTAGATTTAGATGTAGCGCTTTATGATGGTGTAAGAATGCATTTAAGAACCTATTTATCATCTAGACACCATCATGAAACCTATGTTAAGGGTGGTTATTTTCAAATAGACAAATTAGACTTTGTAAGTGAAGGTTTTATGAGTGACTTCATGAAACATGCAACCATAAAAGTTGGTCATATGGAAAACAATTATGGTGATGCACACTTTAGAAGAAGTGATAATGCACAAACATTTTTTAATCCTTTTGTTGGGAATTTAATAATGGATTCATTTACTACCGAGGTAGGAGCTGAATTATACTACCAATGTGACAGCGGATTTTTAGGAATGGTAGGTTTCTCTAACGGTAAATTAAACCAATCTGTTAAAATATCTGACGGAACTACTGGTGGCGCTGCATTTTTAGCAAAATTAGGTTATGACAAACAAATCTCTGATGATTTTAGATTTAGATTAACAGGTTCATTATACAATACTGGCTATGCTCCTAGTGTATATTTATATACTGCTGATAGATCTGGTTCTAGATATTATGATGTTTTACAAGATGAAACCGCTACTAGCGATAATTTTAGATCTGGTCGTTTTGATCCTGGTTTTAAAAATAAGATTACTGCAGTTATGATTAACCCTTTTATAAAAACGGGTGGTTTGGAAGTATTTGGAACTATTGAGCTAACTTCTGGAAGAGCTTTAAGTGAAACAGATAGAAGAAAAACACAACAATATGCTGGTGAACTTATATATAGATTTGGTAGTACAGAAAACTTATATGTAGGTACTCGTTATAATACTGTAAGTGCAGAATTATCAAGTGGAGATGATGTAACTATTAATAGATTTCAATTAGGAGCTGGTTGGTTTATGACCAAAAACATTCTAATGAAAGTAGAATATGTTAATCAAGAATATAATGATTACTCTACAGGAGATCTTCTTGAAGATGCTAAGTTTAATGGACTTACTCTTGAAGCAGCTATAAGCTTTTAAATAAAAAATTAATAAGTCTCAATGGTTAATCAGTTAATTTAAAATAAATTGTTTAAATTACTGTACCATTGAGACTTTTTTTATCTGAATTTTATATTCAATATTAAAAATTAGAAGAATGAAACATCCATGACTATATGGATGTACACATGTGACCCCCATTGAAAAACAATAAATATAAACACATGAAAAAAATTGTATATCTAATTTCTATTCTACTATTACTAGCTTTTACTAATAGAGGCGTTGTAAAAAACACATCTGTAATTATAACTCCAAAAAGTAAATTGGTAGTAAAAGGAAAAACTAATGTTAGTACTTTTAATTGTGTGTTTAATGTTAAAGAATTAAAAAAACCTATTCCTGTTTTTTTTGAGATAACAAACAATAAAATGGTGTTTAAAAAAACAGAACTTGTTTTAGAAAATGCTTGCTTTGATTGTGGAAATAAAGGTATAAATAAAGATTTTCAAGACTTATTAAAATCTAAAACATACCCTCAAATATTTCTAAAACTAAAAGAATTAGAAAAAATAGATGAAGAAAACTCTTTTTTACAAGCTACTTTAGAGTTAAAAATTGCTGGAGTAGTAAAGCAATATCAAATACCTGTAAAATTAGAAGGTGAAAATGATTTGTTTGTTAAAGGACTTTTGGTATTAAATATTTGTGATTTTAATATAACACCGCCTAAAAAACTATTAGGAATTATTACTGTTAATGAAACTATTGAAATAGATTTTCAATTACTTATAGAGGAATGTTAATTTAATTATTTGTGAACTGCACTTTGTGTACATGGGCAATTGCTAATACCTTGTAAAAAGTTTAATCCTATGGTTACAACATGGGTACCAGAGTTATAAGCCGATAAATCATTAGTCGTTATTTGATAGGCATACCCAAAATAGAAAATATTCTTCTGAAACCCTATCATAGGTCCTACATTTAAAGGTTTTAACAATTGATCGTTAAGAAAACGATATGAAATTCCTGCCCAAACATAATCTTCATTTCTATTAAACTTTCGTACTTTAAAATTTAAATCGGTACTAGAACGTTTATCACTACTAAACATTTGGTAATATACAGATGGTTCAAACTCTAAACCACTTTTTTTAGGGCCATTAATAGTGTAACCAGAATATATTTGATAATTTAAAAGTAAATTAGGTTCTGAAACTCTAATAGCTTCGTCAATATCTTTTTCTAAAAGATTATTAACATTAAAACTTAAAAAGAATCCTTTATTACGGTATAATGCTCCCACATCAAAATTGTTATTTGATGTGCTTCTATCATCTGTAACAAAAGGATCTATAATTGGGTTTTCATAAGTTGAATTAAAGTTATTAATATCTATCCTAAAATTATTGATATTATAAGATATACCAAAAGATAAATATTGCTTAGAATAATAATCTAAAACCAAATGATGGGCAAAAGAAAATTTAAAACCTGTTTGAATGGTATTACCATTTCTATCGTTATACATTGATACTCCAATACCAGAACGATTAGCTATTCTAAAATCTGCATACAGTGATTGATTATCTGGAGCTCCTTTAATACCTACCCATTGAGTAAGTCCGTTAGCTCTAATTTTTAAATTATCACCAATACCTGCATACGTTGGAGATACTACAAAATTATTATCTGCCAAATACTGAGTAAAAACTGGCAAATTCAACTCCTGTCCATAGCTATTTGCTATAAAAAAGAAAAGTAAATATATAATTAATTTTCGCATTTGTCTATTTATATTTAATGGTTATTCCCATTAATTTTCGTTATCTATAAAGTGTAAAGTGTCCCACAAATTCACGATCATCTTTTGTATCGTTTAATTTTACAACATACCAATAATCTCCAGAAGGAAGCTCTGCTCCATTATATCTTCCATCCCATTTGTCTCCAACTCGTAAAGTGGCTATTTTACGACCATATCTATCAAAAATATCAAACTTAAGATCTTTGTATTGATTGGTACATCCTGGGCCCCATTCATCTTGGTTTCCATCATCATTCGGTGTAAAATAATTTGTTATACACACATCTATATATTCATAATACTTTGTAGCAGTTGCTACACAACCAAAACGATCTGTTACAGTAACTGTATAATCACCAGATTCATAAATAATAAATGTGTTTTCACTACCATATGATTCTCCATTTAATGTGTATTCATAATCACCAGATCCTCCTGAGGCTACTGCTATAATCTGATTTAACTCACCATCTTCTAACACCAGTGCTAAAGGATCATAGTGCGAAATATCAAAAAGCTCTGTACGCTTAACACATCCATTCGTATGACTTACATCAATATAATGATTTAATCCTGGTGGTACATTTATAAATATATTACTGGCTTGGTATTCGCCTCCATCTAAAGAATAACTTAAACTTGAAAGATCTGTAATACTATCATCAACGCTAACCGTTACAGTATTAGTTGATAAATTATTGGTACAACCATATTCTATATCAGCAATAGGGTTAATAAGTACCGATTCTGGAAACGTAATATTCCATTCAGACTCACAACCAAGGGCATCACTAACATAAACAACATGATCGCCACCAGATAAATTTGTGAAATCAAACTGTGTTTGAGTTAAAGTTCCTGTTGTGTAAACACCATTAATATCATCTAAAGCAACGCTATATGGCATATCTCCTCCTGAGATATCAATGCTAAACGCTCCATTAAGGTCACCATCACACAACTCTGGAATTATAGAATTTGGCACAATAGTAAGCGATACTGGTATAGGATCATTAACTACAAAATCAAAAAGAACATAACAACCTAATTCATCTTGTGCTATAGCCTGATAGTTTCCTGGTGCAAGATTTTCGAATATTGGTGACTCAAAAAATTGATTCATTTGTGGTGAAATAGCATATTTTATAATGCCTGTTCCTCCTGTAGCTACAATTTCTAACAATCCATTATTTGCTCCAGTACATGTTACATCTGTAACTGTAAAACTAACATCTAATGGTAAAGAAGGTTCTGTGATTGAAATTATTGTGGACGTTGTTAAACAATCTCCACTATCCACTCTTACTTGATATGAACCAACAGGAAGGTCTGTAAAATTACCCGTAGTGTTTTGATTAAGTGGCGAGATATTAGTACCTGTTCCATCTTGCAGTGTATAAATATAACTTCCTAAACCGCCTTGAGCAGTTGCTACAATAACACCTGTAGTATCTCCAGCACAATTAATTTTAGCATTGGTAGCATCAATTGTAACCTCTAATATTGGAAGTGGATCAATTGTTATCTCATTCGATACATTAGCGGTACAACCATTGGCATCTCTAACGTAATACGCAAAAGTACCATCTGTTACTGTAAAACTAACAGATGAAGTAAATGAACCTACAATTGTTGCAAAACTTTCAGTAGTACTGTATTCATAAGTACCTGTGCCACCTGTAGCACTTAACTCTAATGTAGAATCAGTCGAACAGGTTTGTGATGTTGCTTTTACTAATGCAGCTTGTATTTGTGCTGGTTGCGTAATTATAATATCTGGCGAAGTAAATTCACAATTATAGCCATCGGTAATAACAACATTATAAGTTCCTGCTCCTAAGCCTGTAAAAACAGGAGATAATTGTGGTCCTGATGATGTTACAGTAGGAGAAAGCATATTAAGAGTAAATGAATAATTACTTCCTTGTCCGCCTGTAACAACGCTTGCAGTTATACTTGCATTGGTGTCTCCAAAGCAAGATAATAATGTTGTATTTGCAGCAACAGTTGCATTAATAGGATTAGGAATAATAAGCGTAACACCATCTGAAGCTATACAACCTCTGGAGTCTCTTGCATTAACCGTATAAGCTCCTGCTGATAAATTTGTAAATGTTCCGTTTGAAGAGTACGCAACCGTTGCAGCTCCAGTTAATTCATATTCAATAGCTCCCCAACCTCCACTCGCAACAGCTGTGATTGTTCCTTTATCATCATCACAAGTTACACTAGATGTTTCTGTAGCAACTACTGTTAATTCTGCTGTTGGCATTGTAATGGTAAAGTTTTTACTTATTCCACAAAAAGGACTATTAATCAATGTTGCATTAATAGTATATGTACCACCTAATAAGCTTGATATAGTAATTGGTCCCGCATTAGGTGTCGATCCTGATGTAACAGTATTACCTAGATTATCAACTATACTATAGTTAAAAGGTCCAGATTCATCTGTTGGTGTTGGCACTCTATCTATAAAGGTAACATTAATACTACCATCATTAGCGTTATAACAAGTCACGTCTATAACAGAGTCAATAGTAAGATCAAATGTATTAGGATTGTTAACATAATGTACCGTTTGGAGGCTACATGCTGTAGTTAAATTTGTAACGGTAACTATATAGTTCCCTATTGGTAATGCCGTAAAAACACCTGTAGTATTTGTTTGAGAAGGCATAACAGCATCGGCATCTTCTAATAGGTATTCTAGATTAGTAGGGATCCCTCCTGAAGTTGTTACTGATACAGTTATATCTTCATCATTAGTACAAGTAATTGCATTATCTACAGTTACATTTAAAGTTTCTAAAGAAATAAAAGGTTCAATAATTGCCGTTGTATTTCCTAAACACCCATTATCATCATACACGTTTATAGTATATGAACCTCCTAAAAAATCTGATTCTATGTATACATTATTTGATCCAGACTGAACAATTAAACCTCCTCTAACAAATTCATAGTTAGTATATGTACCAGAACCACCTGTTACACTATTTACCGTAATAGAAGCATAATTTGATGTATTTGTTCCTGTTGCACATGCATAATCAACGACTAATGGTGCAGAAACTACTATAATATTTGGCTCATCAACAGTTTCTTGTTGAGTTAAAGTACAATTTCTACCAGAAGTAACCGTAATATTATAAGTTGCTGCTATTAACCCAGTAAATACATTTGATGTTTGGGTGGTTACACCACCATCAAGACTATATGTATAAATAGGATTATCATTACTTACTGGCAAGTTTACGGTAATAATACCATCGTTACCACCATTGCAACTTACACTTGTTGGTGTTGTTGTAAAAGTGACTGGTGTTGGTGCTTCTAATATTACACTAACATCTTTTGTACATAGGGTATTGCTGTCTGTTATTCTAATAGTATAGGTTCCTGCTGGCATTAATGAAAACACACCACTAGCAGCTCCTGTAACATTTCCTGTTGCACTTGCTGGTGATACTATGGCATAAGTATAATTTCCAATTCCTGATCCTCCAGATCCGGTTACTGTAATAACTCCATCATCGTCATCACAACTTGGTAATGTAGTTACTTCGGATGTTAATCCAATAGGCTTTTGAATATCTATAGATACTAAATTACCACAACCATTTACATCCTGAACCTCAACAGTATGTGTGCCAGAAGTTAAATTTGATATAGAAAATGGTGCTGTACGTGTTTGAAAAGCTCCTCCATCAATACTAAAACTGTACGGACTAATTCCTGATGTAGTTAGAGTTACATCTATTTCAAAGTTACCTTCAGTTACTGTACATTGATTGTTTAATGTTGCTGTAATTACAGGCTCTGGATCAGACGGTAATACTAAAACGGGTGTTGATTTTATACAACCATAAGCATCTTTAGCATGTACATAATAACTATTTGTATCCATATTAAAAACATTAGTTGTTGTCCAAGATGGATCAGTCGCTAAAGGTGCAACCGCAGATGTTGTTATTTGATATAAGTATGGTGCTGTACCATCTCTTGCTATTGCACTAATAACTCCTGAATTAGGATTACAATTAGCATTTTTATCTACGGTTGCTGTAATATTTAAATCGAATGCTGATTCTGTAATATTAAAAGGTACACTTACCACACTACAGCCGGCATTGGTTGCCCCTGCTGCCTCAGTTATTGAAACAAAATAATTACCAAAATCTAATGTCCCAAAATTTGATATATTTAAGGTACCATTTGCTGGTACTATTCCTGATCCTGGAATTCCTACAATTGCAAACGTTTGTGAATCACGTATTTCATAAGTAACATTAGTAGGAACTGGATAAACACTTGTTACATCAAAACTCACATTTCCATCGGCACTTCCAACACAAGTAATATTATTAGAGGTTAATGCATTAGCTATTAATGTTGAATTTGTTGGAATAGGCGTAATAGTAGTTTCATAAAAATAACACCCTGTTGACTCATCAAAAACAATATATGTATACGTTGCTCCTGGCAATAAATCATAAAATGTTGTTTGCTTGCTTCCTAAAGCATCTTCATCTTGCCAAGGAAAAGCAGTTGGAGCTGTGTAAGTCATCCCTGGCCCTGTATAAATAGCAAAATGAAAAGGACCAGCACCAACAAGAGCCGTTCCTACAGCAACCAAGGCAGAACCTCCTGTTGAACAATCTGCTGGTGGCGAGGTAACAGTAACATCAAAATGATCTGGTGGAGATGCTACTAAAACATCTTGAATTAAAAAAGAACAGCCGTTAGCATCTACAACATTAATTTGATACAACCCAAATTCTACCACATTAAAAGTTGTTGAAATAGCCCCTGTAGCATTCAGTTCTGAATCAGAATAACCATTAGTACCAGTTACAAAATAATTATAAGGTGCTGTACCTCCTGTTACTCCTTCAATAATAATAGAACCACTTACAGTGCCTCCTAAAGGATCACAAGTTATTGGTTCTGGATGATATTTCACATCTAAAGGGTCGGGTGCTGCAATTGTTACAGTAGCAGTATCCGTACAAGACTTAGAATCGGTTAAGGTAACCGTGTAATTTCCAGAAGGAAGACCACTAGTTTGACTACCAAAATTACTTCCATTATCATCATTACGAACATTAATTGTAAATGGTGGTGTCCCTACACTATTATTAATAGTAACCTGTATAGTTCCGTTTGTATCACCACTACAAATATTTGGTGTAGATGAAATTGAACTTATTTCTGGTAATGATATAACATTAATTGTTTGCACACCAGATTCAGTGGTACATCCATTAGCATCTGTAATTTGAAATTGGTATGTACCATCATTAGGTGTTGAATATGTAAATGGATTTCCTGGTACTCCTAAATCACTATAAACACCATTATTAACTGATACAGCATATGTATATGGAGCTGTTCCTCCTGAAAAAGTTCCTGTTATAATAGCATCTGGAGTTATCGTACAATCTAAATCTTTGGTTAATACAGTACTTAACGTTACCTCTGTCGCAATAGTTTCAGTTGGTAAATTAAAAGAACATCCATAAGAATCTCTTACAATTATATCATAAGTCCCTGGGGATAAATTTGTAAAAATACTACTTGATTGAAATGCACTTCCATTAATATTATATTCATATGGAGGCTGCCCCCCTAAAGCACTTACTTCTAGTGTTGCTCCATTTGTAACATCATAACAATAATCTGAAGTACTACTTATTGAAGCTGTAGGAGTTGTTGGCACTAGTAAACTAATTGTATTTGTTGCAGTACAACTGTTTACATCCGTTACTCTCACCGTATAATCACCTGCAGCCACGTTAGTTAAAACACCACTACTAGGAAAGTTAGCAACCAGATTTAGTGACGCATCTAATAATTCATATGAATACGTTGGTGTTCCTCCAGTTCCTATTGCTCTAACGGTTGAACCATCAAGGCATGTTACTGGTGTTCCAGAAGCAGTAACTTCTAAAAGCGTAGGTGCTGTAATGTCTTGATTAAATGTAAAACTACAAGTATTTACAACATCTTCATAACGTACTTGAATATTATAACTACCTGCCGCTAATCCTGTAATTGTATGAGGCGATGTCATTTGCGTATTCCAATTCGTACCATCTATAGTATATTGAAATCCTTTTGATGTATCAAAATTTTGAGCAGCAATAGTAATTTCTCCATCTGCATCACCATTACAGCTAGTATCTTTAAAGCCTATTATATCAGATGTAAAAGCCTTTTCTGATCCAACAATAAAAGGAAAATCTACTTTAGTTACACAACTTTTAGGAAGTTGATATACACTAATATCGTCAATAACTGCATCATTCCCACCATACTCAATACTTCCTGAACGTATTACAAACGTTAATTCTGTATTATTTCCTGGATTAAGTGTTACCGAATTAAGGTTCCATTGTTCATTATTAGGAATAATTCCAGTAAATTGTTCTGCTATCACATTACCAAAAACATCTACTAATTGTATTCTGAAATCTGGATTAGCAGCATTTATGCCTTGCCTTAGTAAATTTGCAAGATATAAATCTACTTGAATGTCTTGATTTGGAATAACATCCTTAATTGGTTTACTATATAATATTCCATAAGGTCCAGCAGCAGAACCTATGTTTACCAACAAATATCGTCCTTCTGGGTCAGAACCATTAGTAGTGTGGTCATTAAAATGATACCAAGCTCCTGTATTGTTAGCTAAAGGATCATCTGATCTCCAGAAAAAACTAGTTACAGAATATTGATTATCTTCTACAGAACGTGTTCCACATAAATAAGGGGAACTTACACGCTGGTCATTAAAACAATAAGCATTTGCAATGCCAGAGGTTGTTGTGGGATTACCACTTCCAAAACTCTCATTTAACAAATTACTATATGTTGATACAATTGACAAATCATACTCTACACTTATAATATGTGAACCATCAGATACATTTAAAAATGTTTTTGGATCTACAGTATTCGTATTCTCTACACCATCTAATAAATAAGTATAAGTAAACGAACTACTCCCTGTATTTGTTACTGTTACAGTAGCATCTGCTGTTCCATCACAATTAAAATTAGGGTCTGATACATCTATAGTTGGTGCTACTGGCTCCTGATCTAGAACAATATCTTGCATTGCATAAACACATAAATTAGCATCTCTGATGTATAACGTATAAGTTCCAGGCAATGCATAAGCTTCATTTGTGGTTACCCAAGTAGCTTGATTATCAAAACTATACTCATAAGGAGGAGTGCCTCCTTGTGGATTAGTAATACGTAATTTACCTTCTCCTGAAGGACCACAACCCGCTAATTCTGAAATACCTGCTGAAGCTGTTAAAGCTGTATCTGGCTGTGTAATAATAATATCTTGAACTGTACTAAAACACTCTATGCTATTCAATGAATATTTAATACTCGTAGAATAAGTTCCTGTATCAAGATTTGAAAACGTTGCATTAGGCACATAAGTAGCTCCATTATCTATACTATATTCAATAGTATAACCATTAGCATTGGTTACATTAAACTGTATCTCCCCTGTATTAGAGTTATAACATAAAATATCTGTATGATCTACTGTATATACTGGTGCTGGAATAGCATCAACTGTAATCGAAGTATTAGCAGAACAGTTGTTAAAATCTACCACTGTAATATTATAAACACCTGCTGTAGACACTGGTATTATTGGTGTTCCTTGAAAAACAGTTGTACTATTTACAAAATAAGAATAAGGTGGTGTTCCTCCTACTGGATAAACTGTAATTTCACCATCTGTACAAGTTAAAGGTACCGTAAGTGCTGCAGTAGCTTCTAATAATGGAGGTTCAATAATTTCAATATCATCGGTATAAATACAACCATCTTCTGTTGAAACATTAACAGTGTATATCCCAGAGTTTAAGTTATCAAATGTATAGTCATTATTCATTATAGGACCTACACTATTTACAAGCGTTCCTCCTTGATAAATTGAAAAGAAATATTGTGGACGTACATCGTTAGCAGCTAATACGACACTTCCCTTTTCTCCATGACATATTGGTTGTGTAATAATTGTTGAAACCGTAAAATCTCTTTGTCTTACCTGCACATCTGGTACAGAAAAAATACAAGGATTAGGTGATACCCCTATTTGTCTTACATAAACACTATAAAGGTTTGGAGTAGTAATTGTAAACACGTTACTAGGTTGATAATTTACACCATCAATACTGTACTCATATCCACTAGGTACACCTCCAACAGTAATCTCGCCAGGTGTTGTACAAATAATATCTTTTGACGTGGCTGTTGGAATTAATAAATTTGTATAAATATTGAAATAGAACTGATTAAAACAACCTCCAGTATAGTTTAAGGTTAATCTATATTGACCTGCCGTATCTGCCATAAAATCGGGACCTGTTGTTACTTGATTCCAAGTACAACCTGAATCTTCATTAGCACAATCTTGATTAATAACAGCGGTACAACTTGTTTCATCTAATTTTTCCCATATTATAGATGTTGTATCTGTAATACCTGTTTGAATAAGTTTTGAATCGTTAGCACCACACAAAAAGATATTAGGTAATTGTTTACCATCATTCGGACAAGTAACAACTTGATCTGCAAATGGAATAATCGGATTTGTAACATTAGCTCCAAATGTTATAACATCAAACACTTGATCTATAGATTGACAAGGAGCAACTGCAGTATTATGTACGTAATAAGTTCCTGGATTTGTAACTGTTATAGATTGTGTTGTGCCAATAACTGGAGTTCCAGAAGGACTTGTAGACCAAGAATATGCATCATAACCATTACCCGCAGTTAAAACAACATTGGCGCCACAAAGCACAACTTCTTCTTCAAAAACACAATCATTTAAATCTGCTAAAAAATTAGTGGCTCCAGGAGTTAACAAACAACCTGTATTACTACTAAAACTAGGATCATCTGATATGGTAAACGTTGGATTTATAGTTCCTTGATATGTTGCATACGCTTGATTATCTATATTATTAGAACATGCATCACTTAATAAACTACATGTTGATACAACAGTTACCATAAAACGAATTTCTGTAACAGGATCATTTTCTTCTACTACTAATGGATCTATACTAAAAATAAGTTCTCGAGTTGTAGCATCATAACTCTGAACTGTAACACCTGAGGGTAATACACCCAAATCTGTTGGATAATTAAAAACAACATTTGTTGGAAGTATATCTCTAATAGTAAGATTAGTGGCGTCATCATTTCCTGTATTTTGAAACCCAATAGTATAATAAAGCTCATCACCTAAATCTACTACTTGTCCTCCTATGTTAGTACCAAATTCATCTTCTACAATTTTAGTCAATACAATATTAGGTGCAATAATTTCTATGGCAAACGCACTAAAGTAGTAGTAGTAAATATCTAAAGTACTACCTAAACTTATAGTAGCACTTGTGGCTCCGTTAGCAATTATAGTATTTCCAGCATTAGGAATATTTATTATACCAGCATCAAAACCTAGAGTATTTGATCCATCAGGATTTCTTGTTGTGAAAAGTTCAGGTGTATTAGTAATAGGATCTATATAAGAAACTGTACTATTAAAAAAATTATCTCCAGGTCTTATTACCGTCCCTGCATTATTAGTAGCATCAATCGTATTTCCATTAAGTCTTAAATAATCTCCTGTATATCTACGATCACCTTCAATGGTACTAAAAGCAAATTTAGCTCTTACAGGCCCTGTTGGTATCGTTTTAAATCCAGACACAGGAAATGTTTCACTTATAGTACTTGTTATTTTTGTAAAACCATCAAATGATGTGATATACTTACTAGGCAAAAGAGGGTCTTCATAAATAACAAAAAGCGACCAACCTGCAGAAAGTCCTTCAGAGTTTGGTTTCGGACCAACCATTGAAGATATATTTGCTACCGAATACGTCCCTTCCGGATCTGGTAAGGCTGTAAGCATATTTGTTACATCATGATAATAAACATAAGTATTTGAATTATTATTATTTGGTGCATTTTGAAAATAAACCTGAGTTCCTGTAATATCTGTATAACTTCCTCCAGGAATTTTAAATTTAATATCTGATATTGGATCAGCCCCATTTACTACTGCACTCCAATACAAACCAGCATAAACAATTTTATAACAACTAACATCATTTGGCACATCTAAGTCTGCACTGCTTGAATTAAAAGTACTTGGGTCTCCATCAATATCAACATAAACAGCAGCATCAGCCCTATCATTTGTATTTGTTCCATTATACGGGTCTGAAACGTGTAACCCAACATTACTGTTCCCTATTAAAAGTATATCTCCTTTAATAGCTTCATCATATCTAGGCGAAAATGGCACAAGGTTTTGTGCAAATAACTGCACACTGAATAGAAATAATAGAAAAACAAGTGTTTTGTTTACATAAGTAGTTTTTTTCATAGTGGTCATTATTTAGTATTTCTCTTATACTTGGGGAGATAAAAAAGAAATATTATTCTTTATTCATGCCATTTAAAAAGCAAAAAAAGAAGCTTAATACTACAACAAAAGCATTTCATCCTTTATTTAAAGTTTTTAAACGGTATAAATATCGATAATTTTTTTAAAACTATGATAAAACAACTATGATTTATGTAGTTAAACGATAATATATTCGTTAAACGACATAAATCATAATTTTATAATATTTATTCTACAAAAAAGAATATTTTTAAAACTTTTAAAAAGTTATTAATTTGCTTAAATTAAGATTAAAAAGTAAGAATTAATTTTCAATTTTAACCATAGACATTTTACTATTATATGGCTTGTTTTCTTTTGATTCCATGGCGCTTTTAGCGGCATCTATGTAATCAAACTTATCATAATAAATATAATATTTGCTTGTATTTACATCATAAAAGAAATTAACATTGTTCTGTCCTGCAGCTACTGCTTTTCTTAAAAACTCATCTCTTTTAGAAGCATCACTATGTACTGCAATTACTAAATAATAACCACTCTCTTCATTATTAACATCTTTTACAATTTTAATATTACTATTTAATTCTTCACCAAAATCAAAATCTTCTTCTCGTAATGGAACTCCGCTGGCAGGTGTATATTTTTTAATTTGGTCTAAGGAAGCTCTATCTTTTTTATATCTGTCCTCTTCATTATCATAAGCAGCACGTTTAATTCTTCGTTTTCTTTCTATTTCAGTAGCTACTTTAACAGCTTCTAAAGTTGACAGTAAACTCGCTTTTGTTTGAATTGCTCTAGCTTGATCTGACTTTAACTCTTGAATTTTTTGTTGATAAAACACATTAGTTGCATCTCTTTTATCTTTAACTATTTTTAATCTTTTACTATATAAACCTTCTAGTTGAGATAATTTCTCTTCTTGAGATTTAATTAGTTTATCAAGACCTTCTGTAACAACTTCTAAAGCTCTATTCTCTGCTGAAACACTTTTAAATGCCTTAGGTGCACTAACTATGCCTTGCTCACTTAAATCATTCTCTTCTTTTAAATCGTCTAAATCTTGTTGCTTACCAGCAATCGATTCTCTTAATTTAATCAATAAATCTTGTTGTTTTATTTTAGAATTCTCCGTTAGTTCTATTAAACTTTTTATAGCTAAAGATTCTTTATCTTTTGCAAGCTGAACTAATACGCCATCTAATTCTAATGTGTCTATTTTTTGTTCAGCGTTTTCTTGTTTTAAGACCTCTTCTTTAACTTTCTCTTCTGCTATTGCTTTTTCCTCTGCAATTGCTTTAAGTCTATTTTCCTCTTCAAGCTTTAATTTAGCTTGCGCTTCTTCTAATTTTTGTTTTACAGCTTCATCAGCTTTAGCTTTTTCAGCTGCTGCTAATTGTTGTCTACTTTCTTCTTCAAGTCGAGCTTGTTCTTCTTGCTTTAATTTTGCTGCTGTTGCTGCTTTTACTTTAGCTTGTTTTTCTAATTCTTCTTTAATTCTAGAGGCTTCATCAGCTTTTTCCTTTTCGGCTACAACCAATTGTTGTCTGCTTTCTTCTTCAAGTCGAGCTTGTTCTTCTTGTTTTAATTTTGCTTCAGCTGCTGCTTTTACTTTAGCTTGTTTTTCTAATTCTACTTTAAGCCTAGTGGCTTCATCAGCTTTTTCCTTTTCGGCTACAGCCAATTGTTCTCTGCTTTCTTCTTCAAGTCGAGCTTGTTCTTCTTGTTTTAATTTTATTTGGGTTTCATCTGAACCTTTAACTAAAGGCTTTTCATCAGCAATTTCCTTAGTTTTGGCTTCCCGTTTAGCTTTTGCTTCTGCAACTAATTTAGCTCTAGCTTCTACTTTAGCTTTTAATTTTTCTGCAGCTTCAATATTAGCTTTCTCTTTTGCTTCTGCTATTGCAGCTCTATCTACCTTTTCTTCCGATGAAACTTTTGGTTTTGCTAATACCCGTCTTGATATTTTAGTTGTTTTAAAAACAGCTTGTTCATCATCATCTCCACTATAATCATATCTAAATGCATTTTTAAATTTATAAGCTAAAGTAATTTCATGAGAATTTCCAAAGGTTGATAAATCACCCATGGCTTTTTCATAATTATACTCTAATGAAATTTGATTCGTAATATTTAAACCTATTCCAGCAGAAACCCCATAAAGTGTATTATACCCAGCTTGTGCCCATATACCTTTAGGAACTGTAAGCATCATTATTCCTGAAATAATCGTTTTTTCTTTTTTAAATTCAGACCTAACTAACCCAGAAAATTTACTTTCATCAAAAAAACCACGACTATTTAAATAACCCGTATACATAATATGACCTTGTATACTTTGTTCTGGGTTATCTTCAATAATTTTAGAGGTTTGCAAATTATAAGAGACCATATTATTTATGGATAGACCTAAATCTATAAATCCTGTACCATAATTTATACCAGGATTTATAGTAAATATTGTATTTGATGGAATATTTGTTAGTGAAGGATCATCAAAATTCGTTATTACTTTACCATCATTTAATCCGCTTTTATAAAACCCCAGGTTCATACCAAAGGTCAAATTACTATCTCTATCTAAAACTGCATTATATGCAAAGTTTAAAACCCCTCCAAAAGTGGTCAGTACTCCATAATTTTGTTGAAAAACAGAGACTCCGACGCCTATATTTTCTCTAAACCTACCTGTATAACTAAATAAATAGGTTTGAGGTGCATTATCAAACTGAACCCACTGTCTTTTATTAGTGAAACTAATATATTTGTTTTGTTCTCTTACAAAACTAAAAGTAGGATTGATAGCGTATCTATTAAACTTTAAAGAATTTCTAACTGGTAACTCAAACGCAACAACGCCATCTTCTTGTGAATGAAATTGCTGCGCAAAACAGAAAAATAAAACTATATGCAATAGATGTTTTTTCATTTTATTTAATGACCGTTATAGACCCTTTTTTTATTTGATTTGTTTCTGTTCTAATTATATAGTAGTAAACAGGATTTATATCTTTAAAATTTAACTGATTTACTGGCCAATTATTTTGATAATCATTAGTTTTAAGAACTGTATCTCCTTGTGCACTTATTATTATAACTTCAGTATTTGTACCACTAACATATTCCTGAGGAATTACCCATGTGTCATTTACACCATCTCCATTCATACTTATTAAATTAGGAATATTTTCAACACTTGGAAATTGTGTGCTTACTATAAACAGAAACTCACTAGACGCTATACAACCCGAAGTTTGACTAATAATAACTTTATAACTCCCTGTTTGAGTTGCTTCATAACTATTATTAACAGCACCAGGTATTACAACATCATTTAAATACCATGTAAAATCAGGATTAACTGCGGATGTTGTTACTGTAGCTATCAAAGTTTCATTCTCTTCTATAGGGTTAACATCTAAAACATCAATACTACTTGTAAATCCTGTATTTTCAAGATTTATAGAAGCACTAGTATTACAATCTCCTAAATCAATATCTACTGAATATTCTCCAGCCTCATTGGTTTGGTACATCTGATTAGTTGCACCTAATATAGCTTCACCATCTTTATACCACTGATAACTATTAGCGTTTATAGTACTTAAGGTTGTTGCTCCTTCACTTAAACAATATGGGTTACCCAGACTAGAACTTATTGAAGATGTTCCTCCAGTAGTAGATGCACTTACTGTTACCCGGTTAGAAAATGAATTTGAAGTACAAGTCCCATAATTTGTTTCTGCAAAATAAGTTCCTGATTCAGTAACAGACAACGTATTACCCGAAGCTACAAAAACAGAAGTTGTTGGGCTAGTTTCTTTATACCAATTAAAAGTAAGTGATGGATATTGTAATGGTGAATTATTTGAATCATTTCCTGGATTATCTATTGTTAACAAATAGTTTCCACCAGAACAATACGCACCTGTAGAAATTAAATTATTAATAGAAAAAGGTTCATCTTGAATTTTATAATAAGCAGCAAACGAAATAGAACCAGTACTAGTAGCTGCCGGAGCCGTACTTTTTATTCTAAGTTTATAACTTTCTCCAGCAATTGTCGTTGGAAATGAAAATGTTAAATTAGCTGGTGATGTTGTAATATTTCCTTGTGCTGAAGTATAAATAGTTGTAGCATTTAAAAAACTCCCTGTATCATCTGACAATTCAAGAATAAATTGATTTGTTCCTCCTAACGAAGATTCAGGAGAAAAAGTAAATGATACATTATAAGTATTAAAAGAAGGACTCGCACATGCTTGAGTAAAACCTAAACTTGGTGTGCTAATAACTATTTGTGCTCCAATAGTTTCAAAAAAACATAAAAAAACAAAAACCGATAGATTAATAATAGCAATATTCTTCATTAGATATTAATTTCATTTATAAAATAATAACACTTGAGTATTGAGTGCTTTATTATCTTAGATAGCAATAATCTCAATCATCAATTCCTATATCTTCAGAAGCATAATGATCTTTAGACGCTATTATTTTATTAATTCGTAATCTAAAGTCTGGTCTTTTGCTGTTTTTTAAATCAATAAATGTTTCAGAGTTTTTACTTTTAGAGTAAACATTAAAGAACGCACTATTACCATACCAGTTTTCTAAATCTTCATTATTTGAATTATTTTCAACAAAAATATTTCCATTGCAATTATTAAAATACATATTAGCAAACTTTATTTTTTCTAAACTCTCTTGATTAATCTGAATTTTATCTTCAAATAATACTGCTGGATTAAAACCAGAAATGACACTTCTATCCATATCAAGAGACGCATTTTGTCCTATATAAACAGCCTCCTTTACTAGCCCCATATCTATATCAGACTTTAAGTTATTACTATCATTTAATAATGTTAAATTTTTAGCGACAACTAAAGTGCTTTTTTTTGTGAAATCTACTTGCTCTTTTTTATCATAAGATAAAACCTGTATACATCTAGAGCCTTCGCTGCTAGAAATATATGGAGACCTAACTGCTAATGAATTATTTAATTTACATTGTGCACCAAAATTGAATTTATAATCGTTACTGTTTGATTTATATGAAACTACTTTGTTTAAACAAACATCGCCTCCCAAAATTTCAAATGAATCTCCTGCCGAATGGCTTATCATTATATTTTCTAAAACAGTTTCATTACCAACACTCGCTAATAACAATCCATTAAAATACCCAGTACCTTTTATTCTTTTACCTGCATATTCTATTCTAACATATCTTAATTTCCCAGAATTACTTTGAGAATTTTCACCTCCATAATTAGTGTTTGCATATGAATCTTGTGCTAGTTGTGTATAAAAAGCTGATACAGATCCATTACCAAATTTATTAGTTGGTGCATCACCAAGTAAAATTAATCCACCCCAATCTCCTGCTCTTTTAACACTTCTGTTTGAAGTAAAAACAATCGGGTCTGTTTCTAAACCATCTGCTATTATAGTAGCTCCTTTAGAAATAGTTAAAGATGCCTTTGAATCAAAGTCTCCGATTATAACAGTACCAGGTTCTATTGTTAATGTTGCATTATTAGTTACAAAAACATTTCCTAATAACAAATAAGTATCTCTTTTAGATAGTGTTAAATCTTCAGTAATATTACCTGCTAAAATTTGTGTTGGCTCTCCATAATCATTCTTACTTGGTTCAAATTCTGTCCAATTGTATAACCAATTATTGGAGCCAATTATTCCTTTCTCTTGTTGAGCAAAGACATTTCCTAATACAAAAAGAAATATCAATAATGTTTGAGTAAAATTTTTCATAACTAAATATTTTATCATTTAAGTAGATTTGGGGTACCTAAATTATTAATCAAAAATACATAAAATCCTATGAACTACCAATTTTTTCGACGAAACACATTAAAACAATTAATTATTTAACAAAAAATAACCGATGAAATGCATTGACTAAATAAAAAAAAGAGTAGACACATGATATATCGACTCTTTTTAAAACTTATAGAATTTAATTTTTAATGAAATTCACTGTATTGATGTAAAGATTTCATGATTTCTTCATAAAATAAAATAGCAGCAATTAAATTATCTGTATCAGAATATGGTAAAATTCTTCTTTGAAATTCTCCTGTCGAATTTATAAAATCATCGGTAGCTTCAAATTGGTCATCTAATGCTTTTCTATTATCACCATCATTTGGAATTCCTAAAGTAGTCATTGTAACCCCTGGTTTTGTAGCAAATGCTATATAAGGCAATGTCTTAACAAGACTTTCTATACGCTCTACATACAAAACAAGTAACTCCCCTTTTTGCATACGATCAAGTTCTTCTTTATTGTGGTATTTTTTTATTGCTACTTTAGAAATGATACTTTTAGCCTCTTTATTTTTTTGAGCAAAACCTATACCAGCAATCAAAAAAAAGCTAAAACTAAGCAACACAATTTTAATTTTCATATCTTAGATTTAAGGATTTAAAGTACAAATTTATGTAATTAATCGTTAAAAACAAGCTTTTTGTCGATTTTTTTATTGTTTTTTATTAAAACCTCAATTATAATGTCTTTTGTTTAAATGATGTACTATAATTTCAGTATTACTTTTTTTTAATTTACAGTTAATTTATATAGCTTTTAAAGATGCTAATTTAATTAAGTAGAGTTACTTCCCGATACAATATGTAACAATCCTTTTAACACGGTACTTTGTAGGCTTAGAGGTGTAAATATGGTGTAATACTATGTTTTCTTTTGATATTATTATAGTATCTATATTACAAATTTTTAACATCAATTTATTTAAATCATCAAAAGTAACTCAAAAAAGGAACCACAAACCTATAACTCTTTGTTTAATTAATTACCGCCTTAGCAGTAATACAATGTTTTTTTTGTCTTTTCACTCTTAAAACTTATGAATCCTCTTTTATTTACTGCTATAGCAGTAATAAAATACAATTTTATACAAAAAAGTTCTCTAACCGTAGAGTCATCGCCATTTAGAAATAGATGTTCCTTTTGCTCTAATAATTAATTAAAAAGCGTGGTTTTACCTACTTGTCGTGGACCAAAACGGTTATTAATATGCGCTTCTAATACTCTGTTAATCATAATCAGGGATTGTAATCCCCAAACACACTCTTTTTTAGGGATTGTATTCTACAGATTCTAATTTAATTTAGAAGTTTTTTAATAGTAAATATTTGAGAAGAGCACCACTTAGAGGTAATAATCTATTTATTTTACTATGCTATTTCTAAGCTAATAATAATTTATACCTCTTTTAAATTATGTGCTTATTATTTATCACAAAGCTTTCTATTTCATAAAAACAAATAAAACAAGAACCAACCAACGAAAACATGACTTATCATTCTTTAAAACACATATTAATGATTAATGAATGATTACTCATACAGACAAAGCCCTCGCTCCGCATTCTATGAATAAAAACATATAAATCAATTATTTTTAATACATCTCTTTTTTAACGGGAAATATATTACCCAAAAACACTATGATTGTGTAATATATTACACGTTATGCCTAAAAATATTTCGATATTATTACCAAAACTAGAGTAGTTATTGGATGAAATGGGCGAGCAAATAAAAGCTAGCCCGTCTAAGAAGAAAATTAAGTGCCGAACAAGTAGCAGAGCACTTTAGTTTGGGTTTCAAATTGCATTGTATTGGTCATTAATATTTAATTCCTTTTTAATTGATTCTATTTCTGTTTAACACGCTAATCACCAACCTTGTTACTGTTTGCATTTCTTCTGGTTTACTAGATGCTATAAACAACGTTAAACTTGCTAAAGTATCGTTACTAATTACGGGGTGTTGCTCACTATTAAAAAGCATGTTGTTCTGCTGCAAAAATTTAAGAAAGCAAGCAGCAGCAATACGTTTGTTTCCATCTACAAACGAATGATTTTTTACAACAAAATATAAGAGCATGGTTGCTTTTTCTTCTAGGGTTGGGTAAAAATCATCTTTTCCAAATCCTTTTTCAATCTGAGCAATAGAACTTTGAAAACCTTTATCTTTTTCTTTACCAAAAACATCAGAATCAAACTCAGTTAGCATTTGATTAATTAACGTTTGATAGTCTTCTATACTTGGATAATCTACTTCTTTTATTGTTAATCCTTTTGTATCTAATTGTTCATGATCGTAATCATCTAACAAGCTCAAACCTTTAGCAAAAACTGAAAGCCATTGATTGTCTTCTGTTTTTTCTTCAATAGCTCGACTTAAAATTTGGATACCATTTTTTAAGACTTGTACTTCTTGTTCTTTTTGTTCTAAACGTTTTTGGTTAATAGCATACCCTTTAACTAAATACGCTTTTAAAATACCGTTTGCCCATATTCTAAACTGCGTACCTTGTTTTGATTTCACTCTATAACCAACAGATATAATGACATCTAAATTGTATAAATTTACATTTGTAATTTGTGTTTTACCAACAATGGCACCATGTTGACTGGTTGACTGGGATTTCCGGACAACCACTTTTTCTTCAAGTTCTCCTTCCTTAAAAACATTTCTAATATGCTCAGAAATAGTTCGTTTATTTTTATCAAATAATTGTCCCATTTGTGCTTGTGTAAGCCAAACTGTATCTTGCTCCAAATGCACATTAATTTGAGTAGTACCATCGATAGCTTGATAAATTTCTATTTGATTTTTTTCTTTCATTTCATCTTTTACTTTTCAACTGTCTCATATTTTGAGACAGTTGTTTTTACTTTTTTAAATTAAGCAACGTAACCGTTATATTCATATACCCCGCTCCGCATTCTATGTTATAAATACTTTTTAGTAAAAATGCGAGATTATTACCAAAAATCACTAACTATCTCGCATTTTTACTAAAGTTGACAAGGCTTTTTTTACTTAACACATGAAGAATATTCTCTTACGCGAATAGCTTAATAAAACTTACTCTTATTTTGATTCGCTAAGCTTCTTCTTCATTGACTTTTATATTCCACTTAGTGTCTATAAGTCTATTAGCAACTTCTTTAATAGATTTTAGAATAGAATCTTCATTTGGCAACTCTCCATATATTAAGTTTTTAAAATTATTTAGATAGGTACCTCGTAATTGTTTCCAAACATTATCAGGTTCTTTAAAAATGAGAGCTTCGCTTGGATGCAATTCAAGCCATTTGTTATTACTTTTAAAACTAAAAACATCATCTTTAGCTACTTTTAAAAGCATGGTTTCAAATTCATTGGATAAAAAGAACTCTTTAACTTTCTCTATTGACAAAAGTTTATTTATATCATAGAGGTGGCGAATTTTATTATTCAAATCTGTTATTGGGTCGTTAGCATGAGAGAATCTTACTATACTCATTATTTTTTCACATAGCGTTCTCCTAACATCTAATACAATGACATCAAAATGTGCCATTTCATATTCCTCTGCTAATTTTTCTTGCTTAGTAGCCACCATCATTTCATAAATATAACTCGCTATTTGTTTTGTTGAATAGGGTTCAAAATGCCCCAACCAAGACGCTTCTACTATGATATGATCTCTTACCTGTCCAAAATCACCATCAAATGCTTTAGGATAATTATATGCAACCTTTCTTATCATTCCCATTTTATTGGTTATCCCCTCCATATCGACTTCAATAAATGGCTTAGTTAACACCTTTGTAACTTTTTTAAGTTTAGATTTTAATTGATTTCCTGTTTCATCTCCTGTTCTTAGAAGTACTAAATCTATATCTTCTGAAAAACGCTCAATAATATCAAAACATTTAGACAAGGCCGTGCCTCCCTTAAAAATCACATCATTCTTTTGAGCACTACTATAAATGAGTTTTAATGCATAACATACCCAATAGTCTTTTTCTATATAAATGTCCAAAATATCCATACGCTGTGCTGTTGCACGTATGGCTTGGTTAAAAAGATCTTTATTTTCGTGAAGCTTCATGTAATATACCAGTATTTAGAGGTTGGCAACACATCTTTTGAAACAGGAATACCGTAGGTCGTAATTGGGTTTAGAGATTCAAAAAGTTCATTAAGCCATCCCTCTTCTTTAATTTCAATAGAAGAGAGTAAAGCTCCTAACAAGGCTCTTGTTCCTGGTGAATATTTAAAAGCTAACTTTATAATCTGCACTTGTTCATCATTACTCAGCCCATTTAATAGCACTAAAAGTCGTTTACAGCTCTTATTTACTGTAGTATCTGGTATTTTCTTTATAAACCTAATAACATCTAGCAACCTTAATAAAGGAATGTTTTCTTTATTTATGGTGTTTTTTTGTTTAATAAAAGAAATAATAAACCGCCCACGTTTTAGTTTAGGGCGTGTTTGTTGTTTACCTATCTGAATCGTATTACTCACTTGAGTTGTTAGTCCTAGGTTATTATACACACTATAACCAGTAATATATCCAATACGTTTTCCATCTTCCTCCAAAAGATCTTTTACAATTTGATACTGTTCTGGTAATAAAATACCAAATACACTTTCTTGAGGTTTATAATATTTTCCTTTAGAAAGCTTATTAATCTTACCAGATTGTGCCATTCTGTTAAGATGTTTTATAATAGCTTCTCTTTTGTTCACCTCTGTTAAAAAATCTGTATAGGTGAATACATAGTTTTTAGGAAGTCTATTTATCTTATCCTCTATGTAATATGATGTTTTCAACTAATTTATCTTTAGTCAAATATATAAAAAGTCCAGTTTATTAACTAATAAACTGGACAAGTTTTTATAAAATTCCGTTAATTGATTTGGTTTATGATCTAGGACAAATATGTTATATAATGAACTACCCCACCATAAAGGTTTTTAGGCAACTCTATCTCCTTTAAGTTAAAATAAAGGATTTCATATATTTTAGCTTCGTTTAAATTCTCTGATATTTATGTGCTTTTACATTACCATTCGTGTAACAATAAACCCTATTTTTTAGGGTTTATTGTTACACGAATGGTAAAGACAGCTTTTCGTATAAAAAATCACTATTAAAATGAAAACAAATACAATATGTAACTTTCTTTTATTATGAAATCTCAGGTATAAATGGAGACAAAAATTATATTTCGTTATCATTTCATCTTATAAATATAAATTAATCTGAAAGCTTATGTTTAAATTATTGCAAGCCTTTTTATCTCTTTGGCTGAACAGAGATTCTAAATAGCTCACTTTATCCGTTTTTTGTACCTAATTGGAGGTTGCGAGGTGTAAATATGGTGTAATACTTTGTTTTCCTATGATATTATTGTAGTATTTATATTACAATAATATCAATTTATTTAAATCATCAAAAGGAACTCAAAAAAGGAACCACAAACCTATAATACCAATTTAGGTGTAAAATGCCGCATGTCGACTCGTTCTTTTTAAATCTAAATGCCTTGTTCATAAATTTCGTAACGATGCTATGCAATCTAATTTGTTCAGCATGAGGATAAATGCCCCCTAAGCGCTTGTGTATTTTGGGTAAAAAGTATATTCCTTTTGCAATGCGTTTTATGCTATCTTCCTTAGTTAAGCGTTATAAAGATTTACGAATTGCTTCGTAATTTCCGAGTGCGCTAAAATCTGAAATAAAAGGAGTATGACTTATCACGCTTTAAAACACATATTAACAATTAATGAATGATTATTCATACATAAAAAAGGCTTGTTTTTTGTTCGTTTTTTAATGATGTTCATGTAACATGAACATCAGGTTTTTGTGAACGGTTTAATATAAAAATCGTCTTAAAAACCTAATGTAACAAGCTATTAGTATTAATATAATCCTGTATTTCATTTTATCTATTTATCTGACTCAAAATCGTTTTATCAGTTATCTTATCATCATCTGCCAATAAGAATGCTTTGCTTAGTACCAAAGAAAGCCCTCTATCGCCTTCAAATGGTAGAAATACGTTCTCTGTATTCACAGCTTTCCCACGAGCAGGAACAATACATAAATACTCATCATTAGGTTCCATCAGAATATTTGTGCTTCCAATATGAATTTTATAAACTCTTTTCGTTCCTCTTATTCTCAAAAACTTACCTTCAAAAGAAGCTACTTTTCCTATTTTTAATCTAGGTACTAATTTTTCAAGTATTTCCTTTCTAGTTTTTGCTACTTCAGTCAAATCTCCGAATGAAAAACTTGTCCAATAATCTCGATACTGTGGTAACCCTCCATTATCTCTCCATTCTGGATCGTTACCAACACTAGCGACACCAACAAAAAGGTCAACGTCTCTCATAATTTCAGATAGGATGATTTTAGGTATATCTATTAAATCTTTCACCTCATTTTCATTATCAACAAAACGTACTTGATCTGTGGCTATATAATCCCAAATACCAGCATCATTCCAAGCGTCATCGGCATTTATTTCATTAATCCAAAATTGGGCTTCTAAATTATATTCCTTTAATGCAATCTTAGCAATGTCTCCATCTCTCCCATCATCATAAGCCCCCATTAGTGAATAGTGCCACCCTCTTATACCTGTAAGTGCTTTAAACTGATGTTGTTTTAATAAATGGGCAGCCATTCTATTACTATAAATCTTCGTATTAATCTCTGCATCTGTTAAAACATAAACTTCTCTATAAGCTTGTTTTAACCCCTGCTTTACCTCTAATACTTCTAATCTATTTCTCCAGCTAAGAACGGCATCTACGCTAGCATTAATGGGATGCCATAATCTTACTTCGGTATTACTATCCACCCACGACAATTCATTATTTTCAATATCTTTCCATTTTCCTTCAAACCAAGTTGCTGCAACTTCCTTTTTATCACTTTTAAAGTTCCAAATTAAATCTTTAGCTATAAAGTTTACTAACCCATGATTTATATAATACTTTAAAAAATTATCATAAGTCCAAACCCGATTGTATAAATACAAACGATCTATTCTATCTCTTTGTGCAGTCAGGTACTTTTTAATTTGAGCAACAGTTTCTTTTGCCTTTTTTAATGTCTGTTTATGTTTTGAAGATTCTTTAATAAATGATGGTGCTGTTTTTTGAATACTACCATCAGGTTTTATCCATGATAGCTGTACTTTTCCTAATGCAATAATTTTTATTTCAAGCGTATAGTCATCAAAAGCATAACTTTTAAACCCGTCAATCAAACCAAAATCAGGGATAGATAACTCTTCTATTTCGGAAGTAGAAACCCCTAATTTAATAGATGAAGATTCAATATATTTTTCAATAATTGCTTTGGTATTATTTTGCTTAATTTTTAGCTTCAGTCTTGATAAATGACTTATTCCTTCAAGTCCTCTCGTATTTCCTAAGGTATAAATACACGCATTGCCAACACTTGCAGCAGTTGGACCAACACCAGGAATCTTTTCGAAACAACGTTCTGTTAATTTTGAAATTACACTAAGTGTTTTTGAATCATGAAATTTAGACATGCTCCAAATAAGTCCTTTTAAAAACACATGATTCTTTTCATGTAGAAATTCATAAGTGCTATAATTATATATACTCCCATCTGAACGTCTATGTTCATGGTCTATTTCATTAGTTTTAAATGTTGCTGATAGTCTTAACCATTCGTGAGCTATTTTCTTATATTTAGCTTGTCCAATTTTGTTAATATACTCATTAGTCAATTTTAAATACTTTGCCGTAGGCTTAGACCCAGAGGCTTTTATGAATAAATGAAATAAAGCATACCATTCATTTTGTATTACGCTATCTAAATCTGAAATTTGCGTATTAACGACATTAGCCAATCTATCATCTGGCAGGGTATAAGGAGCTATTCCTCCTTCTTTGTTTTCACTTTCAAAAAGTATTCTTTCAACTTTTATTCGTACTTTTTCTAAATCTGTTCCCCAATAAGAGGTAGACTGTTTTAATTGTGGCCATGTTAACATATCTTGAAGAAAGCTCTTAAGTCTATCGCTTAGCCCTTCTTTTTTAATGATGCGATCAATTTGTTGTATTGAGAAACCTACTGGCCAACTAACGAATCTTTTATTGTGAGCGTTATCAGATATTTTAAATTCATTTATTAGCCTTTGGATTTCTTCGGTTGAAAAAGACAGATTACTTCTCATTAGTAATGCAAACAAGTCATTATAGATTTGCTTTCTTTGAAAAACATACTCCCTCCCTTGATACCCACCAGACTTTTTTGATAAGGTTTCATATTTTTTAATAGGATCTATTAAATAAAAAAGAAGCTCTTTTTTTGTCTCAACAGGCTCTGTTTTAAAACTAGCATACGTTTTTAACTTCCCCATAGGTATATTATCCCAATAGGTACCATATCTAGAATCTTTATAGGCTTCGGCTATTAGCTCCTCTAAAAATTTATCAAACTTAGAATTACCATAACTTATGCTATTCTCTCCTTTAACAAACAAATCCTTTAGTCTATCTTTAATTCCCATAACTACCCTCCTACTAATTGTGTAAGTTTAACAAAGTTTACCGATGTATTTTTACTCACCAAAACTTCTTGTTCTAAATCTTCTGCTTGTTGATCATCTATTAGAATAAAATACCCATTCTTATAAAAAGCATCCCATGCAATCAAAACTTGCTTTTCTACATCTATTTTCCGCATTCTGTCTTTAAGCTTAAAACCATTCAAGGTTTTTTCAGTATTACTAGGCTGAATAAGACCATTAAAATACTCTGGAAGTTTATTGTTATAGGCTTTTACTTCCGATTCTACTCTTGCAGCAATTAACTCTTTAACAGTGGTTCGTTCGTTCTTGACGGCTATCTTAATTTGATTAAGAATATCTCCCGTAAACGTTACGTCTTTTAGTATAAGTTCCATATTTAAATTCTTTTAACTCTTAAAATAATAATTCATTTATACAGAATCACTCCAATTCCAATTGATTTTGATCATCTTCATCCGCTCCTGGTAATTCTAATGCTTTTACTGATTGGATGGCATTTCCAGCTATTCCTTTTATTGAAGCGTGCATATCTATAGTATTTGCCGTTACTTTCTCAATTTGCTTTTCACGTTCTTTCCAAATACGTTGCATCGCCCTTTTTTCACTGTCTAAGGCGGTTTTCATTGAAGTAAACCCTTCAACTATGGCTTCAATTTGCATTCTGAACTGATTACTGGTTAAGTAATCATACAGCATATGCATTTTTTCTCCTTTATTCTCTTGTGAACTTATAGCTAAATTTACTTGGACTATAGATTCACGCAATACATTACAAAGTCCTTTAAACTCATCATAGTTACAAATCCACAAACCGTCTTTCAAGCCCATCCTGTCCATATCAGAAGGCATCACTTCAGTAACTAAAACGCCTATATTAGCTCCTTTTTCCCTAATGTCATTTTTAAATTTCTCAATCCAGCTTGGTTGAAAATCTTTAGTGCGTTTACTTTCATAGTATATCTTACCACAGTTTTGTTCAGTTCGGGTATTTACTATTTGAATACAATCACCTCCTCTAGCACCTTTTTTTATTTCTTCAATGGTATCTAATGGAAATTGCACCGCTAACCATTCTTCAATTGCCAGTTCTTGAACTTCTCCCTGTAATTGCATAGAACCCTGTTCTTGCTTACGTTTCATTTCTTCAGTAAGCTTTTTCTGATCTTCTAACTGTTTTTGCATTTCTTTAAAACGCAATTCATTCTTATCTTCTTCAGCTTTTCTAATTTTTTCCTTTTCTGTAAGAAGAACTTCATTTAGATGTTTTTGGGCTTCAGCTTCAACGGCCTCCTTTAATTCTGATTTTTCTCTTTTAAGCTTTTCTATTTCGGCTTTGGTTCTATTGAGTTCCTTTATTTGTTCAGATTTCTCGTTTAGCTCCTTTTGCAATGCATTAAATTGATCAGATTGTTCTTCAAGAAGTTTCGCTTTTAGCTTTTCTTCAAGCAAACCTTTTTCCTCTTTTATCTTTTTATCAAAACGCTCTTGAAACAATTCATTTTCCTGCTTTTTCTTATGTTCAAAATCAAGTTTATCTTGTTTTAGTTTGTTTTGCTCTGCTTCATATTTCTTCTTTTCATCCGCTAATTGAGACTGATACTTTTGCTTAATTTCTTCTTCTAATTGATGAGATAGAATATCTTGAACATCTATGGATGTACCGCAGTTGGGGCATTTTATTTGAGTATTTGTATTCATTCCGAAAAAAATTTCAATTAAACTCTTGCATATCTATACTGACCTTTAAGCTGCTGATGAATAAACTGTCCTTTTGAACCGGCATTTTTAAAATCGTTCCATACATTCTGTGGAACGCCATAATATTGATAAATACTACCATTATTAAATTCTACTTCAAGTGTTGAACTTAAAGAGTCATAACTTATTCTAGCTACGTTAGAAGAACTAAATTCAGTATAATGTTCCATATTTTAATTATTATTTTTTTCTTTTTCCTTAAAAGAGGTGGCGACTTTTGGATTTTGTTTTCTCCATACATCAATAAATTTTTTGTAGTCCTCCTCAACTTGTTTAGAAGTATCCCAGCCTCCTGTAATATTGAAAGATAAATCAGGAGGAAGTTCACTACTAACAATTGGATCTTGACTATCAGGTCTTCTTTCTTTTGGTGGAGCTTCAATAAGGGTTCGCATTGGCAATTTAACTGCTTCTCCTAAAATAATAGCTTCTCCAGTTCTCAAAATAGGTAACATATCTGTTAATCCATCTAAATTATCTGATATAGCACCTTTTATATGAGATCTATCAGTATTGTTGGTTAGCCTTAATGCAAAAAAAGTACCGCATTGAGATAATATCGTAGAATTTATTTCAGAAGGTCTTTGACTTATAATCATTGCCCCAATTCCATACTTTCTGCCTTCTTTCACAATCTTTTGAACTATTATTGAAGCGGATTTTTCAAAATTATCATTCAGATAACCATGAGCCTCTTCCATTACTACTAGCAAAGGTCGTTCTCTACCTCCTTCTGGAAGATTTCTTGACCAAAAGAGTCCTTCATATATTATACGCAAACAGATTCCAATTATATCATTGAGTACTGAGGGAGGGATTCCCGATAAATCTAATATTGTTATTGGTTTATCATTTCCTATCCAATCTTTTATAAAAACATCTAAATCTTTTTCAACAAAACCATCTAATTTTGGATACCATTTATCAGGTTTTAATAAGAAGTCAAATCTTGGTATGCGAAGCTTGGAACCAAGATTTTCAAGTTGCGAAGCTATATTCATAGTACCGGGCAAATATTGAATCTTTTCTGGGTCTGCGGCAATATTTTTAACCTTTTTGAATTTAGGGGCTATTGATTTCTCTGGATCACCTCTAAGTTCATTTCCATCTCCATCCCTTTCAAATGCCCAATTTGCTTTTATCGGTAATTTTCCATTGTCAGAATAATAGGTACCAAATTCATTACAATATAGATCATACCATAATTGATTTAAGCTAAACGGAACAGGGCTATCAACACTTAGAGTTTCAATAGACAAATTACCTTTTGGATAACTTTTAAGTGTTTGTGTTTTATATTCTAATATTTTTTCAAGAATAATATTTTTACTTTTTGAATTATCACCAAAACTACCGAATGTAACTTGAAGTAATTCATCTGCATTAAGTGCCCAAAAAGGGATTCTTAAAGGTTCTTCACTTTCAATGTTGGATTCTGGATTTATCTTATAAATGTTAGCTCTATCTTTTAATGCTTTTCCATACTCTCCATGTATATCTAAAACTATTATTCGAGCAGAGGGAAATTTTTTCGTGTCTGAAAGTGAATTCAAAAGACTTGCTACGGTAGTTGATTTTCCTGACCCCGTAGTTCCAACAATTGCTGAATGCCGTGTTATTAACTTATTTATATCAACAAGTGAATCTATTGATTCAGATCCAGCAATATGACCTACTCTAACCAAATGATTTTGTCTACCTTCTTCTCCGTATATTTTAGCAAGATCATATTCCGAAACAAGATGAACTTCATCTTCTATTGTAGGATATTGTGAAATTCCTCGCTGGAATTTCCCTCTTTTATAACCTTCTCCAATTAACTGAACTGTTAGCCAACGGTATCCATCTTGTTCATTCTCAGCTAAATTTTGAGGAACAGAACGAGCACCAACTTGTGATACTATACCAAATAAATCAACATATCCTATTGGTATTCTTACAAAGCTTCCGACTTGACCAATTCTATAACCTTGACCATCAACAAAAGTAAGTCCAGAAGAATCTATAGTTGTTAGTTTTACACTAATTGATGTTCCATTGACGTCTTGAACGCTTCCAAGAAGTGTTGAATTGTTTGAGTTAATCTTCATGTTCTTGTAATTGATTAACACTCATTTCTCCTAGAAACTGTCCAAATTTTCCAAAATCTCCTAACCTGAATTCGTATCGTACAATTTCTGATTTATTTTTATCTTCTTCAACTATTTTAATTATTGCTTCTGCTGGTATTTCCCCAATCTTCTCATCATCATTTAAAGACCATTCTCCCTCAATTCTTCCTATAATACCTTTATCAAAGGCTAACAAACTTAAATTGGGCACTTGTAGAGCACATTGTTTGGCTTTTAAATATTTTTCATCATTTAATTTTCCAAATACAAAAGCAAAACACATTCCAGTTGGATTACTTTGTAGTGCTTGAACCATAACATCATTAATATGATCGTCACTAAATGAATAACCAGAAATAAACAAAATTGGTGATTGTCCAAGAAGAAAATCTTTAAGCCTATCTAGCATTGCCAAATATGGCATTTTTCGACTTTGATCATATTTAAGGTGAGAGGGATATATTAAATATCTTTCATTCTTTTCAACTTTGTCACTTCTTACAACTCTCTTATCTTTATTAATTTTCCAATTAATTGATCCATGTATTTTCCATAATCTACACCATCTTGAATGGAGTAATTTTTCATCTTCAACTGTTCCCAAATCAAAAAAAGCATTTTTACCTCCTATAAAACCGTCAAAATATGGGCAAGCAGTTTCTTCTAAAGCTTGTTCAACCAACAAGTCATAGTTAGTTGTAAAAATATGGACTGGTTTTAGTCTAGGGATTGAACGAGCCCAAATTGCTAAATTATGGTATGCTGTATTATCGGTTGGCAGCTCTTTTTTTACTTCTTCTGAAATTATATTACAAATATCAACATCCAGTTTATCTAAATCAGATGACAAAAATTCACGTACCATTCCTTTTCCTGCAACTTGTCTTAATGCTCGTATTTGGCTTAGTATATCCTCAATATTTGGGTTTTTTATTTGATCTTCCTGCATTTGGCTAATGAGTTTGTCACATGATGAAGGAATATCATTGCTGCTTTTCAATTTATCTGTTATGATTTGAGTAAGACCTGCAACGTCTGGAATGATAGGGTCAGAATATTCTTTTTTTGTTTCAATTTCGCAACGACTATTTATTCGTACAGATAACGGACAACCTGCACCTAAGAAAATACCAATAGATTTTCTATTTTGAGAAAGTGCTTGTTGGATGTATCCAATTTGTCTGTGAGCATCATGTTTCATATTTCAATATTTTTTTTGTAATAGTAAAATTAATTTTTTTTCCACTATTTAAATTTCTTCTTCTGTAATCCCATAAAGCTTAAAAAACGATTTGGTCAATTTCAGCATCCATCCTATTGAATTATCTATTAAGTAATGAGTTTTGGAAAAAGGCCATTAGTAAACTTTGATTCCGTATTTAATTAATTTTTTGGGAAGTACATCATCAATACTTTGAATATCAATGTCATTTAACTCTATTAAGCTAAACCCTTCTTTAGCATATATCTCAAGTTTTTTCTGCTTACGAGCTTGATATCTCTCATTTTCTTCCATACCCCAGAACTCAATAAATACTTTCCCTTTTGGTAAATAGAAATCAGACAAAACGTCTTCGTCAATTCCTGGCAATCTCCTTTCGTAAGCATGAACAATATCATTTCTATACAAGTAATCATCGATCATGGCTTCAGCACGACTTCTTACTCTATGACCGTCTTGTGTTCTGTAATTAGGAGGAAATTTTAGTCTGAACTCATCAATACCATTTACGGTTTCTTGTGGTTCTTTGCTACCATTTTCATAAGTATTGCCAATTGCGGCACTTATTGAATGTTGAAAACTTTTATTCCCAAGTACTGATTTATTCCAAATCACGTAAGGTAATCCGCTAGAAGCCTCCATTTCTACGCCTCCATTTTTTGCTCCAAATTTCGTGAGTTTCCAACCTCCAACATCTGGTTTTTCTATCCAGCCTAATTCCGCAAATATAGTGTTTGTTTTTTGAGCCGAAATATTAAATTCTTTTCCTATTGTTGTTGAAGTTATGGTGTCTTCTTTGTTAATTGTTTGATCTAAGTTAAGATTACTTGGCCACACAACATAATCACCATACTTTGGATTATATTTCATATCGCCTCCAGCAACTCTTCCTGCTTTCGTAATATGCCATTGATTATCTTTCTTGTATATCCAACCTTTTCCGCTCAATGTTACAAATAGTTCTTTCGAGTCTAAATCTCTTTGCTTAGCTAAGGCAGAAGTAGATAAATATTTCATTTTTTTTATTTTAGATTTAAATATTTTCAAATTAATAATAACAAATAAAGCGACTCATTGGAGACGCTATTATTTAATTAATTCAAGGAGACTCTAAAGTTAAAAAAGAAAATGTAGTATTGAATATATTACTGAATTTTCTTTCGGATTTTTATACTATTTTAAAAATAAGACAGAAATAGACGTGAGTGCAAGCAACACGCAAACTATAAAAACCACAACCGCCCAGGTAGGATAAATTTTTGCTTGGTTAATCTTATTATCAAAACGACTTTCAAAGCGTTCAATGGCTTTTATGTGTGAATCCATTTTTTGTTCATGTTTTTCAATAATAAACTTATACTTGGTTAAATCTATCTTGATTTTGGTGTTCTCTAAATGCTCATTGATTTTTTCCAGTTTATCTACACCATTTTTAAAATCGTTGATTTCATTTACTAGTAATGCCGTTAACTCTTCAAGTTTTGTCATGATTGTTATGTTTAATTTAATATCCGATGTCGATTCCTTTATCGATGGCTCTCTTAATAATGAACTTGGTGATCTTTAAGGCTAGGTTAGGTGTCAGATCAACTACTTTACTAGCCAGTTTGATACTTGTATTGTTTTCTTTTAAAATACTTGCGCCTTGAATCCCAGACATTTGTTTTCCAATATTACCTAGAGACATGTTCCGATGCACTTCACTACCTTTTAGGTTATGACCATCAAACTCAAATCGAAAGCCCTGTAATTTGTTTTGATTGTTTATGCTCGGGATAACTTTTACGCCATTGGCTTCCATCGCTTTTAAATAATCATCAAAGGATTTGGGCTGAAATTGTTTCATGGTCAGATCATGTCTGCGCTTGATTTCTGTTCGTATTTCCCTTAAGTTAAATTCCTTTTCAAATTGTACTTGTTTTACAGTGGTCAAGCCCATATGTTCTGCTACTTTTTCTGCTGCTAACTGACTGCGTTTTCCAATAAAGCTATCGTTATAGGCAACACCTTTAAAATCAATCCGATTAACATATAAATGAATGTGCTTATGGTCTTTATCTTGATGTACAAAAGCTATGGCTTGTCGTTCTCCAAGCTTCATCTCATGTATAAAACGTTTTGTTATGGCTTGCAGTTCGTTTTTACCTAATCGCTTGCCATCCTCTATCGTTGGACTAATTACAAATGATAAGGTGTTCTTTGTACAATGGTAATTTTGATCCTGGAGCATTTTGAATTCTTTGGTGATGTCTGCAGGTGAATCTCCATGTAAAAATTCCTTTAATACAATTTCCGCATCTTTTTCCTGATTCCATCCGTAAGACATAGACGCTCTGGTATGTGATATGCTCTTTCCTTTGCCAATCATTCTTGAAACTTTTTAAGATGAGTTTTAATGTCATTGGCTAAGTCATATACTGTTTCAGTCAGTTTAGGATTTCGCTTTTTATACATGTTACCTATAGACTTAAAATTGTTGTGATATTTAATAAGCATTTTATAAAGCTCAATATGCTCATCTGTGAAACGTTCTGTAATTTCCTTTTCAAATAGACTTCGCCTTATATATTCACTCAGTGTTAATCCGCTTCTTTTTGCTTTAACTTTCAGAAGCTTCTTTTCATAAACAGAACATCGAAACTTAACGAGGTCACCCTTCGCCTTAAACACGCTCTTTTTTTCTTTGCGACCAAGGGGAGCAAACGAGAATGTGTCCACAGACACACATCTCGAATTCCTACCCAAGAGCATTTTCGTTTTAGATGAAGTATCGCCAAAATCCAATTCCACACTATCCGAATGATTTAGTACATCGCTAGGAATCTTTACAGACTGCCCCTTTTTATCTTTTGATTTAAAATTAAATTTCTTTTCTTTCTTCATGGCTCAATAAATCGTTTAAATCTTTATAATTCTTATAGCTTGAACTTTTGTCAATACTAACTTTGTACTTATCATTTAAATATTGAGTTGCATTTTGTCCTGGGGTATCATTATCCAAATACAGATGAGCTAAGGCGTATTTGGAAATGTATTTTTCAATATCATTTATAAAACTGATGGAATTTAAAACGAGGATATCTGAAGTTTTTAATAGATTACCATCTAATGTTGCAAGCGATAACAAATCAAACATCCCCTCCAAAATGATTACTTGCTTGTTATTATTTTGGATGTAGGTATAAGATTTAGGGCTGCTGCTATTTTTAAAAATCTTATTACGCAATTCCCAACCACCTTTATTATTCTTTAATCCAATAGCGAAAAACTGTTTATCTTTATAAGTATACCAAATTTCATTACAATATATTTTTGCTATTGAAAGCGAAATACTTCTGGAATTTAGATATTGAATTAAAGCTGAATGGGTTATTTCTTGAACTTTAACAATATTGATCCCTGTTTCTTTTTTACTAAAATGTTGCTGCTGTTGAAAAGAAAAACAAGGCACACCTTCATTCAAAAACTCTAAAGTTTCTTTTATGGAGCACTTTAAAATCTTGCATACTAAATCTATCACATTACCGCCTATACCTTCGCCATGGTCGTACCATCTATTCTTGGTTTTAGAGACTTTAAAAGAGGCTTGGGTTTCTGACCT
>TARA_R110002050_G_scaffold55954_3_pt1 | contig 47487 bp, 43 predicted proteins | sample TARA_R110002050 | Tara Oceans TARA_R110002050 (sample SAMEA4396988) | marine metagenome | biome: Polar Biome; feature: [DCM] deep chlorophyll maximum layer (ENVO:01000326); material: water (ENVO:00002006), including particulate matter (ENVO:01000060) such as... | depth 25 m
TGATCGCCATGTGGAACGAGTAGTCGCAATGGGCGCGTGTCGACTTGTTGTCCCACATCTGAATCGCTTCGAGCAGCGACTGGCCGGGCGCGGGCAGGGCGAAATCGATCACCATGGTGGTGCCGCCGGCCAGAGCCGCGCGGGTGCCGCTTTCGAAATCATCGGTCGAATAAGTGCCCATGAACGGCATTTCGAGATGGGTGTGCGGATCAATGCCGCCGGGCATGACATAGCAGCCGGTGGCGTCCAGCGACTTCTCGCCGACCAGATTGGGGCCGATGGCGGTGATAACGCCGCCCTCGATCAGCACGTCTGCCTTGTAGGTCAGATCGGCGGTGACGATGGTTCCGTTCTTGATGACGGTGGTGCTCATGATGGTTTTCCCCTGTGAAGGCGGTGGTCTTTTTCCTCTCCCCATCGGGGAGAGGAATAGGAAGGCACTGCGAAGCGAAGCTGAGCAGATGCCTGAGTTGGGTGAGGGGGCTTCAAGCGCCCTTCTAGTGCTGCAAGAATAGTCTCCAGAACGGCAGCTCGCTCGAACGCAACTTCGTCATTCCAGAACCGGAGTACACTGTAGCCGTTCTGTGTCAGCCACACCGTGCGCAGTGCGTCGCTGGCCTCTATCAATACGTGGTGGCTTCCATCCAGTTCGATGACCAGCTTTTGGGCGCGACAGCAAAAATCGCAAATATATGTACCAATCCGTACCTGACGATTGAAACGAAACCCGTTGAGTTGGCGATTGCGAAGTTCGAACCAGAGCAGGTGCTCGGCGTCGGTAGGTTGTTTGCGCATTTGGCGCGCGAGCGCTTTGGTGTTTGGCGCTGGTTTGGGAGCGAGGCCCCCCTCACCCGGTCGCCGCAAGGCGGCGCCCGACCTCTCCCCCGGGGGGAGAGGAACCTGTCGGCCGTCACTTTGCGGTTTCTCAATCATGCTTCAATGCTTTTGCCTTTTATCACAAACAGAAAGTCTTCACTCCGCATAGCCGGGATTTTTCCGGTCGAGCACAGTTTTCATTTCCGCAAAATGGGAGAACTCGGCGTCCTTGTAGACATCCCACTCGCGCGCAACGGATTCGGCCAGTTCATCGTTCATCACATTGAGCGGCTGGCCGGTCGAATAGGCCAGCACCATGGTACGCGCGGCGCGCTCGAGGTGATACATGGCGTCAAACGCTTCGGCAATGGTTGGCGCAACGGTGGTGACGCCGTGATTGGCCATCATGACACTGGAATGATTGCCGATGGTGGCGGCAATGCGTTCGCCTTCTGCTTCCTCGGATGCGATGCCGCCAAACTCCATGTCCATCGCCAGCCGGTTGAAAAATCGTGCGGTGACCTGATCGACAGGTTTGATCGAGGGGTCTTTCAAGGTCGCCAGCGTGGTGGCGTAAGGTGGATGCAGGTGCAGCACAACACGGGCATGGGCCACGCGCCGGTGAATGGCTGAGTGGATCGCCCAGGCCGATGGGTCGGGGGCGTCTTCGCGTTTCATCGTGTCAGGATCGTCGGCGTCAACCAGCAGCAGTTCGCTGGCCCGCGCTCGGGAGAAATGTTTCCAGCGCGGATTGACCAGGAATCTTCTGCCGTCGGGCGACACCGCAGCGGAGAAATGATTGGCGACGCCCTCGTGCCAGTCATAGTAGGCCGCCAGTCGGAGCGCGGCTGCGAGGTCTATGCGAAGTTGGCTCTCGTCGCTGCTCTGAAGCGGCACGACGTTGGCTGATGTGTTCATTGGTTACTCCACGACTCCGGCTGTTTCGACGACGGCATGCATGAGCACGTCGCAGCCTGCGCCTGCCCATTCCTTGGTGATGTCTTCGGCTTCATTGTGGCTCAAGCCATCAACACAAGGGCACATGACCATGGCGGTTGGCGCCACGCGGTTGATCCAGCAGGCATCGTGGCCGGCGCCGGAGATGATGTCCATGTGCGAATAGCCAAGCCGTTCAGCGGCGTCGCGCACCGCCTTGACGCAAGTCTTGTCGAATTCCGGCGGATCGAACTGGCCGACGATCTCGGCTTCGAATTCCACGCCCAGATCGGCGCAGAGCTTAGGCGCTTCCGCCATCAGCCGGTCGACCATGCCGTTCATGCGGTCGAGCTCATGGCTGCGGAAGTCGACGGTGAACACGACCTTGCCGGGAATGATGTTGCGGGAATTGGGGTAAACATCGATGTGACCGATCGCACCCACAGCGTTGGGCGCATTGTCCATGGCGATCTGGTGCACCAGCTCGGTGATCTGGGCCAGGCCGCGGCCGGCGTTCTTGCGCATCGGCATCGGGGTTGAGCCGGTGTGGCTTTCCTTGCCGGTGACCGTGCACTGGATCCAGCGCAGGCCCTGGCCATGGGTGACGACGCCGATGTCCTTGCCTTCAGCTTCCAGGATCGGGCCCTGCTCGATGTGCAGCTCGAACAGCGCGTGCATCTTGCGCGCGCCGACCTCTTCGTCACCCTTCCAGCCGATCCGTTCAAGCTCGTCGCCAAAGCGCTTGCCCTTGGCGTCTTCGCGGTCATAGGCCCAGTCCTGCTCGTGAATGCCGGCGAAGACGCCGGAGGCGAGCATGGCCGGCGCAAATCGGGTTCCCTCCTCGTTGGTCCAGTTGACCACGACGATCGGGTGTTTGGTCTTGATGTCGAGATCATTGAGCGTGCGGACCAGTTCGAGCCCGGCCAGCACGCCGAGCACGCCGTCATATTTGCCGCCGGTGGGCTGGGTGTCGAGGTGGGAGCCGACATAGACAGGCAGCGCGTCCGGATCGGTTCCGGGCCGGGTCATGAACATGTTGCCCATGGTATCGACGCCCATGCTGAGCCCCGCGTCCTCGCACCAGCGCTGAAACAGCTTGCGGCCTTCGCCGTCCTCGTCGGTCAGGGTCTGGCGGTTGTTGCCGCCGGCAATGCCGGGTCCGATCTTCGCCATATCCATGAGCGAATCCCACAGACGGTCGGGGTTGATCCTCAGGTTTGCTGCGGGTGCGGACATGGTCGGTTCCTCTGGTCTGTTTGGTTTTTAGTACCGTCCCGGAACAGATCCGGGACGGTGATCTGCAACTCCCGATCAGCTCGGGAAGGTGAAGACCGCGCCGGACTTGATGCCGTTGGGCCAGCGCGATGTGATGGTTTTCAGGCGCGTGTAGAACCGCACCCCTTCCGGTCCGTAGATCGAGTGATCGCCGAACAGCGAGCGCTTCCAGCCGCCAAAGGAATGATAGGCCACCGGCACCGGGATCGGCACATTGATGCCGACCATGCCGACTTCGATGGAATCGGAGAAGGCACGGGCAGCATCGCCGTCGCGGGTGAAGATCGCTGTGCCGTTGCCATATTCATGGTCGTTGATCATCTGAACCGCATCGTCGAAGGTTCCGGCGCGAACAACCGAAAGAACAGGTCCGAAGATCTCTTCCTTGTAGATGCTCATGTCAGTGGTGACGCGGTCAAACAGCGTGCCGCCGACAAAGTAGCCGTTCTCATAGCCCTGCAGCGAGAAGCCGCGACCGTCGACCACCAGTTCGGCGCCTTGCTTGACACCCTGATCGATGTAGCCGAGCACCTTTTCCTGATGCATCTTGGTGACAACCGGGCCCATCTCCGCAGTCTCGTCGGTGGCGGGGCCGATCTTCAGGGCTTCGACGCGGGGCTTGAGCTTGGCAACCAGCGCATCGGCGGTTTTCTCGCCCACCGGCACGGCAACCGAGATTGCCATGCAGCGTTCGCCGGCGGAGCCGTAGCCTGCGCCCATCAGCGCGTCGGCTGCCTGGTCCATGTCGGCATCGGGCATGATTACCATGTGGTTCTTGGCGCCACCCAGAGCCTGGACGCGTTTGCCGTTGGCGGTGCCGCGCGAATAGACATATTGCGCAATTGGCGTCGAGCCGACGAAGCTGATCGCCTTGACGTCGGGGTGATCAAGCAAAGTATCGACGGCAAGCTTGTCGCCGTGGACGACATTCAACACACCCTCGGGGAAACCTGCTTCCTGGAACAGTTTCCAGGCCAGCATCGGGGCCGACGGATCACGCTCGGAAGGCTTCAGTACGAAGGTGTTTCCGCAGGCGACCGCGATCGGGTACATCCACATCGGCACCATGGCCGGGAAATTGAACGGGGTGATGCCGGCAACGACGCCCAATGGCTGGCGGTCGGCGATGGAATCGATCCCGGGGCCGACATTGCGGGAGAAATCGCCCTTGAGCAGATTGGGAATGCCGCAGGCAAATTCCACCACCTCAATGCCGCGGGTGACTTCGCCCAGCGCATCATCATGGGTCTTGCCGTGCTCGCGCGAGATTTCGCGGGCGATGTCGCCTGCGTGGCGGTCGAGCAGTTCCTTGAACTTGAACATGTAACGCGCGCGCTTGAGCGGCGGCATCGCGCCCCATGCCGGTTGCGCGGCTTTGGCAGAAGCCACGGCGGCGTTGATTTCCTCGACCGTCGACAAGGGCAATTCGGCAATCTGCTCGCCGGTGGCCGGATTGAAGACCTGCGAGCGACGCTCCGAGCCGGAAATCGTCAGTTTGCCACCAATGGCGTTTTCAATGATCTGCATGGTTACGCTACCCCTTCGAGTACTTTACGCAATTTTTCGAACAATTCGTCGATCTGGTCCCTGGAGATGATCAAGGGCGGCGAGAGCGCAATGATGTCACCGGTGGTGCGGATCAGCAATCCATCATCATAGGCTTTGAGGAAGGCCGAGAAGGCACGCTTGGTCGGCTCGCCGGCAATCGGATCGAGTTCGATTGCGCCAATCAGCCCGGTGTTGCGGATGTCGATGACATGCGGGCAGTCCTTGAGCGAATGCAGTTGCTCTTCCCAGTAGGGCGCGATTTCGGCGGCGCGGGTGAGCAGGCCTTCTTCCTTGTAGGTGTCGAGCGTGGCAAGGGCTGCGGCCGAGGCGATCGGGTTGCCCGAATAGGTGTAGCCGTGGAAGAACTCGATCATGTGCTCGGGGCCTTGCATGAAGGCGTCGTGGATCTCGGAGGTGACGAACACCGCGCCCATCGGAATGACGCCATTGGTCAGGCCCTTGGCGGTGGTGATGATGTCGGGCATGACATCGTAATGCTGCGCGGCAAACGGCGACCCGAGGCGGCCGAAGCCGGTGATAACCTCGTCGAAAATCAACAAAATGCCGTGCTTGGTGCAGATCTCGCGCAGCTTCTTGAGGTAGCCCACCGGCGGGATCAACACGCCGGTGGAGCCGGCAACCGGTTCGACAATGACGGCGGCGATGGTGGAAGCATCATGCAGCGTGACGATGCGCTCAAGTTCGCTCGCCAGATCACCGCCATGCTCGGGCTGGCCCTTGGTGAAGGCGTTCTGCGCGGGCAAATGGGTGTGCGGCATATGGTCGACGCCGGTCAGCAGCGTGCCGAACATCTTGCGGTTGGAGACGATGCCGCCGACGGAGATGCCGCCGAAATTGACGCCGTGATAGCCCCGCTCGCGACCGATCAGCCGGGTGCGGGAGCCGTCGCCCTTCACACGTTGATAGGCCAGAGCCACCTTCAGCGCAGTCTCGACCGATTCAGAGCCGGAATTGGTGAACAGCACATGGTTCATGCCGTCAGGCGCGATGTCGACCAGACGATTGGCAAGCTCAAATGCTTTCGGATGACCCATCTGGAAGGCCGGCGCATAATCGAGTTCGCCGGCCTGCTGGGCTATTGCCTCGGTGATCTTCGGGCGGCAATGGCCGGCGTTGACGCACCACAGACCTGCGGTGCCGTCCAGGATCTGACGACCGTCGGAGGTGGTGAAATGCATGTCCTTGGCGCCGACCAGCATGCGGGGGTCTTGCTTGAACTGGCGGTTGGCGGTGAACGGCATCCAGAACGCGCGCAGGTCGTTTGGGGATGTGTTGAGCCGATTAGACATGGCTGGCGCGCCTCCTGACGCAATGTGTTCCCGGTCGTTGATCAATAGCCATTTCAATGGCTTTTTTCCCGCACAGGAGTTCACTGACGAAAATATTGACTGTTTGATAAAACTCTAGCAGGGTCAATCATTGGGTCAAGGCAAATTCGGCGGTGTCCGCAAGAGCTTTGCCGAGGCCGTTTTTTAGCTGGTCGAAGGTGACATGGAGCGCGCAACTTGAAGGCAAGAGCCACGGAAACCCAGCGCAAGACGCGCATCCAGATGGAGAACGAGGAAAAGATCCTTGATGCGGCGCTGGAGGAGTTTTCAGTTCATGGATTTCGTGGCGCAACCATCGACCGGATCGCCCAGCATGCGGGCATGTCCAAGCCGAACCTGCTCTACTATTTCAGACGCAAGCAGGACATCTACGAGGCGCTGATCGCCCGGCTGCTTGACACCTGGCTGGAACCCTTGCGTGAGCTCGACGCCGGTGGTGACCCGTTGCCGGAACTGCAATCCTATATCCGGCGCAAACTCGAGATGGCGCGCGATTTCCCGCGTGAAAGCCGGCTGTTCGCCAATGAGATCCTGCAGGGTGCGCCGCGCATCAAGCGGTTGCTCGAGAGTGAACTCAAGCCGCTGGTCGATGAAAAGGCCGAGGTGCTGAAGGGGTGGATGAACGCCGGGAAAATCAATCTGGTGGATCCAAGGCACCTGATCTTCTCGATCTGGTCGACGACGCAGCACTATGCCGACTTTGACGCCCAGGTGCAGGTGATCCTCGGACCCGACCGCGGCGCGGAAGGCCGTTTCGAGGATGCCGCGAGGTATCTCGAAAAGCTATTTCTTGACGGGCTGCGACCGCAAGCAACAGAGGGCGAAACGCCCCGCATTCGCCATCCTTAAGCAATCAGTCCGACGGCGCGGCGGGCTTCCTCGGTCCGGAGCGAGAAATCGTCGCCGTCGTACGCACGTGCGGCATCGGTTGTCAGCCAGGCAATGGCCTCGCCGACCCAGTCGGGCGAGATGTGCATCGACCAGTCGAGCTGGCTGACGGGGTTGACGCCGGAGGACTTGATCGAGCGCTGCATGTCGGTGGCCACGGTTCCCGGCGACAGGCCGACCACCCGGATATTGTCAGCGGCGCATTCGGCGTGGGCGCAACGGGTCAGCGACAAAACGCCGGCCTTGGTGGCACAATAATGGCTCCAGCCTTCCAGCGCGCCTGCGGCAGCACCCGACGAGATGTTGATGATCACGCCGCCGCCCTGCCGTTTCATTACCGGGATGGCGGCGCGCAGGCCGTGATAGACGCCCTTGAAATTGATGTCGACCACCTGGTCCCAGGCTTCGGGATCGGAGTCTTCGATCCGGGCGATGGGATCGATCACGCCGGCATTGTTGACCAGGATATCGAGGCCGCCGAAGCTTTTGACGGCCAGGTCGACCGCGTTTTCGACATCGCCATAAGTGCCCACATCACAAGTCACCGCGATCGCCTTGTCGCCGATTTCCGAGGCGATCCGCGCCGTGTCCCGCGTCGACCGCGCAACCAGAACAACGTTGGCGCCATATCCCGCCATGATGCGGCTCGCAGCCTCGCCGATGCCACGGCTGGCGCCGGTGATCAGCACTGTCTTGTCTGTCAAATCGATGCTCATTGGGGACTCCCTTTTGTTGCAGCCTTTGTGCAATTGATCGCGCGTGCAATCAAGATGGTGATGCCGGTTGTTCACCGGAGCCGGTCGCCCTGTTGCTCGGCGAGGTCGGTAAATTCCCCTTTGGGTCACGTTTATAAATCAAGAAAACTTGATACGTGTCTGGCGTGACGCGATCGATTGCGTTAATCGGGGAAGAATCCGAGCGTCAGTGGAACAGGAGCCCTCATGAGCATTGTCATTCACCACAATCCGGGTTGCGGCACATCCCGCAATGTTCTGGAAATCATCCGGGCTTTTGCCGGTGAGCCGGTCGTTGTCGACTATCTGGAGACCGGCTGGACCCGCGGCCAGTTGCTGGGCCTCTTCGCCGCCGCCGGCCTGACACCACGCGAGGCGTTGAGGGTTTCCAAGTCCCCTGCGCAGGAGCTGGGCCTGACCGATCCAGCGGTCAGCGATGACACAATTCTGGAGGCAATGCTCGAGCATCCGGTGCTGGTCAATCGTCCGATTGTCTGCACCCGGAAAGGCGTAGCGCTTTGCCGTCCCTCGGAAGCGGTGTTTGCGCTTCTCGATGTTGCATCGGGTGCAACCTACACCAAGGAAGACGGAGAGGTGATCACCGCGCCATGATGAAGGACCTGCCCAATCTTGATCAAGACAGTTTTCGCCTGCCGGAGGTCGACAGGCTGGCGTTGCCCGGCGAGGACAATCATCCGCCACGGGTGCTGATGCTCTATGGTTCGTTGCGGGAACGCTCCTACTCGCGCTTTCTGACATTCGAAGCCAAGCGGGTGCTTGAGGCGCTGGGCGCCGAGGTGCGGATTTTCGATCCGGCCGGGTTGCCGCTGGTGGAAGACGATGCAGATGGTCACCCGAAAGTTTCCGAGTTGCGGGAGCTTTCGCTCTGGTCAGAGGCGCAGGTCTGGTGTTCGCCCGAGCGTCATGGCGCCATGACCGGGGTGATGAAGACCCAGATAGACTGGCTGCCGCTGGCACCAATCGGCGGAGTGCGCCCGACACAGGGACGAACGCTGGCGCTGATGCAGGTCTGTGGCGGATCGCAGAGTTTCAACACGCTCAACCAGATGCGGGTTCTTGGCCGCTGGATGCGGATGATCACTATCCCGAACCAGTCCTCCGTGCCCAAGGCATTTACAGAATTCGACGAGCAGGGGCGGATGATGCCGTCGCCCTATTACAACCGTGTTGTCGATGTGATGGAGGAGCTTGTGAAGTTCACCCTGTTGACGCGCGGGCGCTCGGCCTACCTGACCGATCGCTATTCGGAACGGGCGGAAAGCGCTGAAGCACTCTCCGCCCGCGTCAATATCCGGTCGATCTAGATCAAGTCACACGGCCGGCTTGCGGCGCTGTCGCATTACACAGCGCCGGTGTATTCGCCGCGCGCAGGGTAATCGTTCTTGATGGCAAAATCGAGTGCGCCGACCAGCTCGGAGAAATGCGGACGGACGAACGGCATGGTCTGAACCGAACCGTAATAGAGCGTCTGTTGCGGTGTCACCATGAACAGGCCAGGTTCTGAAAACAGCTCCGGTTCCTCGATCCCAATCGAGGTCTTGCCGCGCGATGTCGAGATGTAAAGTCCCCATTCGCGCGCCTTGGCCAGCGGCAGGTCGTAGCCGAAGCGCAGCGTGTCGGCACCGATCTTTTCGGCCATCTGCCGCGTGCGGTCTTCGCCATCGGAGCTGATGGCGATGGTGGCGACGCCACGTTCGGCAAAATCGGCAACGCGCTTTTGCATTTCAGTCAGATAGTTGGCGCAGATCGGGCAATGCAGACCGCGGTAAAAACAGATGACTGTTCCCCGCTCGGATGCATCGGTGGAGAGATCAAACCTGCCGTGATCAAGGGTGGAGAGTGTCAGGTCAGGTGTTTTTTGGCGGGGCATGAGCATTGGGAAAGCCTTTCAAGACGGGGTTGTGCAAGGATACTAACGTAATTACAGTCTGAAAAATCCGAATTAACTGACTGGAACGCCGATTTGTCCGAATTTGACCGTCTGACAACGCTGATGGAACGCTTCAGCCTGCAGGTGCGGGTGGCGCCGGTGGAAGCGGCGACGCTTGTGGTGACGGCCGATGAGACGGGCGTCGCCAGGCATGTCTGGTTTGATGCCGAGGGGCTCGACCCGGCGTGGACCGGGCAAACCGTGCTGTTTTCGGCCGCAGTTGATTGGGGCGGTGACGCCAATCCGCTGATTGCCGCCTTGCCCGAAGCAATCGATTTCGATCTGTCAGGTGATCCACAAACGGCAAGCCTGGTGGCGCTGATGCAATCGGAACTGGAAGCATCGCGCTGCGGTTCGGCATCAGTGGTCAACCGGTTGGGCGAAGTGCTGATCGTGCGATTGCTGCGGGCGCAGATCGAATCTGGTTCGACAAAACCGGGATTGCTGGCGGGATTGTCCGATCCGCGACTGAGCCGCGCGCTGGTGACGATTCATGCGCAGCCGGGCCGGCAATGGCGCAATGAGGATCTGGCGACAATCGCCGGACTGTCGCTCAGCCGCTTTGCCGAGATGTTCGTGGCGACGGTGGGCGAGACACCTTCGGCCTATTTGCGTCGGTGGCGACTTACATTGTCACGACAGGATTTGCAGAAAGGCGACCGGGTTGATGCGGTCGCACGGCGTTACGGCTATGATTCCGCTGAAGGCTTTGCCCGGGCATTCAAGCGTTGTTACGGTCGCAATCCGGTTTCGCTGCGCCATGTAGCTTCCGCATCCCTGTGACTGCCGATGCTTGCGGTCTAATCCGGTTGTTGGCGCTTGAACCAGGTGACGGCGATGTCTTCGGCAAGAGCCTTGCCTGAAGCCTGTCGCCATGTCTTCAGGTCTGCTTTGATATAGCCGACCAGGCTCAATCCGACCTCATGGCGGATTGCCGCCACCGCGACGCGGTCCGGGATGATCGTCCGCACGCCGTAGATATCCTGGATTGGCAGGTCGAGTTCAGGCATCACCCGGTGAATGAGTTCGGTACAGAATGTGCAGTCAGGCGAGTCTACATCAAAAAGGAAATCGAAATCCGCACCGATAAAGCGGAAGTAGTCCCGTATAATCTCGCGCCGCCGCATGTTGGTGCTGAATTCCGGCCTGAGGATTGCAACACGATCGGTGTTTAGCACGATTGAAGCCGGCGACAGGTGAACGCCTTTCTGGTCGGCTTCAATGAAGATCTTTCCGTTTTCGACGTCTGCGGCATGAGGCTTTATCGCGGCGGAAGTCCAGACGCCCAGATCCTGCATCTGGGACTGGGTGCCCAGATAGATCGCGGCATGTCCGAAAAGCCCCGGGATCAACTGGCCGGAAGTTCGTCCTTTCGAACTGACCAGCACGATGTCGAGCGGTTGAAGGCTGGACAGGATGGCATTTTGCGCCGCCTGTTTGGACTTGAGATAGCCGCCGCGCCAGGCAATGTGGCTCAACACAGTCCCAACCTGGGGTGCGAATACCCGCGACACATCGACAAACCAGCGTGGATAGTCTTCCATCCTGGTACAGCACTCACTGAGTCCGGCCTGGGATTGCGCTTCTGTGGCCGGTTCCGGCGCGATTTGTGCGCAGCCCTGAATCAGCAGTGTCAGTGTCAAGGATACAATGCAGATAAGCCTGTTCATCAGTCGCACGATTGCTTTCTGGCCAGCAGTATTGTGCGATAGCCGCAGTCAGGATCTTCGAGCCTGAAATCGACGATGTGTAGCCCCAAACCGGTCAGGATTTCCTCATACTCAGAGGGCGACAGGCTCGAATGGTAGACGATATCATCGCCGACATGGCCGGTCACTTCGCCCGCGTCCGGACCAACCGTCAGCATCAGGACGCCGTCCCAGTCAAGATGGCTGGCCAGCCGCACGAGAGTTGTGCGCTGCTCATCCGGTGTAAGGTGAAAGAAGCTGTCCCAGCCGATGATTCCGTGGAATGTGCGACCCAGATCCAGGCGCCGCATGTCGGTTTGCATCCATTCCCCACCGGGAAAGGCCCTGCGCGCCAGATCGATCATGGCTCCAGCTGCATCTATGCCGGTGATGCGATAGCCCAGCGCCGTGAAATAAGCAGCAATCGGGTCCCCGGCACCACACCCCGCATCCAGCACGACGCCGTTTGACGGCAGCAGGGCGGCGAAGCGGTCGAGCCATGGTTTCTCGACAAGGATTTTCGATCTTTCGGTGTCGAAACGCGCCGCATTGCGCTCGTAAATTTGTTGTGTCTGTGTGGCCAATGCAGCCAGTGAAGGCATCTCACCCGGCATTGTCCAGATCTCCGTTATACACCACTGGTGCTATCCCCTGGCGTCTGGTTATAACGAAAATCATCCATCTCGTCCTCGATCCGGCGCAGGTCCGCTTGCAGTCGGCCGATGTCGCGTTCGAGATCGTGAATGGTCCAGCGGTTGGAAGCGATTCTGCGTTCGATCGCGCGCTTGTCAGCCTTGCTTTGTCCTATCAAGTTCCCGTCGTCACGGATTTCCTGATCAATGCGGCTGATCCTCGCTTCTACATCGCGGATTTCGCGTTTTTTGCGATTGTAGGACCGACCCAGTTCATAGCCGTTGCGAAATCCTGGATCGAGATCGGCAGGGCAAACATTGGCATAGGATTGTCCGCGGCTGCCGACACTCAAGCCATTGAGCGGAGTGCAGTAGTGCGGCAGGCCCTGCTGATAGCCCTGGTACCAAAGTGTCTGGTCGGCGGCGACACCGGCTTTCTCACACGCCTTGGTATGGCGGGAAAACCGGTCCTGCGGGCTGTAGCCAGCGGCACCGTCCTGTTCGCCGACGACGCGCCAATCAGCAACGGCGCATTCTTCCTTTGACATGGTCTGACAGGACAGCAGCACGGTACAGCCCATCAATGCCAGCATTGCTTGAATTTTCATCCCGATTTTACTCCCCCGACTGTCGACAAGGAAATACCAATCCGGTTTGTGCAAGGCAACCATTGGGCATGAACTCAGTGCTGACGGAGAGGGTGCCAAGCCGCTGGACTTGGGGATTTGAGTGCGGGTCACATAGCGCCCAACGCAACAAGCCCCGGACGGCGAGGTCCGGGGCTTGCGGTCAATCAGGCGGTGGCAGGCTTATTCGGCGGCCTGTTTTGCCATCGGATTGTTCGGGTGGGTTGTCCAGTTGGCATAATTCGGATCGATCGGGCGGTTGGTGCGCGGGTCGGAGCCTTCGGTCATCTCCACCATGGTGATGCAATCATCGACCGGGCAGACATTGACGCAGAGATTGCAGCCGACGCACTCGTCATCCATCACTTCGAAATAGCGTTGGCCATCAACCATTGAGGTGATCGCCTGATGCGAGGTGTCCTCGCAGGCGATGTGGCAGCGGCCGCATTTGATGCACAGATCCTGGTCGATCCTGGCCTTGGTGATGTAGTTGAGGTTGAGGTATTGCCAGTCGGTGACATTGGGCACCGCGCGGCCCTGGAAGTCGGCAATTGTTGCGTAGCCCTTCTCGTCCATCCAGTCCGACAGGCCTTGCGCCATTTCCTCGACGATCTTGAAGCCGTAGGTCATGGCCGCGGTGCAGACCTGCACCGTGCCGCAGCCAAGTGCGATGAATTCGGCTGCATCGCGCCAGGTCTGCACACCGCCGATTCCGGAGATCGGAAGTCCGCGGGTTTCGGCGTCTCGGGCGATTTCGGCAACCATGTTGAGCGCGATCGGCTTGACCGCCGGACCACAATAACCGCCATGCGAGCCCTTGCCGTCAATGGTCGGCACCGGTGCGAAATTGTCGAGATCGACAGAAACGATCGACGAGATGGTGTTGATCAGCGACACTGCGTCCGCCCCGCCGGCCTTGGCCGCACGTGCGGGGTAGCGGATGTCGGTGATGTTGGGCGTCAGCTTCACGATGACGGGCATCTTTGAATACTGCTTGCACCATTCGGCGACCATCTGGATATATTCGGGCACCTGGCCAACAGCGGCACCCATGCCGCGCTCGCTCATGCCGTGGGGACAGCCGAAATTGAGCTCGATGCCATCGGCGCCGGTGTCTTCGACGCGCGGCAGGATCGATTTCCAGCTTTGCTCCTCGCAAGGCACCATGATCGAGACGATCATTGCCCGGTCGGGCCAGCGTTTCTTGACTTCAGCGATTTCCCTGAGATTGATCTCGAGGTCGCGGTCGGTGATCAGCTCGATGTTGTTGAGGCCGAGAAGCCTGCGGTCCGGACCCCAGATTGCGCCGTAGCGCGGGCCGTTGACATTGACGACCGGAGGGCCGGCTTCGCCGAGTGTCTTCCAGACCACGCCGCCCCAGCCGGCCTCAAAGGCGCGCTCGACATTGTAGGCCTTGTCCGTCGGCGGCGCCGAGGCGAGCCAGAACGGGTTGGGTGATTTGATACCGAGAAAATTGGTGGAAAGGTCAGCCATGATATCTTTTCCTTCCTCAAGCCATCAGGGCTTTGTGAATGCTTTCAGCGGCAATCTTGCCGTCCTCGACCGAGACCACTGTGAGATCTTCGCCATCGGCGATGCAGTCGCCGCCGGCCCAGATCTTCGGGTGCGAGGTGCGGCGGTCAGCCGCGGCGCGGATGCGGCCTTTTTCGAGTTCGACCTGTATGCCCGCTAGCGGACCGGCGTCCGGTGTCTGGCCGATGGCCTTGAACACCTGATCGGCTTCGAGCGTCACCAGTTGGCCGGTGCCTGCAAGCTTGCCCGAAGCATCCAGTTCGGTCTTCTCCAGCGTGATCGCATACACCTGATCATCGGCCACAAGCAGGCTGTTGGGCGCCAGCCAGTGGCGAATCACGACGCCATGGGTCTGGGCCAGTTCCTGTTCATACAGCGAGGCATTCATGTGTTCCTGGCCGCGCCTGTAGGCGATGGTGACTTCTTCCGCGCCCAGCAGCTTTGACTGGATTGCCGCGTCGATGGCGGTCATGCCGCCACCGATGACGACGATGCGCCGGCCGATTTCAAGGGCGGAAACATCATCGGTCTGTCGCAGCACGGCGATGAAATCGACAGCATCGATAACGCCCTTGGCGTCCTCGCCTTCGAGGCCAAGCGCATTGACGCCCGGCAGTCCGAGCCCGAGGAACACTGCATCGAAATCCCGGGTCAACTGATCCAGCGTCACGTCGCGGCCAAGCGCCTTGCCGTTCTCGATGGAGATGCCGTCGATCTGGAGGATGAATTCGACTTCGTCCTGGGCGAAATCATTGGTCGTCTTGTAGGACGCGATGCCGTATTCGTTGAGTCCGCCGGCCTTTTCGCGCGCCTCGTAAACGGTGACATCATGGCCATAAGTGGCCAACCGGTGGGCGCAGGACAGACCTGCGGGGCCGGCGCCGATGACAGCGACTTTCTTGCCCGTGGCCGCGGCGCGGGTGAACGGGTGCGCCTGTTCACGCTCCATGAAGGTGTCGGTGGCGTGGCGCTGCAACAGGCCGATCTTGACCGGTTTGCCTTCCGCAGTCTCACGCACACAGACCTCTTCGCACAGGGTTTCGGTCGGACAAACCCGGGCGCACATGCCGCCCATGATGTTTTCGGCGAAGATCGTCTTGGCCGAGCCAACCGGGTTGCCGGCCTGGATCTGGCGGATGAACATCGGAATGTCGATCGAGGTCGGGCATGCCGTCATGCAGGGTGCGTCGTAGCAAAAGTAACACCTGTCAGCCTCGACCAAAGCTTCGTGCGGCGTCAGTGGCGGATGGATGTCGGTAAAATTATCGGCGTAGTCGGCGCTCGATAGACGTTTCGCCTTTACGTCTGTCGTCTCGGACAAAGTCATCTGGACCCCCTCGTTGCGAGAACCTCTTTTGCGGTCTGTTCCGGCGCAACTCCTCAGTGACGCCGTTGCCGCTATGGCAGAAGAATGAAACGGTTTTATCAAAAGGTCAAATTTTTTATCGAATGATCAAAATTCAGACCGGCGGCAGCAGATTGCACTTCGCTGCGGGGCGGGTATGAATAGCTCAGAGACCCGGAGAATTGCCGTGACCGTTTACCCGATTGCAGATTATGACGACGCTTATGCCAATGGTGCGTATATTGCCGGGGCGGCTGACTATCCGCCGCGATGGGAAGCGATTGCGCAGACATTCCGGGACCGCCTGACAGCGGCGGGGAGGGCGCGGATTGATCTGAGTTACGGACCTGCACCGCGCAACCTGTTGGATCTGTTCCTGCCTGAGGGTGAAAGCAAGGGGCTGGCGGTGTTCGTCCATGGCGGCTACTGGAAGGCGTTTGACAAGTCTTTCTGGTCGCATCTGGCGGCGGGGCCACTGACGCACGGATTCGCGGTGGCGATGCCGAGCTACACGCTGTGCCCGGACATCCGCATTGCCGATATTGCCGGTGAAATCGCCGATGCGGTGAGTTTTGCTGCAGGTGAAATCGCCGGGCCGATCCGCTTGACCGGTCATTCGGCCGGTGGACAACTGGTCACCAGGATGATCAGCGGCAGGGCGGTTCTGCCCGAACCGGTTCTGGCCCGCATAGCGGGTGTCACCTCGATTTCCGGGGTGCACGATCTGCGCCCGTTGCTGAATACACAGATGAACGGCGCGCTGAACCTGGATGCCGCAGAAGCGCAGACTGAAAGCCCGGTGCTGTTGAGCCCGCTCGCGCCCATTCCGGTGACGGCCTGGGTCGGCGCCCGGGAACGGCCGGAATTTGTCCGCCAGAACAGAGCGCTGTACGAGATGTGGCGTGGATTTGAGACCCCGGTGCGCATGCAGGAAGAGGCGGGCAAGCATCATTTTGATGTGATTGACGGCTTGTCCGATCCCGCGCATCCTTTGTGCCGCGCATTCCTCGGCCACGATCCTGCAGTCTGACCCAGCGGATGGGTTTGCATCCGGGGGCGAGCGGTTCGCGAACTGGTTAAGCATTTGTTCACGGCGAGCGGATAGTTTGTCCCGAACAGCTTCTGCATCGCGGCCATCAGGGCCATTTGTTCCCGATCTCGCAATCCGGATATAGCCATGTCGCTTCCAAAGGCCATGATCGGCCTGCTTGCTTTGCTGGCGTCAAACGCCATTCACACTGACGTTTCAGCCGCAGAAATGCTGCCCGATCCGGCGTTCACGCAATCCGCGCTTGTCGGCGATTGGTGGGCGACGTCGAATATCAAGTTTGATTACAATCCCGGTGGGCTTTGCGGCGTGGTGGACGGCGGCACCGCCCAGCCCTGGGACGCCATTGTCGGTATCAATGGCCTGAGCATCGTCAAGGGGGAGCAGTACCGCCTGTCGATCATCACCTCTGGCAGTCCTGATGGCCCGATGCGCGCCCTTGTGCAAAAGGCCAGCGAGCCGTGGACACCGGAAGGCGAGATCAGCCGCCGGTTGTCGCCGGGAAAACAGATCTTGAGTGAAGATTTCGCCGCTGGTGAAAGTCACCCGAAAGCGCAACTGGTGTTCCAGCTTGGCGGATCGGACAAGGCCTGGCGTTTTTGTCTGCATTCGGCGTCCTTGCTGACCGGTCAAAAGGCGGCGCCGGTTGCCGCGGACAACGCGGTGTCGGCGCTGCGCGTCAACCAGACCGCCTATTTTCCGGATGGACCCAAGCGGGCGACTTTGGTGCACAAGGGTGGGTCACGGGTGGGCTGGAAGCTTGTTTCATCGTCCGGCAAGACGGTGGCCTCTGGCAAGACCAAGGCCCACGGGCGCGACACATCCTCCGGACTCGAGGTGCAGACGATCGATTTCAGCGATTACCGCAAGGCCGGCACCGGCTACCGGCTGATTGCCGGCGGGGAGATTAGCCCGCCGTTCTCGATCTCGACTGACGCCTATGCAGCATTGCGCACCGATGCGCTGTCCTATTTCTACAAGGTCCGCAGCGGTATCGAGATCAAGGACTCGCTCGCCGGCAGGGGCTACGGGCGACCGGCCGGGCATATGGGCAAAGCGCCCAACCGTGGCGACACATCGGTCGGTTGCGTCGATGCCAGAACAGCGCGCAAGGTCTATGGCAAGGCCTGGAGTTGCGACTACAAGCTCAACGTTGCCGGCGGCTGGTATGACGCCGGCGATTTCGGCAAATATGTGGTCAATGGCGGTATTGCCACGGCGCAATTGCTCGGTGTCTATGAACGGGCGCTCAATTTCAGCGGTGGTGCGTCGCCGGCGCTGACCGACCGTCTGGTGCGCATTCCCGAAGCAGGAAACGGCGTTGCCGATATTCTCGATGAAGCGCGCTGGGAGCTCGATTTCCTGATTTCGATGACTGTGCCAGAAGGTCAACCCTATGCCGGCATGGCGCATCACAAGGTGCATGGCAAAGGCTGGCCATCGGGACCGCTTCTGCCGCATCGCGACCGTGAGGTGCGTGTTCTGCACCGGCCTTCGACCGCGGCGACACTCAATCTGGCCGCGGCTGCGGCGCAAGGCGCACGGCTGTTCGCGCGAACCAACAAAGCCTATGCGGAATGGCTTCTGGCAGCGGCCACGCGCGCCTACCATGCTGCGGAAGCAAACCCCGAACTCTATGCGCCTTTCACCGATGGCAGCTTCGGCGGCGGCGATTATCAGGATGATGATGTTTCGGACGAATTCTACTGGGCGGCGAGCGAACTTTATCTGAGTACCGGTGACCCGACCTGGCTCAAGCGCGCCAAAGCTTCACCGCATTGGTCCGGTCCGGTTTTCTATCCCGACGGATTCAACTGGCGCGCGGTCGCAGGGCTTGCCCGCATACAGCTCGCCTCGGTGCCGTCCAATCTGTCCAAACGCGATCTCAAGCAGATCCGCTCCTCGGTCAAGGACGCCGCCGATGCCTATCTGCAAGTGCAGAAGAAGGAAGCTTTCGGCTTCATGTACGCGCCAAAGAACGGGTTTGGCTGGGGCTCGAACCAGTCCCTGATCCAGAACATGATTGTTGTCGCCACGGCCTATGACATTACCGGCGACCGGCGCTATCTGCAGGCGGTGCGCGAAAGCATGGACTATATCCTGGGGCGCAATGCGCTGGGAATCTCCTATGTGACCGGTTACGGCACCACCTATTCCCGGAACCAGTATTCCTACATGTTCGCCGCCTCGGCCGATCCCTCCTATCCGCCGCCGCCAAAGGGGGCGCTGGCGGGAGGACCCAACAGCGGGCTGGCCGACGACTACGCCATCAAGAAGCTCAAGGGCTGCGCGCCGCAGGCGTGTTATGTCGATGATTCCAGGTCCTATTCGACCAACGAGATCGCGATCAACTGGAACGCGCCTCTGACCTGGATCGCCTCGTTTCTGGCTGATGCGCAATAGCCGGCCAAAGCGGTCTGACGCGCACGGCAACCCGCTATTAACGCTGGGGCGCTAGGGTTTGGGACTACATTTCGCCGGGATCACAGACCCATGACCAAGATCGCCCTCATCGGCACAGGTTTCGTCGCCGACTATTACATGACGACACTGGCCAATTATCCCGAACTCACGCTTGCCGGCGTCTGGGATCATGACACCGCGCGGCTGTCCCGGTTTTGCGGCTTTCACGATGTCCGGGCCTATGGTTCGCTGGCCGAATGTCTCGGGGACCAGGAGATCGCGATTATCGTCAATCTGACGGTCCCGGAAAGCCATTATGAGCTCAATTGCGCGGCCCTGGATGCAGGCAAGCATGTCTATTGCGAAAAACCTCTGGGAATGACTTTCGAGGAGGCGCGCGAGGTCGTTGACCTGGCCGCAAGCAAAGGTCTGACGGTGTGCGGTGCGCCTGCCAACGGCTTGTCGGATGCGCAGGAACTCACGGCAAGCCTGATCACCGCAGGTCGGATCGGAACACCGCGGCTCGCCTATGCCGAGATGGAAGATGGTCCAGTGTTCAAGGACAACTGGACGGAGTGGCGCTCCCGGTCTGGGGCGAAGTGGCCCGGAGTGCACGAGTTCGAAGTGGGCTGCACGCTGGAACACGCGGGTTATGCCCTGTCCTGGCTGGTGTCGCTGTTCGGTGTGGTTGAAAAGGGGCAGGCGTTTTCAGCGCTGACCTTTCCCGACAAGGGGCCAGGCACATCGGGTCTTTCGCTGGCGCCTGATTTCTCCGTGGGTTGTCTGTCTTTCCGTTCTGGCGTGACTGCGCGGCTGACCTGCGGACTGGCGGCGCCGCGGGACCGGTCGCTCACGATAATCGGTGATGACGGAACAATCGTGGTCCGGGATTTGTGGGATGATCGCTCGCCGGTGCATCTGAGCCGGTTCGATGGCAAACGGCCGCTGCTGCAGCGTCTGGCCGGGCGATTCGAGCGGCAACGCCGCCAGGTGCTGCCGCTCAGGTTGACCCATGGCAGGCCGGTTGCCTATGCGGCGCCTGCCAGGACGCGCAAACTTTCGGGGTTTCCGTCGCAGATCGATTTCGGGCGCGGCATCGCGGTGATGGCGCGGGCGATTGCGGCGGGTGAACCCCCGTTCTTCTCCGGCGAACGGGCGTTGCATCTGACCGAACTGGCGCTGGCTCTGAATGAAGGCGCCGGGAGTTTTACGCCACGCTCGGATTTTTGATAGTTACGATTTCCAGTCACCCGCCGGCGGAGATGACAGCACTTGATCGACGATACGCAACGTGGCGATGGTGTCATCAAGTTGGTTGTCCGGTTCCTCGCTCAAGCCGTTCCGGATGGCATTGGAGGCAGCCTCGATCTCGAACTGAAGCCCTGAACCCTCGAACCGGAAATCATGCCATGCGGTTCCTGGAAGCGGTATTCGCCGAAACAGCTTTCGGCGGATTCGCCCGGCAAGCATGTCGCCGGACTGGGTCAGATCGGCGAGGCGGGATGAGGAATAGACACCATATCCGTCGGCCTTGATGAACAGGGGGCCCAGCACCAGAACGCCGTTGTCGCCCTCTATGATCATCCGGTTCGATCCGGCGCGATCAAAGCCGCAACTCACCTCGGCCTGAATGCGGCCAAACTGCATGCGCAGCGATGCCGACATGTCGACACCCGACGGTGCTGCTCTCCAGAATCCTTCCACCTGGTCTGGTTCTCCCAAGAAAAAGCGCGCCAGCGAGACCGGATAAACGCCGAGGTCATGCAGCGAGCCGCCGCCTTGCGACGGGTCGAACAAGCGGTTTGTCGGGCTGTAAGCGTGCTGCCATGCGATTTCCGCGTCCAGCCTGCGAATGTTGCCAATCACGCCGTTGCGAAGGGCGGTGCGCGCAGCCTTGATCGCAGGCAGGTAGCGGCTCCACATCGCCTCCATGACAAAGATGCCTGTACGTCGCGCTGCGGACCGGATTTCCAGCGCTTCATCAAGGCGCGTGGTCAGTGGTTTTTCAACCATCACCGGCATGCCCGCGGCGATGCATTCCAGCGTCTGGATATGGTGGACCATGTTCGGGGTGGCGATGTAGACAGCGTCGACGGATTGCGATCCGATCATCTCGTTCAGAGAGCCATAGGCCGCGACATCGGAATACGGACTGGCGAAATCCCGTGCCTTCGCGGCATCGCGCGAGCACACCGCGGCGAGCGCCGCATTTTCGGCATACTGAATGTCACTTGCGAATTGCCGGGCGATTGCTCCGGTTCCGGCCACACCCCATCGGATTGTTTTCAACTTGCTCATGGGGCGTAGATACCGCACTACCGGTAAAGGCCGGGTTAGCTTGCCCCGGGCTTACCAGGGCAGGGCGTTAGCCTCGTAGTCGAAGAACCCGCCACTTTGGGAGGAACCGAGCCGGTCGAGCACGGACAGGAGCAGGGCAGCGGTTTCCTGCGGCGCACGAACCGTCAGCCCGCTCTTGGCAAAGCCTGACGAAAGCCCGGTGTCGACAGTGCCCGGATGCAGCGCCACGCACAGCGCCTCTGGCTTCTTGCGCGACAATTCTATTGCCGCGGTATGGACGAGCTGATTGAGCGCTGCCTTGGAGGCGCGATAGCTGTACCAGCCGCCGAGAGCATTGTCGCCGATCGACCCGACCTTTGCCGACAATGTGGCGAAGACCGATTTGCCCTGTTTTGGAAGCAACGGCAGGAAATGTTTCATCAGCAATGCCGGACCGATGGCGTTGACCGCGAAGGCATGCGCCATATGGGCGGGAGTGACGGCTGCGAGCGTTTTTTCCGGTTGGAAGCCGGACCCATGCAGAAAGCCGGTGGCGTCAAACACCAGTCTGAGATCGAGTCCGGTCTGCCTGACGGCGCCGGCCGCGCGAATGATGGTTTGCTCATCGATGAGATCGATGTCCGGTTCCGAGGCGCGTGAAAACCCGGTGACCCCGGCAAAAACGCCGCTTGCCGTCAGCGTCTCCATGAGCGCTTCGCCGATGCCGCCGGACGCGCCGATGACAACGGCCATGCCGCCGCTGCTGATGCTGTTCATGTTGAAATCCCGGTTGTCGAGGTAGTCTTGCCTGGTGCTGTCATCTGGTGTGACCGGATATCACCGTCATGTAATCGGCCATGAATATTCCCGGATCGGTGTCGACCATCACCAGATGATCGGGCCTGCCATCAAAACAGCGGGCGCGGCTCCGGGTTCCGCCTGGCTGGAACAGTGTCTGGCCGATGGCGGGGCCTTCCGTGAGAACAGCGAGCGCGCCTTTCTGCAGTCTGAAGGCACCGGGAACGGTCAACCAGGACAAGGCCATGACATCATGGGGGACGCAGCCGCTTATGCCGAGGTGAGAGCGGTAGAATCCGGCATAAAATTCCGCCATTGCGGCAAGCGGGCCGCCGAATGCCGGAGATTGCCTTGCCAGTGCCTGCATGTAATCCGGAGTGAATACAACGGGCATGGTGCAATCGAGCGGCGCCAGAACCAGTGGCCAATGAGCGCCAAGCACCTGGTCGGCGGCATGTGGATCGTTCCAGAAATTGGCTTCCGCCATGGGTGTGACGTTGCCTTGGCGGTGCACCGCGCCGCCCATGACGATGACGGCCTTGAGGCGGGAGACAATTCCGGAGTCACGCTCAAGCAAACGCGCAAGATTGGTCACCGGCCCTACCGCGCACAGGATGATTTCTCCGGGATGGCGCTTGCTGGCCTCGATGATGTAGTCGACCGCGCCCAGTGCGTGCTTGCTTCGACGGGACGGGGGGATGTCGATCCCGCCCAGGCCGTTGCGGCCATGCACAAGATAGCTGGGTTCGTGGCCAGGTATCGCGATGGGTGTGAATTCACCTTCGGCGACGTCGGCGTCCGACCCCCAGTGGTCCAGCAGGGCCAGCGCGTTGCGGGTTGCCTCGCCGGTGCGCACGTTGCCGAAGATGGTTGTCAGGGCGAGCAGGACGATGCCGGGATGGGCGATGGCATAGGCGATTGCCATTGCGTCGTCGATGCCCGGATCGGTATCGAGTATGATCTTTTGCTTCATTCGCTGTCCCTTGATTGGCGCAACTCAATGCCACGACCGGGAGAGGGCCGCAAGCAGGCATGCCGTCCGCGCAAGGCCGGAGCAAGTTTACTTTTGCACTCTCGCCCGCGACCGGCGGCATGGCAGGGAGTTTCCTGCTGTCGCTTGACGGGCGTTGTCTCCGCCGGATGACGCCCGTCTGCCATCCCGCTGCATTGCGAAGAAGAGAGCTCGCGGATGCAAGGCGTTGCCACTTGAAGGTGATGTCCGGTTTGCCGGCTTTTTCTATGTTTGAACTGGTCACGGAGCGGAATGGACGGCTCCTTGCCAAGCTCATGCAAAAGCGTGCTGGAGTTACTTGCACCCCTAGATTTAACCAATGTAAATCCACGGAATTCCACTTAACAGGCTTAACCGCGAATTAAAGTTTGAATTCTAAGTATTGTTTCCCAAAAGGAGACAATTATGGGTATTTTCAAAACCATTCTCGCAGCCGGAGCCGCATCGGTGATGATCTCGCCGGTTCTCGCTGAACCCGCCATGCCGGATATTCATGCTTTGATCACAGCCTCGGCGGTGAAAGATATGCGACAGTGGCTTGAAACCGATATTGTCCGCATATCGGTTGATGCGCAAAACAACCGTCTTCAGAAGTTGACCCAGGGCGAGATTGATGCCCTGGACAAGCAGTGGGTCGCCGAACGCGAAACCGCCGACAAACCGTTGATTGCAGCGACCTTGTCCAATCCGCTTTCGGTTTACCTCGCCCGTTTGCAGGGGCGGTCGCTCGGCCTTTATGCCGAAATTTTCGTGATGGATCAGAATGGTCTCAATGTCGGCCAGAGCTCGATCACCAGCGATTTCTGGCAGGGCGATGAAGCCAAATTCCAGAAAACCTTCAACGTTTCCGGTGACGCCCTCTTCATTGACGAGCCTGAATGGGACGATGCGGCCAGGATCTGGCGCGGGCAGGTGAGCTTCACCTTGACCGACACCGACAAGGGAACGCCGATTGGCGCAGTGACAATGGAAGTCAATCTCACGGAGCTGCAGCGTCGTTCGTCGCCCGGAGCATGAACCAGTGAAACTGAAGTGCATCGTTGCAGACCTTACTGTCTGATCCGCGACTTTCGAGATACAACAGGATATTTATCATGCTCAAGAATATTTCCGTCAGCGCCAAGGGCTTTGCGGCATTCGCGATCCTCGCGGTTATCGCGATCGGCGCTTCTGGCTTCATCTATACCCGGGCGCTCACGGCAACCGGTCTGGTCGAACACAGCCAGACGATGGGGCAGTTGTTGAACGAAACCGGCGAGCTTTCCGATCAAGTCAATCAGGCCAACCTGGCGCTCAAGAATTTCCTGCTGACCGGCAACCGTGATTTTGTCAAAGCCTACCAGAGCGTCAGCACCGAAATAGAGACGCAGATTGCCCTGCTGGAATCGCTGTATCAGGAACATGCAGCCGATGAACTGACAAAGCTCGGTGAAGCGACAGCGACGATAGCGCAATGGCGTACCTCGGTTGTCGACAGGCAGGTTCTGCTGATGCGTGACCCGATGACGGTTGAACTGGCGCGGGCCCTAGAGCTGACCGGTGCAGGCGCCAAGCTTCTCGGCGAATTTGATACCAAGCTCGCTGTTGTTACCGGAGACGTGCAACAACAGGTCGAGACTGCATCCGGCGACGCACAATCGGCGCTGACCGCGGTTGAGTATATCAGTCTGGCTGCCTCCATCATTGTGGCGCTCGTTGCCACGCTGATGGGTTTCCTGAATTTCCAGCTCGTTTCCCGTCCGCTGCGCCGGCTGGCCGACATCACCGCAAGGCTTGCCAATGGCGAACTTGATGTGACCATCGACAAGGGTGGCAAGGACGAGATCGGCAAGATGGCGGAATCCATGCAGGTGTTCCGTGAAGCTGCAATTGCCAATAAGCAGTTGCAAGCAGAGGCCGAAGACAACCGCAAACAGGCGGAAGTTGATCGCATCGCTGCGCAGGAACGTGCCGAGGCCGACGCAGCCGAACGCTTGAAGGTTGCGACTTCGGGTCTCGCCACCGGTCTGAAGCGGCTTGCCGCGGGTGATCTCTCGGTTCAACTCGAAGAGGCTTTCGCACCTGACTTCGAGGCCCTGCGCCACGATTTCAACCACTCGGTCAAGCAGCTTGGCACGACGATGGCGTCGATCACCGACAGTGTGTCGATCATGGAAACCGGAACCCGCGAAATCGCCAACGGCACCGACGATCTGTCAAAGCGCACGGAGCGTCAGGCTGCGGCACTTGAAGAAACCGCTGCCGCCGTCGAGGAAATTACCGCCAATGTGGCGAACTCGACCAAGCGGACGGATGAAGCCCGGGGCGTTGCGTCGCAAGCCAATTCCTCGGCGATCCAGTCCTCCGAGGTTGTCGGGCAAGCTGAAGATGCAATGCGCCGTATCGAGGACAGCTCGAAACAGATCTCCAACATCATCGGTGTGATTGACGAAATTGCTTTCCAGACCAACCTGCTGGCGCTCAATGCCGGCGTCGAGGCGGCGCGGGCCGGTGAAGCCGGCAGAGGCTTTGCGGTGGTGGCGCAGGAAGTGCGCGAACTGGCGCAACGCTCGGCCAACGCCGCCAAGGAGATCAAGGAACTGATCCACAACTCATCAACGGAGGTTTCCAGCGGGGTTGATCTGGTTCGCAGGGCAAGTGAAGCCTTGCGCACGATCGGTGGCTTCATCACCGAGATCAACACGCACATGGATGCGATCGCGATCTCGGCCAAGGAGCAGTCCACCGGTCTTTCCGAGGTCAATCAGGCGGTCAACTCGCTGGATCAGACCACACAGCAGAACGCCGCGATGGTGGAACAGTCCAATGCCGCGTCCTCTGAACTGGCCGCCGAGGCCGGAAAACTGCGCGAACTGATTTCGCAGTTCACGATCAACGGATCCGCCTCGGCGCAATCAGCCGCCTTGCATTCGACCGCGCAGACCATGGCTCGGGCGGTTCAACCCGTGACCCAGCAGCCGGCAGCAAGCCGTGCGCGGCCACACATGAGCAGCCAGGGCAATGCCGCGATCGCACAGGACACCTGGGAAGAGTTCTGACCGCCCAGTCCAGTCACAGGGTTTACTGATGCCAGCCCGCTTCCTTGAGAGGCGGGCTGTTTTCGTTCAATCAGGGATATGTAAATCAGTTATGCGGGAGGGAGGGTTTCCATCCTGCCATCAACGCGGAATTTGTGACAATGGTGCGCCGCGAAATTATCACGCCGAAGCCCTGCGCCAAACCGCAGGATCCTTTGCCTTTTTCGATATGGGGAGTGCCGAATGGCATCGTCAAGCGGCTATCGGAAGACCCGGGCTTTGGCTGTCAGCGGCGGTAAATGGCAGTCAGCGTCTGCAGCATTTGCAGCACGGCTGCGGAGCTGATCGAATAATAGATCGCCTGGGCTTCGCGCCGGGTCTTGACCAGATTGCGGATTCTCAGTTTGGCCAGGTGCTGGGAAAGCGCCGATTGGCTCAGCGCGACTTTTTCGGCAAGGGCACCCACCTGCATCTCTCCCTTGGCGAGATTGCACAGGATCATCATGCGTTTCTGGTTTGCCATTGCGGCCAAAAGGTCGGCGGCTTCCTCGGAATGTGCTTCCAAACTTTGCGGATCGATCATCGGGTTTCTTTCGCGGCAGCCGCAACAGGCACGGCTTCATTAAAATTTTAACCAATCACTCAAAAAATCATTCATCGTATTTCAGTCAAATAGATCGCGATGTACACCCCTATTTTTGATATGCGTAACCCGACAGTTTTGCCAATTTGGGCCGCAATTCAGTGGCTTGGCTCAGAGGCGTGTCAAATTCGATGCGCAACAGCTCATCTCCGCGCGAAAGATCCAGGCCGGCGCAGTCCAGTCCGCAGATCTTCCAACCGGTTTTTTCAGATTTGCCGAAAACTCTGGCGAAGAGATCGACTGTGTCGGCATGATCGGTATTCATGTGAACAACGGCGCTCGGCTCGAGTTCGGCGACCTCGGCGATGGCCGGGGAGGCGATGAGCAGGTCTGCTGCTTCCAGAACAAAAGCCTTGCCGAAGCCGCCATTGAGACTGGCTGATTGCGGCGCCATGCGGAAAAAGGCGAAATCGGGAAAATCAGCGTAGAGCGCGGCTTTCGGATGTCTGGCGATAAAACGCGCGCGCATGCCGGCATGGGCCGGATCATCCCGCGCAACACGCTCGGCGAGGGTGCGCAGGGTGATGCGGGGATGCGCCAGAGGATCCCCCTTGCCGGGTTCACCGAATAACAGCGAGGCGCGCGGGTCAGTGAGCAGCGCGTCGGTGTGAACCGAGAGACCGGAGACCAGAATCAGTGGCGTGCCGTCGACATCGGTTCCGGTCAGCACCCGGCTTGCAAAGGGGAAGCCGGTGTCGGGTTCAAGGACACCGATTGCGCCAAACCGCGCGCCACGAATGAGGCGGCGCGCAAGTCGGCGCGCCTCCTCATCTGTATCGCGAACGGTTTTGACCGGTTCCTTCACGTGGCAATCACCCCGTTGCTGCGCCCTATTTCGGCGCCATCCGGATCGCGCCGTCAAGACGGATGGTCTCGCCGTTGAGCATGACGTTGCCGATGATATGCATGGCCAGACTGGCGTATTCCTCCGGCTGTCCCAAACGGGACGGGAAGGGTACGGAGGCGCCAAGGCTGTCTTGGACTTCCTGCGGCATGCCGAGCAGCATCGGTGTGGCGAAAATGCCCGGTGCGATTGTCATGACACGGATGCCGAACCTTGCCAGTTCGCGGGCGATGGGCAGCGCCATGGCGTGCACACCGCCCTTGGAGGCGGAATAGGCCGCCTGACCGATCTGGCCGTCAAAGGCTGCGACCGATGCGGTCGAAATCACGACGCCGCGTTCGCCGTCAGCCAGCGGTTCGAGCTTGGAGGCCCGGTCGGAGAACAGCCGCAGCATGTTGAAGCTGCCGATCAGGTTGACCTCGATGACCTTGCGGAACTGGTCGAGATCATGCGGACCTTCGCGGCCCACCACTCGAACGGCGGGGGCAATGCCGGCACAGTTGATCAGGATCCGGGCTTCGCCAAAAGCCTCAGCGGCCTGCGTCAGCGCCGCATCGGCTGCGGCGGCATTGGAGACGTCGCAGGCGATGGCCTTGCCTCCGATTTCGGCGGCGACTTTTTCAGCCTGTGCCAGATTGATGTCGAGCAGCGAGACTTTTGCACCAGCGGCTGCCAATGCCCGCGCGGTTGCCGCACCAAGCCCCGAGCCTCCGCCAGTCACAATGGCGGCTTTGCCCTTAACGTCCATATTCCATTCTCCTTGACTGCACTAAGTTGATTGTCCGATGCGCATCAATGTCAACGACGATGCTGCGTCAAGCCTCGAACGATATCGTCGGCAGTGATGGAGCCTGTCACAACACCGTTGTCAATGACACCGATTGTCCCGTTTCGCCGGGCAAGCGCATCCATGACTTCGGAAAGCGGCGTATCGGGGGTGACCGAAGCTGACAGCGGCGATTGGCCGCGTGCGGCGTCCGGTTTGCCAGGTGACATGACGTCCTTGGCCATCAGCATGGCGATCGGATTCATGTTGGCGACAAAGTCCTGAACATATTCATTGGTCGGTGAATTGACGATATCACGCGGGGTGCCGCACTGGATGATGCGACCGCCTTCCATGATGGCAATGCGATTGCCTAGCTTCATGGCCTCGTCGAGGTCGTGGCTGACGAAGACGATGGTCTTGCCGAGCCGTGTCTGGAGTTCGAGCAATTCGTCCTGCAACCGGGTTCGGATCAGCGGATCGAGCGCCGAGAACGGCTCGTCCATCAAGAGGATCGGCGCGCCGGTTGCGAAGGCGCGGGCAAGACCTACGCGCTGCTGCATGCCGCCGGACAGTTCCGCGACCATCCGTTCGGACCAGTCGGACAGGCCGACGAGCTCGAGCTGTTCTGTGACCCTCTGATCGCGTTCCATTTTCGGAACGCCGGAGATCTCAAGGCCAAAGCCGACATTGTCGGCGACCGAACGCCAAGGCAAAAGCCCGAACTGTTGAAACACCATCGATACGGTGTCCATGCGCAATTGCTTGAGCTGTTTGTCGTCACAGCCGCCGACATCGAATGTTTCGTCTCCGCACTGGACTGTAACCTTGCCGCGACTGATCGGATTGAGCCGGTTGATGGCGCGCAGAAGTGTGGATTTTCCCGACCCCGACAACCCCATCAACACCAGGATTTCGCCTTCATTGATGTCCACGGTGCAATCGTGCACGCCGAGCACATCACCGGTTGCCTCCTGGATCTCGGTGCGGGATTTCCCCGCATCGGCGAGCGCCAGACTCTCGGCGGTGTTGTCGCCAAAGATGATGGAGACATTGTCGATGCGGACCGAGCCGCGATAAGCGTCAAGGCTCATGACGTGGCTCCGATTCGTACCCGGCAGATGCGGTCGAGAATGATGGCAAGAATGACGATGGCGATGCCGGCTTCAAGTCCGAGCGGGATGTTGACGGTGTTGAGCGCCCGCACAACCGGCTTGCCAAGGCCATTGGCCCCGATCAGCGCTGCAATCACCACCATCGACAGTGACAGCATGATGCATTGGGTGAGACCCGCCATGATGGTCGGCAGGGCGGCGGGCAGTTCCACTTTTCTCAGCAGTTGCTGCGGTGAGGCACCAAACGCCTGCCCGGCCTCGACCATCGGTCTGGGGACCGACGTAATGCCAAGATAGGTCAACCGGATCGGGGCGGGGGATGCAAAGATGATCGTAACCAGCAGTCCGGGGGCAAGGCCGAGGCCGAAAAGAATGAGCACCGGGATCAGATAGACGAAGGTCGGCATCGTCTGCATCAGATCCAGAATCGGCTGAACATAGGTGTAGAGCTTGGGCCGGTGCGCCAGCCAGATCCCGATCGGCACGCCGATGAGCATCGACATGAAGGCTGCAGAAATCACCAGTACAAGGGTTTCGATGGTTTCTTTCCAGAGGCCCTGATTGATGATGAACAGCAGTCCGAGCACGATGCCGAGCGCCAGTTTCCAGGATTTCTGGATACGCCAGCCGATCAGCGCGATTGCCAGAACAAGGATCACCGGCGGAAGCCACAAGAGACCGTCGATCATGCTGTCGAGCAGGAACTTGAGGGAATCGGCGATGGCGTCAAAGGCGAATTCGAAATTGTCGGTGAGGAAACCGAAGAAGCTTTTGCCCCATTGTCCGACCGGGATTTTCCAGGCCGTTACAAAACTCGTTATTCCATCCATGCGGTAAGCCCCCCGACGTAGAAAACAGACCGGAGCCGCGTGTGCGGCTCCGGTCGCATGAGCTGGGTTTTACATGCCGAGCTTGGCGGCCACAGCGGCAGCGGCGTCGCCGCCATCAAACGTGGTCACGCCTTCAAGCCACGGCTTTACAGCGTCCGGATTGGCTTTCAGCCAGGCCAGACCCGCAGCATTTGCGTCTTCGCCCTTGAGGATGTCGTCCATGATCTTGTTTTCCATCGACAGCGAGAAGGAAAGGTTCTTGACCAGGGTTCCCACGTTCGGGCATTCGGTGGTGTAGCCGGTACGCACATTGGTGTGCACGGTGGCTGCGCCAAAGCCGGAATCGCCCATTCCGTCGAGATAGGCAATCGACATTTCGCCCATGATCGGATGCGGAGTCCAGCCGAGGAATGCGATCCATTCCTCGTTCCTGATGGCCTTTTCGGCCTGCGACAGCATGCCTGCCTCCGAGCTCTCGACCAATTCGAATCCGTCCAGGCCATTGGCCGGATCGGCAATCATTTCGAGCACGATGCGATTGCCGTCATTGCCGGGCTCGATGCCGTAGATCTTGCCGTCGAACTTGTCCTTGAACTTGCCGATGTCGGTCAGGCTCTTGACGCCGGCTTCAGCCGCGTAGGTCGGCACAACAAGGCCATAGCCGGCGCCGTCAAGGTTCTTGGCGATGGTTTCAACGGATCCGTCATCGAGAAAGGGCTGCACGTCGGCCGCCATCGACGGCATCCAGTTGCCGAGGAAAACGTCCATGTCCTTGTTTTTCAGCGACTGGTAGGTCACCGGCACGCTGAGTACCTGGACTTCCTGGGTGTAGCCCAGGGCGTCAAGCACGACGCCGGCAACAGCCGTGGTGGCCTGAATGTCGGTCCAGCCGACGTCAGCGAAGCGGACGTTCTTGCAAGCTTCGGAATCCGCTGCCTGAACGGTTGCGGTTCCGGCGAACAGAATTGCTGCGAATGCGAGGGTCAGTTTTGTTTTCATTGTCGGTCTCTCCCGTGTTCCGATCGCAGAAACAACCACCTATGGACGACGAACTCAACCCGGATAGCCGTCGAAATATGCGGTTCATGCGAAAACGGTTGTTGAAAGCGGTCGCTCGGGGCTGGAGTTTGCCGGCTCCGCTTGGCAATAGATACATGTTAATCAGCGGCCCCTAAGTTGTCACGGTCTAATCGGGACAGCCGCCGCCCGACCATCAAGCCCGGAAGAATCGCGGAGATCCGCCTTGGCAAAGCTGTATTTCAGTTATTCGACAATGAATGCGGGCAAGACGACGCTGTTGTTGCAGGCTTCCTACAACTACCGTGAACGCGGCATGCGAACCGTTCTGTTCATTGCCGCCTTTGACGACCGGGGCGGTAAGGGGCGCATTGCCTCGAGGATCGGGCTGGATTGCGAAGCTATTCCGTTCCGTCCGGAAGACGACCTGTTTCAATCGCTCAAGGCTTTGAAAGCCGAAGGCGAGATCGCCTGTGCTTTCGTCGATGAAGCGCAGTTCCTCACCGAAGCTCAGGTCTGGCAACTGGCGCGGGTGGCGGACCGGCTGTCCATTCCGGTGATGACTTACGGGCTGCGAACGGATTTTCGCGGCCAGCTGTTTCCCGGTTCACAAGCCTTGCTGGCCATTGCCGATGAACTTCGGGAGGTGCGGACGATTTGCCATTGCGGGCGCAAGGCGACGATGGTCGTGCGCATGGACAGTTCAGGTGCGGTTATGCGCGAAGGGGCGCAGATCGAGGTCGGCGGAAATGAAAGATATGTGTCGTATTGTCGCCGTCACTGGGATGAATTAATGAGTCCGGGTGTTGTGGAATAGCGAATTTCCCGCGATTTGACTGGAACAATTGGCGGATTCAGACGTTTCGGGGTGAACAGTAACCCAACTGTGCATTGCCCTGTTTAGACAGTGCGGTATAACCCCCCTATCCTAGTTAAGTGAATGGAGACTGTATATGCGCATTTCCCTATCCATGTTGTTTGGCGCAGCCATCGTCGCTGGTCTTGCTATCCCGACGGCAGCTTTCGCTGACGGTGATGCCGCAAGAGGTGCAAAGGTTTTCAAGAAGTGCGCCGCTTGCCATACGGCCACGGAAGCAAAGAACAAGGTCGGCCCGCATCTCGTCGGCATTATCGACCGTCCGATGGCCTCGGTGGAAGACTACAAATATTCCAACGCCATGATCGAGCATGCTGCCGAACAGCCTACGTGGACAGTCGAGGCGCTTGAAGCCTACCTGCACAAACCCAAAGACGTGGTCAAGGGCACCAAAATGGCCTTTGCCGGTTTGAAGAAAGACGATGAGATCGAGAATGTCATCGCCTATCTGACCGATCCCGCCGCGGCGGAGAAATAGGCTCCGGCAACGCCGGGACGACGGGCCGTTGCTTCGGGAACGGCCTTTTTTTTTGCCTTTATCATGCTTACCTTTTCTCTGTGTGGTGTTTGCGGAGTAAACAACCGGTGCTACAAACACTCTCGGGTCCGGGTTCGCCGGCTGATCAATTGCACGCCCGGTTCCGGGCGGTGGAAAACGGGGAATTCGGGCATGGCCAACATCAAGAGTCTCGACGCTGAAATCGAAAAGACACGCAGCGTCGTTGAAGATATGCGCTCGAAGATCGAGGCCTCCGGTGTTGTCCTGGAAAAGATGTCGGAAGCCGATGCAGAGCTTGGCGATCCGCAGTTTGATATCGAAAATGCCCGCATTCAGGACGTGCTGCGGCAGCAGCGGATGATGGAGACCAATATTGCTGATCTGATCATCGGCCTTGAAGACGCCACCAACGTGTTTGGCGCGGAATTCGAGAGCATGAAAGGCTATTCCGGCATGGAGCGCTTCGTCTCCATGTTCTCCAAGGCGCGGGCGCAGCGGATGCGGTCTGATCGCGTCCGGAATATGTCCCTGTCAGGCAATTTGCAGGAACTCCTGAAAAAGTCGGATACCATTACCGGCATCCTGACGGATCAGAAAAATATTCTGGACAGCCGTTACAAGACTTCGGAAGCGAGCCTTATCAAGGTGATCGAGCGCCGCAAGGTTACCATGGCCAACCTGGAAGCCACTCAGCAGAGGATCGAGGAACTCAATCCGCTGCTGATGGATATCGAGAACCAGATCGCTGCCTCGACGGACCAGAAGACCCGCACCAACCTTGAAAGCGAGCGCTCGAAGCTTGCCACCGAATATAACGAGCGGCAGGCCAAGGAGCAGGAATTGCTGGCTGAAAGCCAAACGCTGGAACGCTACACCTCGATGTTCCAGACATTCGTGGATTCGCTCAACAACCAGATCGCGGCGCAGAACACGCTGATCAACAAGCTGACCATCGATACCGAGCAGCGCATCGTCCTGTACAAGGCGCTCGAGGATTCGCTGAAGACCGCCGCACAACAGGATGTGGCGCACAAGATCAACACGCTTGGCAGCCGGGTTGATACCGCTGCGGAAGAAACAATGGCCGGCATCGGCGCAGCCGCGCAGGCCCACATCGGCGATCTTCTGGAGATGCATGAGAAAAACATGTTGTCGACGCAGGATATCCAGCGCCGCAAGCAACTGGCGGACGACGCTTTCGCCCGACGGTTTTCAGAGGTGCTGGAAAAGCACAACTCCGCAAATTACGTCAAACCGTAAGCGGACCGCAATGAAATCGAGGACCGGCCATGCGTGCTGATACCGGTGCAGCCGGTGCCTATTTCAGATCGATGCATGCGGCGTTGAAGGGTCTGCGGGTCTATCTCTCCGGCGCGGATTCGCCGCTCTATGCCCATGGTCTGGTCGGCCAGGTGATCACCCCCTATATCGACCGGCTGGAAGCGACGTTTTCGGCCTGGGAAAACCGTGTCGGCTTCATGGACCGGTTCCGCATCAGCCGGGCCGACAGCGGCTTTCCGGTCTATCAGAACCTGCTGACACTGGAAAATGACCGGACGACAGCCGGCGAACGGCTGGCGGCGATCGCTGACGTTGACACGCTCAAGGCGGAGATGGCCGATTTCATCCTTCGCCACAAGGCGTTTCCCGCAGCGCTGCAGGAACAGATCGCCGAACGGCTTTATCTCGAGGAGATCGGCCATGATGAGCTGTTCGCGCCGTTCATCCTGCCGGAGACCGTGCGCGTCTCGATCAACCCGAAGAACGGACGGCCCTACTATGTGGTTCACTGGGGGGTGTTCGACGGCAGCAGAACGCTGCCGATGGTCTACATGGCGACAATCGAGGATTCGAGCCAAAGCATTGCCAGCATGCTGGTGACGAAAGACGGCAAGCTCAAATCCGATGTCGATATTCCACTGCCGGTGGGCGGTCTGCTCAATCCGGAATTTGCCCGCGCGTTTGACGTTTCAGCCGAGAGGAACGGCGCCTATTCGCTGTCGCCGGCGACGATTGCGCAGAACCTGGATGCGGATTTCGAATTTCTGCATCCCAAGCAATTGCGCCGCTTCGTGCTCGGGCCGTTTTATTCGGCGGGCGTGACCGACAACTCCGACCGGATCTCGACCATCCTGTCAAAGGTGCGCAAGGATGAGAACGCCTGGCTTCTGACCTGGACCATGCAGGAAGTGTTCTCCAAGACGGAAAGCCCGGCAAAGCATGGCTTGTGGAGTTCGACCCCTGCGCGGGATGTCTATCACATTGAAACCGACGATCTGGAAGCAACGCGGCAGGGCGTGAGCGCCTACCAGAAACATGCGCTTGTGCCGCATGATGCCTATCAGGCACTTTATGCCTCGGGTGAGGCGGAGAGCATCTTTTCCGGGTTCTCCGTGCATGTGGTGTCGGGCAACCAGGTCATAAGCGAGGTATGAGGCGATGAGCCAGACAACGGGGCTGACCACGATTTCCGAAGACGACATCGCCCGTCATCAGGCGGTGGCGCAATCGATGGTGACCCGCGTTGTCGTGCTGGTTGCTCAGGGCGGCGGGTCTTCGACGCCGCTGGCCGGGACCAACCGGCGGTTTGTGTCGACGGTTTCGACCCGCGGCATGCGCAAAACCCGCGAAATTGAACTGGGCAAGACCATCCAGGCGGTGCGTGCCAATGACCAGATGCTGTCGATCCAGCAGCACACGCTGCTCTACAGGACCCGCCGGGGGATTGCCGTGGCGTTGGCCGTGGCAGAGCTGTTTGCCCAGCAGACCGATCTTGAAAGCCTGCAATCACGCAATGCCGGCGCGCCTTTGCAAGGCGATGACGCCAACCGCTTCAAGCGCCTGTTGTCTGCTTCGGCCTATGTATCTGCCTTCACGCTTGCGGCCTATATTTTGCAAACCGTGGATGGCGAGAGTGAACCGGCCAATGATACGGAGGAGCCTGATTTTCAGTTCGACACCCCGCAGGATGCACTCAAATCCATTGTGGCGGCGCTGGAGGAGGCGATAGCCGGTGCGCCGGATGAGACAGCGATGACGTCGCGGGCCCGCGCCTTGGCCCGGGTTGCCATTGAAGGTCTGATCAGCCGGCGCGCCCGGTTTGATGCGCTGAGCAGTTTTGCGCAATCGCATCTCAGGCTGGAAAGCGACAATTTCACCCTCGACGGTTTCGACGTGGCGCCGGGCCAGCGCCGCAAGCCGCTGGTAATGAGTTTCAAGAAACCAAACGAGATCATCGGCAACCATCTGGCCAAGCATCAGGCAATGCGGCTGGCGCGGATGGTCATGGCCTATGATTTCGACCGGCAGCTCAATCCGTTCGTTGAACTCGGTGGTTTCCTGTTCACCTTCATCGGCGATGGCGCGCCGGGCACCGGCAAGACCATCCTGATCCAGATGCTGGCCGGCATGATCAATGATTACTGCCAGGTCGCGGGCTATCCGTTTCACTACGAGAATTTCGGCGTCGACCAGATTTCGTCCTATCAGGGCAAGTCGGGGCAGAACTGCAAGGCCTTCGTCGACAATGTGCTCAATCCGCGCGCCATCGGCTTCGGCACCATCGATGACATCGACCAGGTCGCGGCCAAGCGCTCGGATGACCGGGCGTCGGCGGGCCAGCAGGAAGTCACCGCCGTGTTGATGGAAAGCTTCGCCGGCGCCTCCACCGTGGTGCGGGGAAACTGCAGTTTCGGCATGTTTTCGAACTATCCGGAGAATGTCGATGATGCTCTGCGGCAGCGCGCCGGCGCGCGCTGGCTGGTCGACGGGCCGCAATCGCTTGCCGATTACATCGACATCTTCGCGCTGCTGGCAGGCAAGAACCATTCGATCCCGGTCGGCTCGCACGAGCTGTTCGCCAGTCAGGAAATCAAGCAGGCGGTGGCGCGATCCTATGATGGTCACGATAGGCCGCAGGAAGAGGGACTGCTCTCTGTCTGGGAACGGTTCGAGAAAGAGCATGGCAAGGTCAAGACGATCTCGGACATCGGCGCCTATCTGCACCGGATCAAGCTGGCCGAGCCGCGTTTTACCGGCCGCGCGATCAAGAACATCACCGATGCGATCAAGATGCGGGCGATGGACATCGATCTGCCGGACGAGTGGTTCGAAACGCCTGAAGCCTTCATGCACAAGCCCTATGACGACAAGATCGCGATGATCTCGGAGCTGCGCAAACCCTTCACCATCGACATGGTGCTGCAGGAAATCAACCGCTACGCCGATTCCGAGTTCCGTTACACCGACCGTTCGGATGCCACCGCGGTTGACGAGATCATCCGGCGCGAGCGTCAGCGCGAACGCGCCATTCGCGAGATCGAGGCGATGAAGCGGGACGGGCGCTGGCAACAATGAAACGGCTGGTCGAAAACGAGCTTATCTATGGCCGGTTGCTGACAATCGACGAGCCACATCTTGTGGCGCGCTACAACAAGGCGCTCAAGGCTTTCGGCCTGAGTGAGACGGCGCTTGAAAGCTTTCGCATCGACATGACCGGATTTTCGCCCGAGATCGCGGAGGAACTGGGCGACATCCAGTATCTCGATCCCAATGGCGTCAACCGTCGCTTCGTCATCCTGACGCCGGAGCAGGAAAACCTGCCGGTGGTTCATACCCAGTTTTCCAATACCGCCGGCCTGATGCACGAGTTTTTCGAGGGCAACCGCCGGGCGGTGTCCGCGGTGACGATCAAGGACGCGCTGTTTGGCGAGATTGAGGAACCGGTCGATGTGGTCACCGGGGTCGAGGATCTGCTGTCGATTGACGAGGTCCGGTTTCGTGTGGTGTCGGCGGAAAACATGCTGGGAAAGGCCACGGAATTGCGCGGGCTGGTTGACCGGCTGCAAACCTCGAAAAACGGATGGCGCGATGATGCCATGCTCAACCGGATGGTCGAGCTCGCGCGGGAAACCGGCGATATCAGGCAGAATGCGCTTGTGCCGGACAAGCTTGTGTTTGCCCATCAGTCCTATTGGGCTAATCATTTTGGCGGCGTGTACATCTTCCGTGACGACCGCACGACAACCGTGATCTGTGATCATCAGGCACCGGGGTTCCGGCGGTCGCGCCCATGGGAAGTCAGCTACATCGATATTGAAGATCACGCCCGTATCTTCGAATATCTGTCGAAAACCGAGAGGCTGCAATTGCCCCGTGCCTCATGGGTCGAACCTTCCGGTTTTTTTGCCCACCGCGCCGACATGGCAATTGTCGATCTCATCGGCCGCGCGGACCCTTCGGTGGACCTTGCCCGTGCCGACAGGGTCTGGCTGCAGACCTGGATGCATCACAATGCCGCGCTGATCGCAGCGGAAGGGGTTTACCCATTCCTGCAGGAAGCCATGCGCGAGGTCGCCTCCACCGGACAGGTGAAGATGGGCGAGGTGCGGGCCGACCGCCGGCTGATGCTCTGCCGCGCGGTTCCCGATCATCCCGAACAATGGCTGATCAACCGGCTTCTTGCGCGATTGGCGCCATTTGACTTCGTCACCCGCTTCGTTTTTGACAAGCAGGGCTTTTATGAATCCTATGAAGGCTATTCCGAAAGCTACCGCGTCCATGTTGTGGATGTGCTCGGGACAACCTATCTGAACAACAAGGCGGCGCTCAGGTCGCGGCTTTACGGACTGGAAGGATACCAAGAAGATGCTTGACCCGGTGATTGAATTTTTCGAGCGCATCTTCAATGCGATCGGGCGGGGCATCGGCGTGGTGATCTCTTTCATCCTGTGGCCCTTCGTCACCATGGCTGGCTGGTATCGCCGCCGGGGTTTCCTGCTCAAGGCGATTGTCGGCGCAATTGTTCTGATTTTCGTTGGATCTTATGGCTATTTCATCTGGCAGGCCGAGCGGTGGGTCAATTACAATCCGGATTATCCCGACAGCTACGAGTTTGCCCAGGGAACCGTGGCGCCGGGCGAACGGTTGTCCGATGCGACTGACGCCCAGTGCGCGGAATCCGCGGTTGTGCAGGTCACCCGCGATCTTATCGATTTCAACGTCAACCAGAACACCTGGTTGCCATCACTTCCGCTGTCAAAGGCGGGCTTTTTCGGAATTCCCTGGAAAAACACCCCGTTTCTCGACAACAAGGCAGCTTTCCAGCTTGGCATCAACACTGTTATTCGCCGGACAACAATCGAACTCGCCGACCGGTTGGGAAGAGTGCGTGGCACCTCGCAGATCAACCAGAACCTCCAGGATGCGAAGGAGGCAATGGCCTATAACGAAGATGCCTGGTGGCTGACTTTTTCGCCGCCCTTCGTCCAGCCTTCCACCCCGGAACGGCATCGTGCAGCCATCAGGGCACTGGGCAATTTCAATCAGGACATGAAGGCGTGCCGGGGTGAATTCGATGCCCGATCGGACAACCTTCTGCAGTTTCTGGACCGCGTGACCGGAGATATCGGTTCGACGTCGGATATTTTGCGGGCCCGCATGGAGGCAAGTGATCTGGGTTGGTTCGATCCCCGGGCGGATGATCGCTTCTGGTTCACCTATGGGCAACTCTACGCTTACTACGGCGTGCTGCGCGCAACCCGCTCTGATTTTCAGAATGTCTATACTGATCGGCGCGTCACAAATGTTGCCGAGATTGCGGAACAGCAGTTGCGGGGAGCTCTCAACATGACGCCGTTCATTATATCCAACAGCAATGAATCCAGCTGGATCATGCCTTCCCACCTGGCAACCATGGGCTTCTATCTGCTCCGTGTCCGCTCAAATCTGGTGGAAATGCGCGATATTCTGGACCGCTGACCCAGGCTTGATGGCTTGCCGCGCGACGCTCCGCATGTGCGTCAGCGCGGCTGTCAGTCGGCCAGGGACGGATCGCTGACTATGTTTATCAGTCGGGCCCGGTCGAGGATTTCCTCGGTCATACCGTAGAGTTCTTCCCGCCCGTCGTCTGTCACGCGATATCGCCCGCATGACAGAGTGTATTTGAAATCGTTCTGGCCGTCCTTGAGTCTGAGGATACAGCGAAAGCCGGATTTCTCCGATGCAGCGCGTTCAACCAGTTCAAAGATGCAGTTCAGGTCTTCGGGATGGATCGCTTCGTTGGCAATGGTCAGGTTGACCGGGCCCTTTGTGTACTCCATCCCGTAGAGCCTGAAGACGTTTTCCGACCAGAACACATGGCCTGTCGCGAGATCTGCTCGCCAGTAACCCAAGGTGTTCCTGTAATTTGCGAGCTCGACAATTTCCGCATCCGAGAGCCCGATGTGATCCAGTTCCTGGACAGTATTTACCGTTTCTGAAAATTCGAACCTGACTACAGGTATGTTTTTTGATGACATATTGAGCAAGCTCCAAATCAGCTAATAAGATGCAATCGCAACGCCTTGGCGACAAGATGCGTCCTGTTGACGCAATCGAGTTTTCGCATTGCGCTGTTCATATAAGAATTGACGGTATGGTCGGACAGCGAAATGATTGTTGCAATCTCGACCGAGGTTTTGCCGCTGGCAGCCCAATGCAGGACTTCGAGTTCACGGGCCGTCAATGCCGTCGCCGCGCTCACCATTTCGGTTTTCAGTTTGGAATAGACATCATAGGCATGCATGACGAATATTCCGAGTTCTCCCATTTCTGTATGGCTCAGGGCCGTTCGGTTGCCAACAAAGCCTATCGCCGAGCGTGTGCCGTTGGCGGCGTGTACCGGAAAATAGATGCAGATCGCTATTGAATGCCGTTTGAAAAGCTGAAGAGCCGGATCAACCTCGGCTGGCGGCCGGTCACTGTCTATGGTGTCCACGCTCCATATCATCGGTGCGGTTGACCGGCGCAAGCCGGCAAAGACCGGAGAGTTTTTTAACAAGCCGAGGGTGTCATAGTCTTTCAAAAATCCACAGGGAAGGTTTGACATCGCAACTCTGGAGGACAATTTTTCGTCAGATGCAGCCGGAATGTCGACGAGCATAAAGCCCTTCAGGTCGAAGTCCGTTGCCAGGTCGCACAGAAACCCGGACAGTTCCGATTCGGAATTGATCGTACTCAATCTGCTGATTGAAGTGGAAGGACCTTTCATCAATAAAAAACCGTCTTTAACCGGCCCCCAAACATTCCGTGGGCTGGGCCTTAATAGCTCACAATATAATATGTTTAGTTGAGCGTTTCGCAGGGCAAAACGCAATCCGTGTCAGCAAATAAAAACGGCAAATGGTTGCCGCCGTCTAAACAGGGAGTTTTCCGGTGTTTTTGACTTCCTCCATGACGGGATAGGTATGGGTTTCCCGTACGCCTGGCAGAGACAGGATTATGTCGGAAAGAAAAGCCCTGTATGCCTCCATTCCCTTGACCCGGGCCTTGACCAGATAATCGAAGCCGCCAGCCACCATGTGGCACTCCATCACATCATCCGATTTGCGTACCGCCTTGGAAAACGCATCAAAGACATCCGGCGTTGTCCGGTCAAGCTTGACTTCGACGAAGATCAGCATTCCGCGCTCAAGTCTTTCCGGGGATAGCCGGGCGGTGTAGCCTGTAATGTAACCGTCACGATTAAGGCGTTTGAGGCGTTCTGCCGTGGCCGTCGGAGACAGGCTGATTTTCTCGGCCAGTTCAAGATTGCTTAGCCTTCCGTCGTCCTGCATGGCGCGAAGGATCTTTCGATCGATGCGGTCAATTTCCCTCATAAATTCTCCGTGAAATTCTTAAATCGCAGTGAAAAAGTCTAATCTTGTAATAATATATGGTGAGAAATGCGGCATATCAAGAGATATTATGAATCATTCACGGGAGAAAATCATGACCGCCACACCTCAGCCGCCGTTGACGAATTTTCATGCGCCCCATGCTCCAGACGATGACAGGCTGATCAGCGCATTCAGCCAATCGCTGATCTTCAGCGGTGCACAGGACCGGGCGATTGATGCCCGCACCACCAAACTGATCCAGGCGATCCGCTCGGATTCCGGACAGATCGGCGGCGTCGAGGATTTTCTGCGTGAATACGGCCTGTCGACGCGGGAAGGACTGGCGTTGATGGTGCTGGCCGAGGCTTTGCTCCGGGTTCCCGATGCGCTGACCCAGGACCGGTTGATCGAGGACAAGCTCAAGGAGGGCGGCTGGAGCGATCACGAAACCCATGGCGACACATGGTTTGTTTCGGCCTCCGCCTGGGCTTTGGGAATGTCGGCACGTGTCATCAAGCCCGGTGAAACGCCCGAAGGTGTGATGCGCGGTCTGGTCAAGCGCATGGGTATGCCTACAGTCAGAACGGCAACCCGGCAGGCGATGCGCTTTCTGGGGCATCATTTCGTGCTTGGCGAGACGATCGAGGATGCGCTCGGTCGTGCCGTCAAGAACGAGAGCCGCGGTTACCGCCATTCCTATGACATGCTCGGTGAAGGCGCCCGGACTTTGGCGGACGCCAAGCGCTATTTCAAATCCTACGCCGATGCGATCGCCGCCATCGGCAAGGCCGCGGGCAAGACCTCGGCAGGGCGCAAGCTGCCTGACCGCCCCGGCATCTCGGTCAAGCTCTCGGCGCTGCATCCGCGTTATCTGGCCACCCACCGTGACCAGGTCCTCGAGGAACTGGTTCCCGAACTGATCAAGCTGGCGCAGATGGCCAAGGCGCACGATCTGAATTTCACGGTCGACGCAGAAGAAGTGGATCGCCTTGAATTGTCGCTTGATGTGATCGACCAAGCCTTTGCCGATCCTTCGCTTGATGGATGGGACGGGTTCGGCCTCGCCATTCAGGCCTATCAGAAGCGTGCCCCGCAAGTGATCGAACACATTGCCGGGCTGTGCCGCAAGCATCGCCGCCGGATGATGGTGCGGCTGGTCAAGGGCGCTTATTGGGACACCGAGATCAAGCGCGCCCAGGAACGCGGGCTCGAGGGCTATGCGGTGTTCACCCGCAAGGCCGCCACCGATCTGGCATACCTTGCCTGCGCCCGTCAGATGCTCGATCTGCGGGATGTGATTTATCCGCAGTTCGCCACGCACAACGCCCTGACGGTTTCGACCATTATCGAGATGGCCGAGGATCGCAGCGGCTTCGAGTTCCAGCGCCTGCATGGCATGGGCGAGGTGGTCTATGACAGCTTGAGCAAGAGCAATGACAGCGTGCCTTGCCGGATTTATGCGCCGGTTGGCGGTTATCGCGACCTGCTCGCCTATCTGGTGCGCAGGCTGCTTGAGAATGGCGCAAATTCCTCCTTCGTGGCTGTGGCGGGCGACAAGAATGTGCCTGTCGCCTCGCTGCTCGAACGTCCCGACGCCAAGCTCGGGCTCGCCCGGGGCCAATCGGCCCGCAACAGCCAGATCCCGCTGCCTTTGGCGATCTATTCCGACAGGCCCAATTCGCGCGGTGTGGAATTCGGCGATCGCTTTCAACTCGCCTCATTGGTGGAGGGTATGGCGCGCTCGACGGAAAGGGTCGAGGCGGGACCGCTGGCGCCGGGTCTCAAAACCAGCGGCCCGGCACGGGACATCAGATCGCCCTCCGATCCTTCAAATATTGTCGGCACGGTGCGGTTCACCGATCCGAAGGATGTCGACAAGGCGGTGACGATCGCTGCGCAAGGGTTCAGAAGCTGGTCGCGGACCGATCCGGGTATCCGTGCCGCAGCCCTCGACCGCGCGGCTGATCTGATCGAGGACCGGCGCGACCGCTTCATGGCTCTCTTGTCGGCGGAAGCCGGCAAGACCCTGGACGATGGTATCGCCGAGATCCGCGAGGCGGTGGACTTCCTGCGCTATTACGCGGCGCGTTCGCGCGTCATGTTCTCAGAAATGCTGCCGATGCCTGGCCCGACCGGTGAGGAAAACCGGCTTGGCTGGCGCAGCCGCGGCGTGTTCGTCTGCATTTCGCCGTGGAACTTCCCGCTGGCGATTTTTCTGGGGCAGGTGTCGGCGGGACTGGCCGCCGGCAATGCAGTGATCGCCAAGCCGGCTGAACAGACACCGCTGGTCGCGCATGAGGCGATCCGGCTGTTGCATGAGGCGGGCGTGCCGAAGGACGTTCTGCTGTGCCTGCCGGGCGAGGGTGATGTCGGTGCCGCGCTGACCTCGCATCCGAAGATCGGTGGCGTGGCGTTTACCGGCTCGACCGACACCGCGCGCGCCATCAACCGGACGCTGGCCGCCAAGGATGGACCGATCGTGCCGTTCATTGCCGAAACCGGCGGGCTCAACGCCATGATCGTCGACGCCACGGCGCTGGCTGAACAGGTGGCCGACGATGTGGTGATGTCGGCGTTCCGCTCCGCCGGACAACGTTGCTCGGCGCTTCGTCTGCTGTTCGTGCAGGAAGATGTCGCCGACCACATGATCGAGATGATCGAGGGTGCCGCGCGCGAGCTGAAACTGGGCAATCCTTCAAAGCCATCGACGGATGTCGGCCCGGTGATCGACGAAGCGCAACGCGAGATGCTTGCTGCGCATATTGCAACGATCTCGAAAACCCAGAAACTGGTCTATGCCGGAGAGGCGCCGAATGAAGGCCTGTTCTTTGCCCCGCACATTGTCGAACTCAGGGACGCGGCCGCGCTCGACCGGGAAATTTTCGGACCGGTGCTGCATGTTGTGCGCTACAAGGCCAGGAAGCTCGACGCCGTGCTCGGCGCCATCGATGCCACCGGTTTCGGCCTGACGCTGGGTGTGCATTCGCGCATCGAGGCGACAGTGCGCAAGGTCATCGACCGGCTTGATACCGGCAATGTCTATATCAACCGCAACATGATCGGCGCCGTGGTCGGCACCCAGCCGTTCGGCGGTTCGGGCCTGTCTGGCACCGGCTTCAAGGCCGGCGGGCCGCATTACCTGATGCGGTTCGCGGTCGAGCAGGCTGTCTCGGTCAACACGGCGGCGGCTGGAGGCAATGCCGGGCTGATCGCCATGGGCGACGGCTGAGGGCGTTGATTTAGCGTTGCTTGCCAGTGAAGGCTGAGCTGTCGGCTTCAGAGCTTGCTGAGTTTTTTACGCAGCAAGCCCTTGCTTTCTTGCACGTGTCGCAATTGGCGCATTCGGCGTCCCGTTTCATGCAAGCATTGACGGCACATTCGGTTTCTATTCGTCGCCAACGGTCCCGCGGGGGTGCGGGACAGAGTGGGAGAGGATACGACATCATGGCTGAGTACAAATCCGATATCGAGATTGCGCGGGCGGCGACCAAGAAGCCGATCATGGAGATCGGCGACAAGCTCGGCATACCGCTTGAGGATCTGGTTCCCTATGGTCACGACAAGGCCAAGGTGTCTGCCGCTTTCATCGCCCGCCAGAAAGACAAGACCGACGGCAAGCTGATCCTTGTCACCGCGATCAACCCGACGCCCGCGGGCGAGGGCAAGACCACCACTACGGTGGGGCTCGGCGACGGGCTCAATCGCATCGGCAAGAAGGCGATGATCTGCATCCGCGAAGCCTCGCTGGGGCCGAATTTCGGCATGAAGGGCGGCGCTGCCGGCGGCGGCATGGCGCAAGTGGTGCCGATGGAGGAAATGAACCTGCATTTTACCGGCGACTTCCACGCCATCACCAGCGCCCACAATCTGCTCTCGGCGATGATCGACAACCACATCTACTGGGGCAACGAGCTGGAGATCGATGCGCGCCGCGTCGTCTGGCGCCGGGTGATGGACATGAACGACCGGGCGCTGCGCGACATCGTGGTCAATCTCGGCGGCGTCGCCAACGGGTTTCCGCGCCAGACCGGATTTGACATCACAGTGGCCTCTGAAGTCATGGCAATCCTGTGCCTTGCCAAGGATCTCGAGGATCTGCAGCAGCGACTGGGTGCCATCGTCGTCGCCTACCGCCGTGACAAGTCGCCAATCTACTGCCGCGACATCAAGGCCGATGGCGCGATGACGGTGCTGCTGAAAGACGCGATGCAGCCAAATCTGGTGCAAACGCTGGAAAACAACCCGGCCTTCGTTCATGGCGGTCCGTTCGCCAATATCGCGCATGGCTGCAACTCGGTGGTGGCAACCACGACGGCGCTGAAACTTGCCGATTACGTGGTCACCGAAGCCGGCTTCGGCGCGGATCTGGGTGCAGAAAAATTCTTCGACATCAAATGCCGCAAGGCGGGCCTCAAGCCCGATGCCGCGGTGATCGTCGCCACGGTGCGGGCGATGAAGATGAATGGCGGGGTCAAGAAGGATGATCTGGGAGCAGAGAATATCGATGCTGTCGAGAAAGGCTGCGCCAATCTGGGTCGCCATGTTCAGAACGTGAAGAAATTCGGCGTGCCGGTGGTGGTTGCGATCAACCATTTTGTCTCCGACACCGAGGCCGAAGTCCAGGCGGTGAAGGATTATGTCGCAACCCTGGGGGCCGAAGCGATCCTGTGCAAGCATTGGGCGCAAGGCTCGGCAGGGATCGAGGATCTCGCCCACAAGGTTGTCGAGATGGCTGAATCCGGACAGGCGCAGTTCGCGCCGCTTTATTCCGATGACATGCCGTTGTTCGAAAAGATCGAGACAATCGCCAAGTCGATCTATCATGCTGGCGAGGTGATTGCCGAGAAGTCAGTGCGTGAGCAGCTCAAACAGTGGGAAGCCCAGGGCTATGGCAAGCTCCCGGTCTGCATGGCCAAGACCCAATATTCATTCTCGACCGACCCCAATCTGCGCGGCGCGCCGACCGATCACACCGTGCCGGTCCGCGAAGTGCGGCTGTCAGCCGGCGCCGGCTTCATCGTCGTCATCACCGGCGAGATCATGACCATGCCCGGCCTGCCCAGAACCCCGTCGTCTGAAAAGATCTTTCTCAATGACAACGGCCAGATCGAAGGTCTGTTCTAAAGCGGGACACGGCGGCCGGTCCCGCCCGGTTCACCGGCTGTCATTGGCACAGCCGGTAGCCGCGCTTGCGTTTGGCGATGTCGAGATGGAGGTGGTCGCTATGGCTGGCGTTGGTGCCAGGGCCAAGCACGGTGGTGAAATGCAGGCAGGCGCCGCCCCGGACTGCCCGCTGGAAAGCCTCCTCAAAGTTCCCGTCGCCGGCGCGCGGTGAAACTCCGATCGGCTTGCGTCCGTCGAAGTCAAAGTTCATGATGTCGATGGCGTTGCCGATCGAGTGCTCCGACATCTTGCCTGTGGCCAGATTGTTGCGGCGGCGGCAGACATAGGTCGAGCCGTGATTGATGGCTTTAAGGCGAACCTCTTCGGGGAGTGCGGACGCGGCGGGAAGGACGACTGCGCCGACCCAGCGCGCCAACGAAAGAGCGGCTGTGCATCTCAATTGGGTTGCGGGCTTTACCGCCACGCCCTTGGCGATCTCGGTGATGGCGTAGGGCGCATCCATGCCGCAGCCATTCTCGCCGGTGAGTGGATCAAGTCTTTCGAATATAACCTGCAGCTTGCGCAATTCACTTTCGCAGGCGGCGAGAAATGCTTCGGAATCGACCGGAGCGGCAATGCCCGGCAAGGCTGGCTTCTCCTTGTCTGCAGGCGGAGCATCGGGAATTGCCGCGGCGTCGGGGTCAGGATCGGCCTGTTGGGGGGTAACGGTCTGTTCGGGCTTGTCGTCCGGGACTGGTCCTTCGGCGGGAAGATCAAGCCCCGCCAGGGCGACAAACATCAAAGGCAACAGGAAAATCCGGCGCATATCACCTCAAAAGTGGTTGCGGCCCTCGCCACGATGTCAGGGCCGAGAGGCGGGCCGTCTTCTTGAACTGGTGACGATCCATGCGATGCAATATACCGGCAAGAAAGCGAATTGTCTCGGTAATATAGGGCCGCTTGTTGAGCATGATGCACTCGGCGCGCTGGCCCATGGCCGTTTCGCAAAGCCAGAGGATTTCTTCCTGGGCTTCCGACAGACGCTCGGTTCCGACTTCCATCGCCAGGTCGCCGCGCGCGATCATCACCGCGACCGGCTGATGCGGGCTCGCGGCTTTTGGCAATCGAGACGCGCAGTCGGCGGCGACTGCACTTTCGACGATTCCGGCAATGGTGACATTCACGATTACAAGATAGGGTCGTATCCAGGCCATTGCGCGCCCTTTCTTGGGGTCATAGAGCGCCGTACGATTAATATGACGCATTCTGCCGCAATGATTT
>TARA_R110002050_G_scaffold26802_5_pt1 | contig 47435 bp, 47 predicted proteins | sample TARA_R110002050 | Tara Oceans TARA_R110002050 (sample SAMEA4396988) | marine metagenome | biome: Polar Biome; feature: [DCM] deep chlorophyll maximum layer (ENVO:01000326); material: water (ENVO:00002006), including particulate matter (ENVO:01000060) such as... | depth 25 m
GGCCGAGTTTCGCGAATTTGATCCAGGTCTGTATGGCGACCATCGGGCAAGTGGCGTCGGAAGAACCGCGGCCCACCTCGACCTCGCGCCATCCGGTTTTTCCGCGCAGGTTGATTAGCAACCCTTTTTCTAGGATCTCGATCCAGCCATGACCATCTTCTGTTTGGTCGCGCCCAAGATCGAGACCGGTGATCTCTGATCGTCGCAAACCGCCGGCAAACCCGATCAACAGCATCGCCCGATCGCGCATGCCGCGCAGGGTTCCCCGGTCCAACGTCTCGAGCATGGCAATCAGGTCTTCGGGCAGCAGCGCCTCTTTTTGCCGGGGAGGTGCTGCGTGCTTGTTGCGGACGCCGGCCAAGACTGTCGCGATAGCGCGATCCTTGCGATCGAGCGTCATGCCGCGTTGGGAACAATTCCAGCCGATGGCAGCCAGGCGCCGCTCAATGGTTGAGACGCTGTTGGGCTTGGCGCTGTGCGTGCCCACGGTACTGCCGGATGCGGTACCGGAGGCACAAGCGGTGATGTAGAGGCCAACGACCTGCGGATCCGGGGGGAGGGGAGAGAGGTTCTGGCGCCGGCACCAGCTTGAAAAATGCTTCCAGTCGCTACCGTAGGCGCGGCGAGTATTGGCGGAACTTGCAGCCTCGACGTAGCCGCGGGCGCGATCGGTCAGATCCTGCAAATGCGCCGGCAGGGGGGCACTGGCATCGGAAAGCGGGGAGGGGAGTCCGATCGACATCCCGGCGGCGGAAACATCACCGGAAACCGCCGTGCTGTCAGGCGGCGCTGAGTGTTCCTGGGTATCATTTTTGGTGTTTTGCTCGACGACATGTGCTGTCGTCCGCGTTTCACCGGCGGACACCAAGGTATTGATTTCCTGAGAAAAGCGTTTTGAGTTCATTGCCGGATTCCTGTTGATCCAACGGATTATTTGCATTTAACGAGCGGACTAAGTTCGCAGGTGTGGGAAACTTCTTATTTTCGAGACCGCGTCGTGGCCGAACTCGCAACACCGCTGTTTTTCTGCTCTTCTCATCGTTTGCCCTACTACGCGGTCCAGTGATTGACCGCAAACCCGGTCCGCTCAATGTGCGCGAATTCTCGTCGATCTGACGCCCAAAAGGGGCTGTCCGCCGATGAAAAACGAGCGACAGAGGCCATTCTCTCTATAAAGAGCAAAATGAACGATAATGCAATCTTATCAATCATAAAATAGTCCAGACAGGCAGTGCGGATATTGCTGTAAAAGATAGCCTTAACCGCGCATCCGGTGTAGCGTCATTGGTATGGATCCGTTGCCACTCACCCCTTCATCAATGCCGATCCGACTGTTCAGTCTGCCGGGATGGGCGCGGTCGCGTGGCCGCAATGTATCGGAGGCGGATGCGGCTTTTGCAGCCGGCATCGCCCTGAAATCACTTGATGATCTAATTCAGCTTGATCCAGTTTGGGCCGGCTGCTGGCGGTCCCGGCAAGCCCTCAAATCTGCTGCCGTTGCCGTGCGGCTGATGCGCCGAACAGAGGGCGAACATGCGTTGCGTGATGCGGTTTTGCTCACTGCCCCAGGTGATGACCCGGGGCCGGCCGGAAAGCTGTTTTTGGCCACAAAGAGATCGCCAGGCCGATCCGGTGGTGTCACCACGACCTTCGTGAAAGAGCTCGCTGACTTGTTGGCGCTCGGATGGGATGAAGACCTTGCGGCGGTTCCTGATCTGGTCGATGCTGCGCTTCAGTCCGGGCGGGTGGCACCCTTCGCGGTGGCGGACCTGATAACGGCGATTTCTGCCGTTCGCCCGGACGTTGAGGTGCTGGCCTTCATGCTGGCCGATAATGTCCTGGCGCAAAAACTCAAATGGCCAAAACCTGTCCCGCTTCTACTGTCCGAACGCTACGGTCCAGCCTTCCGCACCATTGGGGGAAGGGGGCGGGTCCGCCCTGGCGAAGTGGCGTTCGCCACTGCGATCTGTTTGGCTCTTGTTGACGCGACGCAAAGCGCTCTGCGCTCGGCCAGCGAAATCGCCCGCCGCGCGGATCAGCTTGTTGCTGCGGCACCGAAGCTGCGAACCAAGGGAGCCGAACCGGTGATTCAGGCATTGCTCAATGAGGATGCGATTGCGGCCTCGGCGCCCGGCGGTGATCTGTCTCGTTGGGCCGCAACACGACTATTCGAACGGCTTCAGAGTTTTGGCGCCGTGCGCGAGCTGTCCGGACGATCATCGTTCCGGATTTTTGGATTGTGACGATGACCGGAGCCCCCGCAGCAAAACCATCCCGAAAGAAGGCGAACGGCGCAAGCGAACGCTTGTTTGATCGGGAGTTGGGGGATCTGCCGGCGGAATTGCGGTGGCGGGAATGGATGATGCGAGTCGAGGCGGTGATCTTTGCCTCGGCCGAGCCGGTGACGCGTGAAACTCTGGCACGCGTTGTCGGCAAGGATTGCAGTATTGATCGACTGATCGATGATCTGCACGAGGAGCTCCGATCCCGGCCTTATGAACTGGTGTCCGTCGCCGGCGGCTGGCAGCATCGAAGTCGTCCGGCTTACGCGGAGGCGATCCGGGCTTCTTGCGCGCCGACGCGGGGCGGGGCGGCGGCCCTGTCCGAGTTCGAGTCGATGGTGCTCATGGCGATTGCCTATTCACAGCCTGTCACGAGAAGCGAGCTGTCGAAGATTTTTGGCAAGGAGGTTTCTCGCGACACGATCAGCGCTTTGCGGGGTGCGGGGTTTATTTCGTCGGGACCGCGCAGCCCGACGCCGGGGGCGCCCTATACCTATGTGACGACGAGGTATTTTTTGTCGGCCTTCGGCATGCAGACGTTGCGCGACCTGCCGGACATGGAGGCGCTCGAGGATGCGGGATTGCTCAGTCGACGGGTTGAAGAGGGTTCCTTTGCGGACTCTGATCCGGAACTCGAGGGAAATGACTGAGTTTAGGGCGGCTCCTCGTCCTTCGTTGTGTGCGACTGGCTCCATGGCCCTCGAGGGTATGTCCGGGCCCTAGACCTCATGCGATATATTATTCCAGCTATATGAAACAGTGTGATACAGAATAATGTATCATGATTGCTTTGACCCGGCTAAGCGGGTATATATAATCCTATATGGCGTGCATGGTGTGATATAGGATAGCGATGTGGCGTATAAGACTGAGCACATAACGCAGCAACTGCGCACCACGCGTGAAGCGCGGAAAATGAGCCAGCGCGAGCTGAGCGCACGTTCTGGCCTGACGCAAAGCCATATTTCCCAGATAGAGCGGGGCACCATGGAGCCCGGTCTGAGCAGCCTGGTGGATGTGGCGCGCGCTCTCGACCTCGAAATCGTCCTCGCCCCGAAAAAACTGATGCCGGCAATCCGCAACATCCTCGACAGCACATCGACATCGAACGATATCGTGCCGTCCGACCAGCGCAAACTGGTGGGGCGCCTTGAGCGTTGGTTTGCGCAGCACAGGGGCGTGCTTGGCAATGCAATCGACGCAGATGCATTCAAAAACAGCCTCGCGCTCTTACGCCATCTTGCTCTGTCGAACGAGGAGATCGACACACTCAAGGAGGCGACTGCCCCCCTGGCCAGGTGGGAGAGCGATCCTCGGTCCGGCGGTGAACTGAGCAAGATCGTTGATGCCGTAAGACAACTGCGCAACGCGGCAGTGCACCGCGACCGTGATGATGTGGTCCCTCGCTCGGCCTATGCACTGGATGAGGAAGGCGACGATGCCTAAGGTCACGGTGCTTGACGTCAGACTGTATGGGGAACCGGTCGCCACCCTTACGAACCTGCAGGACGGGCGCACGATCTTCGCGTTCAACGATGCCTATATCGAAGACGAAAAGCGACCGACGCTCAGCCTATCCCTGAAAGACCCGTTCGGCGCGCTTATTACGAAGTTCAGGCCATACAATATCGTCGTCCCGCCCTTCTTTTCGAACCTGTTGCCGGAAGGACCGCTGCGCAAATACCTCGCTGATCGTGCGGGTGTGAAGCCGTCGCGGGAGTTCTTTCTGCTCTGGATGCTCGGCCGGGACCTGCCCGGGGCTGTGACGGTGCATCCCTCCGAAGGGGATGATGCGCCTCTGGACAAGGAGCAGGTGATCGGCGAGGCACGGCCGAATGCGTTACGCTTCTCGCTGGCGGGTGTGCAGCTGAAATTTTCCGCCTTCCAGAATGACAAAAAGGGTGGCGGCCTGACCATTCCGGCCCAGGGCACCGGTGGCTCGTGGATCGTGAAGCTGCCGTCTCAGCAATTCAGCGGCGTGCCCGAGAACGAATTCGCAATGATGACCGTCGCCGGGATGATGGGCATGGACGTGCCCGAGATTCAGCTGGTTGATCTCGATGCCGTGAGTGGTTTGCCGCAGGGGGTGGGCGAACTGCACGGACAGGCGCTGGCGATCAAGCGTTTTGACCGTACGCCGGAGGGTCCAGTGCATATCGAGGATTTTGCGCAAGTCTTCGGTGTCTTGCCCGATCATAAATACGACAGGGGCAATTACCGGATGATAGGTCGCGTGCTGGGGATCGAAACCAGCATGACCGATGTTGCGGAGTTCATCCGGCGACTGGTTTTCAGCACACTCATCGGCAATGGCGACATGCACCTGAAGAACTGGTCGCTCATCTATCCAGATCGCCGCACCCCTGCTCTCTCTCCAGCCTATGATCTGTTATCGACCATCCCTTACATCGAGGGGGAAGATACGGCGGCGCTCAATTTCTCCCGCACAAAAAAAATGGCGGCGCTGTCGAAGGATGAGCTGGCGCATCTGGCCGCGAAAGCGGAGCTTTCCGAAAAGCTGGTGATCGATACCGCGCGAGAGACGGTTGAACGGTTCAGGGCGGTATGGGAGGTGGAGAAAAAGAACCTGCCGATGGCGTCCAAGGTCACCGACGCGATCGATACGCACGCCCCGACGGTCGAGTTGTACCGGGAGTTTGCGAAGTAGCATCTTGCCGGTTGTCTGATCAGGCCGTCGGGCTCGCGAACGGCGTGCCCGTCCGGAAGCGGGAAGTATGCCTGCACGGCCCGGGCGATGTAGGGCCTTCGCGTGACGGCACTAGCCCCGCCGTCTGCAAACTTGTTCCCGAGCTATCGGTCACCTTCATGGTCAGCGGTATATTCGCTATCGATGTCCGGGCACACTTAATCGCGACTATAGGGCTTCAGGCGGCGACCTCTCACCGAGTGCCTTGGACATCGCCCGGCGCTCGATCACAGAAAAGCGCCGATCTGGTTCGGGTTGGCATTTGTTGAGACATTCGGGCGTGAACGATTGCGAAAACTGAAAGTCCGCTGACACTATGAGCCGGCGACGACCCGGGTCGCCAGGTTGCCACCGGCACTCCAGAGTCAGGCGGCTTCCCAGACCTGGTTCAGGATTTTGGCCGCAAGGGCAGCCTTGTCCTGAGGCAGGAAACGGCCGTAGTGCTGCCGCACCACGTCGGGCGTGTCCTGGATCGCGTAGCTTGCCTGCTCGTAGGATCCGGTTTGTTTCAGAATGTGGGTTGCCAATACATCCCTAAGATTGTGAGGGCCGTGTGGCAGCAAGCCCTTGATGGCGCCGCGACCGGTATAGGGATTGTAGATCCCGTACCGCTGGATCACCGTCCGCCAGGCTTCATAGAACTTGGCGGAGTCGTAGGCTGCGTCCAGGCTCGTCGTCTTCACCGTCTTGACGAAAAGGGTGCCGGGATCCTTTGCCCGACCGAGGAGAACCGCGCGATGACGGTCGATATAGGCTTCAAGGTACTTATAGAGATCAAGCAGGTCCGGCAGGATGAGCCGAAACGGCTTCTGCCCGAAAAAGGACGAGCCTGAGTTCTTGAAGGCGACCGACGGGATGATGACCTCCCACCCTCCTTCTCGGTCGCTCCAGCGCAGCTCGCCGCATTTCATGTCTTCCAACCGTCGTTCCGTGGTCGGGAAGTGGCCACGGGGGCATACTCGAAGCTGGCGAAGGTTCTTTTGCCGAAGTCCAAGATGCAGGCCCAGGCGAAGCAAGAGGAAGGATCTAACGGCTTCTGCCGCTGCTCGTGGATAGCGATCCTCGTCCGGCATGCGTTTCAGAATCTCGTCGGTGATCTTGCGATACTCCGCCAGTGGGCTGTCTGCTTCCAGGACGCACATGATGGGCTCGAAAGGGTCACGATGGACGCGCATAACCCGCTGGATCTCCTTTGAACGGTTGGCTGCGTGTCGATGAAACGCATCGCACGCGCTATGCCAGTCGCGGGAGGCGAATTCGATTTCTTCCGGCGCAACCAGGCCGTCAATTTCTTTTACATGTTTCAGAAGTTCAGGATGCTGGCGGATCCAGCCGACTTCGGATCGCGTGAGCGCTTGTGCGATCATCAGCATATCCTCTTCCCACCTGGTGTAGAATCCGCGGCGCTGCTCTCGCCATTGCAGATACCAGTCCCAGACGCCCGGGAAGATCAGCAGTCCAAATGTCAGCTGGCTCAGCGGCACGCCGCGGCCTTTGACGATGCCGTTGGGTGAGGCGGCCAGTGCTCCGAACATCAAGCCGAGATGCTCAATCTTCTGCGATGCGGTTTCCTCGCCCCAAACCCCGTTGCGCTGAAAACCGATCGCCGTCAGCGTCGAGGTCTTGAACCGGATTAGATCGGCCATCTCCATCGCCAGCCGTGGTGGCGCGTCGACGACGCCGGTCAGGAGGTCAGGGTCTTCACAGGTCTCAACAGCATTGTGATTGGCGCTCGTTGGCAGCGTGCATGCGTGAGGAGACAGCGCCCCTCCATAGGTGATGCCCGGAAATCGGATGGCGTAACGCTGCTTGCTAGCTGCGGCCTGATAGCGCCGATAATCGGTTGAACCCGACACGATGACCCGGCGGACCCAGTCGAGGATTTCCTCTCGCTTGTTGAATGGCAGGCTGCTGAAATCGTCGGGAAGGTGCCATGCCAGCCTTCGCCGTTCAGCCGGGCTGATGTCGCCAAGATCGTGACCGTGGAGGGATCGCGCCTGATGCGGCAGCTTCCCCTTAAAATATCCTTCCGGCAGTTGATATCTCCGCTCGATGCGGGAGAGGATTGCGAAGCTCGCGACGGATCGCGGCACGCGCTCGCCCTGGATCCAGGACAGCAGGGTCGCATGGTTGAACGTCTCGCCCAGCCGAATGATGGCGCGGTAAAGGTGCCAATAGCTCTCACCGAACCGCCGCATTTGATAGACCAGCGCATCCTGAAAACCGGCGGGATCTTCGCTCGCTTCAAACAATGGTTCCGGAAACGGCTGGATCGGCTTCGGTTGTGGCCCTCTCTGCGTCGATGCGGCCTGAGCATGATGATTGTCGCGATCGATCCGCGGCGGCTTTCGGGCGGAGGGCGCAATGGCTGTCGACTTGCGCCGATCTGGCTTGTTTGATTGAGATGTTCTCTTCGTTCGTCGGAGGTCTTCCGCCACAGGCGCCGGGCCCAGCCACCTGTGGATCGCATCTAGGGCAATGCGGAGCTGCTTCTTCAGGTCACCCGTCAGTTCGCCGCCAATCTCGCAAGCGTGGGCGATTTCCAACCAGTCAATGCGGCCGTTCAGAAGTGGAGGCAACTGGCGGTGCACGATGAGTTTGTTGAGATAAGGCTTGATGTTCTCCAGCGCGCGCTTCGATGCGATCGGCGCAATACGCAACTCGCAGAACTGTAAGATTTTTCGCTGAAAATGACGTGATGAAAGTTCGTGTTTTGACATGCTTATATTCCGTTGCAATCGACACCAATGCCGAGGGCGAGCGGGAATAGGATTTGTCCTTTAACAAAGCGTGTATCTGATCGGGTGGGTGGCGACAGCGATGCTGTGCTCAGCTCGTGATGCCTGCGTGGCGCCCGCTGACTCTTTCTGCTGCCTTACGCTCGGCAGGTTCAAAGACACCTGAGCAACTGATCGAAGCCATTGAGGGGGATCTGGATTTGTGAACTTCAAATATTACGACCCGCTGACCGACGGTGCTGTCACGGGTCGAAGCTTGAAGAGATTATCAGCGTCGATGACTACGAAGTTGCGGCGTTTGACGCAATCAAGAGCGAACTGATCTTGCAAGCGAACACGATCCTCGACGCAAGGTTGCGCTATCTGGACGAGCTGAATTGCGCGGCAAGGACAATGACATTATGCCGACTGAGCTTGAGACCTCGTCACGCACTCATGCCAGACTCTTGCTTTATGTATCGATCGTCTTGCACTCATTGCGGTTTATGGAGACAAAGCTACTGACGCACGATGTCATCGTTAAAATGGCGCCTAGCTTCGGCTCCGGTGATCGACAGACGCTGTCGGTGCCGGGCATCGTTGCCGTGCTGGTGCTCATTGAACCGAAATTCGAACCTTGACGCCGACGTCGTGAACCTCCGACAACCTCGTGCTTGCCTTGAACTCATGTCTCGTAGGCTCCGGGGGGTCTACTATCCCCTCATGGAAACTGCTTTTGCCATGTTGGCCACCGCGTCGACCAGAACCTTGACGGCATGCACGGCGGGTCCCTCGACGAGCATACCGCACTCTAGGTTCGCTGCCTTCGATCGCCGCAGCAGGTTTGCCGATCCGACGTAAGCGGCGACCCCATCAGCCAGCACGATCTTTGCGTGAAACGTCTCCTGCCTAAGATCGCCACCGCCATAATCTATAATGCGCGTGGTTGCCCTTTCAAGGCGGCGCCCCGCTTCTGCGCAACTGCTTAGCTGCGACGCATCTCTTATGACCAGGATGCGCTCGATCGCCTCCGTCGTCTCGAACAGCTCGGCGGCCCAGGCGGCCCCTACCTTGTCGATGTAAGGAATCATCACCGTGAATCGCTGACGCGCCAACGATGCGAGATGCCGGAAGGCGTCCGTTGTGGACGTGAGGGTCACATAGTCATTCGCAATGTCAGCAGCGAGCGCGTCCGCCAATCGACTAGGCGCCGGTGGCATCGTCACGACGAGCCTGGCGGTGGCTCTTGGCGAAATGAATACTTCGTTCGTCATGTCGCTACGGCAGCGTCGAAGAAGCCGACTAGGTCAGGTGCCGATCTAGGTTCCCATTCCGGACCCTTGCCGCCCTTGAGGACAGCGCGCGAAAGCAAGAGGTTGGAGGCGATGCAGCTTACCTCGGAAACCATGACGCATGCCGGGCAAGCGCCGCCCCTTGCGTCGCATAGGGTGCCCGAGCCGCATCGCAACATGCGTGGATCGAGCGCGCGACGCAAAAACTCATCGGCATGGTTGCGCCACATTGCAGAGATGTTGCCAAGGTCTGGGGTCATACCCTTTCGGTAGATCACGAAGGCGAGGTCCGCCGGGAAGATGTGCTCGCCGATGCCATCCCGGTCAACGCCGGACGAATCGGCTAGCGAATGCATCATTTGGTGCGAGAGGGTGTGGAGAAGCTGGTAGACATACGCTGGCACGGTTCGCGGATAGCCGCCACTGCCCTCGCGGTCCTTGAACATTTCGAGGAATGGGCCGAAATCTTCGTAGCGCTCTAAGTAGCCTCGGCCGAGACCATCGTCGGGCACGTCGGTGACCATATTGGCCTTCAGCCACCGGACAACTCTGGCCTCGTCCAGCTTGAAGTAGAGTGCCTCGTTCTGTTGTTGGGTCACGTATATCGGTCGTTTCGTACCTTGGATCGGCAGCTGATCGAATGCCTTGAGACGCACCGGCATGTCGACGCTCGTGCCCTGATGCTCACGCTTGTAGACGGGCGTCGCGGAAACCCGCGTGAAGCCGAAACTGAATTCGCAGATTGGCAGATTGCGGACGATCACCAAGCGCTCCATGCCCAAATGCGCCAGGAGATTTCCAATATTGGACTGGTAGCGCGCCTTGCGCTGAGGATCGTTGACGACGTCGGTCAATGTGATGTCGGGCTCCATCACGTCGACGGCCGCGTGTCGGGCCATAGCCTCTTCGACATGTTCCCGCAGGAAAGCGTCGTGCTGGATAGTGAGCCTGATCGGATCATAGCGGCGTGTCCAATCCTCGCGCTGCGTGATGGCCCTCAGGACGTCTGTGCTGCCCAGCCTGCCGCGTTCAACGATGCCAGCAGTGAACCACCCCTCGCGTAACTCGTGTGCGCTATCGCGGTATGATCGGGCGCGCTCAGGTCGACCGCTTTCTTCCGCGCGGCGAGCCATTTCGAGGAAGCTAAGGTAGTCGTCCCAGTCGCTGCGGTACTTGGGGTCGGCCTGCACCGCCGCCCGCACCTCGTCCTCAGCTGGCTCGGCGAACGGGATGTTATGAATCTGGGCCAGCTTCGCCACCAGCTCGCCGACCCGCGTGGGCGTCAAGAGCTCAACGACGGCGCTGTCCTGGAATTCGATAAAGCTGGTGCGCTGTGGGTAGAAGGTTGAGTTGGCCCGGTACGACACCGGCAGCATATTGATTTCGATCCATTGGAAGGCGCGACCACTGGTATTCTGCTCGGTTTGCAGCCGGGCTAGGACCTCGGGTTCGGCCTTCTTGAGCGGGCGCGTATCGCCACAGCCTTCGCAGACGTACCGCCATTCCGAGAAAACTGGGGCGTCATTCCGCAGCTTGAAGCTGGTTGAACCGCAGGTGCACATCCTGATCTGGCGCGTGCTGCCGGTCTGCGGATCAAAGTTGTAGTTGAAAGGGCTAAGGGGCTGAATCTCCCCCGACCAATGCACATAGACGACGTCGACCTGGGTCCAACGGGCATCGTGTCCGTTGCACTTTCTTGGCAGCGGCTGCCTCGCCTGATCCGCGATGCTCTCATATTCACGGGTCGAACCGCAGATGCCGCATCGGTAGACGAGGGGATAGGGGACGTAGCCAACACGGTCCGGTCCTGTCATTTGAAAGTCGCCCCGCTCGATCCGGACCTCCCCGGTCCGGGAATCGCGGAAGGGGGCGTCGAGGACGAGTTCGGGCAGGGCGTCAGGAACAGCTTTCATCGCCCGAGCGCGCCAATTTGTGGCGAAGTCACTCAGATTCTCGAAGACGAGATCGATCGTCGTCCGGTTGAGCCGCTTGGAGATATCGTTCGCCAGTGGGACGGAGCGGCATATTCCCTTTCCTCCCTCCCACGTCATAAGCACTCCGGGTGCGTAGGAGCTGGCGAGCTGCACTCGCGATCGCGACATAGTCGGCGGCTCTAACGCTTCTGGCTCGCGCCTTGCCCCGCCAAAAGCCGACGGCCGGCGGTTTGATGTGCGCCAGTCCCCGCCTGTGCCTTTACCCTCGCCCATTGTCGCCTCCGTCTGCGTCCATTTCTGAGGCTGTGCCGCGTTGGGTCCTGATTGCCCGCATCACCTTCGCCAGATCCTGCCGATCGACATCGGTGGATCGCCCCCGCGCGAGGGGATCTCGCCCCGCAGCCACGATGTACCCCGCCTCATCGACATCGCGCAGCGACGTCATTGGCGGCCGGAACGCCGGCAAGTCGTCCCAATAGTCCCGCAGGCTGGCGATCGTGCCCCGGCTCGAGATGTCGCGTACGAACGTATCGACCTGTTTTTCCACCAAGGCGCGATAGAAGTCCTCATAGTGTGGAGCGCCCAGCTGTGACGCACCCTTGCCGGCGAAACCACTGGCGCGCAGCATAAACCCGCCCAACGCCTCGCAAAGCGCCACATGGTTGCGCTGCGCCAGAGTGGCGAACCGGCTGATCTGGTCCATGTGACTCACTTCCGCTTTACGACCATCCTCTTGGGCTAGGAATTCGCGGGCCTCGTGCAGCATGGCCCATGCCTGGACGTACGACGCCATGGTCCGCTTGATCGCGTTCTCTGCCCACCGCTCGACAGCGGGTGGTGCGATCATGCGCTCGAGGAATCGGTGGAAGATGTCATGGGTCTCGATAACGTAGCGGTCGCGACGGTTCTGGGGCGTCGGTAGCAGCATCACGAATCCTACATGTGTGCGGCCGACACGGCTTGACGCCTGAATATACTCCGCAATGTCGGAGGGCAGACCGGCGAAAAACATGCTGTTGAACCGGTCCACGTCCACGCCATGGCTGATCGCCGACGTGGCGACGATGTTGCGAAGGGTTGCTGCAATATCGGGGTAATCCCCACCGACGAACGACTTTTCGGCATCCTCCATCACTGCCTGGATGTCCTTCATGTCGATTCCACCCGATATCAATCGGCTTTCAAACGCGGCGTGGCTCCGACCGATACGCCTGTGTTGGTGTTCAACCGCCGCACCCAACGCATCGATGATTTGATCGCCACCCTTCTTGTTGGTGACATAGGCGAGTGCGATGCGATGTAGGTCGACGAGTGCCATGATGTCGCCGGTGCGGCCTTGGGCAACAGCGCGATCAATCGCCGCCCGATGCCAATCGCCGGCTACGCCCGGAGAAACCGCGTCCCGGATAGCCGCAACAGCTGGTGGAAGGCTGCCCTCGCCCAACATTCCATCCCATAGCGCGGTTATAATGCTGTGAAACGCCGCCAGCACCCCGACAGTCGTGACCGTGTGGGTGGCGTCGTTGGTCATGAGGGATATATAGAGACGCATCCACGGCGCTGTTTGCTCCGGTGCCTGTGCGAAAGACAGGGATACTGCGAGAGCGACGCGCCCTGCGTTGCCGGCAGGCGGCGCGGTGGGCTCCGCGAAGAACGAGTGGTAGAGGTCCGGGCCTGGATAGGGAAAGCGCAGAGGCACGCGCTGATAGAGTGTCTCAAGCTGGCGCTCAGGGGCTGAGATGGTGGCGGTTGCGGCGATGACCTTGGGCATTCGCGGAGCGCCCCACCCGTCACCGTTCCAGCGTCGCGCGACCTGCAGTCCGTCACCGGCTATGTCAGCCACATCCTCGAGGATCGTCTCAAACAGGGTGTCGAACAGCCCGCTGAAAGTGCCAAGACTCTCCTCAAGCAAGTGCGCCTCATCTTGGATAACGAGCGCGGGGAACGGGTCGTGGAAGACGGGCGTCCCCTTGGCATAGGCGGGGAAGACATTGGAGATGTCGTCTTCGGCGGGATCGCGGCGGAGGTCGTCCTCGCGTCGCGGGGTGTCGAGGTTGCCCCACCGGTCGATTCGACGGGCCAGGCCGAACATCCCGAGCACCTTGCTGATAGTAGCCGTGTGCTGGCCCAGCATGGCCAGCTTATCGACGGTTCCGAGCACGATCGCGGGTGCACGAGCGTAAATTGCATCATCGGTCAGCAGGAACGGCAGCGGATGCCGCCCGCCATGCTCCCGGTTCCACTCGCAGCTGTCGTTGAAGCAGATAATCACCGCTCGTTTGCCGAGTGGCCCTTCGCCCTCATCGCGCCTCAGCCCGGTCGCTTCGCCGCATACGGGGCACTCGGGAATCTTGTCATAGGCCTCGCGCGCCTCGACGTATCGGCGACCCTGAGCGCGCTGCTCGTCATCTCCCGTCGCGCCGTCGAGCTCGCTATCGTCGGTGAACTCCTGATCGCTCGCCAACGGGATATCGGCGCGGAATGAACGATAGTTGTTAGGCGTGTTCTGGTTTCCGACCCAGAACCCCATCTCGAACGGCCAGTTCCCCACGGCATGCCGGCGGCGCACGATTTCGGCCCGCACCACCAGCTTTAGGAGACGCTGCGCCTGCTGAAGCGTAAGAAGGCGAAGTGGGTAACGGATCATGGCCGTTATGCCACGATCTTTTCCGCGCAGTCGGTCGAGAAACATGGCAAACAGCAGCGTGCCGTAGAACGCCTCGGACTTGCCGCCTCCGGTCGGAAAGTACAGCAGGCTGACGCCGTCCTCATCCAGCATGGGATCATGGTACTCGCGCCACTCTTCAATCCGAGAGCTGAACACGGGGACATGGGCGAGGACGAATGCCATCTGAAACAGTCGCCAGCCCCGCTTGGGATCGTGCGCGTCGCGCAGAGCGAAGGCCTCGTTGGTCATGATCCAGGCGCGCCAGGGCGCGGCGCGGGGCTCGAGGGCCTCAAGATCTGCTGTGGCCCGCCCCGATAGCATTTCATATGCTTTCTTGGACGCAATCAGCATCTCGACACCCCGTTCGATGTAACGGGCCTCGGCGCGCTGTGCGGCAATGTCCTTTCGCAGTCGTGCGGCCTCGATCTCCGCATCGGCGCGGTCGAGGCCCGCCGTTACCGTGCCCCTGAGGCGAACCTCTTGTTCGTCGATCCACTTGACATAGGCTCGCGGCAGCTCGAGCAGCTTGGTCGCGTCGAACCCTGGTTCTTTCAGGATAGAGAACTGGAACGGAAGGTCGATCTGGCGCGCGACGATGCGCGGCTGGGCGAAGCGAGGCGCGGCCGTCGTGGCGAGGCTCAGTTCGCCTGCGGCCGTGTCGGCGTGAACACCGCAGTTCAGGCCGATCGCAGGATAATCAAGATGGTCGCGGAAACGGTAGGACGGTTCCACTCGGTCCAACCGAAGGGGCCGATGTGCGGCCTGGGGCAGAGTCAGCGAAAGCCCTGCGCCGAACACCGTGTTGCAACGCCCTTGCGCATCTCGCGGTGTCGGCTCGGGGGACTGGTTATCTAGCATGACGCGCAGCGATAGACGGCTCGGGTCGAGGAAATCTGCCTGCCGCTCCACCTTCAGCACCACTCGCGAGAGATCCGGCACAACCCGTGCACGGTCGACCGGTTGTGCGGCCAGCGCGGCCATGGCCGCCGTCCACTTTGCCTCGTCTAGTGTCTCACCTGGTTGCACCCTCGCATCCCGCCAGGCTTCGGTGCCCCCATTCCCGGTCACCCAGGCCTCGAGTTGCGTTCCCAGTGCGTTTGCAAGGATCACATTGTACGCATCGACGGTCGTGGTCAGCGTCGAGTCGTCTGCGTCGGTCTCAAACTCCAGAGCTGGAAGCGCAAGATCGATCCGACGCCATTTCCCGGGTATCGGTGCCGGGTCGACATGCTGCAACGGAATTGCGCGGCTTTCGCGCACGAGTCGCGCAATCGGTGGCGCCTGCGCGACGGTTTCGTCAGGGGTATTGGGATCACCAACCGCATCGTCCGGCGGTGGCTCGGCGTTCAACGGCTCGGGTTCCCCGGACAGCAGTTTGATGCCATGCGCCGCATATGCCTTTGTTCGGATCCCGTCCAGAATCTGCGCACGCTGCGTGCGCACCTTCGAACGCTTCGCCTCGTCCATGCCCTTCCAGTCGGGACGATCTACCCCGGCCGCCTGCAGCGCCGGAACGCGCTGCGTGCGGATCTCGTCGTCAATTTGCTGTTGGATGCTCTTACGCAGTCTGAAGTCGAAGTCGAGCTCGCCACCGCCGGCTACCAGGTCTTTCCAGAGGGGGATGACGCGCACATAAACCGAGAACCGTGGCGTGACTCGGATGGTCGCACGAGTCCCGGCGCCCACGACAAAATCTATCCCGACAGCTGCGATTCGAATGTCCGATGTTTCGTCCACCACGCCGCCAACATCGAACCGTGGGAGCAGTTGCCCCGCGAACACGCCGCGACGGGGCGAGCTACCGAGGATGGTGCGCCCCCGCTCGTCGCCGCCGCTGACTCTAGCGACGAGTGCGTTGACCAGCGCGTCGCACACGGCCTCCTTGAGCTCAACGTCGATTTGACCCAGCTGCTTGTCCGAATATCCCTTCACGTCACCTCCAAGCTCCGTGTCTCCGCCACTGTTGCCACGTGTTCTTCGGCCATGGCTCGGAGCGCACGAATGTCATCACTCCTGTCCCGATTGCTGGCGAGCGCGGCATGAGGATCCGTCAGGATACCACGGAAGGCGTCGTGGAAGATGTTGCCGGACCGCAGTCGATGCGAGCGTTGCGCAACCACTGCCCAAAGCCAGAAGCTCTCCGCCAACTTAGGCCCTATACCGAGGGCACCAGTGAAACGCATGAACGTCTCGCGATCATGAGGCGCGTGCGGCACCACGTCGTGCAGTGGTTTGTCGAGCTCGTCGTCAAGATCCACCCAATAGCGTGCTGTTTCGATTGAAACATGCGGTTCACCCATCAGCGACACGACGACCCGCAGGCATTCGTTGACTGTATCTCCGGCTATTGCGCCGAAGCGGCTGGCGACCTGCAGATGGTACTCGCGAATTTCGGCCGCAGCGGTAGCGCGGACATTCACCAGCGTGCGCGCCCGCTCGACAAAGCCCGGTCCAATCACGCAAACTTCTTCGCCCTTGCGAACCTGCGCAGCCGGTCGCTCGATGAAGGAGGTCGTTGCTGCGCTGTCGTTGCGCAGGACAATGGCTGTCGATGCGCGTGCGATTATGCGCTGTCCGTTGTTCATGGATATTTCAACCAGACGGCGCTCGCCTCGAGAACCTCCGCTCAGGTCGACCACCGACCCTCGCGGGAACTCGATGTCATCGGTCGGCATCTCGGACTCAAGCTGCACAGCGTGTCGCCCGATCTCGCTCACGCGCGTGGTCGCTCGAGCAGCGAAGGCTCGAAGCCGAACGGCAAGCGCGGGCACGCCGATTTCCTGCGCTAGCCGGTCGGCATCCCTGGCCGCGAAAGCAAGCGTGTCCGCGTCGGCGAGGATCACGACTTGCTCGGGCAGCCACGGTTCGGCCAGCGTCGCCAGGATGGCAGACCTCGTCGGTGCGACAATGATGGCCCGTTTGAACTGATTGCGCAGCGAGCTGGGCAAGGCCGTGATGGTGCTCAGCACGCGGGCGCCGCCGACGCGGATTATCCCGGCATCGAGCCGCTCCGTCAGTTTTGGATGCGCGGCGGAAAGCCGGTCTGCCGCGAACTCCGCCACCATGTCGGAACGGAAAACGAAAGCTGATCGGGAGCTGGAGCGAAGCGCCGGCTGTATCGCATCTGCCAGTAGCGTCGACATCGGCGTCGCCCGTTCAAGGGAACGCATGATGCCGGTCGTGTCAGCAGTGACCTGCGCCTCCGCGTCTGCCTGGCTGGCAAGGCTGCGAGGGTCGGAAAGGGAGGCAACATCCGCCGCAACGCGATATGTCGCCAGTCGATCGTTCGCAGTTGCTGTCGATGTCTCTCGCTCGAGAAACCGACTAAGATCGGCGATCGATCCCGGCAGGCAGGCGGCGCGCCGAACAGTTGCGATCATGTTTCGCGCAGTTTCCGCCCCAGCCGGATCCCCCATCTCCGATAGCCTATGCGCAAGTCCCCGAAGCCGCTCGATATTCCGATCGACGTCGCCAAAAAAACCGTCGACTTCTATCCGCCCGCCGCCCTCGAACCGGAGTTTCGGTTGGTTAGTGTCCTGAACGATGCCGGTGATAGGCGAGTAGACAACGTGCCCCAGGGCCGGCGTCACCTTGGACTTTCGTCCGGTTTGCCTCGTTCCGAGAAGCTGAAACCGAGCAGTCTGGTATGTCCACGGATCATCCGCCAGCACTAGAATGCCGGCGGTTGGATGCACCTGGCGCATGCACTCGATCATGTCGCCAGCGTGCTTCAGCCAGTTCCATCCGAGCCGGTCGCGCGCGGTCCGCGACAAGTCGAGAATCAGGAGGTCGGGCGCCCTCGTGATCCCCCTCAGCTCCGTGCCCAACCGATCTCCGGCTCGGATCGTATAGAGATAGTATGCCGCGTTTGAGGGATTGTCCGCATCCCCGGATCGTTTGTGCGTCGCGATGTCAGTCTTGCTCCGCGTTCGCCAAAGTAGCGAGCTATTGGATGGTCGCTCGCCTCTCGGCGGACCGTGCGGCACAATCTCGTCGAGGATCGGATGTTCGAACTCGGCGTAGTCCCGACCGTCCGAGGCTCGGCCTGTCAGCTTTCGGACACGGGCCAGAACCTGGTGGTAGTCCTTGGCAGCATCGATCTCCCCATCCAGGTAGCGCTTCAGGTGGTCGAAGTGCACTTCGCCCATACCGTGGCGATCAACCTGCACGGCCCGTGCCTGCGCATGTGTGCTCCGGGCATAGGGGAACACGACGGCGCGTACGTCGTCGGCTCTTTTCCGACTGAGGGAGCATTCGTCCTTTATTGTAATTTCGACGGGCTCCGCACTGCTTATGGCGGCAATCGACAGCAGGGAGACGATCGCCGAAGGCGACATTCGACTCGGGGGCCACGGCATGATTACCTGCGCCGACCCATCGCTCGCCACCTCGGCAGCCGATCGGACAAGCCGCTCGTAGGCCGGTGTAAGCACAACCGCTTCCGGCGATCCAAGTCGATGAAGCGGCTGCCCGGCAAGAGCCTCCATATACCGTTCGACGTTCCGCGGCGGTCGTTGGACAGGTTCCGGCGCCAAGACGGTTTCCGCCGCTCTCCGCGAGGCCATCGAAGCTATCTTGGAGGTGAGACCGGCCCGCTTATCCAGCTGCGCCTGGCGCTGCTGCGCCCGATCCTTGAGTTCCGTGCCAGGTGCGCGGTCAAAGGGTCGGTACCGCGCCATCACGCCTCAACCAATTCTTGCTGACGGCGGTAAGCGGTCAATGCTGCAGTTTCCGCATCTCCGTCGGCCTCGCGGAGCGCAGCCGAGAACGCCGCCGGCGTCGGAAGGTCAAGTTGTCGAAGCAGCGTGACAGAAACCGCGGCCGTTCCGGAAACACGGCGGTATCGTTGATCGACCGCGCTCGTGTTGAGCAGCTTGACGGCGAGGGCAAGCCGTTTGGGGCTCTCGGCGGTGAGAACGATAGTATGATTTTCAGTGACGAAGCCTCCCCATCGCACCACAACCGCAGGATCGACTATTGCTGCGATGAGGCGTCGCGGCTGCTTGTCGTTTGTCGTGCGTTGCATGACGGCCGCGGGGGTTCGGACCACGGCCGCGCTTGGTTCCGCGAAGGTGACGAAGTCCATTTTTGTACCTTGCTTGCCCGCGGGTTGGCATATTTCCCCCGCTCGAATGTTCTTTGCCCATATCAATGGAAAGCCATCCAGAGGTCCGAGCTTCATCACAAGCCGCGCTTGCTCGCGATTCCAGACGAAATATCCTGCTTTCGCGGTCACGCCATAGTCTGCCAGCGTCGCGCCGCCGATGGTTTCGGGGTCGACCGGCGGTAGCGGCCAAGCGTCCTCGGACCTGGCGGGAAGAGCCTGCGCCACAACGGTACCCGCTTGCGTCGTCGTACCGATGATTGGGAACCAGACCTTCACATCCGGGCGATGTGCCTTCCCCTTGCGTGCTATCAGCACGCTAATGTCCTGCGCCACGTCAAGAAAGACCCCGTCGCGACCTGCGATCGAGCCAATGGTAAGGACCTCGCCTTGCGACCGAATGAACTGGCGCATGCGATTATAAAGCGGGCCCGACCGGAAGCTCGACGGTATGACGAGCGCCACGATGCCGCCAGGCTTCGCGTGGCGGAAGGAGAGTTCAGCAAATAAGGCGTACTTGTTTATGTGCCCACTATGTGCGACCCGCCGCCACGCATTTCCGGGAACCTCCTCCATGGACATTCGGCCGTACGGGGGATTCGCGATGACCAACCCATAGGAGGCTGGGATCGGCACGCGCAGGGCATCCCCTATGAGAATCACCTCCCGCGGTAGGGGAGCCCTTAGCCGCTCGGCGATCAGCCTGCGTGATAGGATGGCGAGGCCCGCGTCGATTTCTATGCCGTTCAGCCGGTAGGCGACCTCCTTTGTAGCAAGGCCCGCTGAGGTCATCCGTCCAGCGATCGTTGAGAGGAACGCCGCGCCACCCGCCGCCGGATCGAGGACGTCATCACTCCACAGATCAAATCCAGCCTCGATCGCAAAATTAATCACCGCGTCCGCTACCGCTGGGGGCGTAAAGTAAGTGGCTTGCAATCGCCGAACCTTCGTTGGCAACATGAGGGTATAGAGCGTCCCGATCCAGTAATGACGCTCATCGACTGGTAAACCATGGAGAGCCCTACGAAACGGCTCGAGCCGCTCGTCGACGCCGATATCGGCAAGCAGATCGAGGCAGGCACCAGCACGGGCTTGCGGCGACGTGGCCTCACACGCCAGTTCCCGCGCAGCAAGGCGAGCACGGGCGAGCAAAGTCGTCTTGCTCCCCTCCGCCTCCACCGTTCCCCCCTCTTCTGACGGCATTCGGCCGTCATCCACCCCACAAAATATGCAGATACTCTCGTCGAATAAGACTACGCCTGCCAGTGAATGTCTAGACCGGAAGTTCGTCTATGGTTCCCTCTCGGCAGGATAGCCTTGAGAAATTCCTTGCAACGTTTGCGGGCTGTCCCGATTATGGATGCCGGCGACCTCGGCGGCCTTCTCTACCGCGCGATGTAATTGCCGCGACCTTTGAAACAGCCAGCCATGGGACAGTATCACGCCGTGCCCCTTGCCCTGTTCAACTTGGATCAGCATGCGAATCGGGTCGATTCGTCGACCTTGAGATGCGCAAACTCGGAGACGCGCAAGACCCGGATCACCATATCTTCTTGTATGTGCTTACGCAGCGCTTCGGACCAGAGCTCGGGCGGCGTCTCGAGCCGGCGATCGGCCCGTTGCGTTCCTCCGTAACCAATGACATGTATTACAACTCAAGTTCTCATATTTATCAAAGGTTTGCTTGAACTGTAGTAGGCACCGACAGTTCATATCCATTCAAGACCTACAGACGGCAAAAAGGGGCGGGAAAGGCTGCTTACTGCGGTATCGACGAGTGACCGGAAAGAGGGGTGCCTTAGCGGCCAGACAGCTTGGATGCTGAGGGTGCCGCACGATCCGTTCTCTCTCGGCAGGCAACAGCGCTCCCCAAAACACAATCAGGATCATCGGAGATGATCCGACATTTGAAGAATGCGCGTGATACTACCGTCAAATCACGCTCGCAGGCAATGGTGACCCTGAAGACGTCGATCTGCGTGACACGCTGGATCAAATCCGAGGAAAAGTCGCGCTGATCCGGCATATCGCAGCCTACCGACCTGGCGACATCGACACGCCGTTGGCCTCCGCAAAATCAGCCATGCGCGCATTGGCGCGTCGTTGGCTATGGTTGCATGAGGAAATCATCGCACATGACAAGGAACGGGAACGCATTGTCACCAAACGCGCACCAGACTTGATGGCTTCGCATGGGATTGCAACGCTGACAGTGGCGAAGATGTTGATTTAGTTGGCGATGAACCGACGCGGATTCGCTCGGAAACTGCCTTTGCAAAACTTTGCGGTGTTTGCCCGATCCCAGCATCTAGCGGCAAAACAAATAGGTTCCGATTGAACCGTGCCGGCAATCGACAGGCTAATGCTGCACTCCATCGCGTGGCCATCGTCAGAATGCGAAGCCACGAACCTTGCCTATGTAAAAAACGCACGAAAGACGGAAAGAGCAAAAGCGAAATCATTCGCTGCTTGAAGCGCTACATAGTTCGCGAAATCTACAGCCAGATCTGTGTACCGAAATCTGCCCAAATCACCGCTTGACGAACATAGGAGCTTCAACGCGATGGTGGAAACAGTGTTCAAGACGATCAAGAACGAGCTGATCTGGCGATCCAGCTTCCAGACCCGAAGAGCTACGGAATTGGCCCTTGGCCGATATATCGACGGCTTCTACAATCCACGTCGGTGACATTCCGCATTGGGATACAAATTGCTGGCCTCATGCAAGGCCGAAATGGCCATCACAGAGTGAAAGCCTCTCCACAAAATCCGGGCAAGACCAATTACGCCGCCGTTCACTTATAGAGGAATGATCTCTCATATAGCAATGAATAGATGGGGTGGTTGCCGCCAGATTGCTGCTTTGCTGAGACATTGTGGCGCCGACGAGGGATTGGCTTTAAGAATCAGTTAAGGTTAATAAAGCATCCTCTTCGCGCAACGAACCAGGTTTGGAGAAGCAAGGATGCGAACAGCCGTGTGCCCTAAGCTCCCCGCTTTGGCTTTGTGTTTGGTGTCGTGGATAGCTTTCGGTTTTGCGTCTCCGCCACACCTCTACAAATCAAGGGGTACGCAAATGGAAGCGACCCTAGAACCCCGAACAACCCAGAACGCAGATCGTTTTGCATTCCTCGTCGGTAGGGAGGACTATGGTAAAAAAGGCGCCCGGATCAAGCTGCGGGGTGCCCACGAGATTGGTTCTGTAACATCGGCGGTTCTGACGAAAACCTCGAGGCTGCCGCGCAGGAATACGGCAGGGCTATCAGCCGGGATATCGATCGCCCAACCTGGCTTCGTGCCGCTGCTATCTGCGTCTGAGTTCGGGGAACTCAGGCAAAGCTTCGAGTATTTTACAAAGGGAGACGCTTCGGCACGTCATAAACCCGAAGATGACCGTTTGGCCGGTGTCCCGCCTGTTCTCGCTGCCCTCGTCACCAATGATTCGGCTGATGTTCTTGCCACGGCCTACGCACCGACGGACGCTTACCATGCTCCAGAGGGGGCTTTTGATGCAGTGCTGGGAGGCGAAACAGACATGGGTCGTTTTGTTCCCCCGGTGGAGGAAGGTGACCATGATTGGATGAGTCAGCCTCTCCCAGCATCGGTTTTCTCGGCCACTGAACAAAAATGCTTGGCGACCGGTATTTACTTTGAAGCGCGCGGTGAAAAGGTGAAGGGACAGGCTGCTGTCGCCCAAGTTATTCTAAATAGAGTGCGCAACCCCAAATATCCCGGTAGCATCTGCGAAGTAGTGTACCAAAACAAGAGCTGGTTCAACAGATGTCAGTTCTCTTTCGCCTGTGACGGTGTAGCCGATTTGATTGTCGACCGAAGAGCTTTTCGGCTCGCGAAGGACGTCGCGATGGCGGTATCTGCCGGCAAGATATTTCTTGCCGAGGTCGCTTCGTCCACTCATTATAATGCAACCTATGTGAACCCTTCCTGGGCCCGCTCCATGCAGCGCATGACTCAGATTGGTTCGCATATTTTCTATCGGACGATAGGCGGCGGCTGGAGCTGATAGGCACCACGCCACGCCTTCTATCCGTGCATCGGGGCTTTTCCGTTAGATGAAAGCTGAATGCTCAATATGGTGGATTCGTCTAAAATGGATACTCTGACTATAGAGTCGTATCTTGTCTCAGCCTCTAAACTATCGATTTTAATTTCGCGCACACAGCCGCTTACGGTGAATTTTCTCGAAATCGCCCATGGTTTCCGCAAGGGGAGGGAGTTTTGTCGGTGAGCAACGCTGTTGTCGCTTGGCAGTCAATCGTAAAAATGCGCCGAACTGGCCCAAGTTTGCCATTTAATTGTGCGAATTTCGACTGTCTTGGGATCAAAAATCTAGGCAACAGAACCCCTTCCGCAGGATCATTCCAGCAACCTTCGGATTTTGGGCACGGCGAGACGCCGATCCTCGTGGTAATCGACGATCCCGCCAAATCCGCCGTCGGCGCGAAACAGGAGCACGCCAGCGGTGTGGTTCATTGTGTAACGGTCCCCCTGTGGTATCTTTTCGAAAGTGGCGCGAAACCCGCTCGCGGCGCGTTCGATTTCGCCGAGAGGGCCGGTCAGGCCGGTGATTCTGGGATCAAAATTCGACAGGTAATCCGCCAACACCTCAGGCGTGTCACGCTCCGGATCAACGCTGATCAGGACCGTGTTAAGCCGGTCGGCGTCGGGGCCGAGTTCCTCCAGCCAGAGGGTAATGTCGCCCAGCGTTGTCGGACAGACATCCGGGCACCAGGTGAAGCCGAAAAAGATCATGGCCGGGCGGCCGATCCAGTCCGAAGGCTTCACCGTCGCTCCGCGGTGGTCCGTCAGGGTGAAAGACATCTCGCCTATCGGCAAAGGCACGAGGCTGGAGCCAGATTGAACGTCGTCACGGCTCCGCCACCAGCCGAGGCCGAGAGTCAAGATCAGTGCGCCAACGCCTGAGGCTCCGGCGAGAAGCAGCCTCCGGCGTCTCATTTTTTGCTGTCCGGGCAGCCAGCGTCCCTCGCGCCCATGCCCCGGATAGCCACGGGAACCGTCACATCGCCCGCCTCGCGAAAGGTCAGCGTGACCGGATATATCTCGCCTTCCTTCAGCACCTTTGTGAGGCCCATCAGCATGCCGTGATAGCCGCCCGGTTCCAGCGCCATGGTGGAGCCTGCCGGTACGGGGATCGCCATCGCGTGCGGCATCGAGGCCACGCCATCCTTCACCACGGTTTCGTGCAGCATCGGCTTGTCGGACACCGGAGTGGTGATGGCGGTCAGCGTATCGTCCGTCGCGCCGGTGTTGCGGATGGTGACGTAGAACGCACCGGGCCGCGTCATTCCGATCGAAGCCCGCGACCAGGCTTCCGAGATTTCGAGTGAGCCAAGTTCAACGGGTTCACATGCCAGCACTTGGCCGGCGGATAGGCTGAGGAGGAGCGCAGTCAGAAGATATTTCATGATACTCACAATCTTTGCTTCAGGTCGTTCAGGATTTCGCTTGCCGGTGTGCCATAGCTGAACTGGCGCAGCCAATCTCCGTCGGGTCCGATCAGGTAAAGAGATGGGCTGTGCGACATTGTGTAGCCATCGGGCGCGCTGGCATTGGCCTCGCGCTCGTAATAGATGCGGAAACTGTCGGCTACGGCGCTGGTCTGCCTCTCGTCGCCCGCGAGACCGAGGATCGACGGGTGGAAGGCTGCGGTAAAATCAGCAAGTCCCAGCCTGCGGTCGCGTATGGGGTCGATGGAGATAAAGAGCGGTTGCACAAGGGCAGCCTGATCGCCAAGATGGTCCATGACCTGCGCGACCTCGGCCAGCGTCGTGGGGCAGACGTCGGGGCAATTGGTGAAACCGAAGAACACCAGCTGGTGCTTTCCTGCAAATTCCTCCGTCCTCCGCAGGCGCCCCTCAGCATCGGGGAGTGCGAAGGTGGGCCGGAAGGGGGCAACATCCGAGGGCAACGGCGCTCGGTTCGCCAAAAGGACGAGCGTGCCATAAGCCAGCACAGCCAAACCGGCTGCGGCCCAAAGGATCTTCTGCACGCTTGTCAATCGCATCGGTTCGTTCGTCTCCGCTCCCCGACCTGTTTAAGACCTCAAGTCCCTTGAGCCTCAAGTGCGACATTCTGCCATCACGCACAGTAATGGTCATACCAATAGTATAGTCGCCAGTAGGTTTATGTTCAGGACAATGATCGTGACCGCGATCAACGCGCAGACTGCGGTCAGCCAGCGGGGCGCAACCAGCTCGCCCATCTTGGCGGAGCTGGCGGTGAACATTACCAGCGGCACGATTGCAAAGGGTAGCTGGAAGGACAGGACCACCTGGCTCAGGATCAGCAACTGTCCGGTGCCTTCGCTGCCAAAACACAGAATCACGAAAGTTGCGGGTAGGATCGCAATGCCACGGGTGATTAGACGCCGCACCCAAGGTCTCAGCCGAAGCTTGATGAACCCTTCCATCACGATCTGACCCGCCATGGTGGCGGTCACGGTCGAATTCAGGCCTGCGCAAAGCAGCGCCACACCAAACAGCACAGGTGCCAAAGCCGATCCAAGCAACGGTTCCAAGAGCAGATGCGCCTTGTCGATTTCGGCCACGTCATTTTCGCCGACGGTGTAGAAGGCCGCCGCCGCAAGGATCAGGATTGAGGCGTTGATCGTCAATGCGAACATCAGCGCAATAGTCGAATCCCATGTAGCATGTCGCAGCGCCTCCCGTTTAGAGGGCAGATCGAGTCCAAATGCACGGGTCTGCACGATGCCTGAATGGAGATAAAGATTGTGAGGCATCACGGTCGCTCCGATGATCCCCAGCGCGAGATAGAGCATCGTGGGATTGTTGACGATCTCGCGGTTCGGTGCAAAGCCCGCGATCACCGCGCCCCATTCGGGATCAGCCTGCGCGATCAGCACCGCGAAACAGACCGTGATCGTCGCCATCAGTGCAATGATGAAGGCTTCAATCCAGCGAAACCCCTTGTTCTGCATCCACAGGATCAGGAACACATCGGCCGCAGTGATGAATACACCAACTTCCAACGGGATGCCTAACAGCAGGTTCAGCCCGATGGCGGTGCCGATCACCTCTGCCAGATCGGTGGCGATGATGGCAAGTTCCGCAAAGATCCATAGCGATATAGACATCCATTTTGGATAGGCGTCGCGACAGGCCTGAGCCAGATCACGACCTGAGGCTACCGCCAGCCGCGCGCAAAGCGACTGCAGCAGGATCGCCATGATGTTGGACAAAAGCGCCACGAACAGCAGCGTGTAGCCGAATGCTGCGCCCCCCGCGAGCGATGTTGCCCAGTTACCCGGGTCCATGTAGCCCACAGCTACTAGATAACCTGGGCCGACAAAGGCCAGAAAGCGGCGGAATCGGCTGGTGCCTCCATTGCCCACGGCGATGGTTCGGAACACCTCCGACATGGAGGGTGCTTCGCGCTCCTGGCGCCAGGCTGATCGGGTCATGGTATTCGGATTTCTTTCAAAAACCTTATGATAGACTGGTGATACATAAATAGCTTCTGCTAACCTTTTTATGGCGCGGCCTTTCTTGGCAAGCCGCTCTGACCAACATGCGCCCGAACTCAGGTCATGCGAGTAGGTTCCCACGGAGGCAATTCGGTAGCACACACTATGGCCGGATGACCCGGCCGGGTCAGTTGAATTAAACCTTGATCAGCGCCGCAGTGGCATACATGAATGCGATCCCGCCAAGAAATCCTCCCAGAACAGCCGGCGAGAGCAATACGGCCTGGCGGTCAGGATTCTGGCGCATCAGGTAGGCGCCGACCTCAACCATGACCTGCATGATTGCGCCCGCGCCTACAGCCAGAACTAATGCCGACCATTGTGGCGCATAGGCGAGACTGCCCGCCCACATACCCAGTACGGCTGGACCGCCGGCCAGTAGTGTCAGCGCCACAAATGTCCAGAGTGGAGGACGGATCCGCAGCATGGGTGCGGCGATGCCGATTCCCTCAGTCACATTATGCAGCGCAAAGCCGAGAACGAGGAAGGTACCAAGCCCTGCCGATCCGGCTGCAAAAGCGCCGCCGATCGCCAGGCCCTCACCGAAATTGTGCAGCCCTATGCCAAGGGCGATGAAAAATGCGAGCGCCAGTCCCTCGGGTTGGCCGCGCCAGCGTCCGATCGCCATTAATAGCAGAAAACTCGCCAGGCCCGCCAGCCAGACCATTGCGGACCCCTGGAACAATGCGGCCGCTTCGGAGGCCAGCTCCAGTGCCTCGGCGGTCATGTCGATGAGCAGGAATGCCAGCAGACCAACAGTCAGCGCGAGCAGAAAGTTCATCCCGGCCCGCCCGACGCCGCGCATGGCCGGATAAAACATCAGTCCGAGCGCCACCGGCAGCAGACCGACGATCGCCCCGACCAGCGCCTGCGCCTGTAATTGGGACGTCGTGGCCTTTGGCGTCGACACGGCGACAGCGATTTCATGTTCGAACGCCGTGCCGGTGTTGGATAGGAGTTTGACAACATGTGCCTCGCCAAGCACCCAGGGATAGGGAATCTGCACCCAGACGGCCTCTCCCCGCGCGATTGGTCCGGGCGGATCTTGGGTGAAGGTCCAGAACGCGTCGTCCACCACCACCTGGGCGATCACCATGGGATCTGATCCGCCGGCTCGTACCCGCAACCCGATGCCTGTCTCGTCGAGAATGGTCCGCTCCACGGTCATGGCCTCGACCGGCGGAGCGCCATTGTTGAAACTGCGCAGGGGGTCGAGTGAAGCGATCCAGACGAAGGCGACAAGCATGGCGGCCAGCGGCAACAACACCAGCATGAGTTGGGTGATGGAGGATTTGGCCGGTTGAGGTTGGCTGTTCTCTCTCATGCTGAAGGCTCCTGCACGTCGAACAAGCCCATCCAGCCGAGCTCTGTGAACTCGGATTGATGCGGATGAAACATGTACATTCCGGACTCGTGTTCGGCAAAGCTGAACTCAAGAATCCCGCGCTGCGCCTGGCACTGCATGATCACATCGACAGTGCGGTGTGTCGGCGTCAGCGTGGTGCCGGTATCGTAGTAATCAAAGAAGTTCGCGTGCAGATGAAACGAGTTGATGAAGTCGAACTCGGTCACGTTCAACAGGTAGATGCGAACGGGGCGCGACTTGTCGATGCGGATAGGCACGTTCATATAAGCTAGGGCCACGGTGTTGCAGGCATAGACTTCGTTGCCGCCATCAAAATTGGTGTCGAAGGCGTTCATCACCATCGCCATCTCCTGCCATTCGGCATTCTCGGAGCTGCCGAGCAGACGTGAGGCGGCAACCGCAACGTGTTCGGGACGCAGGGCAGGATCGGGGTCAATGACGAACAGGCCATACATGCCCTTGTGCATGTGCCGCTTGAGCGGAAAAGCATGGCAATGATACAGGTGGCAGCCGAAGGGTTTGGCATCGAATTCGTAGATGAATTCCTCGCCGGGACCGATCAATCCCGCGCCGGGAACGCCGTCCATCCGCGCTGAGTGGATGCCATGGAAATGCATGGAATGGGGGTGCGAGCCGAAGTTGCGGAAAATGATCCGCAGCCTCTCGCCTTCCTTTGCCCTAAGAGCCGGGCCCGGAACGCGGCCATTGAAGGTCCATGCGGGGAAGAAGATGCCGGGGGCAATTTCGATTTCCTTGTCGATAGCATCGACTTCGAAGGTGCGCAGTGTCCGGCCATCGGACAACTGTTCGGTCCGTCCCGTCTCCCAGTCCGTCAGCATGGCTGTTGGGTCGAAGCCGTTCCTGGCATGATCAACCAGGCCAACCGTTGTCATGTTACCGTGAGCCATTCCAGGCATCGGCGCAGCATAGGGATCATCCATCATGGTGGACATGTCGTGACCCGCCGTGGGATCAGGTTTGGTCTGCGACCTTGCACCACTTGCCACCATGGCTGCGCCGCTCGCAGCGGCAAAACCTCCGACCAGCAAGGCTCGACGTTGCGGGTCGACAGACAATGCGGTGTCGTCAGGCGCTGAAGCCCGCCGGGAGACTTCAGAATCTGACCGCGCGTCGCGTTTGTGGCTGCGTACAATGGTAGACATCGAGCAAAGCTTTCCTTATGCGAATTTGCGAACAAAGTCTGTGGGCAAAAAGTTAGTATTGGCTAACTTTCTACACAACACCTTTACTTGTCAAGTCGCGCTGTGCAACATGCCCGGTATGATGAAAAATGATTTCACCGTCAGATTGCCTTCGGCAACAGACGAGCGCCTAGCAGATGCCAGAGCCGAGGCCTTCCAGGGAGTACGGGAGGCGCGGCGCAACGAGCTGGCTGAAGACTATGTTGAGCTGATCGCGGATCTGATTCACGAACAGGGTGAGGCCCGGCCGGTCGATATTGCTGCACGGCTGGGCGTGCGGGCACCGACCGTGACGAAGGCGCTGGACCGGCTCGCCCGGGAAGGGCTGATCACTCGCGCGAAGTATCGCTCGGTTTTTCTGACGGACGAAGGTCGTGCGCTTGCCAAGGAATGCCGCCATCGGCACGAGATCGTCCTGCGGTTCCTGATCCGTCTCGGGCTTGACGCCGAGACGGCGGAACTCGACGCCGAGGGAATTGAGCACCATGTCAGTGAGCGGACGCTTGCACTGTTCAAGTCCTATGCCGACCGGCCTTGAGAGGTCCTTTAGGAATTTTCGACGGCGCTGCGCACATCAGCGATGAGGCCGTCAATGCTGATTTCTGACATTTGACGCCCGTTCAGGAAAAAGGTCGGAGTTTGGCGGATTCCCAGGGCGTTGACATCCGCCATATCCTGATTGAGGACACCTGTAATTCCTGGAAACTGCTTGTCGCTTTTGGCCTTTTCAAGGTCGAGCCCGGCGGTCTCTGCGATCTGCCAGGCTATGTCCATCCGCGGCCCATCGTGCAACGCCCAACGAGGCTGCTGTTCAAGGATCGCATCGAGCACGGGCTCGAACTTGTCCTGCATCCTTGCGGTCTCAAGGATGCGCACCGCCTCGTCAGAGCCTTCGTGGAACACGGTATAGCGCATGACAATGCGCACTTGCGTGGGGAACTGTTTGCGTATTTTCTGGACTACCGGATGAAAGGCCCTGCAGGCTTCGCAGGACGGATCGAAGAATTCGACAAGCGTTACCGGAGCCTCATCGGGACCGAAGCTCGGTGAATAGCTGCGAACCAGCAGCGACGGATCAACCGCCGCAACGGCTTCAGTGTCCACCTGTTGGTTACGCCTAGTCAAGAAAAAGACGCCGCCGCCAAAAACTGCGAGGCCGAGAGTGGACGCTCCAATCAAGAGAGTTCGTCGGTTCATTTGCGTTTTCCTTTCGATAGAACAAGACATGCCAGGATCGCGGCAAAGGCGATCAGCGATAGGTAAGGAATGGGAAGGCCAAGGATGATCTGGGCTGGACCGGAGCAGGATGGGCCATCCTTGGTGCATGGAGCGATCACCTGCGGAATCCAACCGGCGTAGAGCCCCGAATGCCAGCCTGCCAGCGCCAGGCCTGCCAGCGCTAGCGGCGGGCTATAAAGACGGGCCATGCCGTCGCTACGCCAGATCGACAGGCCGATGATGGGCACCAAGGGAAACATTGCGATGCGTTGATACCAGCATAGAGTGCAGGGCATCTGTCCGAGAACTTCACCAATAAAGAGAGCGCCAAGAGTTGCTGCCAGGGCGATGATGAACGCCGTCAATAAGGGCAGCTCCTCGGCTGACAAAGCTTGAGGTTCAGGATTGATCGACACCAGACACCTCTCTCCGATGTGAGGCGGCCGACGCGAGCAGGATGCACAGCGCACCGAGAGTGATGGCTATATCCGCCCCATTGAACGTGGGAAAGCGCCAATCTCGCCATGCGAGATCAAGGAAATCGGTGACGGCGCCCTGCCGCAGCCGATCGACAACGTTGCCCAATGCACCGCCCACGATCAGAGAAAAGCCGACCCGTTCGACAGGGTGACGCGCACGGAACGCCATGAAGGCAAGAACCACAGTCAACGTTCCGGTCAGCGCCGCCATGAGCAGCGGCTTGCCCGCCATGAGATCAGAGAACATACCGAAGCTCGCCCCTTCGTTAAAGCCGAGCGTCAGATTCAATCCTGGAAAGACCGCCACCGTCTTTCCCTGTGAGAGCAGCGTCAACGCCGCCGCCTTTGTGAGTTGATCGGTGACCAATGTGGCTCCGATCAATTTACATATTAGCCGAGCGTTCATGGCTTCATCCCGCGACGCAGGCTGATCCAGCGCGGCACGGTCGCGGCGTAGCGGTCATAGTCCGGCCCCAAAGCCTGGCGCAGCGTCGCCTCCTCGGACCGAGCTTGTATCGAGGCCGACCAGAAGAAGATCAGCGGTGCAAAAATCGTCGGAATTGCTGGAATCGCGAAGCCGACACCTGCCAGGAGCATAAACTGACCCACAAAGGTGGGATTGCGGCTGAGCCGATAGAGTCCGTCTGAGACGAGGTTGCCGGTCGCTCCCTCGGCTACACCGACGCGCCACGAGCTCCCCATCGACATTTGTGCAGCGAAAGCAAGCATCGCACCGATCCCTGCTACGAACACGCCGATCACGCCAAGCGCTGCTGTTGAGCCTCGATCCCAGAACGGATCTATCCCACGCAAGACAGGCGTCGCCAGCCACAGAAACGGCGCAAGAGAAGCCAGAACAAAGGCCGCACGGAACCCTATTGCAGCCCATCGGTCGCGTCCCTTGGCACGGCCAAACAGCCATACCGGCTTGCCTGCGGCTCGAGCTGCGATCGCGCTGCCCCCGAAAAAAAGCACAAGGTAGCCAAAAAGCAGGGCCAGGGCGGACCAGCCAAAACTGGAAATCATGATATCACGTTTCCCGTTCTGGATTGAAGCGCAGCAGTCGCAGTGCGTTCAGCGTGACGAGAACCGTCGCTCCCGTGTCGGCCATGATCGCGATCCAGAGACCGGTCAGACCCAAAACAGAAGTTACGAGGAACACCGCTTTCAAACCGAGCGCAATGGTGACGTTCTGGCGTATGTTGGCCATTGCCGCACGGGTGAGGCGGATGGTGGCCGGGATGTCGGTCACTCGATCACGGAGGATGGCTGTATCGGCCGTTTCGAGCGCGACATCAGTTCCCGAACCCATGGCAACGCCAACGCTTGCCTGCTTGAGCGCCGGTGCGTCGTTGATGCCGTCGCCGATCATCATCACGCCGCCATGATCGCTCATCTCGCGGATGGCCGCTAGCTTGTCTTCGGGCATCATGTTGGCCTGGTACTCCATGCCCAGGCTTGCCGCGATCGCCGCGGCCGTGCGCGGGTTGTCCCCGGTCAGGATGAGCGGCGTAATGCCCATTGCTTTCAACTGGCGCACCGCTTCGGGCGCATCCGCGCGTGGTTCGTCACGCATGGCGATGATGCCAAGCGAGGTTTTTTCGCGGAACACCACAACGGCGGTCTTGCCCTGTTCCTCGAAAGCCGTCGTCTGGGCTAGGCCCGCATCGTCAATCCCGGCATTGTCCTTGGCATATCCGGGTGAAGTCACCCAGGCAGAGGCATCACCCACCGTGGCAATCACACCCTTACCCATCAGTGCCTTTGCATCGCGTGAGGGCAGGATTGTTAGGCCTTCCTCCTCGGCCTTGTTCAGAATAGCGACAGCCAACGGATGGCTTGAGCCGCTTTCGACGCCCGCTGCGACAGCCAGAAGTTCGGCCTCGGTGGTTGTACCAAAAGTTACGATATCCGTTACCGCAGGTCGCCCATGGGTAAGTGTCCCGGTTTTGTCAAAGGCAACGCGAGATACCTTCGCCGCCGCCTCGATCACGGCACCGCCTTTCATTAGAATGCCGCGCCGCGCGCCCGTTGACAGCGCCGAAGCGATTGAGGCGGGAACCGAGATCACAAGCGCACAGGGACAGCCGATCAGCAGCAGCGCCAGCCCGCGGTAAACCCATGTGTCCCAAGGTTGGCCAAAGGCCAGGGGCGGCACCAGCACGACCAGAGCCGCAACAGTGACGATAGCGGGCATATACCAGCGACTAAAGCGATCTATGAATCGTTCGGTCGGCGCGCGTGCCTCTTCAGCCTCTTCAACGAGGCGAATGATGCGCGAAATGGTGTTGTCTTCGGCGGTTTTAGTCACCGTAATCCGCAGCGCGGCTTCGGTGTTGATGGAGCCCGCAAAGACAGAATCACCAGGCCCCTTGTTCACCGGAACACTCTCGCCCGTCACCGGGCTGTCATCAACACCCGAGGTGCCTTCCTTAATCTCGCCATCCGCCGGAATGCGATCACCGGGACGGACGAGCACGGTTTGCCCCACGGCAAGACTTGTCGCCGGCACTTCGCGCGTGGCGCCGTTCATCTCCAGAAGCGCTGTCTTCGGAACGAGATTGGCAAGAGCGCGAATACCGTCGCGCGCCTTGCCCGCGGCAACACCTTCCAGAACTTCACCCACAGCGAAGAGAAATACAACCAGAGCTGCTTCTTCTGCCGCATCAATGAACAATGCGCCGATAGCAGCTATCGTCATCAGGCTTTCAATGGTGAAGGGCTGTCCCATCCGCAAAGCTGCAAACGCTCTACGTGCGACGGGGGCAACTCCGATCAGGCAGGCTGCGACAAATGCCCAATTGCCGACCTCTGGTACGATCAATTCCACACCCCAGGCGGCAACCAGAAGCAGGGCGGTAAAGATCACCAGTTTACCCTTGGCAGTCTGATACCAGCGTTTGCCCCGATCCGCAGGATCGTCATGAACGTGGCCGGGGCTACCGTGGCCAGAATCGTCCGTTGCTTTGCTGACTGCCTGTGAGCGACCGGTACCGTTTTGATCTTGGTCATGCGCTTCGGCAGGTTCCTGCTTTGCTACGCGCGACACAATACCGTATCCAAGCGCACGAACGGTCTTCTCGATCTTGTCGCGGCCCGTCCTGCCTTCGTCCAACGTCAGGCGCAGGCGTTCGGACATGATGCCGACCTCAACCCCGGTCACCCCTGGCAGCCGCGCCACTGCATCCTTGATCTTCGTCGCGCAGGATCCGCAGTCCATGCCAGACACTGTCCAGTCGCAAGTTATTTCGTTATCTGAATCCATTTTCGTCATCGTCTTTCCTTCGCCCAATGGCGAGTAAGCGCCGGGCCCTTGTCTTCATCAGATGCCCACTCTAATGTCTCTAGCTACTGTAGCTTCAAGAGAAATTTTATGTTGACCATTGGAAAACTTGGACGGGCGGCGGGGGTAAAGATTCCGACCATCCGTTACTATGAACAGATCGGTTTGTTGCCGGAGGCCGAACGCAGCACAGGCAACCAGCGGCTCTATGGCCGCAAGGCGCTTGATCGACTGACTTTCATCCGACATGCGCGGGAACTTGGTTTCACGCTCGAAGCAATCCGCGATCTGCTCAGCCTCTCGGATACTCCGGACCAGCCATGCGCGGCAGCGGACGCTATTGCCAAGGCTCAATTGGCGGAAATTGAAAAACGGCTCACACGCCTTGCCTCGCTAAAGGTCGAACTAAAGCGAATGGTGGCGCAATGTGCGGGTGGCAGGATAGCCGATTGCCGGGTGATTGAAGTTCTGGGTGATCACTCGCTTTGTGCGACAGACCACGATCACCCGCAAGGCGGAGATGGCCAATGACATCGTTTGGAACGTTGTCCATCTATATGGGTGCTGCGTTGGCCGAAATAGCTGGCTGCTTCGCTTTCTGGGCCTGGATGCGGCAAGGGGCGAGCGCCCTGTGGCTTGTCCCCGGTCTTGCTAGCCTCGCGGTCTTTGCCTGGCTGTTAACGCTTGCCCCGTCCGATTTGGCCGGCCGCGCTTATGCGGCATATGGCGGTGTCTACATTGCAGCCTCGCTGCTCTGGCTTTTGACCGTGGAAGGGCGGCGGCCCGATAGCTGGGACTTGGCTGGCGCCGCGATATGTGTTCTCGGAGCGGGAGTCATCCTGTTCGCACCGCGGACGCTAGTGAGCTGAGAAATTGTTGCCGGTTGACGGCAAGTGGGATTGATACTGCAAGAGGAGCTGCGATCATTGGCATAGTTCCTTTGCTCAGCATCTGGAATTTTTTATTCACCTGATTCAGGTCTGGCGGGACGCTGCTAGCACTTTCCGGCGCGCCTTTATATTTCGGTGTCCTACACGCAACAACGGTAGCAAGTTTTAGCGGAATTGTTTCCTCAGGTTGCATGCCTCCGCCGATCTGTTGACAGATTCATGGACGTTGGCTGTCCGGAGCAATGCGATAGGCGGCCAACCGGCATTCAACTGTGACTCCTTATAGATGTCCAATCTCAACTCACTTTAGATTAGCCGGGTAGGGGCCGCCTAATCGCAAAATCACGTAGCGGTGACGGGCCAGCGGTTTAATGTTAGCGCTCGGTTCTTGAAGCGCCAACTTTCGTTTCCGGTTTCGCCGATTTCGCAGTGATGGGTGAGCCGGCTGCATCCGCGAAAGCCCGAAAGCGAAGATTGCCGTCGATAAAATCAACCCAATAAAAATCATTCAAAATTTATCAAAAATAATATATATTCTTTAGGTATGTTTGTTTTCAAGATATTATATTTGAGATTGTAGTCTTCTCTTAGTACAAAGAGAAGGCGAAGTAAATGTATAATGAAGTAACAAATAAGCAATATCTGAGAAACACTTCTTTCCTAATCTCACTTCTGTGCGCATCCGCCGCGCAGGCCAATGACTACGATGTTCGGGAAACAAAACCCGAGATTATGGTCGCGGCCAATACAGTTTCCGCGCTCGTGCAAAACCAGAGTGTCGCCCGGAATCTGGCGTGGCTGACCATGGCACAATTCACGACGACTCTTAACGTGAGCCAAGGCGGCTTCGCTCCCCTTGGCTTTGATCCTGATCCTGCCTTTGACTTTGCAGCTCCGCAGGCGTTCGCGGCCCTTGCCGCCGCGCGCCCGGCAGATAACCAGGCACCCAGTGATCTGACTGCCAGTCAGGACCAGATCACCACCGCCTCCATTTCAGTGCCAACAGCATCGGCTGGCGCGTCGCTCAGCCAGGAAATTCGCGAAGACTTGCCACTGTTCGGTGCCTACAGGATCCGCTTTGGCAAGATCAAGAGCGGTGCCCGTATATCCGTCTTGATGCGGAAAGCAGCAGCTTCCGGCCCGTCAGCCATCTGCATCAATCAATGCGCAGACCTCGCCGATCGCCTGGCGCTGAACGGATCAAGTATCAGCGAACAACTCCGCCACGTCTCGGTTTCCGTCAACAGCATGGTCGCCTACAAGACCGATGATCAGAACCATGGCCGCACTGATTATTGGTCAACGCCAAATGAAATTCTGGGTCGCAGCAGCGGCGATTGCGAAGATTATGCCGTCTTGAAAATGGCCGTGCTGGCGCGCCTTGGCGTCCCGATGAACGTCATGGAAATCGTCGTGCTCAAGGACACCAGCCGTCGCTTGTTCCACGCTGTTCTGTCCGTCAGCCTTGAAGATCGCAATCTGATCCTCGACAACGTGACCGATGCCATTGAAGCAGACACAGAAAAGCTTAGCTACGCGCCGCTGTTTTCGATATCCGGTTCCGCAAACTATGTCTTCGGTTACAAGGGCGGCGGGTCCAACCTCATGGCATCCCTCAAGGGCCTCGCAGCAATAGCGCCAGGCGCTGGGTTCTGAGACATGGGAATGCTCAACAATGCTCCCTGCTTCCAGGAGGTAATCCTGCAATGATTTCGGTCCCGTGTTTTCCCTGGGCTGGCCTTACGCATCTTTGGCATCGGAATCACAAAATGGCGGGGCAATGGCGATGTTCGGGTAACCAGCGCGGGCGTCAGCAACTCTTTTCTGCCCTGGATAGGCTGGATTAGCCGTCGTTAGTCCAAAATTTGTCTGTTTGATCAGCTCGTGAGGCAGGTAAGCATAGTCCCCATGTTGAACCTATTTTGGGCCGGAACTAGTCGGCAACGAAGGGATCCGCGAGGGCTGCTTTCGGTCGGCTGACCGGGACCAATGTAGATGATGTTACTTCCGACAAATATTGAGGACCTTTCTTTGCCAAAAGCTTTCGGAAAACCGGGTTCATGCCGCCATCCGAATAGGCAAGACCAGGTCTCTGGACATCGTTGAGCAGGCTTTGCATCTTCATGATGTCTCCCGTCGATTTTTCGGCTACTTGCTGATCCTCAGGCTCGAAGGCTGGGCATTGCCCGAGCGGATCGACAGGTGTCACGCCGTTGACTGGTTCTCCGAACTTGTAACGACCCTCGCAAAACTGAAGCCGAGGCGGTTGGCGCAGTACTTCAAATTGATCATAGCCCGCCTTGAGATCCATCCAGAAGTCGAAATTTGGATTGTCGTTGTGTGCGGCAAGGTTCTCCGGCGTCATTCGAAAGGGATAGGATTGGACTTGAAAAGCCTGTTGACCGCCCTGCAATGCGTCTCTGACAACCGCATAGACCTCTGCGACATAATTGTCGGAAATCGCAAAACAACCCGACGATGAACATGCCCCATGAACCATCAGGGCGGAACCTGTATAGCCCTTAGCACGCTCCAGCCTGTTCGGATAACCGAGATCGAAGGAAAGATAGTACTGAGAATTTGGGTTCAACCTGCCAGAATTGACTGTGTAAAAACCTTCCGGCGCTTGGCGGTCACCTTCAAATTTTTTCGGACCCAATTCGCCGGACCATCGGCACATCGGGTAAGTCTTCATCAGTGCGTACTTGCCTGTCGAATCACGTTTCCATACTTCCAGTTCGCTCTCCTGCTTGAAGATGCGAACCAGTACAGGATCTGTGGACCTCATTCCCATTTCCCGCATTTTGGCGAGTGTCTTTTGCGGGATAGGAATGTCGCCTCGGCCATCAAGATCCAGCGTACTCGTCACACATCCCGTCAAGACAAGGCCCGCCATGAGAATGCCGATCACGTTGGTACGGAATTCTTGGCCCATGGGGCGCTCTTTTTCAATCGTCGGCAGCATCATCTTCCGTTTCCTGCGCATAGCGTCAGAGTACGATCAGTCTGGCTCCGCTGGTGACGCGACCATAAAGATCGACAATATCCTGGTTGATCATGCGGACACACCCGCTTGAGACAGATTTGCCGATTGTCCAGTATTCCGGTGATCCGTGGATGCGATACAGCGTATCCTTGCCATTCTGGAAGATGTAGAGCGCCCGCGCGCCAAGTGGATTGCTGAGCCCTGGCGGCATTCCGCCATTGTCGGCGCTCCATTTCTCCAGCTCTGGTTGCCGTGCGATCATTTCATCAGGCGGAGTCCATTTGGGCCAAGCCTGCTTCCATTGGATGACACCTTCACCCGACCATTCGAAACCCTGTCTACCGAGGCCGACGCCATATCGCATCGCTTGTCCGTTTTCCTGGACCAGATGCAGGTAGTATGTCTTTGTGTCGACGATAACGGTTCCAACTGGATATGGACTGGTGAAATTCACCTGACGCCTTCTGAACTTTGATGGCACCTTGCTTATTTCTATTGCTGGAAGAGGGAACCTCTCCTCAGGCATGGGTCCGTACATTGTCATAATGTTGGACGAATTCTGACTGGTCGGTAGTTTTTCAACCGGTTGCCCGACTTTGGTGGCGGTAGTGCACCCGGACAAGGCCAGCACTGAAGTGCTGGCTGCCCCATAGATGAATTGACGACGGTTCATATCATTTCAACTTTCGCGAATTTATTCACAGTGGGTCCGTTCAGAAAATTTGTGATGGAAAACGAGGTTCATATTTCGGAAACGATTTTCGACTCGCATTCGTTTGCATGCTGAGAATGGGAGTGAAGCTACTGTACCACTACCTGCGCGCCGACTGGTACCCGCTCAAAAAGGTCTTCAACGTGTTCATTGATCATGCGGATGCAGCCGTTGGACACTGAGCGCCCAATCGAAGACGGTTCCGTCGTGCCATGAATGCGGTAGAGCGTGTCGCGCCCGTCCTTGTACAAGTAGAGTGCCCGCGACCCCAATGGATTGTTAGGTCCACCCGGCACACCCTTGGCAAAGCGCGCGTATTTTCCCGGATTCCGTCTAATCATATTGGCCGTGGGGGTCCATGATGGCCACTCGGCTTTCCGTCCGACTTTCGCCTGCCCTTTGAAAGTCAGACCGGCACGCCCGACTCCGATCCCGTAGCGGCGAGCTTCGCCTGACGGAAGCTGGAAATACAAGAAATGGTTTTTCGGATCGATTATGATGGTACCGGGCTTGTAACCGCTATAGCGAACGGTCTGCGGCTCGAATTTTTCGTCTAGTTTGAATTTATCAGTATGGGCATTCGCGGGTAACCCAAAGGATACTACGATGCCGGCACCAATGCCGAACATAAGTCCTCTTTTCGAAATCATGCTTCACACTCACGTTGTTGAAAGTTGCCGATGGGCGCAATTTGCGCAATGGACATTCAACCGTGAGCGTTTGGCGGCCTTGGGACTACGTATCCCACATTAGAGAGGAACGCCGTTTTCCAAAATGCAGCATGTTCCCGGGTCTCAGATGTGATCGGGGGAGCAACCAATTCAGCGAAAATGGCATAGTGCATCTGACAGTGCACGGATTTCTTGCTTTCGGTATCTTCGCTCAGCGGAACCGTGTCAGAGCCGCGCATAGCAGCTGTGACATTGGAACTGCATTCCACCAAATCGATTGTGCTTTGGAGTTCGTCAAAAATGTAGCCACCGCCAAAGGAGTGCGCCAACGCTGAAATCGCGAGGAACAAAGCTAAAGTGAGGGACACAATTCGGTTCATGGCATTCTTTTTGCCTACACTGGTATCAATTGTCTATATGGTTTGTGATTAACTTTTCGTGAAAAGAAAGGCAGCGGGTCGTTCAGTTGACTACAACTAAGCCGTCAAACGAACCGACATAGCCAAGACTATTTAAAGTTCCGCCGAGACGCTGGGTGGTCGAGCGGATTATCGAATGATTTGAGTGTGCTGCAGACTGGCCAAGGAGCTCGAAAAAGCGTCGCCTAACGCGCTATTCTTCAGCCGCGCATGACGAACCCAGCTCTGACGGTCGGTTGTGCCGGCCTTTAGTGGCCGTTGGCATTGCGAGCCAGTTCACGTTGAATCGTGCAACGATCCAGGCTGACGAACTCTACCAAATTTTGGAGGATGCTCAGGGGCTCAGGTCAACAAGCTTGATCGGAATTCAGAAAGACATATTCTCGGTTACCTTACCGACGCGTGACGCAATCCCACGAAGTTATCCGTCGCGCTCTCCGTGATGATGTTCTGTCGGAATTGCGGCAGCTGGCAGGACTTTGGCAAGCACCTGAATAGCATCCGTGTTTGTGAAGTAAACAGTGACAGGAATTGTGTCGCCAGCGATCAGATTCTCCACGTAATTCATGGATAGTTGCACGCCTCCTTTTGACATAACCAGTTCGGTTTTTGGAGGAAGGGCTTTTGGAATAGGCTCTGGTTTCGAAACGTATTTACCGTTCACACCTGTCGGCTCGTCAAGGGTGATGGTAGCAAACTGAATGCTCTCAAAACCTTTGATCCATAAATATTCGTCGGTACCGTTCCAGATCGAGAAGTAACCAGACATTTTATCTCGACCGAGTGCCGGGATCACTATCTCCGCATGTTCGACGACAATCTGCTCTTCATACAATTTCCCTTCTTCTGCATAACCCTTTGTATACATAAATATACATGAGACACCAATGATCCAACGACCAAGATAGATGGATTTGTAGATGGAAGTGCATTTTTCATTTTGGCGGCTCAAGAAAGCGCGTATGGGTATCTGTGTCGGATTTCTTTTGTTTTCCATCAAAATTGGCCAGCCTTTGGGAGAAGAATGGATTTCTCGTGCAGCGGGCACCCAGGTATAGTCCCGTCGGATAGGATGTGGCTTTCGCCATATCGGATTTTCTGGGAGAAGTCTGGCAACTTGTGCAGCTGAAGCAGAGTATAAGGCATTTCTAACCCGTGATTGGCGAGAGGACAATATCCCGCTACATGATGATATGCAGTGGCCAGCCGTAGTGTGCCTTGATCGCAAATGCGAGTTCGACCAGCCGGTAATCGGCGCTGTTGGTGTTCTCTCTGCTTGCTATCGCGGTTCGTCGTGATCAGATCGGTCTCATTGTTGCTGAGCGACGGTTCCGTACCAAATCCGAGAAGGGTAGAGAGCGCAATATCCTTGACTAGCTTCCAGTCATGGTCGTCGGTCCCCGGCAGATTTTGTTAGTCATTGCGCCTACTGATCCGGCAGGGTTGCCTTCATTTACAACCAGTAGACCACGGCTGGCGGTTTTCCGCCAAGTACTGAATGGGCGCGCTGTAATTTGTAGAATATGAAACACGTGCCGATTGCTGCACCTGCTTGAGAACCAGTTTCCCAGACGCGCAGGTGGTCGCATTTACAAATTAGGGACCGCGAGAGCGGTTCAGCAAAGGTGCTTTCCAGCTACCGCAATCTCCCATGTCAACTGCGGAGTAAAATCCGGGTGCTGCGCCAACGCCAATCAGGCCGATCATTATGAAACGTCGGGTGATCATCTGTTGTCTCCTATTTGCCCGCGTGGCCGTGGCCGTCATCAGCAGCCGGGGGTGACACATCAGGAACCAGTTTCTCGACAGATGCGGCCACCCTGAGTTCCTCCATAATCGACTGCGTTGCAGCTGATTCGAGCGCAGCCCTTATCTGCGTCGCTAATGCTTCATACGGCGGTGCTGGGCGGGTACGCCGTTCCTCAAGCTTCAGCAGGTGAAATCCGAACGCGCTGACCACGGGCTCACGTGTGAACTGGCCGGGCTCGAGTTCGGCAGCTGCCGTATCGATCTCCGACAAGGTCTGACCGGTGACAAGGTAGCCCAAATCTCCGCCATTCACCTTCGAAGCCTCGTCCTTAGATCGTTCAGAGGCGACCACTGCGAAGTCCTCTCCCTCTTCAAGCGCGATAATCGCTTCCCGCGCTTCAGCTTCCGTTTCCAGAAGGATATGGCGCAAGCGGAATTCTTCCGCAGGCGGAATTTTCGTGACCTGGAGATTATACGCCTTGCGAACCGCTGCATCGTCAACACGCTTGGCCACCTCCCCGTCCAAAAAGACAGATCGCAGGGTCTGTGCTTCAAAGAACGCAATTTGCCGCTTGTATGAGTCCTCGTCAGTAACCCTGGCGGCTCTGGCTGCGTCAGAAACAAGCTGAAGCCGAATTAACTCGTCAACAATGACGGAGAGGCGAGCATCGTCAGGCATGCTGCCCATCTGGTTGGCATACATTTCGGAGGCAAATGCGACATCGGCCGTGGTTATCTCCGTGCCGTTTACACGCGCAACAACATTCTTGTTCTGCGCGAGCGCTGGAGCCCCCGCAGCCATCGCAAGGGTAAGCATAAGCAAGGCGGCGGATGGAAATTTGCTCCAGTGTCGCAGCGTGACGGATTGAGTGTTTGATTCTATTGTCATGGCCATCCCTTACTGCGCTGCCGAGATCATTGGGTCGATGATCTCGCTGAACTGATCAATAGTGAGTGCGCCCTTGTGCTCCTCGCCGTTGATGAAGAAGGTTGGAGTCGAATCCACGCCATAAGATTTGCCAGTTTCCATCACTTCAGAAACTTTATCCAAAATGGACTGGTCTGTCAGGCAAGCCTCCACTTTTTCCCCGCTCATGCCAGTCAGGCCCATAATGGATTTGAAAGCAGAGGCCGGGTCCGCCACCCGCGCCCATCTGTCCTGGCTACGGTAGAGAAGATCGACGGTTGCATACCAATTACCCTCTCCGGCGCAGCGGGCGAGCATGAATCCAGCTTGCGCGCGCGGGTCGAAGGGAAATTCGCGCATAATGAACCGCACCTTGCCGGTATCGACATATATCTGTTTCACAGCGGGCCATGTGTTTACGTGGAAAGTCCTGCAGTGTGGGCATGTCAATGAGGCGTATTCAATCACTGTTACGGGTGCCTCCGGCGATCCGAAAACTTGCTCAGGAAGAGGTCCGGGCTTGAGCATGTCCTCCATTGTGGCCGCTCGTATGACCGAAGCAGACAAGGGAATAGCTACTAGCGCACTAACGCCGGTGAGGAAGAAACGTCTTTTCATGTTAGCTCCTGATAGATGCGTAACGATTGTAAAAGCTATGGTAGGTAGAGGTTCAAGCAGTTTTTTGTGTTGAGCATCCCGTCCTTGAAAACGTAGAGCGCGTGCCGAGCGGATTGTCGATGGCAGATGGCATGCCTCCGTTCTCTGCGCTGTATTTGGCCAGTTCAGTTTGCCTGACGATTATTTCGGTAGGCGGTGTTCACTTCGGCCATCCCTGCTTCCAGGCTGTCTCGGCATGGGCCGATGGGACTTACGGAAATAGTCGCGCGCAAGCTGCAGAGATATTTGCTTGCTTTGCACAAGCCAGAAATCCAAAATGTGTTTCACGCGCTCTTGCGATGAGCCTATTATTGAGGAGGTGGTACGGAAACATGGTGGATAGCAGCAACAATTGCGCGAGTCGGCAATTGTTAGCCTGCCGACATGCAAGCTCCTCTGTTCCGGTAGCTTCGTTAGTCCATCACCTGCGTTCTGACGATGGGATCGCATCCAGAATTTCGATCCGATCAGAACAGCAGAAAATAGAGCTCGGCGCCGCAAACGACACTGTTGCCGCATCGACGACAAGATAAACTGTATCTGCAGACGCTTGAATAAAACATCAGCGCACCAATTGAAAAATTGTCGTCAGTTGAAAAATTGTCGTCAGGCCCTCGCATCAAAATGGGAAGCCTATGTAGGGCTTGAACCTCTACCAACATGAGGTTTTAGAATCTCGCGATGGATACGACACATCCCACATCGAGTCGAGCCGAAGGCCGAGTGGCAAATATGCGCCTCCAGTCGATTGACGTGCTACGCGGAATCGCAATCCTCGGAGTTGTCGTGTTTCATTTCGTCTGGGATCTTGACTATGCAGGCATCTTCGTTGGCCTTGCAGGCCATCCCGCTTGGCTCATGTTCGGCAGGACGCTCGCAGGAACCTTCATGTTTCTCGTTGGAGTGAGCCTTGTACTCGCACATGCGCAGCACATGCGGTGGCGTTCGTTCGTGCGGAGGCTTCTGGTAATAGTCGTTTCGGCGGTGTTAATAACAGCGCTCACTTACGCTTTCTTCCCAGGCAATTTCGTCTATTTCGGCATACTCCACGCGATCGCTGCTGCAACGTTGATCGGGGTTCCGTTTCTCCGATTTCACCCGATCATACCTACTGCAATTGGCCTGGCTATTTTGCTTCTGCCATGGCTGGTCAACGCGGCGGCGTTCGATACGAGATGGCTGGCATGGATAGGTTTTGCGGCTACTCCCCCTCCAAGCAACGACTATGTGCCCATTTTTCCTTGGGTTGGGCTTACGATAGTTGCAGTTGGGGCGACCAAGGCCGCCCTATCGTCCGGCCTTTATGGCCGTACCATCCAATTGGAAACACATGAGAACAGAAGGTTTTCGCCCTTTGCCTGGATGGGACGCCACAGCCTGGTGATCTATTTGATCCATCAACCCGTGCTGCTCGCGGTAATACTGCCATTCGCCCGATAGGCGGTCCGGAACGTGCGGCCTATTGCTCTTTCGGCTGATGCGGCATCGACACGGCAGTTTGGCACCGACGCAAGCGACGCGAGCGCTTGGTAAGCTTCTTCGCGACATCCCGCATCAGCTGTCGCCTGAAAGCCGGATGTATTCTGCCGTCGCGACATGCATGCACTGAGAAAACAGTTGCTGTGGCAAGAAGGTCTACGGAGGCGGGAAGACCGCTTTCAACTGGGTAAAATGCTTGAAGTTGATTTCCTGCGTCTACACGTGACCCAGATCACATGCCGTGATGTATTGCCGCCGTTGCGACATGGTCATCACACAAAGTGCTGCAATCATGGGTCTTGAGGAATATGACCTTGAAATTGGCAAGCACGCTGATCTGGTCGTGCTTGATGTCGGTAAGCCGATCGTGGTGATCCGCCTTCTCAAAATGGCAAGAGGCAAGGTATTCGGGCAGCAAGAGCGTCCGCGATCCAGCTCAATATCCTGACAGGGAAGCCGATATTGATCGCCGTCTCATTGTGCCTAAGCCAGGATAAGCCGCTTTTTGCCGCGCCGATACAAACAGGATTAACAATTGAGAAAGAACGGTTGCTTATAGTGCGCGGTGTAGTTGTGCATAAAGGAAGTATTTTGTATGGTCGCTGCAAAGCGTCGATTGTTTCACGCGTTTCGAATCTCGAGAAAGCTTGCGTTTCTTTCAGGCAGTTTTCTGCTTTTGCTTGGTGCTTCCGGCACAGCGGCGCTAATCTTCGCACCAGCCGGCATGATTCCTGGCTTCAAGGACGATACCGGGGGCCATTGCAAGACAGTCTACCAATCCGAATTCAGGCGTGGCAAAGAACGGCGGGTGATCGCAGTTATCTCGACAAACGATCTTGAGACTTTGGACCGGGTCCGGACCGGAATGCGGATAGCCCGCCATCTGGCTGAAACGCTGAATCCGGATCTGGTCATCGTTCAGGTTGCAGATCACCGCGGCCCAACGACGCGCACGCAGCTGCGCGGTAATGCGATTGGTGCTGAAGTTGCTTATGCACCGAACCCAAGCAGGACGCTGGCAGTATCGAAGCCTTGGGAGGCGCGCTATGTTGACGCCTTGCCAACCTCATCAGGATTCTACTTCGGAAACCGTAACGAATTGCGGCTCACCGAACTTGAAACCATCAACTATGACATTGAGCTGGTTGAAGGCTGTGATGGAGATGTGATTGATGAAGAGTAAGAATCAACACTGCTTGTGATCAAGCACTGATCTTTGCTTTGCCGTCAGCATTTCGCTCCCCAACGATGGTATGTTACTTCCACGGCAGAAGTTCGCTTTTTTTGCTTGAAGATACGAACGCGAATCGGCTCGCGCGGCATTATAGCCTTGGCACGCATTCGCTGACTAGACCCGCTTAAATTGGTCCGACGGCTTTCGAGGCGAAATCAAGTGTGCTGTATACCCATCCGATGGTCAACGATGTCTCGAACTATAAGAGGAGCCTTTGAAACCGACGTCAGCAGCACCGGTTTCTTGTGAACAGGCGGCGGCATATGCCAATCAACCAACACACGCCTCAAAGACCAATTTCTGAAGAGCTATTCATCGAGATTGCGACATCGTTTCGCGATGCTGCATTTTTTCGGCAATCAACCGCAGCCCTTTCTGGTCGGGTTGCCTTCCGCGAACGCAGAGTTTCGTGTATCGGTCAATTCAAGATTGCAGGAATGGGCAAAGGATGAAAATTATGACTGATGCGAGTGCGCAACTTTCGATCATGGAATCGCGCATAGTGGCGCAGCGGCGCAAGCGCGGTAATATCCTTCTGATGTTGGTGCTATTTGGATTTACTGCAACGATGTTTTTCGTGAGCTATTCTCATCTGCAGTTAGAAACCCAAACAGGTTCTCCCGTTTCACGGGCGGTCACCGACAAGTGATTGGCGTTACTCCAGCGGTACATCCATAATTTCTCGATCGAAACCATCGGGATTTCTCACGTGCTCGCACGCATCGGTCTTTTCATTGTAGCCGCCTCTGCGGCCTATTTGGCCCTTGCAATCTTGTTTGGCGTTTATTGCCTTGTCGGAGGTCACAACATGATGGAAGCGTTGTACGGAGAGTTTGCCACATACCTTCTAGCTCTAGTCGCAGGTGCCGTGTGGTTGTTGGCCAATGGCCAACAACTCAACCCGAAACGAGACTGACCCATGTGTTGGGATCATGTTGTGATTGGCGCTTTAGAAAATAGAGTTCGGCGTCTTTCCAAAGCAAAACCCGCTGTTCGACATTGTCCAGAACGAAATCCCCCCGATCGGTGATAACGGTGAGGACCGCATGTCCGCCTCCATTTGCATCCCGTCCAACCGTCATTGATAGTGCACCCAGCGGTATGCCCCGTTGATTTAGGCGCTTGCGCTTTTCAAGCGCGTAATCTTCGCAATCGCCAACATTCTTGGGATATTCCCACCGCTCTTCAACTCCGAATATTTCGTTGTCGGTCAGAGGTGCAACGGACGTATTCACATCATCATTGGTTTGAATGATGTCATTCCAAAGTTCGCGGGTCAGCTCGACGATCTGACCACTTGCCGGGCGGTCACAGCGATCCGCATAGCGTTGGCAATAATCATAATAGCCGATCGGAATCGTTGTTCTACCGAACGTCACCATATTCGCAACGCTAGTTGGCTGCGTCGGATTGAGATGGAGTGCATTGGCGCCTGCGGCGTCGCAGGATAAGGCGAGCGCAAGTGCCGCAAAAATTGACTTTCTCATGTTGTACCTTCCCCAAAGTTGATGGAGAGACACTACGAGAAACAGATAAAAACTGCGAAAAATCAAAGACTTGTATTTATTTCAAATGCGATTCAAATACGGCTATCGCGACACACGATTTTGAAACGATCGGAGGCCCCAAATTTAGATCAACTAAAGTGAGCGTGCCGTCCCTCTTGCGGTTGTCTGTCCATGCGAAGGATGTGTGACCTGTGAAATCCGGACAGGGGTGGACAGATCTTCGACAGTTTGCGGGACGGATTAGGAACACCCAAGTTCAATGAGAAAGTAGGTGATACTTCCAATTTGGCCCGGTCACATTCGAATATTGATGCATTTTTGAATCCCGTACGGGCTGTGCGACAAAACGTGCATCGACAGGGCGCGAGGTTTCAGCTATTCAATTTGGCATGAAAAGGTATGCCCGCATTCTAACGATCCTCATGCTCGCCGTGTTCGCGGCGGGTTCG
>TARA_R110002050_G_scaffold22829_7_pt1 | contig 47298 bp, 44 predicted proteins | sample TARA_R110002050 | Tara Oceans TARA_R110002050 (sample SAMEA4396988) | marine metagenome | biome: Polar Biome; feature: [DCM] deep chlorophyll maximum layer (ENVO:01000326); material: water (ENVO:00002006), including particulate matter (ENVO:01000060) such as... | depth 25 m
TTCCATAAAAAAAGTCCGCTATTTCTAACGGACTGCAAATGTATTGAATTATTTTTTTAATCAAAACATTTTTTAATAATTTTTATTATAAATGTGCTCTTAATTTTTCTTTTCTCTTTTTTAGTTGTCTTTCAAGTGATGATACTGCCATATCAACCCCTTCTTCAAAGCTCTTGCATTGTTTTTTTACAACCAGACTATCCCCGGGAACGCTTAATCTGGCTTCAAATATTTTGTTTTCTTTATCACTTGTATTTTCTACTTTTAAATAAACATCTGATTTAATAACATGATCATAAAATACCTCCAACTTATCCATTCGTTTTTGAATAAAATCCAACAGTTTTTTGTCAGCAGTAAAATTGACTGATTGCGTGTTTACTTTCATACTCTTATTTATTTTGGTTTGACAATAATTTTCTATTTTTTACTTCTTGGATGTGCGTTAATATGAACTTTTTTTAATTCAGCAATACTATTATGAGTATAAACCTGAGTTGCTGCCAAACTAGAATGTCCTAAAAGTTCTTTAACGGCATTTAAATCGGCACCTTGATTTAACAAATGGGTTGCGAAAGAATGCCTCAAAATATGTGGACTCTTTTTAACTTTGGAAGATGCTATACTAAAATAATCATTTATTATTCTGTAAACAAGTGTTTCATATATTTTAACTCCTTTTTTTGTTAAAAATAAGTTATCATCGTCTAAAATGTTTTCTAGTTCACTTCTTGATTTTATATATTTCGTTAATGTTTCAAGCACAGGCTTTATTAATGGCACAATACGTTCTTTATTTCTTTTGCCCAATACCTTTAATATTTTATTATCAAAATCTACACTTGTAAATTTTAATTGTACAAGTTCAATGCGCCTGATACCTGTTGAATAAAACAATTCAATAATTAATCTATTACGGATGCCTTCAAAATTATTTTCAAAATGCAATTCATCCAAAACCATAGCAATTTCGTTTTCTGAAAATGGTACTTGAATTTTTTTACTTGTTCTTAAGGCTCTGTGTTTTGAAAGTGGATTTAATTGGATATCACCTGTTTTTAAAAGAAACTTATAATAGGTGTTTAATGCTGATACTTTTCTATTAATACTTCTGTTTGAAATATTCTTTTCTACCATGGAAACTATCCAATTTCTTATTTGCGGATAATTTACATTTTGAATAGCGTTTGTATCATATTCCGTTTTAATAAATTCTTTAAAACTTTCTAAATCATTTTCATATGCAACAACTGTAAGTTTTGAATAATTTTTTTCAAGCAATAAATAATCTGTAAATGATTTGAAAAACATGCTTTTTAATATCAGTTATCTGTATAGAGTTAAAAGTACAACGTTTTTTTTGGGATTTAAGTTTAGGGCAAAAAAAAAAATTCCCACTTAAAGCGGGAATTTTATTATTTGAGCTGTAAGTTATTTATATGTCTTCTGCATCTCTTAATCCTTGAATGTATTGCGCTTTTTGAATTTGTGCCCTACGTACAACTGAAGGTTTGTTAAACTGCTTACGTGTTTGTAATTGACGTTTAGTTCCTGTTTTATCAAACTTTCTTTTAAAACGCTTTAGCGCTCTATCTATATTTTCTCCTTCTTTAATTGGTATTATTAACATAGTGTCTTAACCTCCTCTCTTTTAGATTTTCAGTTTGCAAATATAAAAACAATTATTAATTATCAATTATCAAAAGACAATTAATTTATGTAGCTGGCTTATATTCTTTTTTATCAATAATTATTCTCGCTAATATTTCCCTTAATATTTCTGAAGTACCTCCACCAATGGGTCCTAATCTGCTATCCCTTAAAAGCCTAGCCATTGGGTAGTTTTCCATGTACCCATAACCGCCTAAAAACTGTAAGCATTGGTAAATAACCTCATCGGCCATTTTGGTTGATTTTAATTTTGACATGGTTGCTTCTTTAACCATGTATTCATTTTTATTTAACCGATACGCCACTGTGTAATTGAATTCTTTACAGATTTCCATGTCCGTATATAAATCAGCAATCGTGTGACGAAGTGCTTGAAACTTATTTATGGTTTTCCCAAATGCTTCACGTTCAGACATATATTGCAAGGTATATTCTAGCGCGTATTCCGCTCTGGCATGTGCATTAACACCCATGACTAAACGTTCCAATGCAAAATGCTGCATGATATAGCCAAAACCTTTGTTTTCCTCTCCCATTAAGTTGCTTACTGGGATTTTAACATTATCAAACGCAATTTCACCTGTATCTGAGGCTCTCCAACCCAGTTTATCTAACTTGGTAGCTGATAATCCTTTGGTATCTCTATCAACTACAAATATGCTTATCCCTTTATTTCCAAGTTCCGGATTTGTTTTTGCAGCGACTACCAAATAATCACTGTACACGCCATTGGTAATAAAGGTTTTTGAACCATTTATTATATAAAACGCTCCTTCTTTTACGGCAGTGGTTCTCATGCCTGCAACATCACTTCCACCAAAAGGCTCAGTAATGCATAAACAACCAATTTTATCACCAGAAATACTTGGTGCTAAATAACGCTGCTTGATATCATGACTACCTTCTTTATTAAGATGTGTCATGGACAAATAAACATGTGCCCAAATAGCCGCAGCAAAGCCTCCAGAATTAATTTTTTGAAGTTCTTCAAGAAGAATTACGGCATAAAAAAGATCTAGATTTAAACCTCCGTAAGCTTCAGGATATGATATTCCAAAAAAGCCCATATCACCAAATTTCTTCCAAATAAATCGGTCAATAGTGCCTGTTTTTTCCCATTTTTCAATGTGTGGCACCACTTCTTTTTTTAAAAAATTTTGAATGCTTTCCCTAAAAAGATTATGTTCTTCTGTGAAGTACATACTGTTCATATGCTGTATTTTTTGTTTTTTAATCGAGCGACAAATATAATTTAATTATCTCGATTTTATTTACGGGGAAGTCTTTAACTTTTGTTAATTCGCCCAGCGACTTGAAACCTTCCCTAAGCTGTCTTTGTTCAATAATATTATATGCCAGTTCATAATCTATGTGTTGTATGGTCACCAATTCATCAACTGTAGCGGTATTTAAATTGATTTTTTGAATTTGCCTAGGTGTTTTTACTGTGAACTCGTTGGTGATTCTCGCCATTACTTCCGGGGTTAATCCAATAACATCTTGAAGTTGCTCATCTGCAATAAAGCCTCCAATAAATTTACTTCTAAGTTTTATTATTCGCTCTGAGTAATATGCCCCTATGCCATTTATTTTTTGTAATTGTTTTGCAGTTGCGGTATTTAAATCTTGCTTTTGAGCAAAAGTTTTTGGGGTGTTTTGATATTTATAGATTGTATTTGATTTTGGATTATTAACCCATTCTGGAAATTTAAAATACGGCGAAATTTGATTTAATAGTGAATCAGAAACTTTTGTTACTGCTTGAAATTGCTTTACAGAATTAATCCATTCCCCTTGATTTCTGAAAGTTAACAAACGGTTAATTTCTTCATTACTCATCCCTAAAGTATATCCTTTGTAATCTGTAATATAATTAGGGTTGAAAGGGTATATTTTTGGGGAAGTTTTTTCAATCGCAATTTGTTTTAATGAGTCTATTTCCTTTTGATAAATATGGAGTTCATCTGTATTTACAGTTACATCAGAAGAGGAAGAATCCATAAAAAAATAAAGACATTGTAACCCGATAATGAGTAGTATTAATAAAAATATCCCATTTCGTTGTTCTTTAGAAAACATGAACTGGGATATTTTAAAATTAAATTTCAATCTATTTTATCTTTCTACATCATCATTTTCTGAGTATGAATCTGGCTCAGATTTAGGTGGGGTTGTTAATACTAAATAGAAAAAATAGCCCATAAAGGAAATAACGATTCCTTGTGCCCCTATTAACATCAGTAATGCTTCAGTTTTCATAATGTTGCTCTCCCTTCTTTAACTCGTTTATTATAAGCTAAATATACTAAAAATGAAATAAATAAAAATAATGATATCAATAATATTCTAGCCATTGTTATGTAAAACATTTTATCCTCTAAACCCTGGATAATTACCTGGTCTGTTGCGGCAGCTATTTGCTCCTTTAATCCTGATTGTGTAATAGTTTTAATGATGGATGAATTTGCCAGATTCCAACCGTTACCGGAAAAAAGGCTTTTTAAATTACCTGACCAATCATTATTAAGTGGTGAAAATAAGGCCCCTAAAAACACGACTATCAGCATTAATGGGGTTATAAATTTTATTATAAACTTATAAATATTTGGCACTTTAACATCAGCGCCATCCGTTATCTCTTTCCACCCTTTTTTCATACCAAATATCCATGAAAACAATATGGTCTCCATCATGGCAAATACAACTAAACTAACGGTTCCTGCCCAATAGTCATATTCATCAAAAACTCCTTGTTGATAAAAAAAGACTGTTGGTAATCCCATAATTAAAGCAAGTGCTCCAAATGTCCAGGCCCCCTTATTACTGCTCCAACCAAATTCATCTCTCATAAAGCCTAACCACGGAGTTCCCATAGCCAACGAGCTCGTTATTCCAGCAAAAAACAGCAACCCAAACCACATAAATCCTGCCGCGGCTGATAAAACTGGACCCCATTGTTCAAATAAATATGGCATGGTTTGAAAAGCCATACCAAAACTTGCATTATTTAATACCCAATCCAATCCTAAATAACCAGCGGCAATTGGTATTACAATAGCACTACCAAGTACAACTTCAACGAATTCATTCATAAATCCAGCGGACAGGGCGTTTAATGCTATATCATCTTTGGTTTTTAAATATGCCGCGTAACAATGAATAGTTCCCATACCTACTGACAGCGTGAAGAATATTTGACCCGCAGCAGCCATCCATACTTTTAAATCAAGGAGTGAGCTATATTGAGGTGTCCATAAAAAGTTTAAGCCATCCCAAGCATTGGCATCAGGAAACATACTTGAAGCACCACTTGTACCAAGTGTATAACCCCGTACCGCTAGAATTACTCCAAATAAAATTAATAGTGGCATACCTATTTTTGCGACTTTTTCAATCCCTTTTAATCCTTTTGATAATATATAAACATTTATTATTAAACATAAAATATAAAACCAAACAGCTTCATAAGGAATCCCAGTAGTGCTATGGGCAATATCAATATATGAATCAAAAAATCCGGCCACATCACCTTGAGACATCCCTGTAAATGTCCCTTTCAAAGAATGGTATACATAAGACATAGTCCATGATTCAATGTATGTATAATAGGATACTACAGCTATATTTGTGAAAATACCAAAAACGCCAACATATTTCAAAATTCTACCTTTTACCATAGAATCTAAAATATATGGCGTGCTGTGATTACCGGATTTGCCACCAAATCTACCAGATGACCATTCGATAAATAACAACGGAATACCCATTAATAAAAAACAAACTAAATAAGGAATTATAAAAGCACCTCCCCCATTTTGGACTGCTTGTACTGGAAATCTAAGAAAATTACCTAAACCAACGGCATTTCCTGCCATTGCTAAAATGAGACCAATCCGTGAGCCCCAAGCTTCATTTGATTTTGACATAAATGCTAATTATTGGCTGTAAATAATAAAAGCGAATATCGTAAAAAAATTAACACATTAAATAAATTGGGGTTTTATATTTATGATATTCTAGATTTAATCGCCTTCATATATATATTAAGTTCCTCTTTTACTTTAGGAGCAAGAATAACCAAACCAACCATATTTGGAACCATCATGGCAAAAATCATGGCATCCGAGAACCCAATTACTGACCCTAAACTAGCTGCTGCACCAATAATTACAAATACACAAAATAATAGTTTATATGTGTATTCTGCTTTTTTAGTTCTTCCAAATAAATACGCCCAACCTTGAAAACCGTAGTAAGACCAGGAAATCATGGTGCTAAACGCAAATAAAACAACTGCAACAGTCAGTACATATGGGAACCACGATATAACCGATCCAAAAGCACCAGAGGTTAATAAGATAGCCTGAGCATCATTTAAAGCAGCATTTTCAGCAGTTACATTTCCTGTAATAATTAAAACTAAGGCTGTCATGGTACATACCACAACCGTATCAATAAATGGTTCTAGTAAAGCAACCATACCTTCACTGGCGGGATATTGTGTTTTCACGGCTGAATGTGCTATGGAAGCAGAACCTACACCTGCTTCGTTTGAAAATGCAGCACGTCTGAAACCTTGCACCAAAACACCAATAGCGCCTCCAGCAATACCTTCAGGACTAAATGCACCATCAAATATTTGCATAAACGCAGATCCAATCATATCATAATTTGCAAAAATCACAAATAAGGATGCAGCAACATATATAACGACCATGAATGGCACTATTTTATCAGTAACTTTTGCTATTTTTTTAATTCCACCAATAATTACAATACCAACAAGTATCGCCATGATTAAACCAAACAACCAACCTTTTCCATGTAAAAATGAACTATTTCCGCCTGTAATATTTTCAACTAACTGAAAGGCTTGATTAGCCTGAAACATATTGCCACCTCCAAACGACCCACCAATTACAAAAATGGCAAAAGTTACTGCCAATACTTTACCTAATTTGCTAAGTCCTTTAGATTTAAGTCCTTTAGTTAAATAATACATGGGGCCCCCATAAACGGTTCCATCTTCATCAATATCCCTGTATTTTACTCCAAGTGTACATTCAACAAACTTGGATGCCATTCCTAATAATCCTGCCACAATCATCCAAAAAGTTGCCCCTGCTCCACCAATAGACACTGCTATTGCAACACCAGCAATATTACCTAATCCAACTGTTGCAGAAAGTGCTGCGGTTAATGCCTGGAAATGTGATACTTCACCCTCATGACCTTCAATACGAATGGTGTCTGGGTTATCATCTTCATCAGTGAATTTAGATTTTGAAATTTCTACCTTATGATCTTTTCTTCCTTCTAAATCATCATATTTACCTCTTACAATATTTATTGAGGTCCAAAATCCTGTGAAATTCACAAGTTTAAAATAAAATGTGAAATAGGTAGCTCCTAAAATTAATGGAAATAATACCCAATATACTTTTACATTCTCACCAAATGGAATTTGATAAAAAATAAGATTTACAAACCAACCTGTTGCATTTCCAAATGCCTGATCGATTCTTTGATCAATCCCGACCTCGGTTGCTTCTTGAGCAAATGTTAAAAATGGAATTACTAGCGTTACAATAGAAAGTAGATATTTCTTCATAGAATTAGAATTAATTAATTTTTTGAAAGATTTTTATTAAAAGCCAACAAGATGCTAAAAAAATATGGGCTTTTGAAACATCTCCTGTTAAAAATCCAAATTAATTATTCTATATTGTATTCTGTATTTAATTCTTCAATTTGTTCTGGACGCCCTAAAACAATAATTTTTGAATTTGGCGCCAGGTTTAAATTGGCCTCAGGATTTACAATATATTCTCCATTTTCATCCTTATAACCAATAACCGTACATCCCGTTTTTCTTCTAAGGTCTAAATCTTTTATAGTTTTAGCTTCTTTTGTGTTAAACAATTTTTCAACCGCTATTTCTTCAATATTTATGTTTGATTTGCCAATAATGGAAAGATTATCAATAAACTCCATTAAGCCAGGGACTACTACTAAGGATGCCATATGGTCCCCGCCAATTTTATCAGGTAGTATAACATTATTGGCTCCGGCTAACTTTAATTTTGCATATGACGTTTCATGAGATGCACGACTTATAATATTTATAGATTTATTTATTTGTCTTGCAGAAAGTACCACAAACAAATTATCGGCATCATTAGGCAATGCTGCAATAAAACTGGATGCCCTGTCTACACCTGCTTTTTCAAGAATCAAATCGTCATTAGCATTTCCTATGACATATGGAATATTATCTATTTGTAGCCTTTCTTCCATATCTCTATTTTTTTCGATGACAACAAATGGCTTTTTATACATTTGTAATTTTATTGCGGCCTGTTTTCCGTTTCTACCATAACCACAAATGATAATATGGTTTTTAAAATTATCGATCATTTTTTGCATCTTTTTTTGTTTTAATTCTTCAACATTACTTTTGCTCATAATATATTCTGTAATAATAGATAATGCATAACCCAAAACGATAATACTTGTTAGTATTAAAAATATGGTAAAAATTTTAGAGTGGTCATCAAGAGGTACCACTTCACCAAAACCAACAGTTGTTATGGTAATTACGGTCATGTAAAGCGCATTAACAAATGAATATCCAGATATAAATTTAAATCCTACTATACCAATTGTCAACAAAGCGAATACCAAAAAAACTGCTTTATAAATTTTAACTCTAAATAATCTTATTACGGGGTTCATATGTTATTATAAATCAAAAACCGATGAGCGTTTAGTATGCAATAAATCTTTAATTCGCATAACAAAAACAATAAATAAATACAAAGCAAAGCCAAACCCAAGCGTTACAAAGGTTAAATACATGAATGTTGTTCGTACAACCTTAGCCCTGATGCCCAAACGTTCTGCAATACGTTGGCAAACGTAGTACCCGTGCTTTTGAAAATAAAATAATGTGTTATAAAAAATATTCATTTGTTGGTTGAAATTCTATTTATTTGTCAATTATTACTTGAAATCATATTAAATATTTGTTTTGCTCATTTCATGTGCAATTTATGAATTTATTTAATGATTAACGCATTACCAATGGCACATTGCAAACATTTATTCTTATCACAATATTCCGTTTTTAGCTGAATTAAACTTTGAGATTGTAATGCTGATGAAGAGACTTTTTTTAAAGTATCAAATTTATTTATTATGTTATTCTTTTCTGATGCTATTTGCTGAATAAGGGTTATGATAGCATCATCAATATTTTTTCCTTGATGCTTTGCATAACTGAATTTTATAGGGATTATGGTATTGATTAAAAGTAAATCCATAAAGGCTTTTGAAATTTTTTTATCAGATTTTTTAGACGTTTTATTAAAAGTAAAATGTGTTTGCCAAAATGGGGAAGTTGGCATATTAAACATCTCATAAAAATCATTTAAAACATTGGTTTCTATAATTTTAGAAAATAAATTGTGATGCTTGTGATATATGTTTGCCAATTGTGACAATCTTATTGTTGGAAAATTTGGTGGCCTTAACCTAAAAAATAGAACAGGTGAAACCTGAGTGTTTGAAAGCTTGAATTTTTGTTTTAAAAAGGCATATTGTTTTACCAAATCTATAAAATAAGATTCTTGTATATCCCCTTGCAATAACCCTGCTTGCCCAAATAATAAGGCTTCTAAATTGGTTTGATTTGACTTCGCTTTTCTAATCACCGAAAAATCCAATGAATTTGCCATGCTTAAGAATGCATCACCATTTACCTTTAAACCAAAATTTTTAGCGAGCATTTTAAACAATACGGATTCCCAATCGTTTTTTGAAATTGCCAGTAATTGTTCAATATTAAAAGCCTTTCGTTCCAGACGTTCAAAATATAAACGTTCTAACCAGTTTTGAAGCACGAACTCATCCACTTGAGCAAAATCATTTTCGCAATTAATCCATTTATTATCTTTTAAAAAAAGCTTCTCATAATTTTTAATAAGACCATTATCAATATAACTTTTAATCTCTAAGGTTGGAATAACGGAATTATCCCGTCTAAATATATCAGTATCGTGCTCCCAAACCACATGTAAAATCACATTGTCATAAGCTTTATCCACTTCGTGATTATGGACAAACCAATCAGAAGATCTTAAATGAATTTCTACATTTCCTGCCCATAGCTGATTATCTATATTTAATTGTGAATTAAAAAAATCAGGCCCGGAGTTCTGATTATAATCACCAACTGAAATGATGGAAATGGTTTCCAAATTGGTGGTTTTTATGTTTGAAACATCAAATTTTTTATATCTCCAGATGTAATGTAAAAAATCTTCTTGCATGAAACTAAATTAAGAAAAGTATTGTTAAAAACCCAAATATTATATGGTTCCATTTTTGCTTAAAAGTCAGTAAATGTGTAATTTTATCTAATATTAAAAATTATGCAGACAAACCTTCTTATAATCTATTCATCAGTTGATGGACAGACTTTAAAAATTTGCAATGCCCTTGCAGAACAATTAAAAGAACAGAACCAACCAGTTGAAATTTATTCCATAGATACTTTTAATAAAGATTTAAAACCTTATGATAAAATTGTTATTGGGTCCAGTATTCGATATGGTGTTCATAATAAAAAAATAATTGATTTTATAAATTCACATAAAGAAGAACTTGAAGCAAAAAAATCTGTTTTCTTTTCGGTGAATTTGGTTGCCAGAAAACCAGAAAAAAGCACTCCAACTGAAAACCCGTATGTAGTTAAATTTTTTAAAACTATTGATTGGAAACCTACTTTGGTTGAAGTTTTTGCAGGTAAAATAGACTATAAAAAATATAATTTTTTTGACAGAAAAATGATTCAACTTATTATGTGGATGACCCACGGACCAACAAATAAAGATGCCGAGATTGAATACACTAATTGGGAAAAAGTAAAATCTTTTGGTTTAAAGTTGATTGATTTATAACGAATACCAAACCCTTTTTATGTAATTATGGAGCAATTGACCCTTACCACACCGGCACTTTTATTTTCGGCCATTTCATTAATTATGCTCGCTTATACCAACCGGTTTTTAGCTTATGCTGCTGTTATTAGGGATTTACATGACAGGTATCTAAAAAAGAAAGATAAGGTATTAATTGCTCAAATAAAAAATATCAAACAGCGCCTTTACTTAACAAGGTCTATGCAAATTTTTGGAATTTCAAGCTTATTACTGTGTGTTTTAACCATGTTTTTAATTTATATTCAACAGCAAACCATGGCTGTTTGGGTATTTGGTGCGGCTTTGATTTTATTGATTATGTCGTTGGCTCTGTTAATTATGGAAATTCAAATTTCAGTAAAAGCCTTAGAGCATCATATTAGTGATATTGAAAATAACCAAGATTGACTTTGAAAGAGTTTTTGACTAACTTCGTTAAAGTTATAATAGCGCTACTTCCAATAAAATTACTCGACATAAAAACTATTGGATAAACTCATGATTTGAGTACAAAATTTATTAATGACCCTTAACTTTTTAAATTGATAAATTCAGAAATATTAAAACTGAGGAAGGAACTCCATCAAAATCCAGAATTATCCGGTAAAGAATTCAATACAACACAACGAATAAAGAAATTCATTGAAAAGCATAATCCAACTAATTTCATTGAAAATGTTGGAGGGAATGGCTTCATAGCCGTTTATAAGTTTTCAGAAACAGGAAAGACAATAACCATACGTTGTGAGTTAGACGCTTTACCCATTGAGGAAGAAAATGGCTTTGATTATAAATCAAATACAAAAGGAGTTTCTCATAAATGTGGTCATGATGGTCATATGGCTATTGTTGCTGGTTTAATATTTTGGATAAAAAAACAATCATTTAAATCAGGAAAAATTGTTTTGTTATTTCAGCCTGCAGAAGAAACAGGCCAAGGAGCATTTAACGTTATGAATGATGATAGATTTAGAAACTTAAATTCTGATTATATATTTGCACTTCATAATATACCTGGAGAGTCTCTAAATAACATCTTAACTATGGAAAATGGTTTTTCTGCAGAAGTTCAAAGTTTCGCGCTGTGTGTAAAAGGTAAGGAAGCTCATGCTGCTGAACCAGAGAATGGAATTAATCCAGCATACGGAATATCAAATATTATAAGTGCTCTTTCAGCATTGAATATTACGGAACCCGCTAATGATAGTTTTTCAATACTAACTCCAATCTATATTAAAATGGGAGGAAAATCATATGGTGTTTCGCCTGGAAGTGGAGAAATCCATTATACCATCAGGACTTGGAATGGAGAATCGATGGATAGGCTTAAGAATAGTATAAACGAAATTATTGAAAGAAAATGTCAAAAACATCATTTAAATTTTGAAATTGATTGGTTTGAATATTTTCCTGCAAGTATAAACGATTCCAATTGCAATAAGTACATTGCTGAAGTTGCCCTAACAAATGGTTTTGAATTAATTGAAAAGGAGTTTCCATTTAAATTCGGAGAGGATTTTGGTTGGTTTTCAAAGAAATACAAAACCGCGATGTTTGGTATAGGAGCCGGGATTAATTCTCCTGCATTACATCATGCTGATTATGATTTCCCTGATGAAATAATAGGAACTGGCATCAAAATGTTTACCAGTTTAATTGAGAAAATAATGTAAAAGATCTAGAAACAGGAATAATAAACAATAAATTAACCAAAACAATATTATTTCAATAATAGTTGTGTTAACCTTCCTCCAAAACACCATGACTCTATTTAATTTTAATGCTAAAAGTGATATTTCAAACTGGAATATAGTAGATGACGTGGTTATGGGCGGACGCTCAAATGGTTCATTTAGCTTGAATGATTCTGGGAACGGTATTTTTAAAGGGACCGTTTCATTAGAAAATAATGGTGGTTTCTCCATGGTGCAATATAGGTTTGACACAAAACAAGTTGAGAAATTTACTAAAGTTTGTATCAGGTTAAAAGGTGATGGCAAAGGGTATCAATTCAGAATCAAAACCAATAACAATGATGATTATTCTTATGTTTTTCCATTTCAAACCTCAGGTGATTGGGAAACAATTACAATTCCTTTTGAAAGCATGTATCCAGCCTTTAGAGGCAAAAAAATAAACGCTGAAAATTATCCCGGAAAGCACATGGAGTTCATTGCTTTTTTAATTGGAAATAAAAAAGCAGAATCTTTTCAATTGGAAATTGAGAGTATTGAGTTGAAATAGAAAAAGTCCATATTAATTTTATAAACAGATTGCTTCGTCACTTCACTTCTTACAAAGACGATTTCATTTTTAATCAATATAGCCCATTTTCCGCATCCAGTCATCATTAAACATTTTAGCTACATAACGACTGCCATGATCATGGAATAAAACCACTACCACATCATCTTTAATGAAATGTTCTTTTAACTGTAGAACACCTTTAATAGCTGCTCCTGCCGAATTGCCTAAAAACATACCCTCTTCTCTGGCTAAACGCCGAGTATAAATAGCGGCATCTTTATCAGTTACTTTTGTAAAGCCATCAATAATACTAAAATCAACATTTTCAGGAAGGATATCTTCTCCAATACCTTCAGTAACATAAGGGTAAATTTCGTTCTCATCAAAAATACCTGTTTCATGATATTTTTTAAATACCGAGCCATAGGCATCAATACCCCAAACTTTAATATTAGGATTTTGTTCCTTTAAGTATTTACCAATACCTGAAATGGTGCCTCCGGTACCAACGCCAACAACAAAATGGGTTATTTTACCATCCGTTTGTTTCCAAATTTCCGGACCTGTAGATTCATAATGTGCCACAGTATTGCTTGGATTATCATACTGATTTACGTACCATGAATTTGGCGTTTCTTCAGCTAATCTTTTGGACACGGAATAATAGGATCGCGGATCGGTTGGTTCCACATCATTTGGACAAACCACCACTTTTGCACCAACTGCACGAAGCACATCAATTTTTTCTTTGGATTGTTTATCGCCAATAACAAAAACACACTGATAACCTTTTACAATGGCTGCCAATGCTAAACCCATACCTGTATTACCTGAAGTGCCTTCAATAATAGTACCTCCTGGTTTTAAACGGCCATCCGCTTCAGCATCTTCAATCATTTTAAGAGCCATCCTGTCTTTTGTGGAATTTCCCGGATTAAAGGGTTCGTATTTAGCCAGAACTAAGCACGGTAAATCTGCAGTAAGTTTATTGATTTTTACTAAGGGCGTATTGCCAATGGTTTCAAGTATGTTTTTTGCGTAATCCATATTTTGTTTCAAAGTGCAAAAATAACAAAAAGCAATTTGGTATATGTTAAAAGTATCTAATTCTTGCGTTAGAAATGGAGCACTTCGGCTGCGCTCAGTGCAGGCTTATGTTAAAGCTCTTTGCAAAAAGCGACTTATGACAGTGCGACCAAACCCTTGCTTGGGAACACCCAAAATCTATTCAAACCGAATGGCTTTTACCGGGGAAATTTTTGTGATGATATAGGATGGCACCAAAAGCATAACCAAACACAATATGAGTGTGCAAATGTTTAATACAATAATATATCCAAAATTGATGTAAACCGGTGCTTCACTGACGTAATACACACTGGGATCCAACGGAAATAATTTAAACCATTTTTGAGCCAACAGCAAGCCTAAACCAATGAGGTTACCCCAAAATAACCCAAGAACAATTAGGTAGGTGGCATTGTATAAAAATAATTTACGGATGCTCCAGTTATTGCTGCCTAAGGCTTTTAAAATACCTATCATTTGGGTACGCTCAAGTATTAAAACCAATAATGCAGTTATCATGTTGATGCCTGCCACCAATATCATGACGGCGATGATGCCATAGATGTTTTTATCAAATATTTTTATCCATTCAAAAATAGAAACGTATTTTTCACTTATGGTTTGGGTATTTAAAGTAGATGGTGAGTTTTGGTAAATTTCAATACCTTTTTGCTGAAGTTGACTGTAATCATCAATAAATACTTCAAAACTTCCCACTTGGTCATCTTCCCAATTATTGATACGTTGCAAATGCCGAATATCCCCAATAAGATAGGTTGCATCAAAATCCTGAAAGCCAGAATCATAAATACCTACAATGCTGTAATTAATTATATTAGGTAGTTTATTGGGATCATCTTTGGCAAATATCATTTGAAAAGTATCCCCAACTTTTAATTTTAATCTGTTGGCAATGTATTGGGACATTAAAACCTCTTCATTTCGTTTTTTTGTGAAATCGGGCAAACGTCCTTCAACCAAAAAATCTTTAAAATAATCCCAACTATAATCTGCTCCAACACCTTTTAAAACCAAACCTTCAAAATCAGTCTCTGTTCTAATAACCCCAAATTTTGTAGCTACTGCCTGTATGTGTTTTATACCGTCAACCGATTTGAATTCTGGATAGAAATCTTGTTTAGTAGAAATAGGAACTATACTTTCTTGGGAATTATTACTGTCAAAATTAGAAATTATAACCTCACCATTAAAAGCTACGACTTTATCCCGAATTTTTTGTTGCAATCCAATACCAGTTGCAATGGCAATCATCATGACCACAATACCAATAGCAATTGCCGAAATACCAATTTTTATTATTGGTGCCGAAATACTACTTTTATACGCTTTACTGCCAATAATGCGTTTTGCTATAAAATATTCGTAATTCAATGTTTGTAATGATATTTAATGTTTTCAAAAATACAGTTTTATTCTTTGTTTTAATGATGATTTCCTGTGGAAACTTACCAAAGACCAAAGACCAAAAACCAAAGCCTGAAAATCAACAGCCAGCAACCTACAAACAACAACCAAAAATTATTGTTGGTGCTAACCAAATTGAAAATTATTTACCATTGTTAATGGGGAAGAAAGTTGGTATTGTTGCAAACCAGACCAGTGTGATATTTAAGGATAATAACCAAAATAATAATACTCCAAAGTATACGCATTTAGTGGATTCGCTTATTTCATTAAAGGTAAATGTTGTTAGGGTTTTTGCACCTGAACATGGTTTTAGAGGTACCGCCGATGCCGGAGAATTTATTAAAGATGGTATGGATATAAAAACCGGTGTTCCTATTATTTCCCTTTACAGCGGCAATAAAAAACCTAAACTAGAGCAATTAAAAGAAACAAAAAAATACGAAAGTGATGTGAGTGAAGGTGTCTCCCAAATAGATGTTATGGTATTTGATTTGCAGGATGTTGGCGCCAGATTTTACACTTACATTTCTACTTTACACTATGTTATGGAAGCCTGTGCTGAAGCACATATTCCATTAATTATTTTAGACCGATCTAACCCAAACGGACACTACATTGACGGACCAATTTTGGAAAAAGAATATTCCAGTTTTGTTGGTATGCATCCAATTCCTGTTGTGTATGGAATGACTATTGGTGAATATGCCCAAATGATAAATGGAGAAAAATGGTTAGCCCAAGGCATTCAGTGTAACTTGACTGTAATTCCTGTAAAAAATTATACACATCAAACGAGGTATCATTTACCTATAAAACCTTCACCAAATTTACCTAATGATAAAGCCATAAATTTATATCCGAGTTTATGTTTTTTTGAAGGCACCAATGTAAGTGCAGGCAGAGGAACCGACAAACAATTTCAAATTTTTGGAAGTCCCTTTTTAGATAATACCATTTTTAATTTCACCTTTACCCCACAACCAAATGAAGGCGCCAAACACCCAAAATATCAAAATGTTTTATGCTATGGAACTGATTTAACCCAAACCGAAAATTTAAATGCGCTAAACCTCAATTGGTTAATTAATGCTTATAATAACACTGAAAATAAATCAGAATTTTTCAATGCCTTTTTCATTAAATTGGCAGGGACAAAAAAATTACAACAACAAATTGAAGCTGGTTTATCTGAAGTTGAAATAAAAGAAACATGGCAAGAAGGCTTAGAAATTTTTAAAAGAACACGTTCAAATTATTTAATTTATAAATAATATTTACTGGCAACATTGCATGATATGAAAAAGATTATGGCTTTTATAATGCTAACATTAAGTTCCATTGGTTTTAGTCAAACTGTTGACAAACCAGAACAAATTAAGCCCAAAAACGTCAAAAAATTAGCAAAGAGTTTTTTAAAAAACAATAATATACCTGGTATGGCTATTTCAGTTTCCAAACACGGAAAACTAATCTGGTCCAAAGGATTTGGATATGCCAGTTTAAAACCAAAAGTTAGAGTAAAGCCTAAAAAAACGATATTTAGAATCGCTAGTATTTCCAAATCCATCACTGCACTTGCTTTAGCGAAACTAGCCAATGATTCATTAATTAATTTAGATGAAAGCATCTATTATTATTTACCTAATTTCCCAAAGAAAACATATGATTTTAATGTCCGGCAACTTGGTGGAAACCTAGCAGGCATACGTCATTATAAAAATAATGATGAATATGCCCTCAATAAAAAAATGAGTATAACTGAAGGCTTGACACTTTTTAAGGATGATGATTTGCTATTTGAACCAGGAACTCAGTTTTTATACAGTTCAATGGGTTTTATTTTATTAAGTGAAATCATTCAAAAAGCATCAAATATACCTTTTAGTACATTTGTAAAAGATTCCATTTTTAAACCTTTGGGCATGAATCAAACATCAGCTGACACTTCTGACAATGCAGTTCCTAACAAAACACAATATTACAAAACCACTTCAAAGAACGAAATAGTATTGGCAAAACCCGTTTCAAATGACTATAAAATTGCCAGTGGCGGTTTTTTATCTACATCAGAAGATATTGTGAAATTTGGAAACGAAATTATTTTTCCAAAAATTGTATCTGAAAAGTCGGTTTCTGAAATAATCACGTCACAACTCTTGAAATCTGGAAATAAAACAGGATATGGCATTGGATTTTCTGTAGGACATTCAAAAAAGGGTACACCTAAATATTTCCATACAGGTGGCGGCGTTGGTGCTTCCACCATACTATTAATTTATCCGGAAGAAAAAGTTGTTATAACTGTTTTAACAAATTTAACCAGTATAAATATGATTGAATTTGGCAACCAATTAGAATCCTTCTTTATTGATTAATGACGGTTGGCTTTTTATATTTTTGAAACGGTTGTTTAAGTAAATTGCTTATTTCTCCATTTTCAATGGCATCTGGAAATACATCAACCCCATAAACCAGTTTCTCTCTATCTAAATACATAAATGTACCAAGTAATCTATCCCAAATAGAAAAAATATTACCATAATTAGAATCGGTATAAGGCAACATAAAATGATGATGTATTTTGTGCATATCTGGAGATACCAAGACATAACTTAAAGCAGCATCCACTTTTTTGGGCAACTTAATATTGGCATGTGTAAACTGCGTTGCCACTAAAGACAATGATTGATACAACATGACTATTCCCATGGGCGCACCTATAATAAAAACCCCAAAAAGGGTAAAAGTAAAACGGATAACACTTTCTAAGGGATGGTGCCTGTTTGCTGTAGTTGTATCAACATTGTGATCTGTATGATGAACTAAATGAATCATCCACAAAGGTTTCACTTTATGCTCCACAAAATGAGGCAGATATGCCCCAAAAAAATCCATTAATAAAACACCTAAAATAATATACAACCATAAAGGCAATTCTGGGAACCAATTAAGAATACCAAAATTATGTAACATCACCCAATCAGCAGATCTCAACAAGATAAAAGCCAACAAAAAATTGATAATAATAGTGGTAAGCGTAAAAAATAAATTCGGAATGGCATGTCTCCACTTTTTATAATTGAATTTAAACAACGGAACAGCTCCTTCTAAAAGCCAGAAAAAAGTTAATCCACCAACTAAAATCAAGGTTCTGTGTGATGAAGGAATGGTTTCAAAATAGTTTAAAAGGGTCTCCATGTGAAAAAATTTATTAAATATACTTATTTTATTCTTCGCTTCATTTCCTCAACAATATTAAATGCAGCTGGACAAATGGCAACATTTTTTAAAGTTAAATTTGAGATTTGTTGAAATTTTTTTCGGTCTGTATGCGGAAACTCACTACAGGCTTTAGGCCTCACTTCATATATAGAACAATAATTATCCGCGCCTAAAAACGTACATGGCACACTTTGAAGCACATAATCATTATCTTCATCAATACGTAAATACTGATTAATAAATTGTTGTGGTTTTTGCTTAAAGTGCTTTGAGATGCGTTCAATATCTTTTGCTGTAAATAATGGCCCAGTGGTTTTACAACAATTAGCACATTGTAAGCAATCAGTCTTTTTAAACTCTTGTTCATGTAACTCCTGCATGACATAATCTAAATTTTTTGGTGGTTTCTTTTTTAGTTTAGCAAAGAATTTTTTATTGTCGTTATGCTTATCTTTGGCGAGCTTTGGGAGATTATTTATAAAGTCTTGCATGGTGTAAAAATAATACTTTTAGTCATTGCGAAGGAAAAATGACTGAAGTAATCTTTAAAATTGAAATCTAAAATTGACCGATTATCACGACTTTTGAAAAGTCTCGCAAGAACATTTACAAATTATGAAAGATTTATTTGGGAAGGCCTTATTAGATTATCAAAATCATCAGTTTTCAGAGGACATCATAACTTCCAGCAATATATCTGATGAGGATGTTTTACCAATTTCTTACCTCTTTAGAAGTTATAAAGACATGCCAAAACTTGAGCAAAAAGCTTTAAAACTAGCCAAAGGAAGCATTTTAGATATTGGTTGCGGTGCAGGAAGTCATAGTTTGTATCTACAAGAAAAAGGGTTTCAAGTTAAAGCCATTGATATTTCAAAAGGAGCCATTGATGTATGTAAACTTAGAGGGGTAAAACATGCTGAAGTAAAAAATATTTTAGATGAAACCGGCACTTTTGATACCATTTTACTCCTTATGAATGGAACAGGGATTTTTCAGGAATTATTTCAAGTTTCAAAGTTCTTAACACATTTGAAATCTTTATTAAAATCAAACGGACACATATTAATTGATTCATCTGATATTAAATACATGTACGAAGATGAAGACGGCGGTTTTTGGATAGATGCGCATGCCAATTACTACGGTGAGCTTGATTATTACTTAAGTTATAAAGGTAAAAAAGAAAAACCCATGAAGTGGTTATATTTAGATTTTGACAGGTTAAAATTAGCGTGCGAAAATATAGGCTTAACCTGTATTAAAGTTATGGAAGGCAATCATTATGATTATTTAGCTAAACTTTATTAATTCAGAAGTGGCTCTCCATTTATAAAAGTTTGAATGACTTTTGTATTTGGCACTTTGTGAATATCAACGTCCATTATATCTTGGTCCAAAATAACAAAATCGGCAAACTTACCAGCTTCAATACTTCCTTTTTCATTTTCTTCAAAATTAGAATAGGCTGCCCAAATGGTCATTCCTTTTAAGGTTTCTTCTCTTGTTAAAGCATTTTCCGTTTGATAACCGCCTTCTGGATATTGTTTTAAATCTTGTCTTGCCACAGCTGCATAAAAGGTTAAAAACGGATTGACTTGTTCTACAGGAAAATCGGTTCCTAAGGCAATTTTTCCATATGCCTCTAAAAGTTGTTTGTATGCATAAGCACCTTTAATTCGCTCAGGCCCTAATCTGTCTTCTGCCCAATACATATCGCTTGTTGCATGTGTTGGTTGAACAGACGGAATAATCTCATTAAATAATTCAAAATCCTCGGGAGAAATAACTTGTGCGTGTTCTATTCTCCAGCGCCTGTCCTTTTTGCCTTCTAAGGCATTTTTATAGATGTTCAAAACTGCATGATTTGCAGAATCCCCAATAGCATGGGTATTCATTTGGAATTCTGAATTTGCAATACGTGAAGCTCCTGATTCCATTTCTGTTAGTGACATAACTGATATTCCAAAGGTAGTCTGTTTATCAGTATAAGGTTGTCTTAATAAAGCTCCTCGTGAACCTAACGCGCCATCCGCATAAAACTTAAATGATCTCACATTAAGTTTATCGGTTTTGTAAATTCCTTTTTTTAAATAATGATCCAAATTAGTTTTTGTTCCAGGCACCATCATATATAATCTGATTTTCAAATCTCCTGCTTTTTGTAAACTATCAATTAAATTAATAGTCTCTATCCAAGGTGTTGTAAAAATATCTGGACCGGCTTCTGATAACGAAGTAAGACCATTTTTCAAACAAATTTCCTGAGCTTTTAATAAGGCTTGAATAAGCTCTTTTTTGGTTAGTTTCGGCCAATTATCCATAACCAATTGTTCCGCATTATCCATTAAAATTCCAGTTAATTGACCATTTTTAACTTCAATTTCACCCCCTTCAATTTTAGTGTTGACTGTAATATTACCTAAATCTAAAGCCGCCTGATTACAAAAGGATGCGTGACCGTCAATACGTGTAAGCGCAATTGGAGTATTAGGAAATAATTTATCCAGCAATAACTTGGTTGGCATTTCTTTATCGATCCAGTCATTCTGATCCCAGCCCCGTCCTTTAATAAAAGCCATATTATTTTGATTTTGAAACTCTATAACACGATTCATCATGTCATCAAAACTCACGGAGCCTACCAAATTCACTTGCTGCTGTAATTGCCCTAAGGTTAAAAAATGTGCATGTGCATCTATCAATCCCGGCACAATGGTTTGTCCTTTGGCATCTATAATATTTTCAGACTCAAATTTTGCTAGAATATCTTTTGAATTGCCGACTTCAAGAAATTTACCATCTTTTATAGCAAAGGCTTCCGCATTTTCAAAATTAGAATCCACTGTATAAACTTTGGCATTGAAGATAATAGAATCTACATGTGTTTTTTGTTGGCAAGACACTATGGATAGAAGTGCTAAAATTGATAGATACTTTTTCATTGCATAGATTTTGAATTATTAAAAATACAAAGATGCTGTCTGAAAAGTATATATTAAAGTCATTACGAGAAATTTTTATTTCGAAGTAATCTGTAAATCAATAACTTTCAATTTCAGATTGCTTCTCCCGATAGCTATCAGGACTCGCAATAACGACTTTTCAGACAGTCTCCTCGTGAAATTTTAAATATTTGAATGCTAAAAATCAAACTTATAAGTAGCACCTGCTAAAAACTGGATGCTTTGCACCGGGAAATTTTGCCATCTCTGATAGCCTTCATTTGCCAAATTATTAGCTTTTGCAAAAACCGAAAGTTGATCGTTAACATGATACCCCAAATTAACATTGGCATCAAAATAACTATCAAGTGTCACTGTAAACGGTGTAGTCACAATTAATGGGTCATTGAGATAAAACTGATCTTTTCGTTCACCTATATAAAACAAATTAGCACCAGCAAACCAATGCTCGTCTATTTGATAATCTAAAAACAAAGACCCTTTAAAATCTGGCAAATTCCATGGTTCTGCTTGCCTATTTGTAGCGTAACTAAAATATTCGGCCTTTATTCCTAAATTAAAATTTCTGTTTACATCCACATTTATTTCTCCAGCAAAACTCACTGTTTTAACATCATCATATACAATTCCAAAAGAATTACCATAAGAATAATTTTGTATGGTTGCTGTTATTTCATTATTTATAAAAAGGGCTTTATTTCTATCAGAATTAAACCGTCCACTAATGTTATAACTCATATTGCTGGACACTTTACCTTTTAAACCCACATAGGCATTATATAACTGATCTGTTGGCATGATGTTTAATGTTGGAGAAACAAACGGATTTTCAGTAGCAAAACCATAGTATGAATTTTGAATAAGTCCGCCTTCAACTCCGCCATAAGCAATTAAAACATCATTTACCAATCTGTACGAAGCGGTAACATGCGGATATAAATATATGTTACTTCTACTAGCCTCTGTATCTTTTGAATAAAATACCGAAACTCCAAGAATCAGGGTTAAATCATCTTGTTTTAATTCATATTTTGGCGTTATTCCAAATTGAAAGTTGCCATATTTTAGCTCATCAGGTGTTGAATAATTCCTGTTAAAAGACCCATTTAAATAATCGAATTCAATATCTGTTGAAATTTCCACATCATTAATAGGAATATCGACAGTAGATTTAACAACAAATCTATTTTCGCCAGACCCTTGATTATCCCCAAAACGTCTGAATAAAAAACTTCCCGAATTAATATAGGTGTTTTCAAAAGTAACATCACTTCCAAAATGAACATCAAAAAATGAATGTCCACCTTTTACATCATTAGCACTAGCAGCACTCACCATAGCCGCAGGTAAACCATACCAATTATATTGTTGCTGCCCTAAACCAGCTTCCACATTCCAAGACAAATCCTTTAATCTGGTGGCATAGTTTACATTGATTTTTGTGTCTGAAAAATTATCATCAAGCAATAAATCTGGAATACCACCTTGAGACGAATGATGGCTTATATAGCCTCCAACGCTTTCGGTCCTGCTAATGGCATGGTTTAAATAAACTTCACCTACAACCGTGGTATAGGTGCCAACACCTAGCGTGGCATAATTATCGAACAATTTAACAGGTTTTGCTTTTTCAACAACGGCAGCATTGCCTTTTGCCGGTGTAAATGTTGACGCCACTGGAAAGGAGAAAATATTATATTTAATGTCCTTTTTTGTGGCGGTTTCTTTATCATCAATGGAAGGAATTTCTTTTACCTTAAAAGCATCGGAAATAGTAGGCGTATATGGCTTAACTACATTTATGACACCCGTACTAATGGTGTCTTTTTCACGATTTTGAGAAAAAGAATTTGTAATAAAAAACATCACTACAATTCCTAAAATATATGTTATGTGCTTTCGCATAGGTATTTTTTATTTTATTTAATTATTAATTGCCATTTGGAGTTTTTACTGAAGCATTGGTTTTTGATGCTTCCTTTTTTATAATGTTTAATTCTGATTGTGCTTCAGTCACAACATCATTGAATTCTTTGAAGTTTTCAATGACACTTTCTAAAATATAGGTTGCTTGATAAGCATCATTAAGTGCATAATAATTTTTGGCCATAAGCACCAATCCTTTGGCACTGTAATATTTGTAACCCGAATAATCTTTGGCTAATTTTTGTACCGCAACATTTGAAGCTTCAAACTTACTTTCCTTATTTTTAAAATAGGCGTCATAATACAACGCTTCAGCAGCCGTTTCGCCTGTTGCAACGGTTTCTACCTTGGCATAATTTAATTTTGCTTTTGCTTCATCACCTGTTTTCATTGCCGAACGTGCCATTATAATGTGAGCATCGGCAGCAATTCTATTATCAATTTTTGGATTTGACAATACTTTTTCAGCATATTTAACGGCTTCATTATAATTTTCTAACTGATAATAAGCTTTCATTAAATTAGATTGTGCAAACACAACATTCTGCGGAAAATTGGCTTCTTTTTCCAACCTATTTAATAAAGGCATAGCCAGATTATAGTTTTTTTCTTCTAAATAAAACTGCGAAAGACGAAGCAGTGCTTCTTCAGAAAACTCATTTTGTGATGCGTCAACTATATATTTGTAATGTGGTGCCGAATTGGAAGTTAAGTTATTTTTATAATAAAGTTGTGCCAAATAAAAATGAGATTGCAAGGCATGTAACCCATTAGGAAACTTATTGATATAACTATTAAACTGTGTAATGGCTTTTTCAGAATTATTATCTAAATACTGTTTTTCAGCCGCCTCATAAGTTGCATTATCCAAATCTACATCAGATACTTCCACATAATCAAGTGTTCTCACCCAGGATGCATATTCATCAACCCGACCCAAATCAATATAAATTAATCGGGCCGTAGCAACCGCCTGAACAGCTTCAGGTGTATTAGGATAATCTGCTGCAACTTTTTTGAATTTGGTTAAAGCTAAATCGTTTTTGCTCGAATTATAATAAACTAATCCTTGACGTAGCAATGACTTTGGAACAAATGAACTCATTTTATATTCCGTATTCAATCGATTGTACATTTGCATGGCTTTATCGGTTTCATTTGCTTTTACATATGAATTTCCCAATTCATACATGGCATCATCACGAAGTTTAGAGTTTGGGTATTCTGAAATAAATTGTTCCAATTCTGATATCTTTTTAGAGGATTGCCCGATATAACCGGCACTAAGAGCTTTTTGAAAGAATGCATAATCTGAATCTACCTCCCCTAGTTTATTGGCATTATTATATGCTTTAATGGCATTGGCATAATCACTGGTTACAAAATAGGCGTCACCTAATCGCAAAAAGGCATCATTCTCCCGATAGATATCGGGACTGACTTTATCCTCTTTTTTATTATTGGTAAACTGATTAAAATAACGAATAGCTTGCCCATAATTTTTAAGTTTGAAATAAGTATATGCCAAGTTATAATCTATATTCTCATATTCAGGCGTTGATTTGGAGACAGATTGTTGTTCAAATTGCTTAAATCCAATTAAAGCCTCCTCATAATTGGTTAAATTATAATCGGTTTCTGCTTTCCAAAATGTCGCTCTTGACGTATATCTATCATCTCGTGGTTCTTTCAAAGATTGACTAAAAAGCGTTCCAGCTTCAAGATATTGACCTTCATTATAAAGTTCAATTCCTCTGTAAAAAGCCACCTTTTGATAGGCTACTTTGTTTTCAAAACTTTTTTTCCCTTCAAGTAGTTTTAAGGCTTCTTTATAATTTTTTGATGTTATATAGGAATCGATCAAAAGGGTTTCAATTTCATCTTTATAGCTTGATTTTGGATATTTTTCAAGATAACCAGCTAAAACCTGAGGCGCTGATTGGTATGGATTTCCTATTTCATAACTAATCTTAGCGTAATTTAGCCATGCATCTTCTTGAATTTTTAAATCATAATTCATTTCTGATGCATTTCTAAAAGCATTAAGCGCTTCTTGTTTTTTATCAAGATTTATATAACTTTCCCCTAAATGATAGTAGGCATTTTGTGAAGTTGCATCCTTGCCTCCTATTATTTTATTGAATTCTGAAACGGCTTTTTCATAATCCTTTTGTTTGAAGTAGGCATACCCCAATTGATAAAAATCAGTATTATTCCATTTGCCATTTTTTCCTTTATAAGCGTTCAAATATGGAATAGCTTCAGAATATTTTTCCAAATTAAAATAACTCTCCCCTATAATTTTTGAAAGCTCAGACACTTCATTAACATCAGCTGTGGGTAATTTTTCTTTGGCCAATTCAATGGCTTTTTCAAATTTTCCTAATTTAAAATTTAAATCTGCTTGATAATAGGATAATTTTTCTTTGTACCGTTCCTGATCACTCACTTGCTCAAAATACTCATTGGCTTTATTGTAGTCATCACCTTCATAAGCCATAAAACCAATATAATATTTGGCTTGTGAACCATACGCTTTAGAATTTTCAACACGACTTAAGTATTTTTTTGCTACTTTATTTTGCTTTGATGCAAAGGCAGAATATCCATAATTAAAATTGAATTTTTCGGTTTCTTTAGAAGAAAGAGCCTCCTCATTTACTTTATCATACCATTTGATAGCATAGGCATATTTTGAATTTTCAAAATAATAATCGGCTACATCAACAAAAGCGGTATTGCGCTTGGTACTGGTACTGGTTGGATATTTTTTCACAAAATCCTCAACCAATCTATCGGCATTTTGTTGGTTTAGACGCACTGCAGAATTGGCAATATAATAGGCGCAATCAGATTGCAAAACCTCATCCTTTGCTGTTTTTTGAACAGACCCAAATAAGGATTGTGCTGCCAAATATTGTTGATTGTTATAAAGTGATAGGGCTTTTTGGTAGTCAACTAAATCATTAGTATAAACTGCAGAAAGTTGAGCTTGTAAATGGAAGCTAAAACTAATAGCAAACCCAAGGAAGACAATTTTTTTAAACGTCATAAAAAATTTTGGTTATATTTTAAAATCAAAGATAATTTAATCTAAATCTTATAACGTAACAATCATATTATAATTATAAACCGAGTTATTAAAAATTGGAAAAGACGGAAGACCAAAGACGGAAGACGGAAGTTGGAATACCAAAGACAGAAGACCAAAGGCCAAATCAGCAAAATGACACTTTTAACTTTTAACTTTTAACTTTTTAACTTTTTAATAATACATTTACATCTATTAAACATTCTTGAGTTTTATGTCCAATCCCATTTTAGAATTAAATGACGTTTCAATCTATCAAGGTGATAATCTTGTGCTTTCAAATGTTAATGTAGAAATAAATAAAGGAGAATTTGTTTATTTAATAGGAAAAACGGGGTCAGGAAAAAGTAGTTTTATGAAAATTTTGTACGGGGATTTAACACTAACTGAAGGGGAAGGTCATATAGTTGGTTATGATTTAAAAACCTTAAATGATAACGACATTCCTTTTTTAAGACGAAAATTAGGTATTGTTTTTCAAGATTTTAAATTGCTTTCTGATAGAACTATTAACGACAATTTGTTGTTTGTTTTAAAAGCTACCGGTTGGAAAGACATAAATGAAATGAATACGCGAGTGGAAGAAGTTTTGAGTAAAGTTGATATGAAAACCAAGGGCTTTAAATACCCACATGAGCTTTCTGGTGGCGAGCAACAACGTGTTGCCATTGCCAGAGCTTTACTTAACAATCCTGAACTCATTCTTGCCGACGAACCAACTGGTAATTTGGACCCACAAACCAGCATTGAAGTTATGGAAGTGTTACAGGACATTAATAAAAATGGAAACACCATATTAATGGCAACCCATGACTATGCTTTGCTTTTAAAATACCCTAGCAAAACATTGAAATGTGATGAAAACCAGGTTTTTGAAGTAGTGCAGAGAAAAGTTTAATTATGCTTTCAATCTTAATTCCTACATATAATTATAATGTTTATCCACTTGCAAAACAACTTGTACAACAAGCTACTTTATTAAATATTGATTTCGAATTTATTTGCATTGATGACGCTTCTTCATCTCCTTTAAATATGGAAAATGAAAAGATAAATTCATTAAAAAATTCCAAATTTATAGCTCAAAAGCAAAATGCCGGATATCGAGGTAATCGGAATAATTTAGTGAAAAAATCTAAATATGAATACTTATTATTCATTGATGGAGATTCGATAATTAATAATAAAAATTTCTTGTTTAACTATATTTCCAATTTGGATAACTATGTAGATATAATTTACGGCGGTAGAACTCACCCTATAAACATAGATGATGCCAATAAAAAATTACGCTGGAAATACGGAAAACAAATTGAAGATAAAACCGCAATGGTAAGGAATAAAAATATTTATAAATCATTAATGTTTAACAACACTCTTATTAGAAAAGAATGTTTTAATTCCATTAAATTTGACACAAGTGTAACAAAATATGGACATGATGATACTTTATTTGCTTATCAAGTTAGTAAATCAAATCTTAAAGTAAAACACATTGACAATCCAGTAGAACATGGAGATATTGACCTTAATATTGCTTTTATTAAAAAAACTGAAGAAGGGATAATCAATATATTTGACTTATATCAATCTAATAAAATTGACTATAAATTTGTAAAAATATTAAATTTCTATACTAACTTAAAAAAAATTAAGATAAACTATTTTGTATCTTTTCTATTTAAATTTACAAAACCAGTCCTTACAAAACAACTTGAATCATCAAATCCTTCATTGATTTTATTTAATTTTTATAAAATTGGATTACTATGTTCATTAAAAAAGTAATGGGTTTTATTTAATTGATTGAAATAAATTATGCCACAAAATCATTATATAATCAATATTGAAACTTTCTAAACTTTTTCTTGCATTTTCTCCCATTTGTTTTCTTTGCATTGCGTTTTCTATTAAAAGATTAGTTTTTTCAATATAGGTTTTTGTTTCATTCTGTTTTACAAGAAATCCGTTTACACCATCATCAATTAGAGTTTCTGTACCAGAAGTTCCGCCAAAAGCAATTACTGGAATTCCAAATGCCATGGCCTCAATTAAAACCAATCCAAATGATTCAGATACTGAAGTTGTTAAAAGCATACAGGCCTCAGAATAAATTTTTTCTACATCATTTGTTGGATTATTAAACTGAATGTTTTTTTCAATATTTAATTTATTGACTAATTTTTCTAATTGTATGTTTTTATTCCTTTCTCCATAAATTTTTAAACCCCAATCAGGATGTTTTTCAACTACTTTAGCCCAAATAGCTATTAATCTATCGAGTCTTTTTTCAAACGAATGTCTTCCTACAGCAATGGCTATTTTAGAATTGCATTCTTTCTTTTTATGTTTTAAATTTAACCACAACGGATTTGGAATTATTTGAATATCACTTCTATCCCAATCCTGCTTTTCTTTATCATTTAATACAATAAACTCTTTGTATTTGTTGATGCTTCTTTCTAGAATAAAATTGGAAGCCATTAATTTAAACTTCTCTATTAAAGTTTCAATACTGATGTTTTTACCACAATGTCTTTCATAAATTAAAGGCGCTTTAGAATTTATTAAATATGGCAATAAAGAACCTTTTAAGCCATTATCGCAATTAACAATTATGTCCGGTTCAATATTATTAATAAGAACATTTAATTCTTTTTTATATTCAAAGAGATGATTTGTGTTAATAGAAAAAAACTTTATTTGACCGTTAAAATCATAAAAAAAGATATTGTTCTTTTGATTCGAATTGATGACCGAAATATTGTAATCATACTTTTCTATTAAATAATTTAATTTAACCGAAAGTATTCTAGCAACCCCACCAGAATTTTGCAAATTTGTTGTTATATAAAGTAGTTTTTTCAAATAAAATCAATTATAACTCATTAAATCTAACCATTGCCCTCCTATAACACTTAGTGAAAACTTATCAATACTTATTTTAGCATTCATTTTACATCTTGAATATAGAACATCATTAGATAACATAACATTCATTGCCTGAATAAGTTTATCCATATTTTGATCTTCAATTAAAAGACCATTTATTTCCTGTTGAATTATTTCCTTTGGTCCAGTTGGACAATCAAATGCTATAACGGGGGTTTCACAAGCTAAAGCTTCAATAAGAACCATTGGGAATCCTTCAAATTTACTTGTTAACACAAAATATTTTGATTTACTAATATACTTATATGGATTACATACAAATCCTAGAAGATGCACTAAATGATTTATTTTATAATCATTAATAATATTCAATAAAGAGTTTCTTAATTTTCCATCCCCTAAAATAACGAGTGCAATATTTTTTTGTGGTAATTCAGATTTAGCGTAAGCCTTAATTAGTTTATCAAATTGTTTAACATTTGTATCATATTGTCCAACTCCAATTATAAAATCAAAATTTAAATTAATTAGTTCTACTGCTTTAGATTTTATTAAAGTAACATCGACTGCATTATAAATGGTTTTTACATTTTTTAACTGATGTGTTTCTTCAACAAGCTTTTTCATTGTTTTACTAATGCTAACCATGGCATAAGTGTGCCCGTAAATAAACCTTGTTAAACTTGTAGCCCGGGGTAAATAATTATCAATTTTTGAACTATGAATTGTATAAATAGTTTTTGCTTTATAAATGTACTTATTAATAAGAATTTCTTGTATAATATTTATTCGAAAACGAAAATCAATAATAAAATCAAATTCAAATTGTTTCATATACTTATTAAAGTAATAAAACCGCTTAATTTTATTAATAATACTATTCGTTTTAGTTTTAAATTTTCCTAAATTAAATACGGTTCCAGAATAAGCATATCCTAATTCATCATGAAAAATAATAATATGAACTTCAAACCCTTTTTCAAAAAAAAAATTAGATAACGTTGCCATTACACGTTCTGCGCCTCCTTTATTCAATCTATATCCAATTAATGCTATCTTTTTTTTATTATCCATCACTTTAACAATAATAATCAAAAATAAGCGTTTATTTTTTTTATTGTCTTTCTATTTGTCTTAAATTTCTCCTTTGTAAAAAGAATTACATAAGCCAAATTTTAAATCATTCATGATTGCTTTATCTGTTCATCTTATAACCTATAATAACGAAAAACACATTGAGGAAACATTACAATCTATTCTAAAACAAAAAGTAGATTTTAATTATGAAATTGTTGTTGGTGACGATTGCTCCACCGATAATACAATACGTATTATTAACGAATATCAATTAATTCACCCGCATCTTTTTAACATAAAAATAAATGAAAAACAACTAGGTATTTTAGGGAACTTTAAAGCGACACTTGACAGATGTAAAGGTCGTTATGTTTTTGATATTGCAGGTGATGACTTACTTAAACATGAGTACTCACTTCAAAAAATGGTAGATATTTTGAAAAGTGATGCTAGATTAGGTTTTGTTGATAGTGGTTTTGATAAATTCTATGAAAAAGATGGATCTATTAAATATTTTAGCAATAAGATTGAGTTGAAATTGTCTAAAAAATTATATTTAGAACAAGTATTACTTGGAAGATTAACAACTATAGGTGTCTGTTTTAACAAAAAACACTTATATGAATTTGTGAATTTTGATACTTACTTAGAAAATAAAATTACAATTGAAGACTATCCAATACTTGTAGATTTAGTTATGAATTCAAGTTTTAAAACCATAAACGAATCGTTACATATTTATAGAGTCCATGACCATTCATATTCTCATGAAAATAGCTTTGAAAATCATATTTTTTTAAAAACCCAAATGAAAAATTTGTTTGATTTTTTTAATAAAAAATACAAATATGATGCTGGTATTATAGATTCATTTTATAAGGATTACTATAAAGAGTTATTATTTTTAGCAGGGTATTACGAGAAAAAAGAAGTAGGTAGAGAAATTTATAAAAAAATAAAATCAAAAAGTATTAAAGATTATATCCATTACTATGCTAGTCAAAATGCTTTTGTTAGAAAACTTGTTTCAATTATTTAAAAAGCGTTGTATTTAATATACTCATCATAGTCTTCAATATAGTCTTCTTCCATATATACATCAGACGCTACAACCAAACATACAGCACCAGAAGAAAAATTCTCTAATTCACGCCAAATACCTGGTGTTATTAATAAGCCTTTTGAAGGGTCATTAAGTGAAATTCTCATTTGCTCAATTCCATCTTTTACAATAACATCAAAACTTCCACTTAATGCAATTAAGAACTGACTTAGTGTTTTATGAGCATGTCCGCCTCTATTTGATCCACTTGGTATATCAAACAAATAATATACCCTTTTCATTTTAAATGGAATAACATCTTTTTCTATAACCGCAAGATTACCTCTAGGATCCCTAATCTTTGGAATATCAAGAATTTTTAAATCATGAATGTTTGACCTCATCAATAGTGTTATGCTTTTTAAAAATATATTGAACTAAAAATATTATGACTATTAAATATACTACATATCTTAAAAAATGAGCCAATACAATGCCTTCTATTCCCATTTTATCTACAAAATAAACACCAAAGATATATAATAACGCATAAGAGATCATTTCAGTTATAATAAATAATTTCCATGATTTTTGTGCTATAAATTGATAGGCCATTACTGCTGCTATAATTTTAACCAAATCACCTATTAACTGCCATTTAAACAAGCTTTGCATGGGTAAAAACTCTTTGCTATATAATAGTTGTATAATTATTTCTCTAAATACATAAATGCCCATAAACATAAGAGCAAAAATTGGAATTATTATTTTATATATACTAACCAGTTCTTTTTTAAAAACTTTCAAACTAGTCATTTTTGCATATTTTGGTAAAATATATAATGAATAAACTCCTGTCATAAAAGACAAATAATAATTTGAAAGACTTAACATTGAGGTCCAATAACCTGCTTCTTGTATTGACAGTTTTTTAATTATATGATTTCTTAATTGAAGTTCTACTACATTCCCAAGAACAACGGCCGAAAAAGACATGACAATAAATACGAAAAGATTATTCTTATAAAATTTATGGAATTTAATTTTTAAGCCGTAAAACAAATACATTTCACTTCTTGCAAAAATCATTAAGGTTATAATTTGGGCTATGGGTGTTAACACAACAGCCAATAAAGCTCCATTTAAATCACAACAAATAACTAATGCTACGATAAATAAAGTCACTATTGCATACGCTGTAAACGAAATAAGAGTGGCCTTTTTATAATTTGATTTACCGTTAATTATTGCAAAGCATAAATTGTATAATGCTGTAAAAGGCAAAGTAAAAGCCAGAATAACAAACAAGTAATTGTATTCTGGTGTTTTAAATAAGTAATTGCTCCAATAGGTTGCACCAAAAAATAAGACTAAAAAAATAACGATACTCCCAATTATACTATATGCCAAAGAGCTTTCGTATAATTTTTTTAACTCATTCGGTTTATCCTCAAATTCAGATTGGTATTTTAAAACACCTTGGTCTATTCCTATGGTAGATACAAAACCAAATAAATTTAGGGCGTTTCTTAAATTACCTAATAAGGCAATTCCATTCGGACCTAAATAAACGGCTACTATTTTTTGCGAAACAAACCCTAAAACAGACCTTGAAATTACACCAATAGAGTTTACAGAAAATAACTTAACTAAAAAAAGATCTTTATTTTTTTTGAATAAATCCACTAAAACATATTTATTACAGAGACTATATTTGAAATTTGATTTTTAGTTAATGCTGTATTTAGCGGTAAACTCAAAACTTCAATATGAATTTGTTCTGTTAATGGCAATACGCAGTTACTAATGTCTTTATATGCCAATTGTTTATGTATTGGTATAGGATAGTGAATTAATGTTTCTATTCCATTTTTATATAAATAGTCTTTTAATTCATTTCTTCTGTTACTTCTTATAACAAATAAATGAAATACATGCTGATTTAAATCTTGAAACGCAGGTAAAACGATGCTTTTTGAATTAATATGCTCTTGATAATATGTAGCAACGGCCTTTCTTTTCTTATTATCTTTATCGAGATATTTTAATTTTATTCTAAGAAAAGTCGCCTGTAATTCATCTAGCCTACAATTGAAACCTTTTAAATTATTTTCATAGGTAGTAATTCTACCATAGTTTCTAAGTTTAAAAATAACTTCAGATAATTCAAAATCATTTGTTGTAATAGCCCCAGCATCACCTAAAGCACCAAGGTTTTTGGTTGGGTAAAAACTAAAAGCAGATGCATGTGATAAATTTCCAGCTTTTCTACCATCAACAAATTTTGCTCCATGCGCTTGAGCTGCATCTTCAATTAATAATAAATTATGCTGTTTAGAAATTGTTTCCAACGCTTCAACGTTATATAATTGTCCGTATAAATGAACTCCCAAAATAGCTTTGGTTTTAGAAGTTATTGCTTTTAAAACCTCGTTAGGATTAATGTTGAAAGTCTCTATATCAGGTTCAACCAAAACTGGTTTTAAACCTGCATTGCTAATTGCCAACACTGAAGCTATATAGGTATTAGCAGGAACAATTACTTCATCACCTTTTTTAAGAATTCCTAATACTTTATAAGCTTCAAATATTAATTGAAGTGCATCAAGTCCTGAACTTACACCTATGCAATATTTTGTACCACAATAATTTGCAAATTCTTTTTCAAAAAAAGTTACATGCTCTCCTAAAATATATGTCCCAGATCTTAAAAATATTTCAAATTCGTTTTTAAATTCAGTTTCAAAACGGTGGTTGAGTGCTTTTAAATCTAAAAACTTAATCATATCAAAATATTTTTTAAGGCCGGGTAATTCTCAACTTGTATTTCATAAAAATCATGTATGACGGGCGAAGCGCCAAAACTTTGTTTCCAATTAAGCAATCCTAAGTTTATGTTTTTTCCTTCATTTTCATTTGAAATCCCAAAATCAAAATACTCTTTATCCTTATATACTTCATAAATCAATTCATTTATTAGAAAATCTAAAGCCCCTACATTTTTATGTTTTTTGGTTGAAATATATTGTAAGTGAGCAACTTTTTTTGTTTCAAAAACAGTACACCCAGCTAATATTTCACCATTCATATAAACATTATATTGTTTGATTTTATTTGGAAACTTTTCATGCAAATAATTTATTTCTGACAAAGAATGAACTGGTTTTACTCCGTATTTATTGCGTAAATTAGGAATTAAAACTTCGTTCCAAAAGGAAGAAAAATCTTCATCAATAATAATTCGAAGATTACTACTTAATGCCATTTTAATTTTACGTGTACGCAGTTTAGAATAGTTCATGGTATTATTTAATGGTATTGTCATGGATAGATTCTTCCTTACTAATTTCGCTTTAAGAATAAATAGTAAATAATCCATCTCATCAGATGGTCTAAGATGGTATATTTTAGGTAATTGCTTTAGAACAATTGCTTGTATATTGTTTTCAGACAAATACTTTAATAGTGACATCACACTTCCTAAAACAGTTTGAAATGCAACTTTATTAGAAAAAACAAATCCTCCATAGGTAAGACCTTGATGTGAAAATATTTTATTCCTAATTTTATTTGCGGGCAAAACGGCAACAAGTTTTTCTTGATTGAAAATCAAAAGAGAAAAGTCCTCAAAACTATCTTGATGGTACTCCATAAAATCCCTATGAAACAAAAATGTAGCATTTTTAGATTTAGATATAAATTCGTTCCAAATCAATTTAAAATCTGGTTCATATTTAATAATTGTATAAATAATCTGCTCTTTTAAATAAGGTTAAAAAATGCTGCTAATTAAATTAATATCCACAGCTTCTTCTGTAAACTATTAAAAATTATTTTTTCAAATTTGTTTTCTCAATAATATAAAGGGGTCTATCTTGAACATTTCTATTTATACGACTTATATACTCTCCAATAATGCCTATTGAAAATAATTGAATCCCTCCTATGAACATAGAACTGATGATTAGTGACGACCAACCTGTAACTGTATCTTTTAAAACAAAATGAGCAAATAAGGTGTATATGATAACTAAAAAAGAAATGAATGAAATCATGAATCCTAATCTAATTACAAGAGATAAAGGCATGTCTGAAAAACTTGTAATAGCATCTATGGCGAGTCGAAACATTTTCCCATAAGAATAACCTGATTCTCCATGTTTCCGTTCTTGTCTTTCAAACAAAACATAAGTTTGTTCGAAACCTAACCATGCAACTTGCCCCCTTAAATATTTGTTTCTTTCTGGCATTTTATTTAGGGCATTCACAACTTTATTATCTAAAAGCCTAAAATCACCTGTATCCAAAGGAATATTAAACGAGGTTATTTTCTCCAATATTCTATAAAAAAATTTTGAAGTCATTTTTTTAAAAAAGGATTCGCCCGCCCTATTTGCTCGCTTTGCATAAACAACATCAAATCCCCCTTGGTATTTCTTATATAGCTGTACAATAAGCTCTGGCGGATCTTGTAAATCTCCATCTATAATTACTGTGCATTTACCTCTGCAATATTCCAATCCAGCTGATACTGCAACTTGATGCCCAAAATTTCTACTAAAATTAATATAAAAAACTCTACTATCATTTTCACAAAGTTTAAATAATTCAAGAAAAGAATTATCACTACTCCCATCATTAACAAAAATGAGTTCAAACTTATTTGTAAAACTGGAAATGGATGATATTAAACGATCATAAAGCTCTTTAATATTATTCTGTTCATTATAAATGGGTATTACAACAGATATATCATTCAATTCATTCATTGTCATCACTAATTAAAAAGACCATTAATACTATAATTGTTCAAACTTAAATATAAATATAAAATGAACCCTAAAATTTTATTTTTTTATTTGATTTATAAATATTAAAATATTGATTGCTCCATACTAAATAATATTTATTTCTTTTCAAAAATGAATTCATCGCTAAAACCCTTCTGCTATTGTACAAATATGTTTCTTCTTTTGTTTCATCCATATAATCCGTTAAAGGAATTGAAAAAGCACCTATAGTGCTAAATTTTTGTTGAACAACAATTGGTAAAATAGGAATTTCTCTTTCTGCTTTTTCAATCTTTTCTTCAAATGAATTCCCATCATAAACCCAAACCCAAGGATTATACATATAAGGTTTTGTATTTGTTAAAAAGTGAATCATCGGTATACAATCATAAGCCAATAAATAATCATCTGGATTGATATATCTTTGCAAATTACGAAGTAATTCATTAGTAATGGTTGCACGCTCTTTAGTTGTATAAACCGCTCGAGCATATTTACAATTGATAGTATATGTTTTTTCAACCCTACTCCCTTTATCAAAATACGCCTCTTGAGATATACTATATGCTTTTGAGACAAAATAAGACAGGACTATTGTTAACATTAAGTTTTCAACCATGAGTGCTGAAAGATCTCTTGAAATATAATTTCCTTTGGTTTTAATAATAAAGGTTGTATTTTTTATTTCTGACAAAAAATGAATAAAAAAAGGCACCGATAACCATATCCACATATAACCGCTATCATACATACCTCCAGCACTTCCCAATGGTAAAAATAGCATCATTAAGAGCCCTAGCAAAGCCAAGATTTTAGTCGAATGTTTTTCCTGTTTAGAAAACAAAACCCATAGGGTACCTATAAAACCAATTGCATACATAATTTGAATGCCCCCTTTTCGGAACAAAATAAATAATCCTAAAAAAGGGATTAGATATAAAACTCTTTTTAAAAATGTTTTGTTTTTAAAAAGATTCTCAATAATTAAAATCACTAAACTTATCGCAACAAGCCAACTGAATGAAGTAAAAACCTTCTTATAATTAAACCAGTATGTTTTAAATAATGAAATTATATTGTGAGTACTGCCATCTGTTCCGCCTAGATTAATTATTGATAAAGATGCCCTTTCCATAATTCCAAGATGCCCAATAAAATACATTATCACCAAAATAAAAAAAACTCCAGAAACCACACCAAAAGCAAAAACTAGCATTGATTTTAACACTTTCTTTAATTTATCGCTATTCAAAAATCCGGAAAACGGAATTACAAGAAGCCATACTAATAGTGTAACATTTGGTAATCTTGAAAAAATATTAATTCCAATTAACGATCCAGCTAGACCTATTAAAATCAAGTTATTTTTACTTATTCCTCTAATTAAAACAGATGCCGCAAAAACTGCTATCAAGGCACTTAATTGGTTATGATAAAAAGCCAAGAAACCAAAATGGTTTACAAAAAGCACCATAGACAAACCAATCAAAGCATGATTTTTTTTTATGTGATTTTTGAGTAATTTATAGCTCAATATGAAAGTAGAAGAGTTAACTATTATGGCTAATAATCTAAACCATAAAATACCCCCTTCATTATAAAATAGATACCAAATACCTCCAACAAGACCAGAAAGCCAATAAACAAAGTTATATTCAACCGACTCAGGAGCATTAAAAAATTGCTGATAAAATGTTAACGAAAAACCTTCATCACACATATCAAATCCTTGGAAAGCAAGAAAAATTTGAACAGTGAGTACAACTAAAACCATTAAATGAAATTTATTTGTTTTAGATAACATTTATCTCTTAATATCTTATTGGAGCGAATATAAAGAATTAAATTGGTTGATTAAATAATGTAAAAATTTTATCTTCGACACTCAAATGAAAAGAAGTTTTGAAAAACAGTATCACGAAAGTGAAAAAAAACACTTTTGGTTTAAGTCTAGAAGGAATTATATTATTGAATTATTAAAAAATTCTCCAAAAAATTCCAAAATTCTGGATATCGGATGTTCATCTGGAATATTATTATCCGAGCTTGTAGAAATAGGTTTTGATATTACTAATTTATATGGAATTGATATTAGCAATTATGCCATTGACAATTGTAAAAAAAATGGGTTATACAACGTTTTTGTAATGAATGCTCAAAATATTAGTATTGATAATACATTTGATTTCATTATAGCCTCTGACTGCCTTGAACACATCAAGAATGACAAAAATGCAATAAAAAACTGGTATCAATTATTAAACCCAGGAGGCTCCATATTTATCTTTGTACCTGCTTTCAACATGTTATGGAGTGAGCACGATATTGTAAATATGCATTTTAAGAGATACACAAAAAAAGAATTAGTTAAAATTTTAAAAGATAACTCTTTTGAAATAGTTAAATCAAGTTATTGGAATTTCCTACTCTTCGTTCCTGTTTTTCTTTTACGTGCAGCAAATAAACTTTACACTTTCAAGAATAAGAAAAATAAAGGAGATTTAATTGAACCTAAATTATTTAACAACTTATTATTAACAATTATCAATATTGAGAACAAAATGCTTAAGTATATAAACTTCCCATTTGGGATAAGCACTTTTTGTATTGCTAAAAGACCTCTTAAGTTGTTGTGACAAAAATTTTAGTCTCTAGTTTATATTCTTCTCTGTATCCACCCCAAAAAGCGAGCTGCCAAATATTAACAAAACAACAGCATAATACATCAAATAACTAACAAAGTGACCAATAACAGCCCCTTTTACACCATATAATTTGATAAGATAGGTGCTTGTTATATATAACATAATTACCAAAAATGCTTCGGTAATAATATAATGCCAAAACATTTTTTTTGCTAGAAACTGATAGGCAATAACCATGGATAACACTTTTACAAAATCACCTAACAATTGCCATAAAAACAAGTCTTCAACGGGTTGGAATTCATCTGAAAATATCACTTTTACAATAAAGACCCTTAAAAAATATATAAGTATTAATCCTATTCCAAAAATAGGTATAACCGTTTTGTAAAAACTAAACACTTCCTTTCTAAACTCGCCAATGTTATCAATTTCAGAAAACCTCGGTAAAATATATAAGGCCATTAATGAACTTACAAACATTAAATAATATTTAGAAATACGCGTCATGGCTTCCCAAAAACCAGCATCCTTATATCCAATATTATCAATGATATAAGATCTGATAGCCAATAAAACGAGTGGCAAGATAACTGCTGAAAATAAAGCCATAATTGAATATGAACTCATCTTCTTTAAAAAACTGAAACTTATCTGGTTTACCTTAATGAGCGGAACCAAACTTCTACGATTAATAATACCAACTAATGTAATTAAACATATTAATGATTCAGCAATTGCAACAGATATTAAAGCGCCTTCAATCCTATTTTGATAAATTAATAAAAGAGTAATTGATACAACCAGAATTTGCCCGATAATGTTAATGACAATAAGCATTTTATAGTTTGAAAAACCATTCATTATTGAAAATGAAAACATATTCAAAGCATAAAAAGGCAAAACAATGGCAAAAATCTTTATAACAAAAGCATAGCTATTATACGACGGAAAAATAAGGTTATTTATTCCATCAGCATTGAAATAACAAAAAAGAGATACAAGTATTGTTGCTATAAAACCGAAATAAAAAACGGTGGATAGGGCTTGACTCAACCTAACTGCATTATCCTTAAATGCCGCAACATATTTAACCATTCCGTTATAAAATCCAAGAATAGAAACGGTTTGCATGGAGCTTACAAAATTCTGTAAATTACCAATTAATGCCAATCCTTCAGCACCAATAAAAATAGCTATCGCTTTTGAGGTTAAAATTCCTGCAATAATCCTAGTTAATACAGATGTTATTTGCAACGACGCTACTTTAACTAAAACATTTTTATTTATGTAGTCTATTAATTTCTTCAATTAATATTGTTTTTTATCTCAATTAAAATGAATCTTTTATTAATTCAGAATTTAAACCAAAAAGATAAAATTCATTTATATCTCTTTTTTAAAAAAAAGCTGTTCCAAATATACAAAATGAATTAACGACTTATAACCAACTTAGGTCTATGAAGTAGGCATATTCCTAAATATATTCGTTGAAATGAAAAACTAAGATCTTTTTTGAAGCAAATAATATACGTTAACACTAAATATTGCGGCATTTGCAATAATAATAGGCAACCCAATTCTGAATGTTGGCATTAAAAACCCATAGATTACAAACAGTATACAACCTATCATATTAACCACACGAAGCTTGACGACATCTTTCATGGTAAATGAAAGTAAAACCATAAATGATGCTAAATATCCTATATATTCTGTTGCTGTAATTCCAAATAATTCCATCATGTTATTAGACAAAAAAAGGAGGCTGTCTAAAAAGTATATATTAACCGTCTTTACGAGAAATTTTTATTTCGAAGTAATCTGTAAACCAACAATTTGCAATTTACAGATTGCTTCATTTCATTCGCAATGACGACTTTTTAGACAGCCTCCTTTAAAATTAATATTTATAATCTTTTATTAGAATGATTTTTTTCTTTTTCGCTCAACTTCAGTCAAATAAATTTTACGCAAGCGCAAGTGCTTTGGAGTTACCTCAACATATTCATCTTTTTGAATATATTCCAATGCTTCTTCCAAAGAGAATTTAATTGCCGGAACAATTTTAGCTTTTTCATCAGCTCCTGAAGAACGCACGTTACTCTGTTTTTTAGTTTTTGTTACGTTTACAGTCATGTCATCCCCACGAGAATTTTCGCCAATAACTTGACCTTCATAAATATCCTCACCCGGATCCACAAAAAACTTACCTCTATCCTGTAATTTGTCAATTGAATATGGAATGGCTTGCCCTTTTTCCATAGATACTAAACTTCCATTCTGACGTTCAGGAATACCCCCTTTTAATGGTTGGTATTCTTTAAAACGGTGTGCCATAATAGCTTCTCCCGCAGTTGCCGTAAGCAATTGATTTCTTAAGCCTATAATTCCCCTTGAAGGCACCATGAATTTACATATCATACGGTCACCTTTAGCTTCCATGCTTAACATTTCACCTTTACGCATAGATACCATTTCAATAGCTTTTCCAGATACCGTTTCAGGTAAATCAATGGTCATTTCTTCAATAGGCTCACATTTTTTTCCATCAATTTCTCTTATGATAACTTGTGGTTGTCCAATCTGAAGTTCATAACCCTCACGCCGCATGGTTTCAATGAGTACAGATAAATGCAATACACCTCGCCCAAAAACCAAGAATTTATCAGCACTATCGGTTTCTTCAAGTTTAAGCGCTAAATTCTTTTCCAATTCTTTATATAATCTATCTTTAATATGTCTGGATGTTACATATTTACCATCTTTACCAAAGAATGGTGAATCATTTATTGTAAATAACATGCTCATAGTAGGTTCATCAATAGCGATAGTTTTCAAACCTTCAGGGTTTTCAAAATCAGCAATAGTATCGCCAATATCAAAACCTTCTAATCCAACTAAAGCACAAATATCACCAGCCTGAACGCTTTCTACTTTTTTACGGCCGAGTCCTTCAAAAATATGTAGTTCTTTAATTTTAGACTTAACAATGCTGCCATCTCTTTTCACTAAAGAAATATTCATACCAGATTTTAACTCACCACGTTGTAATCTACCAATAGCAATTCGGCCTGTAAATGATGAGTAATCCAATGACGTAATTAGCATTTGAGTAGTACCTTCTTCTATTTTTGGAGCAGGAATATGTGCAATAACCATATCCAATAATGGCTCAATATTAGTGGTTGGATGCTTCCAATCATCACTCATCCAGTTATGTTTGGCAGAACCATAAACTGTTGGAAAATCCAATTGCCATTCTTCTGCACCCAATTCAAACATTAAATCAAAAACAGCTTCATGTACTTCTTCTGGAGTACAATTTTCTTTATCAACTTTATTGATTACTACACAAGGTTTTAATCCTAAATCAATGGCTTTTTGCAATACAAAACGCGTTTGTGGCATAGGCCCTTCAAAGGCATCAACCAATAACAAAACACCATCAGCCATATTTAGAACACGTTCTACTTCACCTCCAAAATCGGCGTGACCAGGAGTGTCAATGATATTAATTTTTGTGTCTTTATAGATAACAGAAACATTTTTAGATGTTATGGTAATACCTCTTTCGCGCTCTAAATCATTGTTATCAAGAATTAAATCTCCTGTGTTTTCATTGTCACGAAATAAATGACAATGATACATGATTTTATCAACCAAGGTTGTTTTACCGTGGTCAACGTGTGCGATAATTGCAATATTTTTTATATTAGCCATAATTATGCCTTATTTTAAGCGCGCAAAGGTAACTATAAATAATGGATAAATAATATAATAATATTTTTTTGGGTATTCCTTTTTTTCGAAATAAAAAAAAGTCGCGCTATCCACTATATCTTTTTACATACAACTTGTTGAAGATTCATTATCAACATATTAAAAATTATAAATTCCACAAGTTGCATGTAAAAAGGATGCCGTTTCTATCGCTAATACAATAAAAATTAAGAACTGGGTTTCATGTAACACACATTACATAATAATTAAGTTTTAATAGTATCTTTGCTCCGAAATAAAAGAAACCAGATTGTTTATGAATCTTCAAGATGTACCAAAAATAAAATACAGCCATTCAAACAACTTTTTTTTGCTTTGCGGCCCTTGTGCCATTGAAGGTGAAGACATGGCTTTACGCATTGCTGAAAAAGTAGTTTCTATTACCAACAAGTTGGAAATTCCTTATGTTTTTAAAGGCAGCTTTAAAAAAGCAAACCGTAGCAGGATAGATAGTTTTACCGGTATTGGTGATGAAAAAGCTTTAAAAATATTAAAAAAAGTTTCAGATACTTTTGATATTCCAACGGTAACTGATATACATGAAATTCCTGACGCCAAATTAGCGGCTCAATATGTTGACGTGTTGCAAATCCCTGCCTTTTTAGTGCGCCAAACTGATTTATTGGTTGCCGCTGCTGAAACTGGTAAAGTTGTGAACCTGAAAAAAGGACAATTTATGAGTCCTGAAAGCATGAAACATGCAGTTCAAAAAGTGAAGGACGCCGGTAACAATAATGTTTGGATAACAGATAGGGGCACTATGTTTGGCTACCAAGATATGATTGTTGATTTTAGGGGCATACCAACCATGCGTCATTTTGCCCCTACCATTCTTGATGTAACACATTCCCTTCAACAACCTAACCAAATGAGTGGCGTTACAGGAGGCAGGCCTGATATGATAGAAACCATTGCCAGAGCGGGCATTGTTAATAATGTTGACGGTTTATTTATTGAAACCCATTTTGACCCGGCAAATGCCAAAAGTGATGGCGCCAATATGCTACATCTTGATTATTTAGAAAAACTTTTAACAAATCTTATCATTATAAGAAAAACAATAAACACCCTATAATTTATTTTACAATATCATGAATTTTTTTAACTACAAAACCGTATTAGGCATTACATTCCTATTATTTTCAATTAACATTTTCGCCCAAGATTCTACCCCTGAAAAGTAGACAGCAACTAAAAAAGGAAAATTTTTTATAAGTTGGGGAGGCAACAGAGAGTCTTTTTCTAAATCTGATATTCACTTTAAAGGTGAAAATTATGATTTCACAATACAAGATGCTTTTGCATTAGACAAGCCCAAAGGTTGGCATATTGATTATATAAATCCAACTAGAATAACTATTCCTCAAACCAATGTAAAAGTTGGTTATTACATTTCAGATCATTATGTGATTTCTTTTGGTGTAGACCACATGAAGTATGTCATGCAAGAAAATAGAAATAAAATTATTGATGGCTATATAAATTTACCATCTTCCGAAGCTGGTTCTGTTTATAATGGCACCTATAATAATGAAGAGTTCTTTGTTTCTGAAGATTTTTTAAAATTTGAACACACCAACGGTTTAAATTATGTGTATTTAGAGTTTGCCAGAGTTGATGACATCTCGTCTCTTTTTGAAATCCAAAACACTGATAAATTTCAAATAAACCTTACCGAAGGTATTGGAAGTGGTATTTTGGACCCAAAAACAAATACTACGTTGCTTCAAAAAGACAGATATGATGAATTTCATTTAGCGGGTTATGGTATTTCAATAAATGCTGGACTTAATTTTACTTTTTTCAAGCACTTTTTTATGCAACTAGATTTAAAAGGAGGTTACATTAATATGCCAGATATTAGAACAACCAGTAATACGGCTGAAAGTGCATCACAGCATTTTTTCTATTTACAACGAATTATTTCTGTTGGTGGTGTTTTTAGAATCTAATCAATATGGCCCTGTACTTATTTTGTGGCTACTAAAAATGAAAAGGTTTCATATGATTGGCTATAAAAAATATTTTGTCAGCGCTATTTTGTATCTACTTATTCTTCCCTATTCTTTTCCTGCAGGTTTCTAACAATTTTTGTAGCCATACTTCTGGAAACAAAGCGATGTAAACTTGCCAGAAATTTATTTATAAATCCGGGAATAGCAACTATTTTTCCTTTTTGCATAGCTTTATAGCCATAAAGAGCAACCTCTGACGGACATGCCATATTAAAACTAATCTTGTTATCTGAAGCATTTGCTGAAACCACACCTTGAAAGGCCGTTTTAGTAGGCCCTGGGCATAAAACGGTTACCGTTACACCAGTATCTTTAAGCTCATTAGCTATGGCTTCAGAAAATGATAATAAATATGATTTTGAAGCATAATAAATTGACATGAGTGGACCTGGTTGAAAGGCAGCTAAAGATGATATATTAAGAATTTTACCTGAACCCCGTTGTATCATACCTTCTAATAATAATTTTGTTAAATGTGTACTGGTAATAACATGCACATGAATCATATCCAACTCCCGGTTCCATTCTGTGTTATTAAATGTCCCAAACAACCCAAAACCAGCATTATTAACTAAAACATCAATAGTCACATCATTTATAGCTTCAACTATTTCAATGGCAACATTTGGTTTACTCAAATCTTTTACAAGAACATCAACCTCACATTCATAAGCTTGTTTGATTTTTGCTTCGACCTCATTTAGTTTTTCGGCATCAATATCTACTAAAATCAAATTATAATCATCCTCAGCTAACAACAAAGTTAATTCATAGCCTAAACCTGAAGCCGCTCCAGTTATTAATGCAGTTTTTATCATGTAATTAGTTTAGGTTTAGAAAAATTCAAGCATAAAACTATTCCTTTCCATCCACATAATCTTGTAAATAAGAAAATCTTTCTGTGAGCTTTCCACTCTGAGTCATTTTTGCTCGTTGTAAAATGCCGTCTGCATCATTATTAAAAAATGCTGGAATTACATTCGTTAAAAACTGTTCAGCAAAACCTTCGCTGGCATCTTTTGGTAATTCACAGGGTAAATTATCTACAGCCATTACTGCTATGGCATTGGCATCTTTATAATCAATTTCAGTTTCTGTTTTTGGGTTATAACCGTAAATAGGATCCGCAATAGTAGAGGCTCTTACGGTTGTAGCAATGGGTCCATTTACGTCACAACTAATATCAGCTACTACTTTAATATTAAAATCAGGTGACTTAACATCTTGTTTGGTGTAAAACTTAGGAGCTCCATCACCATAAAAATGGCCAGCAATATAATAATCGGTTACCTTGGCAAAACGCATAAAATCAGACACATATTCTTGTGGGTTATCAAAGAAATCAAACATATCAATAACCTTTCCGTCTTTTCGCTTATTATAATCCAGTACATCAATTTTACAATATACGGGTTCCCTGAAAGTTTGATTTAAATAATCTTCCACCGAAACACTTTTTATATGCATAGCTTCCAGCATTTCCTGAGCTCCATTGGCTACTTTACCACTGCCTGTAAGCAATATTTTTATATTTGGAAGTGAAATGTTATTTAGTTCTTTTATTAAATCGGCCTGGTCAAGCAAGGTTTCTGCTTTTGGTAAATTAAAAGAGTTATACTTTAATCCCCAAGCTCTAAAACCATTAAAGGTGCCAACAATGCCTGCATAGCACCCAAACCCAATTAATCGAAATCCTTTCGAATTGACAATGGTTTCATGGTCGTACAATTCTATGTTTTTTTCTAGAATTGCATTTAGTAATTTTCTGTTGTAAGATTGTTTTTTTATAGTATGTGAAAAGAAAAAATATTTTTTATTGGAAATTAATGCCTCTATCGGCACCTCTTTTACACCTATTAGAACATCACAATCGCTAACATCGCTTGTTACTTCAAATCCTGCTGATTTGTATGCTGCATCTGGAAACACACGAATATCACTCGACTCCACTTTAAAAACAGCACCGGGGAATAATTTTTTAGCTTCTACTAATTTTGAAGGTGATAATACCACACGTCTGTCTGGTGGTGTTTTACGTTCTTTTATAATAGCGAATTTAATATTCATTTGCTTTTTTTATTTATCAGCAAATTTGATGAAAATTACACAAATTGACAACTATTTTAATTTGGTATAAAATTTGCATTAAACTTGTTGATTTGGCAAGGTTATACAAACTTTTTGATACCTTTGCAGCCCGCGTTAGTGATTGAGGCATTTGTTGGAGCTCCTTGAAAAGAGCGACTGCCGAAAGCACGACCTGTAAGGGAACGCCAAAATTAAAAAATATAGTTTTATTAATAAGATTCCTGCCTGTGCAGGAATTTATGGGGTCGACTGGTTTTGACAGCGAGATTAATTGAATTGTAAGCACGTCGTGTAATGACTTTGAAACACGTAAAAGACTAAGTCAAACTTTAAACGGCGAGAATAACTACGCTTTAGCTGCTTAAT
>TARA_R110002050_G_scaffold126681_1_pt1 | contig 47194 bp, 37 predicted proteins | sample TARA_R110002050 | Tara Oceans TARA_R110002050 (sample SAMEA4396988) | marine metagenome | biome: Polar Biome; feature: [DCM] deep chlorophyll maximum layer (ENVO:01000326); material: water (ENVO:00002006), including particulate matter (ENVO:01000060) such as... | depth 25 m
ATCTAAGTACACCCGACAAGAGTCGAACTTGTAACCGCCTGATTCATAGTCATGGGTTAAGTGAGGTTTTTAGAGCTTTAATGCTAATAATTAGAAAATATGCACCCTAAAATACACCCTAGTTAAGGGAGTCTTGGGACTTTAGGGAAAATCTAAATTCTGAAATAAATTATTCCAATTACAGAAAAAATGCATGGAATTATTATTTTGGAATACTTACAGTAAAGATCTGCTTCAAAAAGGTGTTCCAATTTACACCGTAAAACGCTGGCTTCGCCATTCTGATGCTAAGACTATGTACCGCTAGGCAGATTTATTGAATATGGATATTTAGGGACAAGCTAGAAGGGCTTTTAGTTTTCTGGGCACGACCCCCATTCTGGTTTGTTTTCATCTGTTAGAGGACTATCCATTGAAAAACCTTCAGGCTCGGATGATATATTTTTAACACACCATGAACTTATCGGTTGGTTAAATCCACTTGAATTGAACATCTTATACATCCCCGTTACATTGCTTACATCCCAATTGTCAAGGGGATAATTGTAAGATGATCCTAAAAACATTTGATTCATATTTGTAACATTTGATACATCCCAATGATTCAATGATTCGTTGAGTGGAACAGCTTTATGTCTAAACATCGCATCTGTGCGAGTTACATTTGAAACATCCCAATCAGCAATTGAAAAACTATGATTTATTCCAAACAATTGACTCATGTTGGTTATTAATGAGGTGCAAATTCTGGTATTCTCGTTAAATTCATTCTGTCTTTCTTTAAATGTGTTTCTATCCATTGCTTCATACTCTACCCCATAAATTGAACCTTTATCACCTACTTCAGCCTCAGGACACATTACAGTGACTCCATTACTACCTAGATAAAAAGTTCGTTCTTCAAAAGTGATTGTTATATTAGTAGCACCTTGAACTGTAACTCTAATTGTTCTATCAGTTGATTCAACATCACCACTCCAACTTACAAACCCCCAGCCAGCAGATGGCCTAGGAGTAAGCTCTATTATAGATCCAAGTAAATAATCTGTTTGTTTTAGGGTAGATATTAAACTTTCATCTACCGATCCTTCGCCAATGATAGTGAGATTTAGAGGGTGTTTTTTTCTAACAAAATTTGCTAATACTGACATATCAGAGTCGATTACAACTTCCAGAGGGTTAGAAGTGCTCATTATATCACCCGACCAACTATCAAAAACCCAGTCTTCATTTGGAGTAGGTATAATCGAGACTGTTTCACCTTCCTCAAATTGACCTATTGAAGGGGATACTGTTCCTCCTTCAATAGGTGCAGCATCAACATCTAATATATATGTAGTGGTTTCCGTACCGCAAGAAGATAGTAGGAAGAAAAGCATGAAAAATGAGATGCAATTTGTAAAGAATCCTGTCATGATCGTTTATATATAAGTGTGTTGTGATATTCAATATAATCGCTATTAATATCTTTAAATTTCTCTGCATCTAACATAATAGCTCCGTAATCCAAAAGGACATGGCAATTTGGGCAAACACAGAGAATATTATCGCGAATATCAGGCCCGTTGTGAGGTGAGCCTAAAGGTTTTATATGATGCACTTCAGCGTATGGTCTATCTAACCCCAAATGGAGTGTTTTTTGGCAAATTTCGCACTTAAATTGTTTTTCTATTTTTAGATTTCGAGCTAAATTTGTGTCTCGAAGAATACGATATGTTTCCTGTTTCATTCTTTCGGGGTGCCCAGGCTCTTCAATATCAGAAGCAATAGGTGTAGAAATAAGTGGTTTCAGTTTTGTTATAATTTTTTCCTCAATCTGTATCTCCTCATTTGAAACAGATTGGCCAAAAAATTTGTCAATGAGTAAGCGTTCATGACTTGTTCGTATCTCGAACTCTAATGCTCTAATAATAGGGTTAGAATTTCCATTTAACCAATCTTTAGCTGCGTGTTCAAAGTTATATATATCATTGATTTTTCGTAAACGGCGGGTACAGGCATCATGAATAGATTTTTCTGCAGAATCTTTGTTCTTAAATCGATTTGATTTCAATTCATGGTGTGCAATTTCGTTAATAGCATACTGACGAAGCTCACTTATCCTGGCTGTCTTCCCTGAGTCGATGAATTTATCCTCCATCGCTTTCAATACATCCAACACATCTTCAATCCGGGATCTACTCATTTTAGCAATATAACTTTAGTGTTTAGTATAATAATGCACTTAGGGATAATATTATAGTATGCACTGAAAGTACATGAAATATATAGGTAGAACAAAGTAAAAGTGCTAACTACTTTTCATAAAATAGTTTTACACTTGAGCTCCTGTCCTTTATTTGGTCAAGACTCGGAATTGATAGAGTACTGCATGTAATACTTCACACGATACTATCTTTAGTTTTTCATCAAGCTACAGCATCCATTAATTAACATTCACGACGTGGTTATTATTAATTTTGATAGAAATAAATTATTCAACGATATCTGGACTAAGAACAGCTCTGTAGTAGCAAATTACTATAAGGTTTCAAATAAACAATTGGAGTTAGTTTGTAATGAATTAAGTATCCCAATACCAAATCAAAAGCAAAGCTATGATGTCTATTGCAATACGTCAATTAGAACTTCCCGAAAAGCAATAATAGTGGGCTTTTGATATGAGCAATATGAAGAAAATAAATCTACTACAAGAACTAGAACAAAGATTTGGAGCAGAAGTCGAAAAACAACTACCAAATAAAGATGGAATAGGTTTTCTTGAAGAAAGAAACGAGTTAGAAGAAGTACTTAGTTGGAATCTTGATGCAGTTGTCCAACATTTTCAGTTAATTAAGCAATATGGATTGAAGGACAAGTTGTTGGAATAATTAGTATAGAGGATAGAACACTTTATGGATGAAGATCAGACTGAAACATTAGACAACTCTGAGTTCTACCGTCAATTCGGAAAACATGAAATATTAGAAAAAGCTTTTGCGAGCGTCGATTTAAAAGAGGATAAGCAATGAATCAAGTTGATAAAATTAAAGAAGGTCTAATAGATTGGGCTAAGAATGAGAATAAGAATATTGATAAAGATGGGTATGTAAATAATGTTGAGGATAATTTTTATTTAAAACTAAGTGAGGAAAGCGTACGAAATCTAGTTGGAGGTGATGGCTCAGAATATCCCAAAGATGATAAGACTAGGACAAAAATTATGGCTCTTCATTCTTCATCCGCATTGTGTTGTAATGTTTTTGAATATTGGAGATCCAGAGATAGGAAAATATTGGCAAAGGCTATGGGATATTCACGGAATATTAAATCCTTAGTTTATGAGCGGAAATTATCCATGGGAATGCAAGGGAGTAAACCTAATTTGGACATCTTTTTTATAATGGATGATGGTAAAGCTGTAGCTATTGAAAGTAAATTCACAGAATGGATGGCTCCAAAAAGTAAAAAAAGCCTTTTTGCAGATAGTTATTTCAAAGATGGAATAGAACGTTGGAAAGAAGTGGGGCTTCCTAATTTTCAAAAGTTAGCAAATCAGCTTAATGAAGATGCTAGTATGTATAAACATCTTGATGTGGCTCAATTATTAAAGCATGGTTTAGGATTAGCAAATATGCATGGTTTGAATTCAGATTTAGTATATCTCTATTATGATACCCCTGATACTGAGATTAGTAACAATCATAAAAATGAAATAAAATTATTCAGTGATACTGTTGGCGGTGAATTGAATTTTAAGGCGATCACCTATCAACAATTACTGGCTGAGATTAAAGAAGGGTTTATTGCTGAATCATATATAAATTATTTAGAATCGAGATATGCACTTTGAATCTCGTTAGATTACTCTTTATTTCATCTGCCCTAAGCTAGGATTATCAATCATTCGTTTCATAGTGTCAAAAAAGGCCTGATAGAAGGAATCGTCTTTTGCATAGAGTTTATACAAATCCAACTCTTTTTTCCGTTGTTGACTCATAACTTCATCTAGTATTTTCTTAAATGCTAAATCGCTGTTTTGTGAATCTTTGTTGTCTGCTACTTTCGATTGATAGTCCGGGTGAGCTTGGATATACTTACTCAATGTCACAAACTTCATACGCTGGTCTTCTGGTGTTGCATCCCAACCATGAAACCATCTTTCATTGAATGTTCTGATGATTTCATCCAGAGGATCTTCTTCTTCTGTACCACCATGAGCACCTCTTGGATTTGGGTTTTGAGGATCTAATTCGGATTTTGAATCATCTAAACCAATGGAATAGTTAAGTTTGGTTCGTTCTAACCCATATGTAGATAAATCAACCGATTCGAGTAGTTCATCGATCAATTCCTCTTCTTTGGTTTTCACAATTAATTTGGGAATAAGGAATTTCAAGAACCAAAACAGTTTTTCCCACACTATAACCTCATAAGGCATAATGGAAGCCATTTGACCATAGATTTTCACAAACTGTTTAGCTTTGATTTTAAAGTCTGCTTTATCGTCATCTTCTAATTCTAGTTCTTGATTGAAACGATTAGCGGCAACATCAATGATTGGACTTAGTTGTTGAGCGTCTACATTTTCAAGATACTTCTCTAAAAAGGTTTCTACTTCCGACCATTCGTAAACTGCTGCATCATCTAATGTGCCTTTCAATTCGTGCAGCACATTGATGTCTGTTGCGCCACTTAATGAAGTAGAAGTGTAAAAAGGATCAAAAGAAGCTTTGATGTCGTCTACTTGATTGAAAAAATCCAGAATGAACAAATCTTCTGTTCTCTTACCTAGTTTATCGGCGGAACGATTTAACCTGCTTAGAGCCTGAACAGCTAATACACCTTGTAGTTTCTTATCCACATACATGGTACAAAGCTTGGGTTGATCAAAACCTGTGAGGTATTTATTAGCCACAACCAATATGCGATACTCATCTGAATCGAATTTATCTCTTGTATCCTTTTCCGCAAATCCGTTTAATTCACTTTCGGTGTATTCAACACCATCTACTGTTTTCTTGCCTGAAAATGCTACGGCTATTTTAAAGGGAGTACCTTTATCTGCTAAAATGTGTTTGATGGCTAAGTAATAGCGAATCGCTGATTCAATATTTTGTGTGACCACCATACCTTTGGCTTTACCTTTCAGCTTTTTGGTATTGTACACTTTGCTAATAAAGTGCTCCATCATAATTTCTGCCTTGGTGGCAATGGTGCGCTTATCTCGTTCCACATAAGCACGTAATTTTTTCTGTGCTTTTTTGGTATCAAAGAGTGGATTTTCTTCAATAGACTTTTCAATTTCATAGTAGCTTTTATACGTAGTATAATTAGCCAATACATCCAGAATAAAGCCTTCTTCAATGGCTTGCTTCATGGAATACAAGTGGAATGGTTTAAACGAACCATTTTCCTGTTTACTCCCGAAACGTTCAAGGGTAGCATTTTTTGGAGTTGCCGTAAAAGCCAAATACGAAGCATTGCCTTTCATTTTTCGGGCTTTCATGGCCTTTAATATCTTGTCTTGGGTGTCTTCTTCCTCTTCTTCATTAGCACTCATTCCCATAGCTTGGTTCATTTTACCTGCTGCTGTTCCGCTTTGCGAACTATGTGCTTCATCAATCACCACTGCAAAACGTTTGTCGCTTAAATCGGCAATGCCATCTACTATGAATGGGAATTTCTGAATAGTTGTAATGATGATCTTTTTGCCTTGTTCCAAACTGTCTTTTAACTCTTTGGATGAAAATGCTGGGGCAACAATGTTTTTCACTTCTGAAAAATCCTTGATATTCTCTCGAAGCTGTTTATCCAATAACCTTCTATCGGTTACAACAATTACCGAATCGAATAGAGGATTTTGGATGCCTTTTGAACCAGGTAATCCTTCACGTTCTGGGTAGGTTTCTATCAATTGATAACTAGCCCAAGTAATGGAATTAGATTTTCCTGACCCCGCGGAATGCTGAATTAAGTAGGTATGACCCACACCATTTTTAGAAGCATGATCGAGTATTTTACGCACAACATCCATTTGATGGTACCGAGGGAAGAATAGGGTGCGTTTGCTTAAAGAATCTTTTGCTTTGCCGTCAAACCGAACAAAATGCTGAATGATATTGGCTAAACTTTCCTTAGTGAACACTTCTTCCCATAAGTAGGCTGATTTATGCCCAAATGGATTTGGAGGATTGCCTTTTCCATTGTTATGCCCTTTGTTAAACGGGAGGAAGAAAGATTTACTACCATCAAGTTTAGCACACATGTACACTTCATCTGTGTCTACTGCAAAATGTACTATAGCTCGACCAAAATTCAGCAAAGGCTGGCGAATGTCTCTGTCGTATTTGTATTGTTTAATGCCGTGAACTTTGGCATTCTGACCTGTCCATTGGTTTTTAAGCTCCAAGGTGGCAATAGCCAAACCATTGACAAATACCACCAGGTCAATTTCTTCACGCTTATTTTCTAGGTTATACCGAATTTGACGGGTAACGCTAAACTCATTTTTGGCAAAATTATCCTTCACCGATTGGCTGCTGCTTGCCATAGGCAATTGATATAGCAAAGTGAAATTGGCATCTTCCACTTCTAAACCTTTACGAAGCAAACGCAGGATGCCGTATTTTTTAACCATACGGTCGTAGCGTTCTAGGATCTTTAACTTCCAATCCGCTGAACGTTGAAGTTTTTCGAGTTCTTCTTTTTGGGTTTCTTCTAAAAAGTGCCAAAATCGGGTTTCGTCTAAGGCGTATTTAGCATTAAAATCATTAGTATCCCCAATGTAATAGCCATTGCCTGAACGGTACAAGGCTTGTGCTTCTAATACGGTATTTCCAGCTGCTTTTAAATCTTCTAAGCAAGTACCTGTTAAGGCTTTTTCAATGGCAGCTTCCAGTGCCTGTTCGTTCGTTTTACTTACCATATTAACACACTTTTATTTTACCCGTTACTGCACTGTCTATCAGCGTAGCTTTGTATTCTTTCAGCTTTTCGATTTGGGTTTGTTGCAAGGAAATGGCACGGTCGATTTTGGTGGATTGGGTTTCGATGTATTCAACAATAGAGAGTTGTTCATTCCATTTGGGAAGGATAACTGGTAAATCGAGAAAATCGCCATGATTTAAATCTGGAATTGTAGTAACTCCAGCAGCTAATAGAATATGTTTTTGAATACCATTTGTTCGTAGATAGAGAACTAAATATTCTTTATCTATTAGACGCTTGTTGTATACAATTTTGAAAAAGTTATTGTGAAATACGCCATGTACATTTGTAACCACTTCACCGGTATTGCCTGTTCTGCCAAGCAGAATGTCATCATAAAGACAAATAACAGCTTTAGGTGGATTATAAACATAATGTTTAGGGTTTTCGGGATTATGTATTGATTTTGTAGTTATATACTCTAAAGCATTGTCCTCTGGTTCTTCTTTCCTTTTATCAATAGATATTTGTAATCCTTGTTTTAGATGTGAAATTCTTCTAAAAGACAAAGAAGCCCAGTGCTCAGGAATCTCCCCAATCCATTCCACGCCTGAATCTTTCATTTTTACATTAGGGTCTAAGCCCTTGGTAACCGCATTTTGAATGATGATTTGCTTGCGTTCTTTCAGCAGGGCTATCAGCTTCTCTTTTTGGGCTATGGCCTTGTCTATTTTGGCGGTTTTATCGTCTAAGAAATTGGCAATGGCGGTTTGTTCTTCTTTTTTGGGAAAAGGGAACAGAAATCTTCTGAAATCTAAGTAATTTATATTTTGTCTTAAGCCAGAACCAAGTCCATAAATCACTTTATTATTATCAATTGCTCTAAAGAGATAATGATAAAACTTAGGTGAAGCCTTTGTTTTAAACCGCAAGTTCAAGTAGGCACTTGTAATAATCCCTTCATAATTTGAAATTGAACTTCTCAGACTTACTTTGTCATTCTGTAAGTCAGTTGGACGAAAAATCAAATCTCCTTTATTTACTAATTGATAAGTTTCAAATGATTCAGGAACTAATCCTGTCAGTTCTTCCGGTGCTTTTACTCTTATGTTTCCATAACTAAGAGAAAGCACTGTATTTCGTTTCATTCCTTTATTTTTGTCTTTGCCTTCAATGATAAAACTTAACCCGGGTAATATCTCCCACCCCTCAGGAATTTCGCTCAACCATTCTACACCAGAATCTTTATAAGCTGGGTATTTTTGAAATGTTGCTTTCGTTGCTACCATGTCCATATATCAATTGCTTTAGTAGCCAATAAATTAGCTCGTTCTTCAATGGTGTCTTCATTCCACTGTTCCTTATCAAGAAATGCAGTGGTCATTTTCAAAGAAGAGTACTCTTTTAGCGTTTTCTTTTTGTCATCCCAAGCTTGGTTCCGTAGCTTACTATTCAAGTTTTTGGTAATAAGAGTAAGATTACCAAAGGTCAGTAGCTTCTGCTTGCGTTTATATTTTTCCAATTCGTCAAAGTCTGGTTCTCCCCAATTTTCTTCCCATTTTTTGGGCATCATATGTTCTACAGAAAACGATTTAGATGAAAGCGTTTTAGAGTCGGAATATTCAGAATCCAAGTCTTTCAAAGCAATAATAAACAGCAGTTCACCCGCTTGCTTATTGGAAAGCACACTGCTTTTAAACGCTTCTTTTATTTCAAGTTCTGTAGGGAATCGGTTTCCAAACTCTGTGAATGAGGCTAATATTTCTCGCAAATGTGCACTGCTAATGTCAACCGAAGTAGGATCTTCTTTATCAGTGGGCTTCTCTAAAGCTCTGATGATTTGGATAAAGAGGTTATTGTAGTTCTTAGTAGTGAATTTGCAAATCTGCCTTAATGCCAAGAAGGATTCTAACAAGGCAAATGCTTTGAGCAAATCTTTTTGGTCTGTAATGTTCTTGTACATGTACAATACCAATGGAAAAATAGTCGTGATTTCAAGGTTTTCCAGTAAGTGAAAAAATCGTTTTTCCGAATCGCTGAACTTGATTTCTACCAGTTCTTTTTCTTGTGGCATCTTTGAATAAATAGTAGCCAAGTTGCTCAGGCGCAACAAAAAGTCCTTTTTCTCTTCTACTGTTTTATCCTTTAAGTACAGTTTGTATTCCTTAAACAAACGGTCGAGGCGTATCTCTTTTTTGGTTTCGATAATTAAAAAGCAGTAGAGCAACAATTCCATGTTATCACGCTTCACTCTACCTGATGAACGCTCAGTGCTCCAATACTCAACTTGTTCTTCGTCATTTTCAAATACTGCCAACCATTTGCTGTCATAAAGTTCTACCAATGAAGGTTCTTTGAACATGTAGTTCTTGAGCAGTTCACCAATAGTGAGCCTAACGCCTAAAGAGTTGATGGTATCAAATATTTCCTGCTCGTCATCTTCTTTGTCCAGCAGCATACTAATGACCGGTATTTTGTGCAACAGCACCTGTTTGAGCATTTCTCGCTTCTGGTCATTGATGTCTGTTAGTTTTTCATGAAAATAGCTGTACGCTTGAAGAATAGAGCTGGAATCTTCCTTGGTAATGGTTTCTGGGGCTTCCATCACTTTTGAGAAATTTGGGGCGTCAATACGGCTGTGACGCATTCTATAATGGCGTTTGCCATAGCTATCTTCAAACCACAACAAACTCTCTAAGCTATTTTTTAGATTAGATAGTTCACCTGAAACTGTATCGGCAAGTGCTTTTAAGAAAATGGAAATGGTTGTCAATCGCTGTTGACCATCAATTAATTCCACCACATTCTCACTTAAGTTTCTGCTTTCCTTTTGTTTGGTGATGATTGTACCAATAAAATGTTCGCTGTTGTCCCCCTTTTCGTAGGCTTCCAGTTCGCTGAGTAAATGTTCCCAGAAAATCAACCAATTCTCTTCTGACCATACATAAGCTCGTTGGAAAAATGGGATTTCATATTGTAAGCTGCCTTGATAGAAGGACTGTAGTTTTTCTTTATTCGCGTTAATCATTGCAATGCCAAAATTTCTTTGATTAGACCTTCATTTAATTCTTCCAATTCCAGTATTTCCGAACTTACTTCTTCAATAGGTCTTAGTGGCTTGTGTTGATAGAAATACTTATTAAAGCTGATTTCATAACCAATTTTGGTCTTGTCTAGATCAATCCAAGCTTCCTCCACATGCGGTTTTACTTCTCGTAAGAAATAATCGTGAATGTTTTCTGCCAAAGGCACGCTTTCGCTATCACGCAGGTCGGTTTGGTTTTCGTAAATGATGTACTCATTTGGCTTTCCATTAGGGTAATAGCCGTAATCGGGTAGCTGTTCTTTAGTGCAATCCAAATGATGCAGCAATTGGTCTAGCTTGTCGCCACTCAGCTTTTGTGTTTTCTTGATGACTTTTTCGGCTACTTCATCATACCAGCTTACAGCGTTAAGAATTACATTGATCTTTGCAGCAGATATCTTTATCCCTTCTTTTTTAAGGAAATTCAATACCAGATTTCTAAACACATTGAAGTCATTAAATTCCCCTAAACCGATTTCCTGCATAAGCTGCTTAGCTATGTTAAGTATATCACGGTATTTTGTCCAATGTTCGGGTTTAGTAAGCTCAGTTCTATGTTTAGAACTCAAATTCAAATCGTTCGCTTCAGCCCATTCCAAAATCGCTTTAACATGATCCTTCAGGTTAGTATAAACTTCCTCCCCAAAAGTCTCATAAGCCCATTCCATAGGCTCTCGAATGGATTTGTCAAACCTTAATCCCGCAATACGTTCAGCAGAAAATTGAGCTTTCAGTCTAGCAGGACGGTCAATTGTTACTTTGTAATATCCAAAATCGGAGTTGTCAAAAACCTTGGCTGCCAAACCATCTTCGCCTTGTCGTTCAACCGTTTCGAAATTGGCATAAGCCTGCTGAATTTCTTTGATGTGGTCAGCTGTCAGTTCACAGTTCTTGTTGCCCAGATTCTTGCGCAGTTTGGCAAATCGCTGTGAAGCATCAATGAGTAATACTTTTCCTTTTCGTTTCGCTTCTTTGTTGTTATGCAACAACCAGATATAAGTGGTAATACCTGTATTGTAAAAGAGGTTGTTGGGCAATTGAATGATGCAGTCCAACCAATCGTTTTCAATGATATGCCTACGGATATTGCTTTCACCACCACCTGCATCACCCGTAAATAAGCTAGAACCATTATGAACCGAAGCGATACGCGATCCCAACGGACTCTGGCTCGTAGATTTCATTTTATTGACCATTTCCATCAAGAAAAGTAATTGGCCATCAGATGAACGAGGGGTGGCATCAGCTTCTTCTTCAGTTCCCCAATAATCTTTTAAGGAGATTACAAAACGAGGATCAATGATGTCTTTGCCGTCTTTGATGTATTTCAGTTCACTGCTCCATGATTTTCCGTATGGAGGATTGGAAAGCATAAAATCAAACGTGTTTCCAGAAAATTCATCAGTCGAAAGGGTAGAGCCAACACGAATATTCTCGGGATTGTTCTCCTTAATCATCATGTCGGACTTACAAATGGCGTAAGTCTCGTCATTGATTTCTTTACCGTACAAGTACACATCACCAATTGCCCTTATTTCACCTTCTTCATCTTTGATGAAATTCTGTGATTCGGTTAGCATTCCACCCGAACCACAAGCAGGATCATATATAGTCATTACAGGTGGCAATTGGTCTTTGATGGGGTCAAAAACGATGTGTGTCATGAGGTCAATTACCTCACGAGGGGTAAAATGCTCTCCAGCTTCTTCGTTGTTTTCTTCGTTAAATTTTCGAATCAGCTCTTCAAACACATAACCCATTCCCAAATTTGAAAGTGGCGGTAGCTTTCTTCCGTCTGGGTCTTCCTTTTCAAAAGGAGTGAGGTTGATATGAGGCGAAGTGAATTTTTCCAGTACATCCAATAACACATCTTTTGCGGCCATGTGTCGGACTTGGCTTTTCAGTTTGAACTTATCAATGATCTCTTTCACATTAGGGCTAAAGCCATTAAGGTAATCTTCAAAATTGGCTTGTAGTATCTGCTGACTGTTTGTGGCAGTATCGTAAAGGCGTTGTAATGTCCATTCGCTGGTATTGTAGAATACATATCCACTTGCGTCTTTCAATCCATTCTCATCCCATTCAGTAAATCCTGCCTCATCTCTTTGGAAAGCCAATTCTTCCATCACGGCTTCTTTGGTTGGTTCGAGCAAAGCGTCTAGCCTGCGCAATACCACCATTGGAAGAATTACATCTCGGTATTTTCCTCTTACATAAACATCTCTCAGGCAATCGTCTGCGATTGACCAGATGAAGCTTATTAATCTATTGTGTACGGATTGGTTCATTTAATTTCTGTTGTGCTTATTGCCTAATCTTTAGAATAAATGCCCATATTTTGAGCAAATTCAATCAAAATTTTAGTCTCGTTTGTCGATGATTTTGTATTTAACAATGAAGTTTCCCATACCTGACCTTCTAAGACCTTGTAATTCTTATTTCTTAATCACTTCATTTATGTATATATGATAGAAGTAAAATGAATAAAATACATCTACTATCAAAGTTTGTAATAATGATAAATCGTAAAAATAAAGGATGCTATCATTTTTATTTTAAATAACTAAGCTAGTTAAATTATTTTTACTCTAAACCCTCATAATAGAAATCCTTGCCAGATGACCTTGGCAAAAGCCTAACGGTTCTAGCTAAGTATACCTAACCACTTTGACAAGCATATCGTAAATAAAGGTAGTTTCTCCAACTTGATACACATGGTACGCATGATCGTTCTTATTGCCTATTTCTAGAATAGCTGTTTCCCCTGAATCAGGCTCTATATAAGTATCTTTTTCGTTTGAGTATATGGTTTGTATAATTTGATTACATACTCACATATAGGAGGTCTTACTAATACCTAAAGCACCTTATATCCACCTCAACCACTAATCCTTCCAGTTGGGATGGCTTTTAGTACTTACATACTTTTAATATTTTGATCTAGCAATATTAACTTGTAGAATCCGAATGTTTTAATAAAACAGAATAGTGTTGTTCTATTTCGGTATTGCTGTACCAATTAAAAATTAAATCCACTGTATTATTTATACTATCAATTTTGGGTATTACAGTAATTATGTTCTCATCAGCTAAATCTGTAAGACTAAGTGCTTTGAATGACTCTTTAGCTACCAAAAGTGAGTTTTTATAGCCAATAAATCTGCTAGCTAAATGTACTTCAGTCTTGTTAATATATCCTATTAAGGTAGAAGGTATATCTGATTCACTTTTATTAAAAACTAAGTCACTAGGCTTACTAGATTCCCTTCGATTGAAATCATTAATCCAAAAAGACATCCATTCGGGGTCGTGAGTAGCGTTCAACAACAAAATAGGAGTTAATCCTTTTGATATTACTTTATTCTCAAAATCTTTCAATTCATCCCAGTATTCTAACTCGTTCGTAATTTTTACTTTTCTGGTATTGATTTTACTAAAGGCGTCTTTCCAAATAATATTAGGCAAATTTTCTAATGTCAAATCATCATAAAGATCCATACTTGGACTCGGGGACTGTAAAACTGGATTAGTAAAACAACCTCTATTTAAATCATTATAAGTATAGGTGTGTTTTTTGAGTTTCTTATTTGTAAACTCGATTGAATTGAAAAGAGTTGAAGGAAATTCTTTAAGAATTTTATTTGATACTTTATCGGAGCTAGCCTTTTCTATAGCTAGAAACTTTTCTGTATCTAAATTTTGATTGAGAATTAAGTTATCCCAAACATCTTGAAACTTTGAATTAAAAACATCCAAGGCAAGCCAAAGAATTTCTATAGCCTCATCAAAGGAATAATTATTATTTATTCTCACTTCATCATAAAAGCCTTCGTATTTACTAAAATCTGGATCTTCAAGTGTACTTATCCAAACAGTAAGATCTCTTTTCATTCTAGTAACACCCGAAAGATCTCTCTTTATCCATTTTTCAAACTGATCATCGTATAATGAAACTGGATTCCACTGTCCATTAATCATCGAGAGCAGTGATAATAAAATACCATCCCTCATTGAATTTAATGTCTCACCCCCGCTAGCCGTGTAACCTCTTCCCGAAATCATATTTAAGAAATTTTGATCATAGACGCTTCCTATAATTGCATTAATTTTTAAGTTGTATTCCGAGTGTACATCAAACCCATTATAACGCATTCTTAGTATAGCTTTGAATAAGGTATTTATATCTGGAATCGGTCTAGGTTCTGGAATTATAGAACCAGTTTTAATTGGGTGATCACCATTTATAATTCTCTTAAAAACCTCCGTTATTAGGGAAGTATTCTCTCCATTACATTTTAAATACTGTTTAGTAAGCCAAAAAAGAAAAATGGAGATGCAGTCTACCCATAAATTCTTTATTGCAAGGGCAAAAACAGTAACCTTTTCATCCACCTGCTGATATCGCAAGCGGTCTAAGTCTAATTTCTCTTTAATTTCATTCCATTTTAGATTTAAAATTTCTTCTTGTACGAATTCCCAATCAGTTAGTACATGACCTACATTTCCATCTTCCAAACGCCTCGCGTTACGAAACCATTTTAAGATTGAATCCAATAAATATTCAGATCTAGTAATATCACCTACAATTAATGCATTTTTAAGCAACTTAACATTAGTTGCGAGATGATTTTTTAATAAAAAGTGTATAGGGCTTAATTTCCCCCATTCTATTCCAGATAGTTTGGTGGGAAGAATATTATTATTTTTAATTTGTTCCCAACTTCCAATAAAGTCAGTCATTAAATCCATATATACCGTTTGAAAAGGGGGAGAAAGTCTAGTGGGATGGCATATACTATGAGTTGGAGTTCCTTGGTTCTCTACCTTTTTAACCCACCATCTGGAAATTTCATAATCAATCTTTTTAAGAAGTAATACAATCCTATGTTTAATACTTGCATCCTCAACATCCTCAACGCGATAGTAAAGTTCTCTTGATGCAATCATAAGCAAAGAGATAAAACTCTTATTCTCTCCAATAATTTGGGAAGATTTCTCAATTAACTCATTATATACTTCAATCCATTGTTCATATTGGGGTCCACTCCATGAATTTTCTCTTCTAATCTTTGAATAATTTACTCCAGGAGCTTCACTACTTTTTATTAATAAGCTTACAAATTCGCTTAAATCATTTAATGTATCGTTAAAACCTTGTAGATCTCTGGACTGTAATTTGCGTAGAGATTCTGCCTTTAAATCTTGAAGTAAGGTATCAACATCTAATACGTTGGTATCATTAACCTCCTTAAAATGAAAAGCTAATCTAAATAAAACCTTTTGATACCAATTTATTTTACTTTCACCCTTAACTTTACATAATTGAATGTTGCCTTTATATCTATATCCAGGACGTACCAGTATTGCTAAAACCTGATTTTCTGATTCATTATTTAAGGCTTTTTTCGCCCAATCTTGACATGCAAGCTTTAGGAAAAAAAATCTAATGTTAACTAGCTCTCTTTCTTGGTTAAGTTGATAGTTCAAATATTCTTCGAAACGATTAGTTTCAGATTCGTAAATATAATCGGTTCTAATACTTAGTTTTTTCCCAGAAGCTGGATCAGTTTTTTGATGCTCTTTAATTTTCAGAAGTGAATTATCATCTTCAGAGCCTGAAAAGACTTTTGGCAATACTAAAGCCTTGAAATCGCATGGCCATATTTCATTTATTAAGTATTTTTTCAAACTATCCTTCCTACTTGATGGCCTCATATAAAGAAATGTTTGATACAGAAAATATGTCACTAAGACTATATTAAAATCTAAATATAATAAATCAAGATATATCCAGTTCAACAGTTCACTCTTATGAGTAGTCGGTAAAAAAATAAATTGAAGCCCCATAAGTAGAACAAGAAATAGAGAGCTTAAACCCGAAAAAATTGAAGCTGTATCATGTAGATAAATGTTTAGGTAGGATCGAGTGTCATTCCTTCCCTGAAGCAATAAGGAGACAAATGATATTACTATTGGATAAATTAGCGCTGCAATAGTGGTTTGAATACCCCAAATTGAAATAAAGTAAGTTGCTAAATCTGCCTTCTGAATATCTGAGAAAATTAACCAAGTCTGATACGGATGAAGAAGTTTATCTATTATTTTTATATTCAGAATAATGGTTATAAAACCAAAGGCTAAAAATATTAAAAATGACCTCTGTAAAGGTTTTTTGGATAGAAAAAAAAGAATTTGTTTTAAACTTCCATAAGAATATTGCTTTCTTAAGCTGCTATTAGCTCGCCATTCTCTTTCGATTTTATTTACATGGTAAGTAAGCGTATTAAATATTCCCCCAGTCATAGTCTAATTTTTTTTCTCGTAGGCTAATAAAAACATTGATTAAGCGCAATCAAAAATAAAGATAAAAGAGAACAGCATAGCTTTCTCTTTCGAAGCCTAAGCTCCATTCAGCGCAAACTCCTCAGGTGTTTTATAACCTTCACGTTCGATGACCCTTTGATAGTTTCCAGAAGGTTTTAGCTCAAAGTACGCCACTTGATTCTTTGAATCCTTATAAGGAAGTACGGATTCTATATTGGCATATACTTTACCGTCTTCTACTTCATTGTGAACCACAAGAATATTACAGCTCATCCCGATGTAGGCTTCTAAATCTACCCCTTCTTTGAGCTCGCTAGCTTCTAGCTTGTGTCCTCGGAAGCGTTCTAGATCCTTGCGTAGATTTGATTTCTCATGAAGGCTCCACGTATATCTTTTTGCTAAGATAAAATGGTTTCCTTCCTCATCCTGAAGTTGTGTTTCAAAGACTAGAGAAAGCTTGTGTTTGGTTCCGAATTTCGACTCTTGATGTCCAAGGTCAACAGCGTCAACGAGGACTGCGCTGTGCAATCCATCGTGGCAGAGTGGGAACTCTTTTTCTTCGTCTTTTACGATTAAGGGCATGATTGCCTCCTGTTTTAATGGACGGTAAACCGTCGGGTTGATGTTTGTTTAATAAAAGATTTACACAGCTCTGGGTGTGCTTTGCGGATAGCGGTCGTATCCAGACGGTTCTGCGAGGTGGATTTCCACTTTATAATTGGTTTTCCTGCACAAACTAGCTGCTCGGCCTCACCAAGTACTTCTTTTAAAAGCGTCTTGAGATACTCTTCGCTCTTTTCAATCTGCTCTTTGCGGTCTCGAATTTCGAGTAGCTCTGAGTAAAGTTCATATTGAGCTGGAGTCACCTCTTTTGTCGTGCGGTCCTCTGAGTCCGGATATAGAATCAAACAATCCTCTCCGTTTATAGGCTCGGGGCGAATATCATTAATAATATGTTTTGTCCACCATTCAACGGCTTTTACAAATAGGTCATCAATAAGCTCTTGATTTCGATAAATAAGAATAGGTTCATGGAATATTCCAGAATCTCTCTCCATAATGGCAAGGTAGCTGTATTTATAGCCTGTAAGGAACATGTACCACTGTATTTGATATTCCCAGCTCAAAGGATGAGAATTCTCTTCATTTTTCAACATTTGAGAAGACGTGCTTTTTATTTCAAGTACGCCAGGCCCCTTATGCAATCCCGAAGAAACAATTTGTCTATCGATATTACCTTTTAGAAATGGGAAACCCTCACATTCATAAGCATCAGAAATATTTCGGACTTTTAATCCAGTTGATAGAGTGAATTTTTCCGCAATCACTGGTTCTAAAATATGTCCCATTTCTGTAATTGGCGTTGAACCCTGAGGTTCCATTCGTCCTGTTTTAATCATCCAGAGCTGTAACGGAGTTTGAAATTTGGATTTTCCAAACGCTGATGCAAGCTCACTTCCGCCCAAAAAAGTTCTTCGATTTTTTACCCATTCAGCCGAAGGGATGTTGTCTAATAGTTTTGTTGACATAGTTTTTTTGTTATGGTGTTAGAAATAAAAAAGCCCTCCGATTACACGGAAGGCTTGTTAGGTTGCTCTTCGTTGGAAGAGTCAGGCTTGTCGGGAAGCAGTACTACCTTTAAAATTACTCGAAAGAGTTCGGATATGGCATCTACTAGTTCTTTCATTTTTTCTTACCTCCGGTGATCACAATTATCACAATTTGAAGGATTAGTTTTGGTAAACTCATAGGGCAAATACCTTACTCACATTTTCTTGGTATTTAGCCTGAAGACGAGGCTCCATTTCGTGAGAAATATGATTGGTAAGCCTGTTGAGGAGTTTCCATTGAGTTATGCGCCCAACTTCTTCCTCTGCGATACACTGCTCGGCAAGGCGTTTCGATATCTTGGTAGATACGCTCTCTACGAGTTGCTCATCCACGCGAAGCAGTTCCAATCGATTAATACGCTCCTGAATTTCAGGGAAGTATTCTCTTGCCTCAGCAAGCTTCTCACCTAGATTCTCGAAGGAGAAACCAGAGGTGTGACGGGAATAATATTTGGAAAGTATTTTCCCAAATACCATACCGTTCGAACAGATTGCACGAATGGCTCCGAAATAAAATTTCACAGATTCTTGCATGGAGTACGAGTTATGAATAAAAGCAGAGAGGGCAATATCAGACTCTCTATCACGCAGCCGAAGCTCTGGAAAAGTTATCTGAAGGCGCATACGCTCATTACTCACAAAAGAGTGCGAGGCATCGATCTTAAAAGAATACCCGCATGTTGCCAGTTGACGAAGAAGTTGATCAATCAGGTCGGAATTCTTCACAATCTTATAGGTGTCTTTCACAATGGAAATTAATTCGTTAGTGTCCTCACGTACAATGGCTTTGTAGTTATTGGATAGAAAGGTGTCCGGGTTTTCGAGGTTAATAATCGGCGAGGTAGCATCGTCTACAGCGACTGTACGCTGGGTGACTGGGAAACAATAGGGTTCTAGGTTCATTTGATTGGGATTAAGAATTACTGAGCATTATTGCTCATTGTTCTTATACCCAAAAAGAGCAGGAAATAAGTTATTTTCTGTTTTACTTTTACCTGTCTGCGAAGTTGATATTTTGTCGATTACCTCTATATTCTCATAGTGAATATAGAGTACTAATAAATCCACTTTTCATTTAATACAAGCAAATGATCGGGTTAATTGATTTTGAAATAATCTATGATTGGCAAGAGAAATGATATTAATATGGCAAAGAAGAAGAAGAAAAATAAAAGGAAAAAGAAACGAATAATAACTATCAAGACAAAAGATACCCCTACTGTCAAAAGTGGTAAAGAAAGGAAATCAGATTTAAGAGAAAAAGGCATATTTCTCCGTGATCATGCCAGAAAAAAAGATTCACAAAAAAGATTGAAACCAATTCAAAAAGATTCAAATCCGAATGAAAATATTATACATAGAACAATAAAAACTTCTTTTGAATCTAATAGAAAAAGACATTAATCAATGCAAAAACAACGACATTTCCTTAAATATTAGTAGGATTATTATGACAAAATATTTTGTTTAAAAAACTATCGAGGATAGGCAGATTTTTTCTAAATAATTACTTGATGAAATTCGAGAAAAATATAGCTAAAAAGCTTTTCAAGTAGACTCGAACACAGTTAGGGTTGTTAAGTATTGCAATTTTTATATTTCTCACTGCACTACCATTCTTGCACGGTGTCCATTGACGTAACCTAAGTTTTCCAACTGAGAATAACTCAGAATCAGTACCTTCACATCTCTAATAAATACCAGCTCTTGCCAGTGATGCGAGATGCGGTAAAAATCGCCCGGATCGTCGACTTCGCTGGCGGTAACCCGTTCGGGATAGGTTCGATATACGTTTCTTCCATTTTTTACTTAGAACATAACATTCCTGCATGAGCATAGCATCACCGAAAGAAGTGAAAATCAGGTATAAGAATAGAGATGCCTTGCATCCTAATCTTAATAAACCCCAATCATCATGCCATTAATAGCAGAGGTCTCACTAGCCTATAAATCTACTCAGCCAGTGGAAACATTACCTACCATTACCTGCCCTGAAGAGGCTGCCGAATATCTTCGATCAATTTGGGATAAGAATACCATTGAACTCCGAGAAGAGTGTATAATAGTTCTACTTAACAACGCCAAAAGAGTACTGGGTTGGAGTAGGATAAGTACGGGAGGAAGTACAGCAACTATTGTAGAGCCTTCGGCTGTTTTTCAGCTTGCACTACTTGGAAAAGCCAGCTCAATAATATGTGCACACTCACATCCATCGGGTAACCTTAAAGCGAGTACAGCAGATATTTCTATCACACGCCGTCTAGTGGACGCTGGAAAAATATTGGGAATAACTGTCGATGATCACATTATAATTACGCAGAGTGGATATTTGTCCCTTAACGATGAAGGTCTCATATAGAATAGAAGAGAGCTTGGCTCTCTTTTTAGCTTAACATCTTAGCTGGGCCAATTAAAATTTCTAGAAAAAAAATTCTGGAATCCGATTTCCAGGCCAAAAAGCCTTTAATCCTATAGGCAAATTTAACTCAAAGGATGTACACCAGGGTAGAAGGGCGGGGGTGGGTTATGGTACCTAAATCCGCAAGATTGAAATTAACTACTTAAAATAGGTAATGACTATCCTAAGCCAAAATCAAAACCATCGGTATCGTATGTTTCTTCGCTATCAAAGCCAGTTGGTTCAATCTCATGATCCAAATAAATATCATCTTCATTTAGATTACAGTTCTCCCCATACATCGAATTAGCTTCACCTGGAGACGTATGCATATTATTGACTTCAGAGTTCATAACATTTACTTCTGATGGCGAAAACGTAAGCTGATGATTGATCATATTTGGATTAACTTGATTACCCATTACACGTGTGAAATCCTGAGTGTGATCTAAACCCATCAAATGGCCAGCTTCGTGGGAAATACTGTTTGCAATAGCATTTGACACTTGATCTAAAGAAATATCTAAATGCTCGATTTGTGATTCAATATTATCCAATCTAATTTGTCCATTATCATTTGGATCTAAGCTACTCTGTTCAGCTCTACCCCAATAATTTCCTGGTTCAGTTGATGTGTTAGTCACTTCAATGGTTGAATAGTCACCAAACTTGGGACGCTCAAGAGTAAAATCAACTTGCACCTCAGAGAATGTTTGTTGCACTTTATTCAGTGCATCATCAACTACATCTTGTGAAATATGGGATTGTGTAGAATCAAAATTTGAAAAATCAATATAAATTTGCTGTCTATTAATTAGCATATAAACTATTCCTCGTAAAATTCACGGTCCAGTGTAATAAGTTCCTCTCGTAATTCTGAATAATATCGCTCTAAGTCATGTCCTTTACTCGCTATAATTGAACAATACTTTAATGCTGATTGAATAATATCGCGTTCCACTTTCGATTTTATACGCTCCATCGTATTTGAAAATACATTATGCAATACTGAATAAGTATTATCCCACTGACCTAGATAGTCCTGCCATTTTTCATCAAACTGCTCAAATGCATAGTCAATTTTTTGATCTTTCTTATGTTCCCCAAGAAGGTTGGAAATTAAGGCAGGAACTCCGATGAGCGGAAACAATCCTGCAAGAGCACCAGTACCAAAACTCTTCGCTATACTCCCCCAGTCTGTCTCATCCGACATATAGGGCTTAATAATTTGAAATTGGTTGGACACTTCTCTATGCAATTTTTCAAGTTCATTTAATTCATTATAGAACAGGCTAATGTCATCTTTAAAAACAGTATTAAATTTATTTTTTTCTATGACATATTTATCCTCCGTAAGTGAATATTTAGAAAGACTTTCATCTTTATATACGGATACCCCTAATTGTATCAATCCAGAGTATAAGTCTATTAAAATATTTGAGGATTCAATTATATTAGATTCAATATTCGATTTAAATGTTCTGACTTTAGAAAAGTTGATGGCGCTTGAAATGACATCAACTGCTAGGGCATCCTTATTACTTAAAATTTCTATTAGTTGATCATGTGCAACAACATATGGGTCGATAATGTATCCAACTAGATGCTCTGATATCGGGATAAAAGACTCTGTTAAAATTCCTTGAATGTGAACTAACTTGATATTATCACTCATAAATAATTGAATTTGTTAAGCACTGATTTTAAAGGGAATAGATTAATATAAATTTTTCAAATAAAGAACTATAGTTTTGGAAATTTATTAATTGGAGATACAATCAACCGTAGTGTGTGATTTCCATTGGATTTCTGTAACGAGCTAAATCACTAGGCAGATGTATCAGATAAAACCATAAGGCATAAATTCAGCTTATTAGAATAAAGAATAGAATCAAGTTTCTAGACAAAAATAAAGCCCCGGCTGAATGCCGAGGCTTTTGAAGACTATGAGTAGTATTAGTGCTTTACTTAGCAATATGGGTTCAATAATACTCTCATGTTTCTAATACAAATACATAATGCTTGTTTTCAAAGAAACCATCTTTCAGCATTACTTTAGCTAGACTAGCTAAAGAGTCAACCTCAGGGAACTCCTTTAACCAGTCAGCAATTTCCGAATTAAGTGGTCATTCATCATTTGGATTATCTTTGATTCAGGTAAAGAACTTGTTTTCATTACTATACATTTTGTTTTTTTTAGTTTTTGGCATTTATAGCACCTCTATTTTTATGTTTTAATGTTACGCCTGTAAAGTCCAGGCTTTTGTAAAAATCAGCTGGCATTTTGCCACGCTGAACCCCTTTTAGAATAAATGGGGCTTTTGAAGCAGAACGCTTCCATTTGTTTGTATGAACTATGTGACGGATGACATAGGGAGAAACACCTAGCATCTGCCCCGATTTATACATCCCATATTTGGTTCATGCTCGTTTGATTCTAGCTAACCCATGAGCTTGAATTAGCTTCGTATTACATGCATACGAAGTGTCTCGGTTCTTTCTTGTCTTTGGATAGTTATGATGTCGTTTCATTTATTTCTCTATATAGAGTTTATTATTTCATTTATAATTCGTGAGGTTTACCCTAGATATAACCCACGAAAATACAGCATAAGCTGAAGAGTAGGATGAGTGGGGTATGATTGGCTAACTTCGTTATACATACCCTATACTCTTTTTTCTTTTTATTAGTAATAGTAGACCCTACACACTCTACTATATTACATAACCTATTGTCATTCAGTAAGTTAACAAGTAGGGTGTCGCAAAAAGGAGATCCTACTTAGTGTCCACTAAGGAATATCAATTGGAAATCTTTTTTGTTTTACCCACCAATACTTTGATCCATTACTTTCAGTGTATTCAAATTGGTGTTTACTTAAGGCTACTCCAATCCTAATCTTTGCCGAATGTGCATTAGCAGGCAACTTATTGTTGTACACTTCTTCTAGAATCTCGGTTGCTCTCATTTTTCGAGAGCCTTGGGCATCTTTAGAAGTCTTATCGAAATATTTTAGCATGAGCTCCTCTTCGATAGTTTGTACTTCATAGCGTTTGTTCTCTGTATTAATCATTTCAATATCCTTTCCGTCAAACCAATATTTATACTTTGATTTAAACATATGTAATGACTGTGCATACACTTTGTCCATGTCCAGCTTATTAGTATAATCTATAGATGTAACAGACTGAATTAAATATCTACGGGACCCTGATGGGTCATGTAATATTGTATCGTGATTAACTGAGCCACATAAACTTGCATGTCGAATCATTTTTACGGCATATCTTGCGTAAGGTCTGCGAATTCTAATATCTGATTTTGTAATCATTTCTTTTAAGGAACTCTCTTTGTACTTAGAAAGTGAGTCTAGTTCATCAAGCATACAAATTAATGTCTCTGCAAGCTGAATAACCGAATCTTTGGATTCTGGATTTAGATTCCCACTATAGAAATAAGTCTTTAGCGATTTTGGAATCAGATTAGTCATAAAAGTACTCTTACCGATTCCTTGACCACCCTTAAAAATCAGTACCGTCTGATTCACAATATTATCCTCTATTGCACAAGCCACAGTAGCTACTAGCCAACGTGTCAAACAAGTCAACCAATAGTCCTTATTTTCTGTTTGAACCTGTTCGGCAAGTTTGCCAATCCAGTCAATGCCGTCTCATGTAGAAAGATTATTAAAATAATCCTTAAATGGATGAAAACGGGGGACAAAATCTGACTCTAAAAGCCCATAAAGCTTCTGTACTGGAAATTTTGCTCCCCGTTTTGAAAGCTCGCGATAAATGGAATTAAATTGGTAGTCTTCTAGAATTACCCACTCATTATTCCACTTCACTTCTGTTTTTCCTAGTACATCATTGAATCTGAATTGGTAGGTATATTGAAGATATGATTCAACTTCATCAGCTTTATAAATGGGGCGACGATCCAATACTTTCTGTATGATTCTTTCTCCATACGTACTACCATCAGAATAATGCGTTTTATCCCACTTAGGGCGCATAAGTTTTGATTTTCGAAAGACTTGATCGATAAGATCTGGACGGAATGATGCAGCATAGGCAATCATTCAAGTCAATTCATAATCAGAGAGGCTATGATCGTCATTTTTGAATGATAAGTCTCCTCTGTAATACAAAGCATTAAATTTTATTCCTTGCTTTCCTGATGCGAGTTGTTCAATGATTCGATCTTCTTCAACTGAATTAAATGATTCAACTGGTTTATGAGACTGACCATCTTTTTTTTGTGTTTTAGATTCACCAAACTGGAACTTGGATAGATTAACTTCGCTAATTCTGGACGCTTCTTCTAAGGGAATTCCAGTCATCGTGAAGTATCTAGAGTGATCATACACTTCTAACGCCTTAAATCCCTGATTAACCATTGATTGTTTATTTCGGAACCCATCAGGTAATTTACCTCGTATAATAATATGAATTCCAGTTCCACTTGGAGACACTTCTGTATAGGAATTACAGAATTCAACGAGCTCCTCTACAAATGGATTTAGTTTCCCATCTTTTAGACACCCATCACAGTCTATTCCGATATATGGGTCTTCGCTAGTAAATACAAAACCAATTCCAGAACAATTTGGAATACTTGTATTAGCTAATGCCTTAACACAGTCAGTTAATTTACTTCAAGTTGTTGGATTATTTGTTTTAGCATTCAAGCCATTCGGTTGATATGGAACTTTGCTTTTGTTATGACATACTCACTGAGGGAGTAATGTTAATTCTTTAGGTATGTTATCGATATTCAATTTGTAACCTCTCTTGGGTATATTTTTATTTTTATTAATTCGTCTATATGACTACTTATAATGTTAACTATTGGAAGTGATTTGTCAAGTGAATTTGAAAAATATTTATAATAAACAGCTACCTATTTCTAGGTAGCTGTAATGGTTAACTATTCATTGAGTTCTTCAAGCCTTACAAAATTTCTTACGGTTTCTAACATAGATTCCTCCACATTAATGTGATATCCTTTATACTCTCCTCGTTTCGGGCAACATAGGTTGGAGCACTTCCATTTGTTAGGATTAAAAGGGTATTTGTAATTATTAAATTCACCTATCAATTCTGAATTCTCTCGAATCTCGATTACTTCTTGCCGGAGATCGTAGATGTTGAGGAGGGCATTTAAAACCCAATCTCTACTATACCGATGTTGGAGTAGGTAGTATTTTTCTGCTGTATCAGTAGATAAATTGAGGCTGAATACGTACTTCTTAGAGTTTCCACGATATGTCCTCCCACCGGTATCTAGCAAGAATTTTCCATCATCAATGATAAAATACTCATACATTTTAGGAACTTGAGAAACAATGTAATTCTCTTCTATTTCAAATTTGTTAAGCTTATTTCCATTAATGCTACCTGATTCAGTCGCTAGCAAGGCATGTATTCTTAAAACCTCTAAATCCGCTTCGAATATTTCAAAAGTCATAGATTGCATATTTTTCATTTTATTCATTCCCACCAACCCAAAAAGGGGTTGGTGGGAATGAATAATTTTATTGTTCATCGTTACTGGTGTCGTCTGAGTTCTTTTCGCTATTAATTTGCTCCCTCTTTTCTTTTAGGAGCTTGCTAACATAACCCTGACTGATACCATCCATTAACTTGGCTATCTCATCTTGGTTATAGCCATCTTGACTGAGCTGCCAGACCTTTTCCATCTTTTCAGCTTTAGATTCGCGGATTGGCTGATCTTCTGAAAGGGTATAGAAACCTTCTTTGGTTCCATACTCTAGATAAAAGGAGTTGCTATCTAGGTCACGCCCTTGGATATCCATCTTTAGAGTACCTCTTCGGCTAGAAGAGCTTTCATCACTAACTCGGGATAACACAATTACATTATCACATGCTCCTACCAGTCCTCTAGTTCCAGATATAGCATCCAGTGTAGATTTCGAGGATTTTTTATTTGTATGGTGCACCACAATAATTGACGTTTTGGTGCTATCGGCTAACTCTTTAAGTCTCTTTATCAGCGTATACTCTTTTTTATAGCTACCTGTATCTTCAGGTTTTGCCACGCGTTGAAGAATATCGATAATAACAACCTCATAGCCCTTACTCTTAATGAGAGCCTTTATGGTATTGATACTATCCGTATTTTCACTAATACTTGTCATAAAATGCAGGTTTTCAGGAATATTAATACTCCCTAGAATACTTGATTGAGTAATTTCATTTAACCGTTTTTGCAACCTTCTATTATTGTCTTCCAAGGCCATATACAACACATTACTTTTACGGGTGTTGAGTTTAGAAAAGGCCTTTTGTCCTGTTGCCATAGAATATCCTATATATGTCATAAGATATGATTTGCCCACTTTTGGAGCCGCTGCAACTAAGGTTAGACCAGGAACAATCAAATGCTGAATATTATATTTTAGGTCTTCGATCGATTTGTTTAGAAGTTCGAAAGCACTGATGATTTTACTTTTTTTACTCATCTTTCCACCTCCGAAAGTCTAAAGGATCGATCGAGCAACTTCCGTTCGAAATATTTTCGTCTTCCACCTTTCAACTTAAGTGATGGGATAAATCTTATATCGGATGTTGGTAATCCGCTTCTGTTCAACAGAGTCTTGGCTTTGACTCCGTAGATCATCTCAGCCTGCTGGGCGGTGATGAGCTTTGTATTTTGTGGTTTTTTCTGATTCAATTATTTCTGACTTGATTAGCATGGCTTAATTGCCATCCCAAAAACTAACAGTAGAATCAGACCTTTAGGATTTCAGTAACGGTATTTGCAATTCTTGTCTTATTAAATAAAAACAGATTCTTAAGGAATTGAATTTTGATTAAATAAATAGAGTTGGGAAAAGAAGGAAAGGAGGGAATGATTATTTTGAGTGAAAAGGTAGATTATTAGTTGTACCCATTACGTTTTAAATAAGCTCTAACAGAGGCTTTATTTAACTTTTCCCCATTCAAATCTTGTGAGTACAGAACAATCATTTCAACAAGTGTACCAATCTTTAATTTTTTAAATTCTGGAAATCGACTAAGTAGACTGTCGAAAGCATCTTGGATAGAATCAAATTTAACTAAGGTAAAAGGTCGGTCTGTGGGAAGTTTGGCCTCAAATTTATTCAAAAACATGAAAGTATACCGAGATCTAAAGTAGTCATCAGCATAGGTATGGATTTCATCGATAAGCTCTTTCGAAATAGAGATAGGGAAGTTTTCCAGCACGGTTGAATATGGAAATCGCTGATATCTAGTATGCACTAAATGTTCGTTAAGAATACTAGAAATAACTTGTTCAATATTTTTGTGAAGCGTATCAAATTCTGCCAGATCAATTGTGTTATCTGGAGTTTCTGATTCATTTTTATGCTCTAAATTAATATGCATTATCTCACTAGCTATCGAAAACTGTTCACTAAACTCTTTATTAAGGTTCGCTATCCAAGTAGTCCATTCCTTAGAGTTATTATTAATATATAGCCTAGAAAATCCTTCAAGATTGGATTCGAATTTTTGATTAATCCCATGAGGTTTATAAAAAACTCCCATATATGATTTATATACTCTATGGCTAAATGTATTACAGGTGTTATAATCTCTATGGTAATACGTTGAGTCTAGGTAGTCTATAAAGACGACCTGCCAGTAGAGATACTTTATATCAGATAGCTTACGATACTCTCTTTGATAATTTTCCCACCGAAAGTTTGAAACGTAATTTCTAAAGTTATGTATCTTTTCAAGGCCAATCATTTACCAGGTGTTGATTTCATACGGTTCACAGTGCGTCGTATAGTTTCTTTGTTTAAACTTGAGTCATCCTGTTTTCTATATTTTAGATCAATTAGGTATATAATTCTATCTATTGGCGAGCTTAGTAAAGCTGGATTCAGGGAGAGCTCTTTAATCACAGCCTCTTTTTCCCCCTTGATGCTATGATATAATTTAAAATTTTCGGTTTTCCCATATTCAACAAATGAATTTAAAAACATAGTTAATTCTAATTCTATAAAGTGAATAAAAAGAGATTCAGAGATTTCTGTAAAGAGTTCTAAATGTGATTCAATATCTATCGCATTAAAAGCCCAAAGACTTGGGACAGGGTTTATTACAGGAAAGCCTCCTTTTAATGAAGTAAAAATATCAGTAATAGGGGATTGGGTATCATTAATAATAGTAAATGTATCTAAGTCTATTAAGTCAGGATAACCTTCATCTAAATTATATTTGAAATCATGAAATAGTTTCGAAAGTTGATGGTAATTATCCTCAAATCTTTTATTGTAGAATTCAATCGGATTAGATGTTAAGAATTCTGAAATTTCTGTTCTTGTTTGACCAATAAATCTAGTAGCCTTAAATGTCCAAATAGACTCAAATCGGAAAAAGAGCTGACCATATGAAAGTGTAAAATCGCTCCAGTCATTTATTGAGAATTTATAGCTGTTAAATTCGTGTAAAAGAATTTGAAAGAATAGATCGTGCAACTGCTCTACAGGCTTATCAAAAGAACGGCGATAGTTAGTTATATCCATCTGAATTTATATTAACCCTAATTTTCTTGCCTTCTCAGTTAAATCCTCAGGTACTAAGTGCAAGTATCTTTCTGTAACCGAAATGGATGAGTGACCTAACATTTTTTGGACTTCATGAACACTAAAACCTGCTTTTAATAAATAGGTAGCACAAGAGTGTCTTAAACTATGAAAATGTATTGAATCAGAGAGCTCTGTGAGGGTAACGAAATCTTTAAATACTCTAGATACGGTACGGTTCGTCATTCTTATTGAATTATTAGGCATGGATTTAACAGACTCAAAAACGAATCGTTCATTTCCCGAAGTACTTATCTCGGCCCATTTTTCTAATACTTTAAGTGCAGGGTTTAATAATACCGTTGTTCTAGATTTACCACCTTTTCCACTAACAACACTAACTTGGCGACCATCAAAATCTATGTGCTTCCATTTCAGGTCTAGTAGTTCACTTTGTCTTAGTCCAGTATAAAATGCCGTTGTTATGAGTGGCCCAAACCAAAGTTGACGTTGCTTATCGTAGTTTACAAGTTTCTTACTCTCTTGAACCAAGATGTAATCTCTGTTAGTTTTAACAACATGATTAAGTTCATCTTCCGATATAATTTGATCCTTTAACGTTTCTGGAACCTTTTTAGGTTTAATATCAGCAGTTAGGTTCTTTCCGTGTCCTTGTTTTTCTAACCACTTAAAAAATGTTTTTAAATGACGAAGGTAGTTATTCTGTGTAGCTATTGAATATGTTGGTTTAAATACAAACTTAGTAATGTCTTCAATTCGTAAAAGATCAGTCATCATAGTTGAACCTACTGATTCATTGAAAAGATTCAAAACCATTTTGTAGTGCTTTTTAGTCTTATCAACTATGTGAGTAGCCTCATCAAGAAATTGCTGAATGAGATGGGACAATAACCTATTTGAAGATGTCTCAGTATCTTGATTCTTCCAAGAATCAAAGTTAAAGCTTTGATACACATTAATTTTGCCAAGTTGTTGGTCAGCTAAAAGACGAGTTTCTAACTGTTGCGCAATTCTTTTATTAGAAGTTTTTAATGAGAACTGTTTCTCTTCAACTATCCCGTTCTCCATTCTCCTAAAGCGAATGTTGTAATATTTAGAGCTCTTCCTTTTATATATGTGTGCCATAATTAAGATAAATTTATGTACCCCAAAATGTACCCCAAATTTGGGAGATTAGGGAATTAAATATATGCTGAGAAAATAATGGACATAAAAAAAGCCCTTCAGAAGTTATCTGAGGGCTTTTTAGTAGTACACCCGACAAGAGTCGAACTTGTAACCGCCTGATTCGTAGTCAGGTACTCTATCCAATTGAGCTACGGGTGCATTTTGCTGTTTTGGCAAGACGCCAAAGATAAGGACTTCTACTTACGTTCACAACAAGATTTTGAAATTTAGTTGTTTTGGTGATGTAAATGTCGCCTATGTGATTAGGTTGAACTCAATTTAATCTTTCTTAGAAAATAAAAGCTTTACACAATCACTTGGATTACGCTTCCTTTTCGCCTAGATATTCAAGGGATAGAATAGTTACATCATCAGATTGGTTGGCTTTACCCATAAATTTTAATACATCAACCACTAGGCTTCGTACTAATTTGTCGATACCGTCGGTGTGGTGTTTAGCAAGAAACTCCTCCAGCCTAGGTTCTTCATACATGTCTTCTTCAACATTCATGGCTTCGGTTACGCCATCGGTAAAAAGTAGAATTTTATCGCCAGGATGTAGTTGTAGCTCGTTGGTTTCGTAGGCAATACCTTCAATTTTACCAAGCAGGAGACCAGAAGTGTTTTCTACTTCTTCTACATCACCATTTGCACGAACTATATAAGGCAAATTGTGACCGCCGTTAGAATAGCGCACTACACCAGTTCGCGTATCCATCACTCCATAAAAAACGGTCACAAAAGTTGTTAAATCGCTTTCTGGAATTAGCATGGTGTTAACGGTGGATAAACATTCAGCTGGATCGTCAATCTGCGAGGCAATGGCTTTTAACATGGTTCTAGAAACGGCCATGTAGATGGAAGCGGGAACGCCTTTTCCTGAAACATCACCAATTACAAAGCCAAGCCGGTGTTCATCGAGAAAGAAGAAGTCGTAAAAATCGCCTCCCACTTCTTTTGCGGTATGCATCTCTCCGTAGATATTGAATTCCTTACGGTGTGGAAAAGGAGGGAAGACTTGAGGAAGAATTTTTTGTTGAATACGTGCCGCGGTATCTAAATCAATTTGTACTGCAGCTAATGTTTTTTTCTGCTGATGTGCTTCAAACATATAGCGTATTTCATTCAATCCCTTTTCTATAGTGATTTCGAGGTCACGAAAGTCGATGGGTTTTGTGATAAAATCAAAAGCCCCTCTGTTCATGGCGGTGCGGATGTTTTCCATATCGCCGTAGGCAGAAACAATCACCGTTTTAAGAATGGGGTTGTTGAGTTTTTGAGATTCAGATAAAAAAGTAAGCCCATCCATTTTGGGCATATTGATGTCAGAAAGCACAAGAGAGATGTCGTCGGATTCTTCGAGCATGGCAAGGGCTTCTTCGCCATTTTCTGCAAAACAAAACTCATATACATCTTGTTGTATTTGCTTACGGAAGCGTTGTAAAATAAGCATTTGAAGATCTGGTTCGTCGTCCACAACCATTATTTTGTGTTGTATCATAATATGGTATAAGTCTGCTTAGCGTTTTTTCTGTTCTTCCAGAAGTTGGTGTAATTCTTGCTTTAATGAATTAAAGTCGATGGGCTTGGTGAAAAATTCTTTGGCCCCAGAGTTAATGGCACGGTCGTAATTTTCACTGTCACCATAGGCTGAAATCATGCTCACTTTAATTTTAGGAAATTGAGCTTTAACGGCTTCCAAAAGCTCAAAACCCGTCATTCCCGGCATATTAATATCAGAGAATATGTAAACAACATCAGGGGGCTGGTTGTTATGTAAGAGTTCTAGAGCTTCATTGCCCGAGAAAGCGAATTCGAGTTCTAAAAGACCTTTTTTAACTTCAGCTCTAAATTTTTGACGAAAAAGCATTTCTACATCCCGCTCATCATCTACTACTAAAAACTTCATTCTTTAAGCCCCATTTTATGTTAAATATATATTAAACCGAGTAAACTCGTTGGTTTTTGTTTCAATCTCCAAAGTGCCACCATGCGCTTTGATAATATCGTTTGTTATGCTTAATCCAAGACCTGTTCCTGCGGTACCTTTTTTTGTGGTAAAGAATGGCTGTAGGATTTGATCTTTGATACTATCAGGTATTCCTGGGCCATTGTCGGAAATGGTAAGGTGAATGCCCCCAGATACATTTTTTGTACTAACTGTTAGCTTTGGCTTGTAGTTAGTTGGTTCAGCATTGTATTTTTCTCGCATGGCATCGAAAGCATTATTGCACAAATTAACTACCACTCTACTGAAATCTTCAGAAATAAGTGGAATCTCAGTCAAAGATTCGTCTAAATCGAGCTCAATGTCCACATTAAACGGATTTTTAGCGGCCCGCATACCATGAAAGGTGAGGTTTACAAACTCTTTTAGGAGCGCATTAAGATCAGTGGTTTCTTTTTTGCCAGTGCCTCCTCGAGAATGCTGAAGCATGGATTTCACGATAGAGTCGGCACGAGATCCGTGTTCTTGAATCTTTTTGAGGTTTATTTCAATATCATTCATCAACTCGGAAATTTCATTGAAAGATCCTTCTTGTTGAGTCGAATCTAAACTCGTTTTCACACTTTCGACTTCCTCTCGCAGTTCCTGTAAAAGTTCTACTGAGAGTTCTGAAAAATTGGTCACAAAGTTCAAAGGGTTTTTGATTTCGTGAGCGATGCCCGCTGTTAGCTGTCCAAGGGAGGCTAGTTTCTCTTGTTGAACGAGTTGCTGCTGCATGCTTTTGAGCTCGCTTAGCGTCGCATTAAGCTTCCGGTACGCTGATGCGTTATCGATAGCTATAGCAGCGTAAGTAGCTAAGTTTCGAAGAAGATTTACGTGATACTCTGTATAAGCATTTTTACTAAAACTCTGGGTAGTAAGAACCCCAATAACTTTTTTATGGTGGACTAGAGGTAAGTATATCACGGATGATGATTCTTCCCCTTCAATAGGCTGGTGGTATTCCTTAAGGTATTTGTGTTGTTCTTTTTCGAAATCTCCAATGATGATTTCTTTGTTGTTTTTAAAACACCATGCGGCAAGTCTACGGCCTTCGTCAAGTTGGTTTATATAAGCGGGAAGCATTACTCCTTTCTCTTTAGTAGCGGGGAAGTCAAGACAATGGTTTCGCTTGTTGTAGATTCCAATGCCAAAAATAGCGGCGTCCATCAGAGCGTTTACATTTTCGTATACCGTTTCGATAACGGTATCTACAGAGAGGGTAGAAGTGATAGCTTGGCCGATTTTACTAAGTTGTTCAGTATCAGCTCGTCGTTTGTTTTCGGCTTCAGCTCGAAGGCCTGCTTCTTGTAATGCCGTTCTTTCCTTTTCTTTTACAGCCATACGTTTACGTTGAATACGATCAAAGCCAAATATGAGAAGCCCAAGAGCTAGAGCAAAAAGAATATAAGCCCACCAAGTGTTATACCAAGGTGGTAAAACAGAGAGCTTGATGGAGACGCCTTTTTCATTCCAGATTCCATCAGCGTTTGAGGCTTTTACACGAAAAGTGTATGTACCTGCGGGTAAATTGGTGTAGGTAGCGGTTTGTTTGTTCCCTACATCTGCCCAATCTTTATCAAAACCTTCTAGTTTGTAAGCATATTGGTTTTTTGCTGAGTTTGCAAAATGAAGGGCTACATAATCGAATGAAATCTCATTCTGATTGTATTTTAAGGTAATTAATGAAGTTTCAGATAGAGACTTTTTAAGAGGAGAATTGGGACCAACTTTTACAGATTTATTAAAGAGTTTGAAATCTGAAAGCACTACTTGGGGAGGAGTTTCATTTATATGAAGTTGCTCAGGAACAAAAGCAGTGACCCCTTTGGGACTTCCGAAATATAAAATTCCACCAGTACCTTTTCTAAATGCATTTTGATCATACTCAAGTGCCATAAGTCCGTCATCTAATCCATAATTTCGAAAAGTATTGGCTTCTGGATCAAAGTTACTGATTCCATTATTGGTACTCATCCAAAGTGTTCCGCTATTGTCGAGGAGTAAACCATATATGGTGTTATTTGAAAGTCCTTCCTTCTCTGTAAAGTGTTTTGCAATTCCAGTTTTCGCATCAAATCGGTTTAAACCACCACCCTGTGTGCCAATCCAAATTATCTCAGGTTCATCCGGTCTAATAATTATAGCCGATATATTATTATTATTTATACTATTAAAATTGTTGGGATTATAAGATGACTGTAAAGAAAATTGATTTAATGTATCGACTTTGAATAATCCGTCATTGGTTCCAATCCATATAATACCATCATTATTTTGATAGAGACTCAGCACAATAGGACCTGTGTTACTTGTGTCAGCCGTTAACTCAATGGGAGTAAATTCTTTTGTTCTTACATCAAATTTGTCTAAACCTGCTCCACTTCCAATGATGAGAATATTTGAATCAAGTAAGCTAGGTTCAAGTGCAAAGATATTGTCCCTCCCGAATTTATCCTGGCGAAACCATTTCCCTTGGTCTGTTTTACGATTTAATAAACTCAGCCCAAAAGAACTTCCAATCCAAAAATTTCCTTGAGCATCTTCCGCAAAAGTTCGATAGGTGCCAGGTAGAATACTGGTTGTATCATCCTGATTATAGCGAAATTGGGTAGCTTTATTCTTGGTTCCGTCCGATTTAAGACGAGTTAGAATATTAGATCGAACTCCAGCATCGCTTCCTATCCAAAGTGAACCTTCTTGGTCTTCATACACGCCCCATACAATTCCTGGTGCGATACTCTCAGGGTTATCTGGCGAGTATTTGAGGTGGGAAAAGTTTACCGCAGCTGGATTGAATTTACTAAAACCTTCAGTGGTATAGCCAACCCACATAGTGCCTGATCGGTCTGTAAACAGGCTAGAAACATCATTTTCAATTAAGCTGTTTGGATCACTTTCATCTTTTCTATAAGTGGTAAATTCTCCTGTACGGTAATCAAATCGAGCAACTCCTGCCCCTGGACCAGCTACCCAAAGTATGTTTGGATCGGCAGGATCAGGAGAGACGTCATGTAAAAAATTAAGTGGATTTGTCTGTTGTCCAGTATCTGGAGAAAGTAAAAACCGTTCATTTGAACCATCTGATATATTAAATCGAAGAAGCCCATTTCCCGTGGCTAGCCAAATAATTTCCTTTTCAATAGGAGATTTATATACCCCCAAAACGTTGGCTTTATCCCCATATCCTTCTGATGATAGAGAATCGCTAAGAAAACGAGTGATTTCATCTGTTTTAGGATTAACTCGGCTTATTCCATTGCTTGTTGTAACCCAAATCATCCCAGCTTCATCTTCAAAAATCGCAAAAGTTGTATGAGCTGAGATGGTATTTAGATCTTCATGGACATGCTTGTAGTTCTTAAAAATTCCATCTTCAGTCGCTTTCATGCGACTAATTCCGTTATTGAGTGTTGTTACCCAAAGGTCTCCATTTCGAGCTTCTAGTGTGGAAAAAGTTCTATCACTTGAGATAGATGTGCTATCATCGGGGTTGTGTCGGTAGTGGGTAAATTTTTCCGTGGTGCGATCCATTCTGTTGAGTCCGCCACTTTCTGTTGTTACCCATAGGTCGCCACTTTCCACTTCTGTAATCCCCCAAACCCAATTATCTGAAAGAGAGGTAGTGTCGAATGGAGTAGAAGCATAAATTTTAAACTCCTGACCATCGTAACGATGAAGCCCACCTTGAGTTGAAATCCAGATAAATCCTTGTTCATCTTGAGTAATTGAATTTGCACTACCTTGAGCAAGCCCATTTTGAATCCCTACATGTTCAAACCGTAAGGTTGGCGCTTCACTTTTTAAAATGGAAGGTTTTATTTCCTGTTCATTTTGAGCCTGCACTGTTATAGATATTGAAACTCCCAGTAGTAATTGGAAGGCCAAAAATTGGGTGAATCGGAGAGAGTGCAGTCGTGCGGTTTGTAATACCCGTTTCATAGATTATTCTTTTGATACTGTTGAAAAATGAGAAGAGTTGCTTTTTTTGGAGAAACAGACGTCAATAGCCCACGCTATAGATTTAATAGAAATGCTATAAATGGAATTGTTGATATTAATACTCATTAAACTGGTAGGTTGATGGTAAATGTTGTCCCTTCACTTAGCTTACTTGCTAAACTAATTTCGCCACCATGAGCTTTAATAATATCATTGGTAATTGAGAGGCCGAGTCCAGTTCCTTGCGTTCCTTTTTTGGTAGTGAAAAAGGGGACAAGGATTTTATCCTTAAGCTCATCTGAAATGCCCGGGCCGTTGTCTTCCATTTCGAATGAGATTCCATTTTTATCGCTTTTAGTACGAACGGTAAGTTTGGGTTTATAAGGAGGAACTTGGGTTTTACTAATAGTAGCAATTTTCTCTCGCATAGCATCAAATGCATTATTTGCTAAATTGAGAATTACTCGACTAAAATCTTCCACTATGATGGGGACTTTCTCCAAGTCTTCTTGTAGCTCCAATTCAATAGCTACATTTATAGGAGTTTTACTAGCTCGCATACCGTGGAAAGCTAGATTCACATATTCCTTTACCAAAAGGTTAATATCGATAAGTTCTTTTTCGCCACTTCCACCTCTAGAATGCAAGAGCATTGATTTAACAATGCCATCAGCTCGAGTTCCATGCTCGAATATTTTTTTAAGATTGGCCTCTATGTCCGATAAAATTGCATCAATATCATCACTATTAGCGCTGTTAGTTGGAATTAATTCACGTAATTCTTCAAACAATTCGAGGTTTAAATCCGAAAAATTATTAACAAAATTAAGGGGATTTTTAATCTCGTGAGCAATTCCTGCGGTTAGTTGGCCAAGCGAAGCCAATTTCTCTTGCTGTACTAGTTGTTGTTGTGCAGCTTTTAAATCAGTTAAGGCAGATTGTAGCTTTTGGTAGGCTTCTGCATTTTGCATTGCAACACCAACATTTGCAGCTATTGTGGTTAATAGACGTTGATCGTACTCAGTAAATCGATTTATTGTGCTAGTTGATTGAACACTAATTACTCCTATAGCTTTCTTCCCCGCCATAATAGGAACCCCAAGGTAAGACATGGCCATAGTGCCCCTTTTCTCAGCCTGAATTTTGTCATACGCTTTGTCCATATTTTGATTAATCAAAAGAGGCTCTTTTTGAAGTATGATTTTTTCAGTAATTCCGTTTCCAAAGGGACGAGATTGAGTTTCGTCGCCATAATAATATGGAAAGTTTAACATGTTGGTTTTGAGATCGTGGATTGCTAAATAGACAATATCGGCTTTAAATGTCTCTAACATTTGTTCGCCAACTAGCTTGATAAGCGCATCAAATTCCAGTTGAGAAACCAACGCTCTACTAATATTATTTACAGTATCTAGTTCACTTGCACGTTGTTCTGTCTCGGCCAACAACCGTGTAGTTTCATTAAAAAGACGAGCGTTTTCTAGAGCCACACTCATGCTATTTGTTAACGTAGTTAGGAGACGAAGATCAGATTCGTCAAAGGCATTTTCCTTTTCCACATTTTGTAAACTCACAGACCCAACGGCGTTGTCTCCTACAATCATCGGGACAAAAATGGCAGATTTAGGCGGTAATCCTTTACTTACCCCTCTTTCAGTATCACCATATTTTATAGCTGTTTCTAAATAGTTCTCATTAATTAATATGGGTTCCTTTGTTTTTATCAGATACTTATTAGCCCAGATAAAAGGGCGAGGTTCGTTATAAAGACGTTCACCATTTTCAATGGCATATTCCCAAGTCTCTATCCCATCGGTGTGATTAAAGGTGCGAATCAAAAGTGTTTGTGTATTCAAGACTTCGCAAATTCTATTTCCTACGAGCGCATAAATGGCTTCCATATCCATTTCACGAACTAAACCTTCTTGCACGCTATTAATTACGGCAAGTTCAGCATTTCGTTGTTCGGTTTCAGCAAGTAACCGTGTAGTTTCATTAAAAAGACGAGCATTTTCTAGAGCAACGCTCATGCTATTTACTAAAGTCTCAAGTACGCGGATATCAGAATCGTTGAATGCATTATCTTTATCAACGTTTTGAAGTGTGAAGTAGCCAATAACAGAGTCGCCCACCATCATTGGGACAAAAATGGCAGATTTTGCGGAACGGGTTCCAGGTAATGGTTTAGATACTTGCTCATTAATCTCGGAAATGGTTCGATCTGCTTTTTCACTCAAGAGAATCGAAAGGTGTTCATCGATTAGTTTTTGGCGAAATATATCTATCGGACGGCTAGAAGGATACATTCGGTCGCCATCCTCAAACAAATAATGCCAAACTTCTGTTTTATCGTTATGGTCAAATATGGCAATACCGGTAACCTGAGCATCGAATAATTGGCGAACACGTTCTCCAACAAGTTCGTAAATTCCTTTCATATCCATTTCAGCCACCAAGCCTTGCTGAACACTGTTTATAACAGCTAATTCTGCATTGCGCTGTTCAGCCTCGTTAAAAAGTCGAGCGTTTTCTAGTGCTACGCTCATACTGTTGGCCAACGTATTTAGTAATCTAATGTCAGAGTTACTGAATGCGTTTTCTTTATCTAAATTTTGTAGACTTACATATCCTCGAATGTTATCACCAATACTAAGGGGAACAAAAAGCATCGATTTTGGGAAGGATGTTCCTGGTACAGCTTTTGGGGATTCTCCTGTTATGGTAGAATAGGCTTCTTTTGCATTCTCGTTAATACAAATAAGCTTTTGGGTGGTAATTAACCGCTTGCGAATTTTATCAATTTCACGTGGTTTGGGAATTACTTGAGGCCCATTTTCGTAGAGGTAATGAAATTCCTCCGTATTAGATTCAAGGTCGAAACTGGCGATAGCTAGTACTTGAGCATCAAATAAATCACGAATACGATTTCCTACTAAATCATAAATTCCTTGCATGTCCATTTCGGCTACTAACCCTTCTTGTACACTATTTACAACAGCAAGTTCGGCGTTTCGTTGCTCCGTTTCGTTGAAGAGACGAGCATTTTCTAGTGCTACGCTCATGCTGTTAGCTAAGGTGCTTAGTAAACGCACATCGGATTCGCTAAATGCATTTTCGCGGTCTAAATTTTGAAGGCTTACACATCCTTTAACTTCCTTTCCAACAATTAGAGGAACAAATAGCATTGACAATGGAAACCTTGTCCCTGGAACATTCTCATTTTTCTCCCCTGTCAATTCAAAAATTCTAGCGTCTACATTTTCATTTACTAGAAGGAGAGTGCGATTAGAAATAATCCAGTTTCGAAGATGATTAAGAGGTCGAGATTCAGGGTAAAGTCGTTCACCGTCTTCAAACAAATAATGGAAATGCTCCAGCCCAGCATCATGATCAAACGAATAAATACCTGTTACCTGAGCATCGAATAAACCACGAAGTCGGTCGCCCACTAGGTCATAAACACCCTGCATATCCATTTGCTCAAGTAACCCTTTCTGAACACTATTAATTACTGCTAGCTCAGCATTACGTTGATCTAGAAGTAAGAGCGCCTCAGAAAGTGAGAGCTTGCTTTGAGCTGAAGATTCCATGAAATGTATAATTAAGAGTGGATTAGAAGTCGCGTAGCATTATATACGTTGATTAATATAATTTTAAGAATATTATCTTCTTTCAGAGAGTTAGAGGTTTAATTATATAATCTGGCTTTTAAAAATTAGCTTTTATACCCAACGATACCTGAATCATCAGCCTAGATATTATTTACCCAAATTTGTACGCCCATTTTTTTAATCTACAAGAAAATTCCGTATATCAAAAATGGTCTGAATCGGGTTTTGAGAATTAAACTCGGCTTGTCAGTTTAGTTTGGCTTTTAATTAACACTAAAAAAAATGAATAAATGAAATACGATATTTCGGAAAAGTACAATTGTGTAATACTGCATTTGAAGGGTAATATAATGGGTGGACCATCAGCAGAAAGTTTTCGCGATGATCTACATAAGTTGATTGAGCAAGGCAAAAAAGAAGTGATAGTAGATCTTGGTAAAGTAAAATTCATGAACTCTTCAGGAATTGGACTACTTATTGGGGGCTTAACAACTATGAAGAATGCAGGCGGCGATTTAAGAATTTGCCAAGCAGATAAGAAAATTGAAAGTTTGCTTGTTGTTACTCAACTGATAACTGTGTTTAATCATTTTAGAACACTTGATGAGGCAATAGCGTCATATAATAATTAAAAAGAGCCTCAATCTATTGAGAAAGAGGCTCTTTTTATAAAACAAGAATAAATAATTCTGATACAGCTATTTTTAATATCTGTATTGGTCAGATTTGTACGGACCAGTAATTGGAACGCCAATGTACGCAGCTTGTTCTTCGCTTAAAGTCTCTAATTCCACACCAATTTTAGCTAGGTGAAGTCGAGCTACTTTCTCATCTAATGATTTTGGTAGAACGTGAACGCCTGGTTTGAATTCGTCAGGGCGACACCATAGTGCTATCTGAGCTAGCGTTTGGTTGGTGAAGCTGTTACTCATCACAAATGATGGGTGACCAGTAGCGTTACCAAGGTTCATCAAACGACCTTGAGAAAGCAATACAACTTGTTTACCAGACTTAAGCGTGAAAATATCAACCTGTGGTTTGATGTTCTCTTCTTTAGCATTTTCTTTTAGCCAAGAAACAGCAATTTCGTTGTCAAAGTGACCAATGTTACCCACAATCACTTTATCTTTCATGCTCTCAAAGTGATGAGGTTTAACGATGTCTTTGTTCCCTGTTGCAGTTACAATGATATCGCCTTCTTTTACAGCATCGTCCATTTTTTTAACAGCAAAACCGTCCATCGCCGCTTGAAGCGCACAGATTGGATCAATCTCAGTTACAATAACGCGAGCACCAGCGCCTCTAAGCGAAGCTGAAGTTCCTTTACCTACATCGCCATAACCAGCTACTACTGCAACTTTACCAGCCATCATTACATCAGTGGCTCTACGGATTGCATCGACAGCAGATTCTTTACAACCGTATTTGTTATCAAACTTCGATTTTGTAACCGAGTCGTTCACGTTGATTGCAGGAAGAGTAAGTGTTCCATTGCGTTCTCTTTCGATAAGGCGAAGAACACCTGTTGTTGTTTCTTCAGAAATACCGTTAATACCGTCAACAAGCTCTGGGAAACGATCTAAAACCATGTTGGTTAAGTCGCCACCGTCATCTAAAATCATATTTAAAGGTTGGCCATCAGGAAAGATAAGTGTTTGTTCGATACACCAATCAAATTCTTCTTCGGTCATTCCTTTCCACGCGTAAACAGGAACACCAGCAGCAGCAATTGCAGCAGCTGCGTGATCTTGTGTGGAATAAATGTTGCAAGAAGACCAAGTTACATCAGCGCCTAAGTCAACTAAAGTTTCTATAAGTACAGCTGTTTGTATAGTCATATGCAAACAACCGGCAATACGTGCGCCTTTGAGCGGTTGCTCTGCCCCGTACTCTTCACGAAGTGCCATTAATCCTGGCATTTCAGCTTCGGCCAATTCAATTTCTTGGCGCCCGTAATGAGCTAAATTAATATCTTTTACTTTGTAGGCCAATTTTGCGTCTACTTTTTCCATATATATGTATTGTGATGTGTCTAAGATTTTTTATTGTCTTCGATGATTACTTTCGTCTTCTCGTAATCACCTTCTGGGCCACGAGTTCCAACTTCAGTTTTTATTAGAAATCCATCAGGATCGATAAAAACTTTAAATGGAATTCCATAAGTAATCACTTCTGGGCCTATTCCATTGGTATCAAGCACCCAGTCGAAATCGTATCCAAACTCTTCCATAAAGCTATTTACATCTTCTGGCGTGTCAGAATCTTGAAGGTTTACCGCTAGCACTGCAAAATCGTCAGGGTACTCTCCTCTTAAAGAGTCCATTGCTGGGAAAACTGCGCGACAAGGACCACACCAAGTTTCCCAAAAGTCAATAAGTACTACTTTGCCTTTAAAATCGGCAAGAGTTACATCGTTGCCATCAAGATCTTTGAAAGTAGCTTTCGAGATTATTTGATCTGTTTTAATAAGTTCGTCGCTAAGTTGGCGAGGATTTTTTTTAGCCTCATTTCCGCAGGCAGAAATGATTAAAGTTCCAAAAAAAAGGAGTAAGAAATAACGTATTGTTTTCATTTAATAAATAGAGTTTAGATTCACTTTATAAACACAGAAAAGATAAGGGATAGTTCATTAAAAAGTGAAATACTTTACACAGCCTAATGAAGTGCTATATCTCTGTTTCATAGGCGTTTTTTTGAAAAAAAATATTATAAAAAATGTAATAAAAAGTGATGACGGGTACTCTTTTGGATATTCGATATGTAAAGTAACATTAATTTAATATAATAAGCGGAATTTAAGTAATGGCAATACTAACTAACACGGACAACTTATGAGACAGAAATATCAGGCTAGAATATTAACAATGCTTTTTGTGCTGCTGATGAGCACTCAATTAGCAATAGCACAGTACACTGTTACAGGAACAGTTACAGACGAAGCATCAGGGAATCTCTTAATTGGGGTAACCATATTTGATCCTGGAACAGGAGGTGGTATAACAACGAACCTTGATGGTGTATACAAAATAAGCGTTCCAACGGGAGAAGCAACGCTCCGATTCTCGTATATCGGTTACTTAACCCAGAATATCGAAGTTTCTGGTACTAATGGAGAAACAGTACAATTAGATGTGACTCTTAAATCGGATATTGCGAACCTTGATGAATTAATTGTTACAGGTTTGGCTTCAAGTACAAAACGTACAAATCTAGCGAACTCTGTGTCTTCTATTAACGCAGATGATATTTCTGGAAAAAGTGATCCTCCAACTTTAGATGCAGCACTTCAAGGGAAAATTCCTGGTGTTCAGATTCAATCATATAGTGGCGCACCTGGTGGTGGGTTCAACGTGCAAATGCGTGGTGTTTCAACTTTTGGAGCCAGTGGATCTCAACCATTATATATTGTAGACGGTGTTTATGTAAACAACGAAACAGTTTCAACAGGTCGTTCTTCAGTAAGTGGTGCGGGTGGTTCATCTCAAGATGATACAGCTAACCGACTTGCCGATTTAAACCCAGACGATATTGAAAGTATCGAGGTATTAAAAGGTTCTTCTGCTGCAGCAATATATGGACAACGTGCAAACGCTGGTGTAATCATTATTAAAACTAAGCGTGGTAAAGCTGGTGATACTAAAATCTCAGTAAGCCAAGATATTGGATTTAGTAGCGCTCTTACTCTTTTGGGACGTACTGATTGGGATGAAGCTCGTATTAGAGATTTCTGGGGTACTGGCACTAGAGGTGATTTAGAACTTCAAAGATATAACGATGCTAAAGCTGCCGGAAATATTAAAGATATGGAAGAAGAGCTTTATGGTGGACAGGGAGCAATTGCTAGTACTCAGGTGAGTGTTTCTGGTGGTAGCTCAAATACAAGATTCTACCTTTCTGCTGGAACTAGTAAAGAAGATGGTATTGTTGATAAAACAGGTTTTGAGAGAAAAACTGTTCGTGCAAATCTTGACCATAATATTTCTAAAACGGTTAGAATATCTTCAAGCTCTACTTTTATAAACTCTGATTCAAAAAGAGGGTTTACTGGTAACCAAAACAACACTGGTGGTTCAATTGGTTACTCATTGGCAAACATACCAAACTATGCATACAACATTCTTAAGCAGAACGCTGACGGGACGTTTAATGACAATCCTTATTTCACTGAAAACCCTTTCAGATTGATTAATGATGCTAAAAATGAGCAAGAAGTAAATCGTATTATTCAATCCTTAAGATTGGATGCAGATTTAATAACTGAAGGCGTATCTCGTCTATCTTTCTCTATACAAGGTGGTGTTGATTACCTAGCTTCTGATGGTTTTGTATACTTCCCTGAGTACATGCAATACCAACGTACTGCAGCAACAGATCCAGGTGATGTATTGCACTCAACTAGCGAAGTTATGAACTTGAACTTCCAGAGTTCATTAGTGTTTAATACAGAAGTAAGTTCTGATGCAGGTACGTTCTACCTATCTACTCAAACTGGTTTAACCCGTTTTGACCAAAGAATTTCTAGTGATAACATTCGTGGCCAAGGCTTACTTCCAGGTCAAACAAATGTGGGTAATGCAGCTAAAGTTAGTGCTAATCAATCATTCACTGAAATTACAGATCTTGGATACTTCGCACAGCAAGAAGTTAACTGGGATGATAAAGTTATTGGTACAGTAGGTGGTAGACTAGATAGATCTACACTTAACGTACAACATGATCAACTTTACTTTTACCCAAAAGCATCTGTAGCAGCGAACCTAACTAATTTTGATTTCTGGAGCTTTGAAAAAATTAGCCAGTTTAAATTAAGAGTAGCTTATGGTGTAACTGGTGGTCTACCAAATTTCGGTAACATCTTTACTAGTGCTAATAGTGAAAATATTGGCACATCTGTTGGTATTTCTGCTGGTGGAAGCACTGTAGATCCTGATCTAAAACCAGAAAGCGCAAATGAATTAGAATATGGTTTAGACATCGCGATGTTAGATGGCCGTATTGCATTTGAAGGTACTTTCTACAATAAAACAGTTGAAGATTTGATTCTAAACTTGAATCCAGCTCCTTCAACAGGTTTAGGTGGCGTATCAACTAACGCGGCTACCCTAGAAAATAAAGGTATCGAACTTGGGTTGACAGTAATCCCAGTTCAAAGTACTAACCTAAATTGGACATCGTCTCTTTTATGGTGGAAAAACGAATCAAACATTACTGAGCTAAATGTACCAGCAAGTATAAGTGGAGCATTCTCAACTAGCTTTGGTTTTGCAAAAATTGAAGAAGGTGTTTCACCAACAACAATCTTCGGATTTGATGGTGATGGAAACGAAGTGATTTTTGGTAACTACCAACCAGACTTCCAAATGTCGTTAGCAAACAACATCAATTTCTTCAAAAATTTTGATGCAAGCTTTATGTTACATTGGAACAAAGGTTCTGAACTAACAAACTTATCTGATTTACTTTCAGATGGTAGAGGTAACACAGACGATTATTACTCTAGTGGAACTACCAGAACAGTACGTCCAGCGGGTACAGCTCGTTATGTAGACGATGGTTCTTATATAAAGTTAAGAGAAGCTTCATTGTACTACACAGTGCCAAGAGAAATCTTATCTGAAAAAATGGGCAATGTATTTAGTAGAATTAAGGTAGGTGTGTCAGGTACTAACTTACTTATGTTCACTGATTACGGTGGATATGATCCAGAAGTAAGTGCTCTTGGTAGATCTAATATTGGTCGTCAAGTTGACATTACTCCATACCCTAGTTCAAGAAAAATCCTTTTCAATATCAAGTTTGATATTAATTAATTTTAAAAGACTTATAACATGAAAAAATTATCTAAATATTTAGTAATTGCGGGACTTGGGCTATCATTGGCATCTTGTAATTTACTTGACCCAGGTGCAGTTACGGATCCTAATAGTCCTAGTGAGAACGCAGTTCTTGTAAATGCAACGAAATCTGATATCCAAAACTTGGTAACAGGTTTAGAAGCAGAGCATAGAAATTATAATGGTGCTTGGACGCTTTTTGGAGCTTTCGGCCGTGATTTGTACTTCTTCGGAACATCAGATCCTAATTTCTTTACACAATGGCTTCAGCTTCCTACAAAAACATCACCAGATGCAGAAAATCATACTACATTCTTTGGTGATGGTTCGGCCTACGAAAGTGCGTACGGAGCAATTAGACAAACAGCTTTCTTAAATGAAGCAGTTAATAATACAGCAGCGCTTACTGAAGCAGAGAAAAATGGTGCTATAGGATTCTCTAACACTATTAAGGCTTACCAGTTAATCTGGCCTTGGTTACATCAAGGAACAAATGGTATTCGTGTAGACTTTGATTACACTGACCCGTTGAATCCTGGTGCTTTCTTAAGCCAAGCCGACGCACTTGCTAGAATCCGTACAATCCTTAACGACGCTAATACTACGTTAGGATCTGCAGGTTCTTCATTTGTATTTGAACTTTCAAATGGCTTTGATGGCTTTAACACTCCAAGTGATATGCAAAAAGTGAATAGAGCAATTGCTGCTCGTTTTGCTTTATATGCAGAAGATTGGGATGGCGCATTAACTGCATTAAATGGTTCTTTTCTTAACCTAAATGCTGCTAGTGTAGCTGACCTTAAAGTTGGCCCTCAGCACGTTTATGCAGGCGGTGATGACCGAAATAACCCGTTCTACTACGTTCCAAATGGTTCTGCTGACAGAATTATCGTTGGAAGCCCACTTTGGGTAAGCCAAGCGGAAGCTGGTGATGGTAGAGTTGATGATAAGTTAGACCTACGTGATGCTCCAGCAGAAGTAGCAGATCTTCCGTTAGTATCAGCTGACTGGCAAGAAGGCCGATATGGACAAATTGATCCTGTTCCTTTTATTCGTAATGAAGAATTGATATTGATTTATGCAGAAGCAAAAATTAATAAAGGATCAGCTGGAGAACTAGCAGAAGCTGTTATTGCTCTTAACACAATCAGAACTACTTGGGGATTGCCTGTTTATTCTGGTGCAGTAACAAAAGCAGCTTTGCTTAACGAAATGCTTAACCAAAGAAGATATTCACTATGGGGTGAAGGACATCGTTGGGTTGACATGCGCCGTTATGGTCGTCTTAACCAAATCGATACTTCCCTTGACGGTGGTAGAGTTGTTACCCAAATTGCTCGCCCACAAGGTGAGTCTGATTGGGAAGCTTATGCAAACGGTAATTAATCTCCGTAATTAAGTGATTCTAAAGCCCCATACTTTTTTAAAGTATGGGGCTTTTTTTTGCGCTATGGCTTATCTTTAGTCATGAAATCAACTACAGAAAAAGATCATCACTACGACTTTATAATAGTAGGAGCTGGAATTGTTGGGCTTTCTACTGCATACAAACTTACTTTATCTTTCCCTGAAGCTCGAATTATTGTGCTTGAAAAAGAGCAACATGTTGCCGCTCACCAAACAGGTAAAAATTCTGGAGTTATCCATTCTGGTATTTATTACAAACCGGGTAGCTATAAGGCAAAGAACTGTATAGATGGTCGTCATCAGCTAGTTAAATTCTGCGAAGAAAACGATGTTGCAATAGATGTATGTGGCAAAGTAAT
>TARA_R110002050_G_scaffold268550_1_pt1 | contig 47080 bp, 29 predicted proteins | sample TARA_R110002050 | Tara Oceans TARA_R110002050 (sample SAMEA4396988) | marine metagenome | biome: Polar Biome; feature: [DCM] deep chlorophyll maximum layer (ENVO:01000326); material: water (ENVO:00002006), including particulate matter (ENVO:01000060) such as... | depth 25 m
GTTTTAGCTAATTAAGATACGGAATTTATATTAATAAGTCAATAAAGTTAATTCTGAGCTCCTGATTTCAAAATATTAATTATGTCATGACATAATAATTGAATAAACCGATTAGTTTGATTGAGTAAAAACTTTTTTAATCGTAAAGCATTTCAATGTTTAACTTCATTAATTTTAGCATTTTTCACTAAATATTTTATTCTGAATTTTGTGATATCACCCCCTTTTATATGTAAAAAAACACCTTTGTCAACTTTTGTTATGCGTAATTTTGCCTATAAACAAAACAGTGTTTATCATATAAAAAAGGGTAAGCCCACACTTTCTTTTTTTAATGGAATAGTTTAAAGTGAAATTTTATTCATATTTTCAAACTAAAGGAAGACTAACACATTTACCGAGAATCTTTAATTTTCGCTTTTTAATATCTTAACTTTCAGTCTTATTTTTAAAAATGACACCAAATATAAATAAATACACATTCCTATTATTGTTAAATATATTATTGTCTGTACAACTTCAAGGGCAAGACAATTATACTTTTGAACAATATTTAGTAGAAGATGGACTTCCCCATAACATTATCAATCATATAATTCAAGACAAAAAAGGTTTTATTTGGATAGCCTCCACTAATGGCTTAAGCAAATACAATGGTTATTATTTTAAAAATTATAAGCCAAAATTAACCGACAGGGTTAAAATGAAAAATAATAGGATTGACAAAGTGCTTGAAGACAGTGATGGACGAATTTGGATGAAGTCTGAAGCTGTTAGTCCCAAGGTCTTTTGCTTCAATCCAAAAACAGAAACTTTTTGGAGTCCAGAATTAATTCCTAATTTATTAACTGAGAATTTTGACATAAAACAAATTAAAGTCAATAAGTCTGGATTAGTTTGGCTTTTATCTAAAAATGATGGCTGCATATTAATTAGAGACTCTCTCTACACTCCTAAAATTTACAATAAAAATCTTGGCAACTTTACAGCAACTTCCATTAATGATGTTTTTGAAGATTCCGAAAACAACTCTTGGTTATTAACTAACAATGGTTTGTCTGTTGTTGACTCAAAAAATTTGGATAAAAAGCCTAAACACTACCTATGGCAAGATAAGAAAGCAAACAACTTTTATTGTGCAATAGAAGTTGATGATGATATTTGGTTTGGGAGCTCTGGTGGGGTCATTTCCAAATACTCCAAACAAAGTGGAAATTTTAGAACCCAAAAGTTAGATGCTAATACCAATATTATTCGCTTAGAAAAAATTGACAAACAAACTGTTCTTGCAATAACCGATCAAAAAGGTTTTTTTGCAATAAATGTTTTTACTGGTGAAGTTGAAATTTTTAATTCAAGTACAAATAAAAACCTAAAAACAAACGACTTAAATCCAGTTGCATTCATAAAAAATCATCAGTTATGGTTTGTTAATAGTACTAAAGAAGGCATAAACCTCTTTGATTTCAGGTCAAAAAGCCTTCACTATTTTCCGCCTACTTTTGCAGGTACTCGCAAATCTACGGTTCCTGTTAGTGCTTTTGTTTTAACAGATTCTAAAGGAAATGTTTGGGTACAGCCATACGCTGGTGGATTCTCTCGATATGACCCTTTAACCAGTAATTTAATTCCTTTAAATGGATCTTCCTTCTTTCCTCATAGTAGCTTTACAAATAGTTTCCATACTGTATTCTTTGATAAACAAGATTGTTTATGGTATAATAGCCAATCTTTTGGTTTGGTTAAGGTAACATTTAGCGATTACAACTTTAAAACTTTTAATCCTGATAAAGGGCAAAATACATGGAAAAAAAGTATTAGGGCTATTTTACAGGATAAAAAGGAAAATATATGGGTTGGTACCAAACTAAACGAAATAATAATTTTTGACAAACATTTTAATAAAATTGGAAATTTATCTGTTTCGGGTAAACTAAAAGATTCCTCCATTTGGAATAAAACGGCCTACAGCATAATAGAAGATAAAAAATCAAACATTTGGATAGGCACCAGGGGAGATGGACTTTATAAATTAATACCACAAACCCAACCATTTACCTACAAAGTTCAGCATTTTAAGAATAATGAAACGGATCCATTTAGTATATCTGACAATAACATATATGATGTTTTTGAAGATTTACAAGGTTCTATTTGGATAGCTACCTTTAATGGTCTTAATTTAATATCGCAGGATAAAACAGAAAATATTAAATTCATTAATTTTAAAAACAATTGGAAAACCTATCCTACCGACAATTATTCTAAAGTTCGATGCATCAATCAAACTAAGGATGGAGTGATACTATTAGGCTGTACAGCTGGACTTTTAGCCATAAATCCTACAAAAAACATAGAAAACAAATTTTCAAATGTAAAAACTTATGCCATTGAAAACAACCCGTACAATGGGTTAAGAAGTAACGATATTATTGATATTTGCGTAACAAAAAACGAAGAAACTATTTTAGCAACTGCTGATGGTGGAATAAGCAAGGTTATATTGAAGGACTCCATAGGTTTTCCTTTAAAATTCAAAAGCTTTGGATCAGATGACGGACTGGCATCCAACAATATACTTTCTTTATTGGAAGATGATGATGGTAAGGTTTGGTGTGCAACCGATTACACACTAACTAGATTCAGTCCTAAAAAAGAATACTTCGAAGTTTTTCCTGAAGTTAAATGGACAATATCTAATAACAATTTTTCAGAAGCAACTACCTTTAAATTAAAAAATGGGGAACTTTTGTTTGGGTACACAGAAGGTGTTTTACACTTTTTCCCAGACCAAATAAAATCAAACTATTATTCGCCATACCTTGCTCTAACCGATTTTAAATTGTACAACAAAGAGGTAAGCATCAACGAAAAATCATCTCCATTAAACATCTCCATTGACAATTGTGATGCCATTACGCTTGCACATAATCAAAATTTTTTCAATATTGAATTTTCTGCTTTAGATTACAAAAATCCAAAAAACATAAAATATTCATATAAGTTGGATGGTTTTGATGAAGATTGGAATAACGTTTATAACCAAAGAACAGCCTACTATACCAATGTTCCAAAAGGAGATTATGTTTTTAAAGTAAAATCTACCAATAGTCAAGGTAATTGGGTAGAAAATGAACGCAAATTATTTATAACCGTAAAACCTTCTTTATGGAACACAACAATTTCTTACATTATTTACGGAATTCTATTCGTAAGCATTTTACTATTAATAAACTATACTATAATTACAATTTATCGTTTAAAAACAAATTCAAAACTTGAAAAAGAAATGTTCAATTTGAAACAAAAATTCTTTATAGACATTTCTCATGAGTTAAGAACACCCTTAACATTAATTTCTGCTCCAATTGAATATCTAATTAACGATAATCGTACTCCGGAAATTATAAAAAAACAGCTTACATATATCTCACAAAGTTCTAATAGATTACAACGTTTAGTAAATCAAATTTTAGATTTTCGGAAAATTCAAGACATCACAATCAATATTTCTGAAATAAATCTAATTGAAACAATTAGAGAAGTTTTTGATAGCTTTACCGAGATAGCACACGAAAGGCATATAAAGTTTACTTTCCATTGTGAAACTGATGTCATAAAAATTTGGGCTGATAAAAATGGTTTGGAAAAAATAATAATGAATTTAATTTCTAATGCTTTTAAATATACGCCCAACGAAAAATCCATTGATGTTGTTGTAACTAAATATGTTAGAGAGGCTTGTGTTTCTGTAATCGACGAAGGTATAGGTATCCCAAAAGACAATCAAAATAAACTTTTTAATCGATTTGTTTCTTTTAACAAAGATTTCAATAACCCAAGTACAGGAATTGGGCTTTCCATTGTAAAAGAACTTGTTGAAAAACATAATGCAAAATTAAACTTTGAGAGTGAATCTAGTAAAGGAAGCACTTTCTCTGTGCATTTTAAATTGGGAAAAGACCATTTTCAAGATAAAGTAAACTTTACTGAAGAAGTTTTCGAAAAACAAGATATAGTTCCAAGTATAAACCAGCCTTCGATAATTGATAACCAATATAAAAAGGAGAAAACTAAAATTTTAATTATTGAAGATGATGATAAGTTACGTTCTTTTATTGTTAGTATACTAGAGGATCAATACACAACTATAGAAGCTGAAAATGGCAAAATAGGTTATGACTTAATTCTTGAAGAAAAACCTGATTTTATTATTAGCGACCTTATGATGCCAGAACTTGATGGCATTGAACTTTTAAAGAAAATACGAAGCAATATAGAAACAAGTCATGTTCCTGTTATATTATTAACAGCAAAAACTAACATAGAAAGTAGATTAGAAGGCCTTTCTTATGGTGCTGATGATTATATTACCAAACCTTTTAGTGTTTCCTATTTAAAAGCTAGAATTATAAATTTATTTGAGCAACGTAAACGACTCCAAAAAATATTTGATTCTTACGATAAGAATAATTATAAAGAATATAATCCTAAACCTAGTTTAATTTCTGACCAAGATGAAGAAATCATGTTGAAAGTCATGGAAATTATTGAGCAAAATATGGATAACAATGATTTCTCTGTCGAAGCCTTAGGTTCTGAAGTAGGTTTAAACCGTACATCCTTTTTCTATAAAATAAAAAGTCTTACTGGTTACAACCCTGTAGAATTTATTAGAGATATTCGCCTAAAACGTGCTGCCGAACTTGTTACAAATACCCAATTATTAATAAAGGAAATTGCATATTCAACAGGTTTTTTAGATATGAAATACTTTACCAAATCTTTTAAAGCAAAACACGGGGTAACTCCCTCTGAGTATAGAAAACAAAATAGATAATATGTAAAAAAGGTATTGAGTTTATCCCAATACCTTTTTCAAAATTGTTTATCCAATACTTTTAGATTGCCTTCTTGCATCCTTCAATTAATTCAGGATTCTTCATTATCAAAGGGTCGTGCTAATCATATAATTCCCAAAGATGAGAAGCAAGCCTGTAATTATAGTTGTCTTGAAGGTTCTCCCACATCCATTCCCTTATCTCGCCCTGCTCATTCAATTGATAGTGAGGCATTTTTTTTATTTTTTATTTACCGTAATTTGGTTTCCATTATATTTCACAACTATATCTATTTCCTTTTGTTCAATACCTACGCCATGAGATTCTCTAACAAACACAATATTAAAAATTCTGTTTTTGATCATCCCATCAAAACTTCCCTTTCTTTTTTCAATAGTCAATGTTTGCTTTTTATCATCCCATTTAAAAGGTATTATTGAATAGGCCCCTTTTTCATAATTATAATTGGTGCCTTCATCTTCATAAAGTTCAAATACGCCATCAGTACCTGTGTAAACTCTGATTTCTATTGCATCTTGGGTCTTCTCTCCAGTATATTGCATCTGTTTTCCCATTGGCACAATAGAACCTGACTTAATAAATAATGGGATTGTGGATACATCTGTTTTTGTTTGAACGGTTGTACCACCTTCAATATGATTTCCTGTCCAAAAATCAAACCAACCAGACTGATTTTTTGGTAAATACACTTCACTAGTTTTTTCTCCTTTAGAAAGTACTGGAGCCACAAGGAATGCTGGTCCAAACATATATTCATAGTTTTGCTCCAATGCTTTTTCATCACCAGAAAAATCCATAATCAAAGGTCTCATTATGGTACCATTATTAAATGTAATATCTGCGGCTTGCGAATAAATGTAAGGCATTAAGCGATAGCGGAAATTTAAATACTTTGAAGCCTCGTTTTCCACTTCTTTTCCGTATCTCCAAAACTCTGTTTTAGTTTGGTAACCATGTACTCTTTGTAAAGGGCTAAACGTTGCGAATTGAAACCATCTTAAAAAACGTTCATGAAAATCGATATCATCATATTGATCCTGTCCAGGTCTAAAAAAACCACCTGCATCAAAAGTCCACCAAGGCATCCCTGTAATAGAATAATTAAGTCCAGCAGTAACTTGACGGCGAAGCGTTTCCCAATCATTACCTACATCTCCTGTCCAAACAGCAGATGCATAGCGTTGTTGACCAGAAAACCCACTACGTGTAAGAATAAAAACTCTTTTATCAGGTACATCTCTTCGAGAACCTTCGTAGACTGTTTTGGTAACAAACAATGGATATACATTTCTCATTTCTTCGCCCAGCATAGTGCCATTATTTATGATACGCCCAACTAAATCATCATTTTCAGGTTCGGTCGCATCCTGCCACCAGGCATCAATTTTATAAGGCTTTAATAGACGGCTACTGAAGTTTTCCCAATAATAATCAGCTGCTTCTTTATTAAAAAAATCAACCCACTTCGTATTGGGAATATAATATCCTTTCGATTCAAATTTTGCTCCCAATTCTGTGTCCTTATCTATTTTTGACCATACAGAAACCATGAGCCTCATGTTCATATCGTGCAGTTCTTCTACCATTTTAGCTGGGTCAGGATATTTATCCTCATCAAACTTCATGGCATTCCACCCATATTTTCCCCAATATTGCCAGTCCTGTACAATAAGATCCATAGGTAAGTTTCTTTCCCTAAACTCCTTGGCGTTTTCCAGTAATTCGTCTTGTGTATTAAAACGTTCCCTGCAATGTATATAGCCAAGAGACCAAATAGGCATAAGCGGCGCTTTACCAGTAAGGTTTCTATAGCTTGAAATAACCTCATCGGCATCACCAGCAAATACAATGTAATCCATTTTTTCCGCTACTGGTGACCTAAAAACGGTATTGTCTTCAACTTTCTGGTAATAAATTACTGGTTCGTCGCTTTTTTCACCTGTAACTACTATGTTATGATCTCCTTTGCTAAGCTGCGCAAATGTACTTGTAGTTGGCGGTAGCCAAAGGTTTTTAAGATTAATGATCTCTTTACCATCAATGGAAACTTGCCAATTTTTGGCCATTTTTTTCCCGACATCTAGCATAATGGCATACTTTGCATCTTCTTCAATAGTCAAAGTGCCACTAAAAGTCTGTTCCTTACGCACTTCTTTCTTGTTTCCCTCTGTTGTAGTGACATCAAATTCTGTTGATTGCCCTTCTGTAGCATCGGGTACTAATTTTATAAACTTATCAGCTGGATTAAAATCGGTAAGTCCATAGTTATGCCAAAACAAACCATACCCTTTACTTGACATAACAAAAGGAATAGATATTTGCGTGTTTACCTGTGTTAATCTTCTTGGTAGTCCACGAATATTTAAATAGCCATCTTGAAATTGTCCTGTTCCATAAAGAAACTCATCTTTTGGAGATTCAAAACTTTGTTCTACCATATAACATGGTTTTCCTTGAACTGAGCTTTGTTTAAAAATACGGCTACCTGGTTTTTCTTTAAGAAAAGTAACTCCTGCACTGTTTTTATAAGATATAGCCCCTGTACTTCTATCTATATTAACAATCATTTTTGAAGTAGCGATTTCTAAATATTCCTCCGTTTCGTTTACCTTAAAATCAGGAACTTTAACGTGTTCGGTGAAAACCAATTCTGATGAAGTATTATCAAACTCCTGACCATACTGTACCCTTACCGTATTGTCACTTAAGGGTCTTAAATGTAATTCACCTGTCCCTAACGAAACTATTATTTGATCATTTAACTGTTTGTAGCTAATTACATTTTGCCCTGAGCTAAAAATTGAGCTAAACAATAAAATAAAATATAATATATACCTGAAATTAAGTGTCATCTTTTTTATGTTTTTCATTGAAATTTAATTAATATTATTTAAAATGTTTAACAAACTAATTAGTTATTCTTAACCAATCAATATTTGTGTATCCGGCGTTATTGATTTTCCCTTCCCTTAAGGCTACAAAACCCAATTTAGCGCCAATCCACATACCTTCGCGAGCTTTAAACTTTTCCCCAATTTTCCTAAAGGTTTTACCATCATAGCTATAATAAAATTGACAATACGCAGATTTATCTACCTTTACCCTAAAATATAAAGAACCATTTTTCAAATTGTCTAGCACCTTTTCACTTTCCGCTGCACCTTTATCGGAATTTTCACAAATAACTTGAACTAACTTTAATTGACCATCAATATTTTTTGCCGCCAAATAGCTATAACTTCTCCCCATTATTAGAAATCCAAATTCTTCATTGTCAAAATTTGGAATAAATTCAAACTTAGTAGTAGCTGTAAATTCATTTGATGGAAACTTCTGAGCCAATATATTGCCAACGTTCCAGAGGTTTACATAATTTTGGGGTTTTGGAATACAATTAAGTCTAAAAAAACCCATATTGGCAGATGGGTATCCCCATGTTAAATGTTTATTTGCATGCCACTGCCATTGCAAACCTTGTTTTGGCTCATTAAACTCATCAGACTCAGGAGGCGTTGCAACAGGATAAGATGCCCCAACATTTGGTTTTTTAAATTCTGAAACTGGCTCTCCAATGCCATTACCATCATAATCAATTCCCATAACTGGCCAATTATCTTTCCAAGACATGGGGTTTAGATGGACTACTCGACCATAGGGTCCTTGATCTTGAAAATGTATAAACCAATCCTCGCCCTTTATCGTATTTACCCACGCCCCTTGATGAGGTCCATTAATAGCAGTAGAACCTTGCTCCAAAACTACTTTTTCTTCATAAGGCCCATAAATATTTTTCGAACGTAAGATGAGCTGCCAACCTGTAGAAACACCGCCTGCTGGAGCAAACACATAGTAAAAACCTTTTCTTTTATAAATTTTAGGTCCTTCGACAGTAACATGGTTTTTGTGTCCATCAAAAATGATTATATCATCATCTGAAGTTTCAGTACCTTCTTCATTCATCGAGCAAAGCATTAATATACTTTTTGTTCCTGCCCTACTACCCGCAAAAGCATAACCTAAATACGCTTTACCATCTTCATCCCAAAACGGAGCTGGATCGATTATTCCTTTACCTGACTTAATTAGGATAGGTTTGCTCCACTTACCATAAGGATTATTGGTTTTGGTCATATAAATTCCAAAATCTGGATCGGGATAAAAAATATACAATTCATCTTTATAATATCTTATACATGGTGCCCAGACACCGTTTCCATGTTGAGGAATACTAAATACCTCGAATGGTGGTTGCTTTGGGAGCGCATAATTAATAAGACTCCAATTAACTAAATCTTTGGAATATAAAATAGGCAACCCTGGTATGCAGTTGAAGGATGATGCGGTCATGTAATAATCATTACCAACCCGACAAACATCTGGGTCAGAAAAATCTGAATAGATTATTGGATTTTTATATTTTCCATTTCCTAAATCTGAAATCCAAACCTCTGAGACAGTATTTATTACCTCTTGCCCATGTAACCAAAAAACTCCAAATACTGCTAAAATTAATACTATTTGTCTTTTCTTCATTTCTATTGAAATATTTATAAAATTTAATACTTTATTATAAAACTAAAAGTCCTAAAATAATAACTGTGAAGCAATTTATATCTTACTTTAAAACTAGTTGTCTTTTTATTAAATGGTAATAATATGATTTGTACAAACCAAAAACGGTAAGGGCTGATACCTAGAAACATTATAATGATAAAAAAATTTACCCCATTTAAATAATTATATAAGGTGTTATAAGACCTGAGGTATTGGTTTCCGCTTAAGTGGTAACTTTATAAAACTTCCCCTACTCCTCCAGAAATATTCTATCCTCCGTCTTCGGCTCCTGAAAAAACAAAGACATCTTCTTATTCTTACTTAGTATTTTAATTTATTTGACTTTAAGCGCATTTATCCTTCTTATTACAACCATAAGCTGTTAATAAAAAGCAAACCATTAACCCCTAATACTTAAAAACTCATTTTGTTTTTTAGTGTATTTTATTTTAGTATGTTGATCAATTTTTGGTTTTAATAGAGAAGGATGCACTAATAACCATAGTAGCATCCTTATCTCTAACAAACTAAAACTAATTATTCAAACAAATTTATTTCTATCAATTGAACCATCTTTTATCGCCAGCAACACCCGTTCCAGCAAAACCAATTCCTTCTTGAATATGAAAATCTCCATTTGCTGGATCTATAAACAATCCGTAAATATCCAATGGAATTTCCGTAATACCGTTTAACGGCCTATCTTTGATCATTAAATCATTAGTCTTATAACTACCAGTATATAAAATACTAATATTACCATAGTTACCGTTGGTATCATTTATTTCAGCGCCTCCATTAGGGCCTGTTATTATACAGTCCTGAATAGACACCTGAACTGGATGGTTGTTATCAAACCTCCATAAATGCCCCATTGACATATTTATATTCACACAAGTGATATTTTTAAAATTGATTTGGGTTGAAATACGTACATCTGCAAATCGTGTACTTATTTCAGTTAATGTACAGTTAGTAACATTAATAGAATTAACGGTATTACCTGCTCCAACATTTAGCATACCCCATCCTCCAGTTTGGGAAATCCAACAATTACTTACAGTAATATCGTGCACAATACCACCACTTCTTACTCTTATAATGGAATTAATATTAGAAATATTACTACCTTCAAAGCGTATATCATTTACAGTTTTTCCGTCTAGATCCACTAAGAAATTACCCGCTGATGTTGTTTCCAAATATTGGATTATAATATCATTAACTTGATCTTGCACCGTAAACCTTGCATTTTCCAACTTAGGCAATAGCCCGTTCTCATCTGCATACCCAACAAAAGCAATATTGTTTACTCCTGTAGGCACTGTGATATCCCCTCCAATTTGGTAAGCATTTTCAGGGCTAAATTCCACCGTAATATTAGTAGCTCCTCCCAAAACCATACTTGACAAAACTGTGTTAATACTAACCGCATTATCTGAAGCTAAAACCTTATAAATTTCACTGTCTAGAAGTCCTGTAGTTTTTACACCCAGTGTTCCACGATTATTAGATCCATTAAAAATCTTTACCACATAATTTGTTCCTTGGTTTAAGTTTTCTATCAAAATAGACCCTAACGATTTTTGCTCATCTGTTAAGACAAAATCCTCTAAAAGTTCCATTTCTTCATTAAAAATGCTTACGTTAGTAACTCTAGGGGAAACAGTCCAGGTTAAGGATAAACTATTTGTTGTGGGTGTATAACCTGTAAAAATTTGTTCAGCAGGAGTTTCAAAATAAAACTGATTGTAGTTTGACTCCTTGTTGTTATTCCCATCAACTGCTTTCATCCTTACCGAATAACCAGTAGTACCGTCCAGTTCTGAAAACGTTTCCCTGTATTCTTCTTTAACTTGATTAGTTGATGGAGCAAAAGGAGTTAATGTATCTGCTAGAATTTCTATTGTTTTATCAATCTCATTAAATTCTAAACTATCTTTACTAAATTCAAAAACGTATTTGGTTGCTAAAATTGCCTTAGTAAATTTAATTTCTACAGCTGTTGATTGTATTTTTGATACTTCAAAAACAATAGATTTAAAAAGTCTGTCTGTACTAGGATCAACGTCCCAGTCATTATAATCTTTTTCACAACTAACAAAAGAAACTGTTAGCAATAAAATAGCGTAAATTAATTTTATATTTTTCATTTTATATTTATTAAAGTTTAGTTGTCAAAACTTTTTAATAGCCATAAGAATTTTCCAATTCTCCTTTAGACTCGAATATATCTTCATAATAAATGGCAAACAGGTGTCTATAATTACAGTTACCATTACCTATAGGATAGGTTACCATGTTAGCCTGAATTTCAGAACCATTGCTTAGGGTTGATAAGAAACCAGAATAATCATACTCCTTGGCTATACCAGTCGCTGCCGTAAGCACTCTTGTTGGCCATTCTTTATAATTTGTATTCGTCCCGCTAACAGGTTTTGCAGCGTTTTTAGGAAACCAACTGGTTGATAAATATTCCGCCCCCGGACTAGCTCCTAAATTGGTGTAAAAGTTCAGCGAACTTAAATCTATATATTCGCCATCCTTATATTTATAGTAAACTGTTTGAGGAAAATCTGACGGTTGGTAAGTTTTATCAAAAATTGATACAGGCTGTTGGTTATCCAGCATTGTACACAATGTTTTTTTCATGGTTTCAATCTTATCGTATAATAAGCCCCAACGTACCAAATCGTGTTTACGGATAGATTCACAACCAAATTCCCAAGCACGTTCATTTACAATAGCCTCAAAAAAATTAGGGTCGTATTGTTGAACTTTTGTTGAAGCCGCACCAAAGGCACGCTCTCTTACCGTTTCCAAAGCTTGACGAGGAGACATACCAGCAACGGCATTTGCAGCATCAGGACTTGTTAACTGATTTTGTGCTTCGGCATACATTAAATAAATATCTGAATAACGCATCAAAATCCAATTAACACCGGTGGCTATACGTGAATTTGCGGTTTTATGTAATGATAAATAAGAATCTGACATCCAATAAATTCTCCATTTTGCAAAACTTACACTTAAAGGATCATTTTTTAATGTTTCTTTATTCTCACCACCATATCGGGCCCAAGTAAGGGTAACATCTCTCCGTTCATCTTGAGCATCAAATGAATAAAAATAATAAGCATGTGATGACGCATAGCTACCACCAAAACCTCTAGAACCATATCTTGTATTACCAGACACTTCGTACCCCATCAATGAGCCTATATCTCCGTTATTACCAATTCCAAAAGCTACTTCAAATAAATTTTCATTATTTGGGTTTTGTTGTAGGCCACAAACTGTTTTCCAAATATTTTCATAACTCGGATCTAAGTTATGGGGATGTTCAGAACTCCCTAAAATTTCAGCAGTTTGTTTTGCAGCTATCTCATAATAGTCCCTCCAGTTTTTCACTCGCCCAACGTAGTATCCATCTCCTTCTGGAATATTTGGATGATGTTCCAAATCTTTATCCGGAAAAACATTTCCATCGCGCAATGACCATCCGCCTGCAAAAAGTGCCACTTTAGCTAAAAGCCCCTTGGTAAAAGCTTTTGTAATACGTTCAGCAGTTGCATATTCAGAATTAGTTTTTAACCAAGGTAAATATTGCTCAGCTTCTTGTAAATCTTCTACCAAAGCTGAGTATATAATATCCCTATCTGTTTTTTGCATATACACATTGGACAAATCTGATTTTGATGCTTCTCTTTTAAATGGAACATCTCCCCAGTATTTCACTAACTCGAAATAAGCCATAGCTCTTAATGTTAGAGCTTCTCCCAATAAGGGTTTCATATCGCTTGCACTACTTTCAAGAGCTGGTGAATTTCTTATACCATCTATCGCCGTTGATGCCAATTCAGCCATTTCAAATAAACTTTGCCATTTCGTTGTTTGATTATAGGGATCGTCATAGAAATTTCCAGCACCTGAATCTCCACTTGTTGTCCTGTAATTGTTTGAATTGAACCCAGAATTCGTCTCTATATCTGAAAACCCTTGCCAGTTTACAGATAATTTTTGACCGTAAATATATGAGTCTGTCATCTTGCCATAAACTCCCATTACGGCTGCTTTTGCCATTGAAGGTGTTTTAAAAACAGTTTCGGAACTTAATTTTGATGGTGATGTTGTATCTAAAAAATCTTTCTCGCACGACATAAACACCAAGGCAATGATTATAATAGAATAATATGATAATTTTTTCATGATATTTAATTATTAAAATGTTATGTTAACCCCTAACAAAAATGTTTTTGCTTTTGGGTATGCTGAATAATCCAAACCTGGTGTTAAAGGCGAACGCCCTGTATCTACCTCAGGATCCTGACCTGAATATTTTGTCCAAACTTTCAAATTATATCCTGTTACATAACAACGCATTTTTTTAATCAAACCTCCTTTTGCTATACTTTCAGGCAGTGTATAACCTAAGGATAATGTTCCTAATCTTAGAAAAGAACCGTCTTCAATTGCCCAATCTGTAACTAATGTAGAATTGGCTATTGGATGCCATATTGAAGCGTCTTGATTTAATGCTTGTAATAATTCAGGATTGGCATTGCTACCAAACATGATGTTATAACCTGTAGTGGGGTCTATAGTTGTAAATCTATTTTCCAAGCTCATTGTTGAACTTAAATTGTTATATCTTTTAGATCCGCTAAATGTTGTATTGTCAATTTTATTGGCATTATAAATATCATTACCATAAGACCAATTGAACAACGCCGAAATATCAAACCCTTTATAAGAAGAACTAAGTGAAACCCCTCCAACATGTTTAGGTTGTGCTCGCCCAATAACTTTTCTATCTTCATCTGGAGAAATCACATTCCCATCTCCACTTAGTTTTTTAAGTTTTAAATGTCCAGGTCCGAAATAACTTCCAGAATTTGCCAAAACCGTTGAGGCATCTGCAACACCTTCATTCAAAACCCATCTTTTGAGCGTTTCATCAAAAGTAAAATCATCAAAACCATACATACCATCTGAAACATATCCATACATTAATCCTACTGGTTGCCCCACTGTTGCTCGATAATCGTCTCGCCCAACCAGAGGTGCCCAATTTGAAGCAGCAATTAATTCACTATTGCCATCTAACTCCTTAACAATATTTTTATTAAATGAGATATTAAAATTGGCTGATAATTTAAAATCTTCATTATCTACGATATCCCCAGATAAAACAACTTCAAGACCTTTATTTGAAGTACTTCCTATATTTTGATACTGAGTTGAATAACCTGAATTTGAAGGCAATGCTGTACCTAAAATTAAATCATTGGTATCTATTTTATAAGCATCGATGCTTACAGATAATCTTTGATTAAAGAACCCTAAATCCAGTCCTAAGTTTGCTGATACCGTAGTTTCCCAAGTTAAATTCTCATTTTTCAAAGTGCTTGATGTTTTTAAAGAACCTTGCGCCGTTTCTCCTATATAAATTAGCCTATTAGCACTCGTTTCAAAGGTATAATCTTGACGCCAGTAAGAACCAACACGAGCGTTACCTACTTCTCCATAAGTTAAACGCACTTTTGCATTTGAAAGCCAGTCTTTGGTTGTACTCATAAAGTTTTCATCAGATAAGCGCCATGCAAAAGCGGCCCCTGGAAAAACACCCCAACGATTTTTTGGAGCAAATACGTTTTTACCGTCTGCTCTTGTGGTAAAACTAAAAATATACTTATTATGTAGCGTGTAGTTTAAACGTCCAAAAAAAGATGTAGTTCTAGATGGTTCACCTATAGTTGTATAAGTTGGTAAAGGTGTGCCATAATTCCATAAAGCCAACACATCATTCGCTTTAAAATCTACAGGAAAAAATTTAGATTCAATAAGCGTTTCATTTCTTTGTGAGCTTCGGGATTCCTGACCCAAAAGAACATTTAATCTGTGTACGGAATTGTTGAACTTTCCATCATAAGAGAATGTATTTTGAAATGACCAATTAGAACCTTTATAATCTTGACGCCTTGCTACTGGTTGTCCTCCATTGGCACTCGCTTGACCAGTTCTGTTCAACCATATATTATCCGTATCATTTCTATTTATGGCATAACTTCCCTTTGTAGAAATAGCTACTCCTTTGATTGGCTTCCATGTTAATCCAGTATTCATGGTTATATTCAGCCTGTTTTGTTCTTTATATTCGTTTGATGTATTATAAATGGGGTCATTTAAGCTACTAAGTGCTTCTGCCGATGTCACATCTTCATCACTCCCTAGTGCATCAACTGTTAAATAGGTCAAACTTCTAACGGGCGCATATTTGATACCATCTCTAAGTTTTCTTCCACTTGAAACACTTGGACCTGTAATTTTAGTATTTGAAAGTCTTGAATTAAAGTCTATATCTAGTTTAGAACCAATATCTTTTTTGAGTCTAAAACTTAAATAATCTCTTTTATATGCAGAATTTAACATTATAAAGTCCTCTTCGTCATGCGTATAATTAAGTTTATAGTTTACAGATGAATCACCTCCTGTTATACCTACATCTGCATGCGTTTGGATTCCCGTATTTCCATAAAGTTGTTCCTGCCAATCTAAACCTTTTTTAGATTTGTATATATCAATATCATCCCACAAACCATAATTACCATAAAAAGAAGTACCGGTAACGCTTGTACCTGGATCAAGCTCCTTTTGATAGTAAACATATTCATAAGGAGATAATACATCTGTTAAATTATAAGTGTTTTTTATACCTGTGTAAACATTTAAAGAAACTTCCACTTTACCAACTTTTCCAGATTTTGTTGTAATTAAAATAACTCCATTTGCTCCTTGAGACCCATAAATAGCTGTTGAAGACGCATCCTTTAAAACATCAATTGTTTCAATATCCCCAGGAGGGATATCATTTATATTATCTACTTGAAATCCATCCACAATATATAAAGGAGAATTATCTTGAGTAATAGAACTACCTCCTCTAATCCGCACTTTTATATCTGCATCGGGAGAACCTTCTGTAACTGTTACATTTACACCAGCCAATCTTCCTGCCATGGCCTGTAATGCAGAAGTAGCAGGAATATCCTTAAGGTCTTCCATGCTAATTGAAGATACTGAACCTGTTAAATTTTTTCGTGTAGTTGTTCCATATCCAATTACAACAACTTCGTCTAGATTTGTAGATGCTTCTTTTAATGTAATATTTAATGATTTCTTCCCTGCAACGGCAACTTCTAAGGTTTGCATTCCAACATAAGAAAACACTAAAATAGCCTTTTCTGAGATGTCCGATAAGATAAATTTCCCGTCAAAATCTGTCATTGCCCCTTTTGTAGAACCCTTCACTACAATAGATACACCAGGTAACGCTAGTCCATTTGCATCTACTACCACCCCTGAAATACTTATTTGTTGGTATAGCAAATTGGTTGATTCTTTATTTTCAAGATAATTAGTTTTTACTAATAAATCTTCGCTATTACTAGCAAATAATGAATAAGAGAAAAAAACAATTGTTAATAAAATTAACAATCTTTTTCCTAGCTTAACATTAAATACATCAAAGGAATACTTTGATAAACTATTTTCCATAAATTTTTAGTTTAGTTATTTATATTTAGTTTAATAAATTGGTTTGTGTTTTACCACGATAGTTTAATAGTTTTTAATTCATTTCATACAATTACAATTTTAAAGTTTAACATGATAACTCTTCTTGATTCTTAAGGCACAATATCTATATTAAGACTTCTTATACTAAAAACAAGGTCTTCAAAGTTATAATTCGACCTATTATATTAAAGGGGGAGAAACACAATAACTGAGGGTGCAAATCACATAACCTATATATTATCAGTCATTTAAAAGGATTATTAATAAAAAGTTTAGTTATTCATACAAATTGGAGCCCTTATAAGAAATCCATAAAAGAAAAGTTACTATTTGTCATATACTAGTTGGGTATTTTGACCAATACTCCTATTTCCATTAACCAAGCTTCACATAGATCTGTCCACAAATTTGTAGATTTTGGATTATTTCGTAATGCAATTGAATGGCCTCCTTTAGAAAACACATGTAACGCTACCATAACCTTTTCTTTTAAAAGTGCCTCATAATACTTAACACTATTAAGAGGATTTACTACTGAATCGTCACTTGCGCAAATAATAAATGCTGGTGGCGTTTGTGAAGAAACATTTAGTTCAGCAGAAAAAAGAGATTCATTTACTTCAGAGGTATCTTGACCCAATAAAGCATCATGACTAGCTTTATGAAAATTCTGTTTCATACTGATAGTTCCTGAAACTAATATTTGGAAATTTGGTCTAAAGTCAACTTCATCCAAACTATCCGAGATTTTGGAATAATCCTGAATAAAAGTTGAAAGATTTGCTGCCACTCCTCCACCTGCCGAACATCCCATAACTCCAATTTTATTTGGATTTATTCCCCATTTTTGAGCATTGCTCCTAACTATTTTAATTGCTCTTTGTCCATCAGTAACTGGTCCAAATGTTGGCTTTTGTAAATCGGGTGAGGTTGGTAATCTATACATTACCACAAAAGCATTTACTCCAAAAGTGTTAAACCACTTAGCGAGTTGAAGTCCTGCAATATTATAAGTCAATTTTTGATAACCACCTGGTGGAAATATTAAAACTGCCGCTCCTGTATTTTCTTCTTTAGAAGTAAAAAAAGCATACATTTCCGGAATATCCATTTGGGTTACACGCTCTCTATTTTCTATCCTATCAAGTTTTATTCCTTTTGAGTTGGGCATATTACCTGATGACCATAACTTGAGCACTTCCTGTTGGCTATAAATGATATTACTACACATACCAAATATCAATAACCATATAAATCTTACTTTAAACAGAAACATTTTCGAATATCTTTATTGAGTTTTACTTCTAACTGGCTCTTTTACCAAATCGAGAAAATTGTTTCCCATGATAACTTTACTATTATCTTTTTCTAAAAAAACATCGGCTTTCTTATTTTGAAAACAATTGTTAATCAATACATTTTCACTGTTAGAAATTTTAATTATAGGCTGGTTTTTAACTGGTAATGTGGAATTGACATCATTTAAAACAACATTCTGACAATTCACAAAATCCAATATATTTCCCTGTTGAGTTACCGCATTGATATGGTTAAATTTTAAATTGGTAGCAGTATGAGCTTTAAACCCTTCTTTTGCTTCTATTGTAATATTTGAAAAAGACAAATCGTTAACAGGCATTTCTTCAATACCTCTTATAAATCCAATACTATTAACATTTTCGCCCGTTACATTTTCAATGTGAATATTTCTAAAAATTGGTGTACGTTCTGTTATGGGTTCTTGTTTTGATGTTTTATCGTAAAACAGATTAAAACTAAAAGCGTTTCTAACAATATTGCGCATTACAATATTAGAGACTCTTACATTTTCAACAACACCTCCTCGTCCTCTGGATGCTTTCATACGAATGCCTGAATCTGTACCATCAAAAACACAGTTTGATATAACTACATTTTTAACCCCACCAGACATTTCACTTCCAATAACCACACCTCCATGACCTGTTAGCATTACACAGTTAGTTATTGTTATGTTTTCGCAGCCCTTTCCATAATCTCGACCATGAAAATCTCTACCTGATTTTATGGTAATACAATCATCCCCTACACTTATAAAGCAATCGGATATCCTTACATTACTGCAAGAAGAAGGGTTTATTCCATCTGTATTAGGACCATCAGAATTATTAAAAATTGAAACACCATGAATTAAAACATCATCACAACCAACAGGATTAATGGTCCAAAAAGGTGAGTTTTGGATTCTAACACCTTCAATTTTCACTTTTTTACATTCTAAAAATTGAATAAAGGGCGGACGAAAAAACTGATTTTTGAGTGTACCTTCATAATATGGCTCAACTTTTAAATTTTCATTGGCCTGAGCCCAAAGCTTCTGTATGTCATTTGGGTTTTCAACCTTGCCATTTTCTTTTATTTCAGCAGATATTCTTTTAATTTCTTTCCACCATTCAAATCCATTTCCTTCTAAAGTCCCTTCACCCTTTATACTTATGTTTTCAGCCTTATTTGCATTAATTAGAGGAGCAAAAGTGTTCATAAAAACACCTTCATAACGCACTTTTTTAAACGGTAAGTATTCTTTAAATTCTGAAGTGAATTTTAAAATTGCACCAGCCTCTATATAAAGGGTAATGTTACTTTGTAAGGTAATTGGCCCAGTTAAATACATTCCTGACGGAAAGTAAATTGTTCCTCCACCATCTTTACTTGCTAGTTGAATTGTTTCGTTTATTAAACGAGTACACAATTTTTCACCTGTGATATCAGCTCCTAATTCTTTAATATTATAAGTTTCTGCATGAATTTGATGTGCTATAAGCACAACAAAAGCCATAAAATATCTTTTTAACATCTCTTAATTTATGGTTTAGTTTAAAATTTTATCGAATATTTTACTAATGAACTCCTAATGCATATAATTTGACAGTTTCTCCTTTGTCAATCATGATATCGTATAAGTAATAAGATTTCAAATCGATTTTTCCTAATCTGGATTCATTAGAAACTAGCGGCGTTTTTATTTTAGGAGTTTTATAAAATTCATTAAGGTTTTCACCACTTGCTATAGAAAATTCTTTTCCGTTTTCATTATAAAGTCTTACCTCGCTTCTTATTCTCAATAAGCCACCTATTTTTGATACTATGCTTGCTTTCTTTAATTGATTTTCTGCCCACGCCATATTAACTTCAAAACCTCCTCTTGCCTTTAAGCCTTTTATCTCTCCTGCTCCCCATTCTTTTGGTAATGCGGGCAATAAATGAACGGCTTCGTCATGGGATTGTAATAACATTTCAGCAATTCCTGCGGTACACCCAAAGTTCCCATCAATTTGAAACGGTGGATGGGCATCCAATAAATTAGGGTAAGTCCCTCCTTCTTTTGCTCCATCATGAACGAGGGTTAATTGTTCTTTTATTAAATCGTAAGAACGATCACCATTTAACAAGCGTGCCCAAAAATTAACTTTCCAACCCATGGACCAACCTGTGGATTTATCACCACGATACATCAAAGTATTTTGTGCTGCCTCAAACAATTCAGGGTTTTTGAATGGTGATATTTGTGCCGAAGGATGTAAACCATATAAATGTGAAATATGTCTATGTTTATCATTTTCCCTATCCCAATCTTTTATCCATTCTTGCAATTGGGAAATCTTGCCTATCTGCATAGGGGGCAACAAACTTCTTTTTTTCTCTATATCATTTCTAAATGCTTTATCCTCATCTAAAATTTTGGATGCATTGATAAGATTAGAAAACACATCGAAAACCAGTTGATTGTCCATAGTAGTTCCATAGGTTATAGAAACATTACTTTTATAAGAGTTTTCCGGAGACATTGAAGGCGCCACAACCAACCAACCGTGCTCTGGTTCTGTTTGTAATACATCGGCATAAAATTGTGCGATTGATTTTAATACAGGATAATATTTCTTCAAAAATTCCTTATCACCAGTAAACAAATAATGTTGCCATACATGTTGCGTCAACCAAGCACCGCCCATTGGCCATACGCCGTAAAAACCACCATCTACTACACTTGTTATACGCCATAAATCGGTATTATGGTGCATGTTCCAGCCTCCTGCATGATACATTTTACTCGCACTTTCCTTACCTGTTATAGACAATTCCTCAATCATATCAAACAAGGGTTGATGTAATTCTGATAAATTCGTTACTTCAGCAGGCCAATAGTTCATCTCTGTATTTATGTTTACTGTGTATTTACTATCCCAGGGTGGTGATAATAAATGATTCCAGATTCCTTGCAGATTTGCAGGTTGACCTCCTGGTCTAGAGCTTGAAATTAAAAGGTATCTACCAAACTGAAAATATAAGGACACTAAGGACAAATCATTGTTTTCAGAAAATTTTTCCAACCTTTCGTCTGTCGCTAGATTGTTTATAGAAGTTTCATCCCCTTGTAATTTTAAAGACACTCTATTAAAATACTTTTGATAATCTTTTATATGAGCATCTTTTAAATCAGTGTAATTAATGGATTTTGCTGAATTTAAATAACTGAGAGCTTGTTTGTGGGCATCATTAGTCAAATCTTTATAATTTTTAAAATTTGTACCAATACTGATTATTAAAGTAACTTCATCTGCATTTTGTATTTCAAGACTGTTATTATTTTGAACTAATTTTCCCGATTTCAAAACGGGTTGCACCATAGCTTCAAACTTCACTTTACCTTTTTTATTAGCATCATCGCCACTTTGTCCTTTTAACACCAATAAACCATTCTCAATTTGAACGTCATGTTTTTTTTGTGGGCTTTTAAACCCTATGGTAAAATTAATTTTCCCTTTCTTGTTTGCTGATAAACGCACCACCATAACTTGCTGAGGAAAGGAAACGAAATATTCCCGTTTAAAATCCACACCATTGGACGAATATGTGGTTGTTGAAATTGCTTTTTCAATATCCAGTGTTCTCTTATAATTTGAATAATCCACTGCCCCAAAATCCATTATCAAATCACCAACAGTTTGATAAGGCATCCCATAATTATTATTTGTTGGTGTATTTCTAGGGAAAGTTTCGTTCGATAAAGCCTGAGCTTCCTCATATTTTCCTTCAAATAAAAGATTTCTAATTTTTTCTATATTGGGATAGACATCATAATTGGGCACATTATTTCCTGGTTCTCCTGCCCAAACAGTTTCTTCGTTAAGCTGTATTTTATCCTGTTCAACACTACCAAAAACCATCCCTCCTATCCTTCCATTACCAATGGGTAATGCCTCATTCCAGTTTTTAGCGGAATTTTTATACCATAGAATATTTTCCACCTGTGCATTTATACACATAGAAATTGTAAAAAGTAAAATTGAAATATTTTTTTTCATATCTGTTATTTAGTTAATTACTTGCTTTTTAATAATTTAATCTACTTCAATATCCCAAACGCTTTCTATTTTAAATATCTGTTCAACATTATACGCTTTCGCTTGACGTTCTGTTAACTGATTAGACCAATCCACCCGTTTATTAGAATTCGCGCCTTCTCCTTTATTATTATATTCCGAGTAAACGGCTGTTTTTTCACGTTCAGGTTTGTTCCAATTATGCCAACCCTCGGGAGCAATGTGTTTACCCATATAACAATTAAAAAAAACTACTTTAGCATAGGATCTCCAAGGTCTGCCTAAATACACTTTGGTAACATTTGAATCTGCTGTTAGATTACATTTGATAAACACAAAACCAAATTTTTTTTCCTTTGAAGTGTTGGCAGCCGTTATAAAAGAATTTGCTTTACTATATAGCTCACAATTATAAAAAATTGCTGTTGCTGCTCCAAAAACAAAATCAGTTGTACCAGAAATAAAACAGTTTTTAAAATATTGCCGACTTTTATGCCCAGAAGCATATAATGTATCTTGATTTCCTAATAGCTGACAATTTTCGGCTATAAAATAATCGCCTTCAATATGCAATGCTACTGCTTGCCCCACTTTTCCTGCATTATTTTCAATGGTTAGGTTTTTAATTTGAATGTTATCACCAAGAATTTTAAATGTGTAACTAGTGAAGGTTCCTATCCCCTCTTGACCGGCATAATCACCATTCAGTATTATTGTTTTCTCCTTATTTTCTCCTACAATTTTAATATTTGAATGAAAGGAATCTATTAAAATCTTTTCTTTATAAATGCCATTTTTGATATATATGGTTTTTTGTTCTTTGGAAAAAGCTCCACATGCTGTAACCGCATCTTGTATGGAAATATAATCCCCTGTTCCATCTAAAGAAACAGTGATATTATTATCTCCAAAGGCGTATAATTGAGCATGAACAATAAATAAAAGAGTATAAAAAAATTTCATAAAATATATTTTTCATAAAAAAGAAAGAATATAGTATCCAATATTCTTTCTCTAAACAAGCTAAATTTGAAAACAATTCTTTATGACCAACTCAATTGTAAAAAGATGATTTCGATACAAATTTAAGCTTCGTATAATTAATTAAAGAGGGGTGAATAGCACAAATTAAAGGGGCATTACACAAAACTAAATTGGATAAAAAAAAAAGGACTCCATGCTGACAAACGTTACTTTAATACACAATTTATGAATGATACTAAAGGTTTCAGTTTGCTATAAATAAATACCTTCTTACAACAGGTACTTTCCCGATCAACTTAAAATCATTTTTCTTCTTTAGGAAGAAAAATAGGGGAAAGATAAATTGAATTGCTTGTCACAAGACAAAATTTACCGCTTAAAATTAATCTTTAATAAACTAAAAGAAAATTTGTAATTTAACACCTTTATTATTGCGATTTACAACTCAAATCATCTATTTTTTTTTTTAAAATTTGTAATAGATTGCATTATTTTATTAATGTATTTTGACCACTTAAACTAGACCATATAAAAGAAAACTATCTATTATTATGAAATTATTAAAAAAAGCGGGCCTTTTATTATCACATCCAACGTTTGCTCAAAATTTTAGTCAAGACATCGTAGTAGATGTCAATGGAACTGGAGATTTCACCTCTTTGCAAGCAGCTTTTAATGCAGCGCCTGCAGGTACACCTACCCTCACTTACGTAAAACGGGATCTCTACAATCAAGAAAAATTAATTATCCCTGCCAACAAAACAAATATCACATTAATTTGGAAAGTAGGGAAGAAACCATTATTTCTTACAATATCTTTAATTGTGCAGATGGAGGCGATGGTATGTGCCCTGATGCCAAGGTGGCGCTTTGGGCCAGTAATAGCGATTTGATAAGAACCGCACCAACGCTTACAATTATGGCAAATGATTTTAGGGTCGAAAATATAACCATTATTTTTGATAAGCTTGATTAAGCCCATAGAAATCCAAAGTTGTGGTAAACCTCAAATTTCGATAATTGGATTTTTCAAGCACTCTTTATTTTCCTTGGACAGCAGTGATTATTCATCACAGTATCATCCTGCGTTTACACATAATTTGATGGTAGGTATCAACTATCATCCACATGATTTTTATAATGAATGTCGATCGAACTCAAAAAAAATAAAAAGTCAAATGAAAAATTTGTTTACTACTATCCTTACGTTCATAGCAATTACCAGCTTTTCGCAAACAAAAAAGGGAATAAAACTCTGGTACAACGAACCATCTGGCAGCACCTGGGAAAATGCTTTACCCATTGGCAATGGACATCTTGGTGCTATGGTTTATGGAAACGTTGAAAAGGAAACTATTCAATTGAATGAAGGTACAGTTTGGAGTGGTAGTCCTAACCGTAACGACAATCCTTTGGCATTGGATTCACTCGCTTTAATCAGGCAACTCATCTTTGATGGTAAGAGAAAAGAAGCTGCAAAGGTTGTAAGCAATGCAATCATCACCGAAAAATCACATGGGCAAAAATTTGAACCGGTAGGCAGTTTACAATTGGCTTTTGAAGGACAGGAAAACTATACCAACTACTACCGAGAATTAGATATTGAAAGAGCTGTAACGAAAACAACTTACACTGTTGAAGGTATTACATACACCCGTGAAGCGCTGGCTTCCTTTGCAGATCGTGTTGTGGTGATGCGATTAACAGCGAGCAAGCCAGGCAGCATTTCCTTTACCGCTTCCATGACTACACCGCAGAAAAGAGCAACTATCAAATCCACCACTGGCAAAGAACTAACCATTTCAGGAACAACTTCTGATCTTCAAACGGTAAATAGCATGGTGAATTATAAAGGCATTGTGAGATTGAAACTGGAAGGAGGAAATCTACATGCAAACGATACTTCGCTAATGGTCAAAAATGCCAATGCGGTAACTATTTATATTTCTATTGCTACCAACTTCAATAATTATCAGGATATATCCGGAGATGAAAACAAAAGAGCGACTGATTATCTGAATAAGGCTTATTCAAAATCGTTTGCTGCTATTTTGCCTGCTCACATTGCTGCTTATCAAAAATATTACAACCGGGTAAAACTTGATTTAGGTACAACAGATGCCGCCAGCCTTCCAACAGATGAGCGGCTTAAAAATTTTAAGTCGACCGAAGATCCTTCTTTCGTAGCGCTATACTATCAATTTGGACGCTATTTATTGATTTCCTCCTCGCAGCCGGGGGGCCAACCCGCAAACCTGCAAGGTATCTGGAACAATAAGTTAAATCCGCCATGGGACAGTAAATACACCATCAACATCAATACAGAGATGAATTACTGGCCTGCTGAAAAAACCAATCTTGCCGAAATGCATCAACCGTTTTTTCAAATGGTAAGAGATTTGTCTGTTGCCGGACAACAAACTGCCACGGACATGTATGGTGCGAGAGGTTGGGTGGTACATCACAATACAGATATTTGGCGAATTACTGGTGCTATTGATGGTCCTAATTCTGGTATATTTAATGCATCAGGCGGGTGGATGAGCCAGCATCTTTGGGAACATTACCTGTATAGTGGTGATAAAGATTTTCTTGCTTCCATTTATCCAATCTTAAAAGGGGCATCAACGTTTTATATCGACTACCTGGTGGAGCATCCGAAATATCACTGGCTGGTTGTAAACCCCGATGAATCACCGGAGAATGCACCCAAAGTACACCAGGGTTCTGCACTTGATGCCGGGGTAACCATGACCAATCAAATTGTTTTTGAATTATTCAGCACCACAATCGAAGCCGCAGCAATTTTGAAAAAAGATGCGGCATTCACCGATACGTTGGCACAATTGAGAAAGCGCCTTCCTCCCATGCACATTGGTCAATACGGTCAATTACAGGAGTGGCTGGAGGACGATGACAATCCGAATGACCGCCATCGCCATATATCCCATTTATATGGTTTGTTTCCCTCCAATCAAATCTCGCCTTATCGTACACCTGAACTATTTGCTGCTGCCAAAACAACGCTCCTACATAGAGGCGATGAATCTACAGGATGGAGCATGGGCTGGAAAGTAAACTGGTGGGCAAGAATGCTGGATGGCAATCACGCCTATAAATTAATTAAAGACCAGCTTTCCCCGGTGAGTGCAAGCGGTACTGTTAAATACGAAAGTGGTGGTGGCACTTACAATAATCTTTTCGATGCCCATCCACCGTTTCAGATCGATGGCAATTTTGGTTGTACGTCCGGCATTACTGAAATGCTGATGCAGAGTGCTGATGGCACATTGCATTTACTTCCTGCACTTCCTGATGAATGGAAGAGCGGTAGCGTTAAAGGGCTGCGGGCAAGGGGAGGTTTTGAAATTGTTGACTTAGAATGGAAAGATTCAAAGGTTGTGAAAGCGGTGATCAAATCAACATTAGGAGGCAATCTTCGCCTGCGTGTTCCTAATGAATTGAAATTACTTTCAAATGTTTCAATAAAAAAGGCGAGCGGAAAAAATGCAAATCCTTTTTACCAGGTTGAAGAAATCCCTGCACCGATAGTGTCTCAGCAGGCAAACGTTGTACCGGTTCCGTTACAGCCGACACTACTATATGATTTATCAACACAGGCCGGAAAAACTTATACATTTATTACACAAAAGAAGTGATGCCATCAGTGTTTCTTAAAAAAAATAAATTGCATTCTAAATTTCGATTTTGCTGAGGCTATAATCGTCATTCAATTAAACGAAATTTTAAACTAAAATAATATTATGCGTTTCCCACTTATCAAAATCGCCTTATTTTTCATTGTAGGATTATTTATTAGTTCTTCTGCCTACACACAAAACCTAATATGAAGTCTGCTTTTGAAAGGTATCAAATTTTACAAAATCAAGTAACTGCACTTGAAGAATCTTTTCGAATTAATGAAGTCCGATTTAATAATGGAGTTTCCAATATTGTAACTTACTTAACCAGTAAAAACAACTTGGATAGTGCAAAACTAAATCTCAACAATACAAAATATGAATATTTACTCCGCGTTAAGATTTTGGATTATTATAGGGGTGTTTAAAAAAACCTCCAACAAAAAAAGGTTGAAGGTTCTACTCAGTAGCGGGAACTGGACTCGAACCAGTTACCTTCGGGGTATGAGCCTGATTATGAGGTGATCTTATAATAAGAGTATTTTACAAGTCCAACTTCCTGCTATATATTTATGAGCATTTTCTAACGAAACCCTTAAGTTTTTACTTTTTAAATGTTAAAATTTGAAAATATTCTTGGGCATATACTCAGTATAAGATTTCAAATTTAGAGCTTGAAATTGAGAATAGTGGCTTTTAAAATAATAACATAAATCACTGTATTTCAACACATTAAAAACTAGGTGCGTAATTCGGTGCGTATTTAATACTATATAACACATAACTAACTGTAAATATGTGATTTAATAAGTTATGGATAGTTCCTCTTTCTCCGCTAAGAGTTTAAGAAACTCAATCAAAACGCTGTAAAACTTATGTTTTACGGCGTTTTTTCATTTGTGACTACCCCATAAAGTTCATTAAATGGTATGTTTTCAGTGACATATTTTAGTGACCTATTCTTTAAAATCCAAATAAGTCACTAAAAAACACTAAAACACTTTTACAATTAAGGAATTAACGTTTTAAACATCTTGCTTCAAGTGGTTTTAAAAGATAGTTTTATCAACCTAAAAAGTTACCACAAATGACCAAAACATTCAACTTACTCTTCTTTATAAAGAAAAGTAAAATCAAAGCTAATGGCACAGCACCAATTTATTTAAGGATTACCATACCAAAAGAAATTGCTTCTAAAAGATATGTAGCTCCCGATTTATGGGATAGTAAACTTCAGAAAATGATAGGTAAATCCGAAGAAGTAAAATTCTTAAAACATTAGAGCAGCAAGTTTATGATACACATCATGTAATATTGAAAGACAAAATAGCTGTAACCTCAGCGATTATAAAATCTAATCTTCAAGGAGTTGATGATAAACAAAAAATGGTAACCCCAATCTTCAAAGATCATAATAATAAAATTAAAGAACTGGTTGGAAAAGAATATGCTCCAAGAACATTAGAACGTTACAAAACATCTTTAAAATACACAGTAACTTTTTTTAGAATGGAAATATCAAATATCGGATATAGATATTGCAAAAATCAATCATGCTTTCATAACAGATTATGAATTTTATTTAAGAAGTGTTAGAAATTTCAATAATAACACAATAGTAAAATACATCAAGAATTTCGACGAAATTATACAATTGCTTATCACAATATCGAAATGGGGGTTTTGGAAATTATTTTTCACATACGCGGTAACGGGCCAGGAAGCCAATATATTGATAACCTTAAAAACGGTGACAAATTGTATATCAGTAGGTATGTGAGGGCGAACAGTATATAATCCGAAAGTAAAACAATATTTCTTTTTCGGTGACGAAACTTCGTTAGGACTTGCCTGTTCATTACATTCTGTATGGAAACAAAATAATTATCAATTCGAATTTTATTTTGAATTAGACAAACAAAATAAAAATATACCCGAATTATTAGGATTAGAAAACTACACCGTATTTCCTAAAAACAGTTTGTTCAAAAATGAAAAAAGGATTAGCGATTTACCTCTTTTTAAAACGCTTGAATTGCAGGAAACCCACTTTATTTAACAGGAAATATAAAATCGGTTCAAACTTTTCGAAGGGTTTTGAAAAACACTGTCAGAAGAAATGTATGCTCTCAAGGCTATTGGCTTGAAGGAAATAAGGGATTGTAACAAATGAAAAAAATGTATAATGATATATGCATTTAAAACTTCAATAAGAACAGAAAAAGATATTGAAATAATAAAGCCTCTTTTAAACAAATTACTACCATTAGGAAAATGGAATTTTGATATTGAAGATTGTGATAATATTTTCAGAGTTGATACTCTGATAGAAAATTCAGAAGTAGTAATCAAACTTTTAAAAGACAATGGTTTTGATTGCGAAGAATTAGCTGATTAACATTTTGGAAAATGCCTCAACATTGTGAAAAAAAATTAAATAAAAAAGTAAGTGAGGATTTGAATATTTTGATAGAAAGATATAAAAATGTAATTCTACAAATAAATCAAGTCCAGTAAATAATAAACTCAATTCCTTTTTACCATTCTTGTAGTCATGCATTAATCAATTGTTACATCTTAAATTTAAAATATTTATCTAAATAATTATTTTTATTTATTCTAAATAAAAATAATATATATCTTTGCAACTCGTTTTTCATTATAAACTGTTTTACATGGAATTAATTTACGATAACCATTACCGTGCAAGTTATAAAGTAGTGAATCATTTAAACCCAAATTGTACCATACAAATAGTTATTGGTACTATAACAAATAGTTATTGGTACTATAGGTGTTTTTATGACAAAACCCGAAATCAGAAATTTATTGAGTATTGTTCGTAGGTCTCATAAACCTTGTAATTGCGATAATTGTAAAGGAGAAATATGTTGTAAAACACGGACAACTAGCAGTTTGGTTGATCTCTGTATTAAAGTTGATGATACCATTTTAGAGTTTCTAGAAGACCTTATTTTAGGAACACTATTTATTTTAAACATGAATTCAACATTAGAAAAGTATAGAATTAAATAGTGTGCTATGAAAGAAGATATAAAAGAGCCTCTTGATAAAGAACAGCTAAATCATTTAGCATAACAACTTTGTTGTCCTGAAAGAGAAAAGGGCCAGACCATAAGTGATTTATTAGATAGTACCAATAAGAGAATGATTTTAGAGAGTGTAAAATTACTTGATATACGTAACAAAAATAGAATGTTAGAATTAGGTCATGGAAATGGTTCTCATTTACCAGAGATACTAAAACAGTCCAATGAGGTAAAGTATTTTGGTATGGAAATATCTAAAGTTATGCAGCAGAAATCAGCAAAAATAAATGCTAAATATGTTAAAAAATTGATTGCATCATTTCAAATATATGATGGTCGAAACATCCCCTATGTTGTTAATTTCTTTGATAGAATTATAACAGTAAACACAATCTACTTTTGGAAAAACCTTATTGATTTCTTAAATGAAATACATAGAGTCCTCAAACCGAATGACACCTTTGTCATCACTTTTGCTAAAATCTTCCTTTTGTTTCTGAAACAGATGTCTTTAGCCTTTACAACAAATCAAAATTAGAGCACTTAGTTTCTAATGCCAATTTTGAAATATCGGACATAAAAGAAAAAAAGAAAGAGTAAAGCAGGACAATGGGTAGATAGAGAATATGTTATTGCTGTTTTACGTAAAAAATAATATCTGAACATTCAACCAAATAATTTCTAAATTTTTTGTTGAACAAAATAAAACAATCACTGTGCTCCATATAAAATCAAAAAAAGACTTTGAAAACGTTTATAACACCTATTGGGAAAAGGTATATGCTGTGTGTTATAACAATACCCGAAAGTTAGAATTATCTCAAGGCATGACTCAAGAAATTTTTAAGTCGCTTTGGGAAAGAAGAGACACACTGCAAATTAATAAAATCGAAAACTATTTAGTACGTGCCGCAAAGTTAAAAGTATCCGAATACTATAGAAATAAAGCCATTCGAGAAAAGAATTTAAACATAGCTTGTCAAAATTATTGCGATGTGGCCAATTGTACTGAAGATGATATGGCATTTACAATACTCTTAGAAGAATTAGATGTTTTGGTAGAAAAATTGCCTTGTAGATGTAAAGATGTCTTTAAAATGAGCAGAGAACAAGGACTAACCAACAAACAAATTGCCAATCAACTTCAAATAACAGAACGTGCTGTGGAGTACCATATTAGCAAGGCTTTAAAATTTTTAAAAGATAATTTAAATACAGAGTCTGTGTTGCAATAACAATACAAGCTCTCCCCCACCAAAAACTTCCTCAAAATGTTTTTTTCAAAAAAAACAAATTTCCTACTTCGGTAAAATAGAAGTTATGCTACTACTATAATGAAGCCTTGATTTAGGCTTTAAAAATTCAACCTAAAAATGAATATAAAATGAAGGTAGATCATAAGCTTTTAGAAAAATATTATAACGGATTTTGCTCTAAGGAAGAAAAAAATGCAGTAGAAAGTTGGTTAGCATCAAATACTTTTGATGATAGTGAATTTATAGACTTACCTAAAGGAGAATCTAAAATGACCCATAAACAAAAAATGTGGCAAGATATTTCTCAGGTGGTTAATAAGCCTGTTGTAAAAGTAATCCCATTGTTTAAAGAGCTTACGAAGTATGCAGCGGTAGCATGTATAATAGCAGCTGTCTTCTTTGCTGGTAGATATTCTACGACAACAAACATGGCCATAGAACCTCAAAATAATTTATTGGTATATGGAGGTAATGGTACACACGCTAAAATTCCAGGAAACGAATTTAGTTTACAGTTTGATGGACAACTGAAACTGTTCAATGGATCTAAAGATATTAAAAAGGTTACTGTGGGGAATAAAATCTACACTTTAGAACCTATGAAAACTTACTTTTTAATGGGTAATAATCAAAAATCTTCACTTGTAGCGGGACTTGATTTTGAAATTGAAGAAAGAGGTTTAGCCCAATTAAAAGGAGATTTTGGGATTAAGATTCTTAAAGCATAGATACCTATATGAAATATATATTATCTGCACTCTTGCTTCTGCAGGTGCTGTTGCTTACAGCTCAAAACAATCTAAATAATACTATAAAAGGAGTAGTTACAGACGTAACAGGCATACCTATTAATTACGCTTCTGTTGTGTTAGCAAATACGAACTTTGGGGTTATTACTAATAGTGAAGGGCTATTTTCAATCAAAGCCCCCAAAGGACAATACACGCTAAAAGTTTCCTATTTAGGCTATAAAACATATCAAAAGTTATTAGACCTTACAAAAACTGAAAACAAACCTATAAAAATAGTACTACAAGAAAATAATACCAACTTAGATGAGGTTGTATTGGTAGGAAAAACACAGGCAACAAAACTTAAAGAATCTGCAAATGCCGTAAGTGTTATAGAAACCAAAGAAGTAAAACTGCAATCTGCCGACCTAGGAGAAATAATGGCAAAAACTGAAGGAGTTAGCGTGCAACGTGCAGGTGGACTAGGTTCCAATACGCGCTTTGCTCTTAATGGTCTATCGGGCGATAAAATTCGATTTTTTTACAACGGGATTCCATTAGATTTTACACCTTATGCTTTTGGTATAGCCAATGTCCCTGTAAACGCTATCAAGCAGGTTGAAGTGTACAAAGGAGTAGTCCCTATTCAATTTGGTGCCGATGCTTTGGGAGGTGCTGTTAATTTGGTAAGTCCAACTATTTATAATGATTGGTCGGGATCTGCTTCTTACCAAGTAGGGTCTTTTAATACACACAGGGCAACTGCCAATGTGGCTTATGCCAATAAAAAAAGTGGATGGTTTGCTACTGCGGGTACCTTTATAGATTATACCAATAATAATTACAAGATAGACGTAGCCATTGCTAATGAAAAAGGAAAACTACAGCAGGAAACGGTAGAACGTTTTCACGATAGGTACAAAGCTTTCGGAGGAAATCTAAAAACAGGGATACGTCATAAAAAATGGGCAAACGAGTTGAGTATTGAAGGCTACTATGGCAACTATGATAACCAAATACAAAATTCACAGGCTCCTGGGTTGATAGATTATCCAGAGTTGGGTATTGACAAAGCCGTAGCAGGAAATCCTTTTGGAGAAGTTGTTTTCATGAGTTTTTCACAAGGATTAAATGTAAACTACAATGTAAATCTAACTAGCAAATGGGAAGTAGACCTAAAAGCAGGTTATAATTACAATGAAAGTGAGTCTTTTGATGTTAGTAAAAACCTATACAATTGGTATGGGGAAGTTGTACGTGTAAACAATGAGGCTGGTGAATTTGGAGATGCCGATCATTTAATTACCAAAAGCAAAAATTATTTTATTAGAAATCAAATAGAATATTCCGTTGCTCATAATCATAAACTAAAATTAGCAATAGCACCAACTTATGCATACCGTACTGGAGACGATCTATTGATAGACGGAGAATTTGACCCTGCTCTAGACAAAGGGTTTTTAAATGATTGGGTTACTGGATTGGAATACAGTGGCGATTTATTAGAGGAACAATTGCAGCTAGTGGCTTTTGTTAAAAACTACCGCCAAAATATCCGTATAGAATCTGTAGATCCAAGTGTTGATGGATTACAAATAGACGAACGTGCAGTAAATAATTACGGTGCTGGTAGTGGCTTGCGTTATTTTTGGTCTCCACGTTTTACCACAAAACTGAGTTACGAATATGCTTACCGACTGCCACGACAAAACGAAATTTTTGGAGACGGACAATTGATTGGAAAAAACTTAGAGCTAAACCCAGAAAATAGCCACAATGTAAACGTACAGTGGAGTTTAACAGGAAAGAATACAACTCAAATAGATTGGCAACTGCAAGGAAACTTTTTTTTACGTAAAATAAACGACCTTATTTTTTTGGTAACAAATTCGGAAGGTTTTGGTACTTATGATAATGTTTGGAGTGCCAACTCCCAAGGTATAGAACTGGGAGGACAGATAAAAAACATAGTAAAAGGATTGAGCTTGAACGCCAACACCACCTACCAATCTTATTTTAATACTTCAGACGAAGGTCCTTTTGCCAGCTATAAAGGAGATCGTATACCAAATACACCTTACTTTTTTGCCAACGGAGGGCTTAACTATCAAATAAATAATGTGATTCAAAAAAACGATGAACTCTCTGTTTTCTGGAACACCCGTTATGTAAATCCCTTTTTTATAGGTTGGGAAAGTGCAGGGTTGGCAAAATACAAAGCAGAAACTCCTAGCCAATTCATCCATGCTGCGGGTATTACTCAAAAAATGAATGTTAAAACCATGCAAACTGCCATTACATTAGAAGTTCAAAATTTAACAGATACCAAGGTGTTTGATATGTACGGTGTACAACGCCCTGGTAGAGCTTTTTATATAAAACTAAGCACACAATTTTAACTGTTAAAACAGTTGTAAACCATTAAAAACAAATGCCTATGTAAAATGAAACAAACCTAATCGTCATGCTGAACCATCTGTTGAACTTGTTTCAGTATTGTTTCAACATCTCATGCAAGAAACCCCTTTAGAAAAAGATTCAGCATGAACAACAAAATAAATAAATCTGTCCATCGGTAGGTGAGCTACGAACACACATACCGAACAAAAGACAGACCTGTCTCGCAAAAGGCGGACACAATTAAACAATTGTTAAAAACAAAAATACACAAAATGAATACGCTCAAATCAAAAAATAATTTGAAAACTACAATACAATGGAACTGGATGACCATATTATTTATTGGAATCCTTACTTGTGGAATCACCTCTTGTGAAAAAAATGACAACGAACCAACAGGTGATGGTGGAGAAAAAGAAACGGCTTATGTAAGAAGTTTTGAAACATACGGACTTACTAATATAAAGTATTTAGAAGCGACTGAAGATTTAGCTACCAATCCAGATTTGTCACAAGCAGTAGAGTTAGGGCAAAACATTAGTGTTTACTCTGTAGGTGAGTACCCTATGACTGTTAGTAGTGATGCTAAAACCATTACCAAATGGAGCGTAGATAAAACGACGTTGAAACTTTCTGTAGCTGGTATTTTAAGTTACGCCTCTACCGGTGCAACTTCTACGGATGTGGTTTTCGTTTCTGAAACGGCTGCATTCATTAATGATTTAGCCGAAGGGGTAATCGTAGAATTTAATCCTACTACAATGGAAATTGTTACAACACATAATGTAACTCCAGTAGCACACCCAGATAATTTTAGTTTTTATACAGTTGGAAACCTATATAACGGGAAAGTCCTTTTCCCCATACAATGGAGTGTAGTATCGTGTTGCAATTATTCTACTCCATTATATGGTACGGTAGGTATTTTTGACCCCGCTACAGGTATCTTAACCTATGATACGGATAATAGAGCTATTGGATTTGGTGGTATTTTTATTGATGGAGATAATGCATATGTAGTACCTGCTAATAGTCAAAATAATTGGATGAAAGAGTTTTTTGGTGCATCACCTAATCCTTTTACAGTGCTTAAATTGAATAGTGACGGAACATTTAATGATAGCTATATAAGTGATTTGTCAGATGGTTTGCCTGATGCAACTTTAATTAGATCTTCAAGTTTTGTATACCAAAACAAGTATGTTTTCTTATACTCTGATGATGAAATCGGAACTTTTGATAATCGTTACTCTGCTCGTGGTGCTATGAAATTTAATAGTGTGTCCTATGATTTGACAACCAATGAAGCACAGCCATTCGCCTTTGATGATGGTTATAATCAAGTATACTTAACAGCTACTATTGACGGGGTAAATTATTTCAGGGCATTACGTCTAAGTGCAGACAATTATGACACCGACATCCTTGTTCAAAATAGCTTAGAAGACTATAGTGTAATATCAACTATGAAAACTGGTGGTTTTGCATATCTAGGAAAATTATGGTAAGCTACTAAATTTAACCTCAAGACCTGATGATAAACTATCAGGTCTTGTTTTTCTCTACCCGTAGAGGGCTTTCTATTTCCAGCATAATTATTTATGAATAAAAAACTCAAAAAGTTTATTGGGCAAGTACACCTCTGGCTCGGGCTTATGTCTGGGTTAGTGGTCTTTATTTTAGGTATTACGGGCTGCATTTTAGCATTTGAAGAAGAAATTAAGGACTGGGTATATACCGATAAGCAAACAGTTGTTGCCAGTCCCGATGCTGTGCTCCGCCCTTTAAGTGAGAATTTGGAATTGGCACAAAATACATTAGGAGCAGGTATGCCTATTGGAATTATCGATTTAAAAAACGATAAAACCTGCTCCTATCTTTTTCGAGCCAATAAACGCAATAGCGGAGCGACTGATCTATTTGCTGATAGATTTGTGTATTGGTTTGACTGTTATACAGACCCTTATACCGCAACGGTATTGAAGAAAGAAGATTTTACAAAGGATTTTTTTAGGGTTATTTTAGACATTCACATGTTTCTATGGTTTTTAAGGGCAGATATTGGTCATCAAATTATTGCTGCAGCCACATTAGTCTTTGTTGTTATGCTAATTACAGGGGTGGTATTGTGGTGGCCTAAAAACAAAGCTGCCCGTAAACAACGGGTTTGGTTCAGATGGAAAAACACCACTAAGTGGAAGCGTAAAAACTACGATTTGCACAACATACTAGGGTTTTACAGTATGTTTCTAGTCCTTTTTATAGCCTTAACAGGTTTGGTATGGGCATATGAATGGTTTAATGATAGTCTACAATGGATGGCTAATGGTGGGCAAACGATTGAAAAAACGAGAGAACGTATACAATCAAATGTAGACAATACAGCTATTTTGCACCCCATAGATATAGCTCATGAGTTTTTAAGAGCCAATTATTCAGAAGCAGACCGTTATATATTCTACTTACGTCAAGATTCTTTACGCACTTTAGGCGCATATGTCATCTATGATGATCCTACTCAAGAAGTAAGTCTTGAATTTGATCAATACTCAGGCGAACTTTTGATGATTGATAATTGGGAAAATAAAACAAACGGAGAGAAATTATATTCGTATAATTTCGATATTCACACTGGTTCTATTTTGGGGTTACCCGGTAAAATACTCGCTTTTTGTTTAAGTTTAATTGCCACCAGTTTACCTGTTACAGGTTTCTTCGTTTGGTGGGGAAGAAAAAAGAAGAAAAAAAAGTAGATAAAGCCAAAATTTGTTACAAGTCCTGTTTTAGTGTATGATTTTTAGGATGGTACATTAGTAGAAAAAACATTACCTATCTTAGTTTTTGTTTTCTTTCCGAATATTAAAAATAAAATTTGTTGCATTTGATCACCAATTGTTTTTCTTAAAATATAGAATGCTTTTGTAATATGAGCTTCAACTGATTTGACAGAAACGTTCATATATTCAGCTATTTCTATATTAGTGAGACCATCTTGTTTACTTAATAAAAATGTTTGTTTGCATTTGGGTGGTAAGTTTTGAATTTCTCTTTTAACTAAAGTAATCAGGTTTTCTAATGAATTTTCATTATCATCTTCCATAATGGAACTCAATGCTTCAATATTTTTTTTATCTAAAGGAACTGCATGAATCTTATTTCTTTCTTGGTTAAGAAATTCATTATATACAGACCTATATAAATAACTTTTAACAGCAAAATCGTCTTTAAGTTTTAAACGGATTCTCCAAATATTAATAAATACGTTTTGAACAATATCTTTAGCATGATCGCGATCATTAGTAAGCTGATATGCATAAACACATAGCATATTATGATACGTGTCAACTAATAAGGCATATGCTTTAGATTCTCCTTTTTTAAGTCCACTTATGAGATTTATATTTTTCATTTATTAATAGCAGAAATTTTATAAATTAGATAATAAAATTGTAGAATTATTACAAAAATAACAAAAAATGTCACTATAAAGTTAGGGTTGTGTAAAATTGTTGTGTTATAGTAGCATATAGCAATAAAATGATTTCTCAAGACATATTAATACTAATAATAAAATATCTTAATAAACAAGCTACTCTTTTAGAACGAAATGAGTTAGAAAAATGGCTTAAAAACCATAATAATTATAAGATATATAAAGAATACGTTAAGATTAACTACCTAATTGATTTAAATATGGATATGTTTGATGCTGATGACTCAAAAAAAGAATTACTTGAGTTAATAGATAAGGAAAAAAAGCAATTCAAACGGCTTAGATATACTAGAGTAATGAAATATGCAGCTATTACAATCCTATTTTTAGGAATTGGATATTTTTATCAACAAGGCTATCTCACAAAAAATTCTGAAATTATTATTTCCCAAAACAATATAACTCTTCAACTAGAAAACGGGGACGTAGACATTATTAATGAAGATAGTACTTCTCAAGTTATCGATCTAAATGGAAATGTAATAGGCAGTCAAAAGGGCAATCATTTAGTTTATAGTAATGAAATCATAAAAGAAAATTTAACATATAATACGTTGAAGGTTCCCTATGGGAAAAGGTTTAAAGTTGAATTATCAGACGGGACAGTTGTTAATTTAAATGCAGGCACATCTTTAAAATATCCAGTAAAATTTATTGCCGGTAAAAACCGAGAAGTATTTTTAAAAGGAGAAGCCTTTTTTAATGTGGTAAAAGATGTTAAGCATCCATTTATTGTAAACACTAATGAAGTTGATGTTAGGGTTTTAGGTACAAAATTTAATATTAGTTCGTATGATGAAGATGAAGATATTAATACAGTATTAGTGGAAGGAGCTGTCAGCCTATATAGTAAAGAAACCGTATATGACCCAAAAACATCTATAGTTCTAAATCCAGGGTCTAAAGCAGCCTGGAATAAAGCTAAAAATCATATTGATATTACTGATGCTGATATTGAAATGAGCACAGCATGGATAGATGGAAGAATTATATTTAAGCATATGCCCTTCGACAAGATTACAAAAAAATTAGAACGTCATTATAACGTAAAAATAATTAATAAGAATGAGTCTCTAGGAAAAGATTTTGTGACTGCTACTTTTGATATTGAGTCCGTAGAAGAAGTATTTAAAGTTATAAATGAAATACACCCCATAGATTACACAATAACAGATAACCAAATAATAATTTACTAATTAATTTTAAAAACAAATATTGCCTATGATAAAACTAAAACAAGACAACTATTTTCGTTATTCTCTTTTGAATAAAAAAAATCGAAAGATGTTCTCAGCACCTTTCGATTATAATAATAACGATTAAACTAATTAACCGCATAAATTCATTACAAAAATATGAAAAAAATATTTAGGTTAAAGAAGTACGCTTCTTTTCCAATAAAATTTGATTTAAAAATGAAACTTACCACCCTCTTTTTAATAGTTTCTTTATTTCAACTTCAAGCTAATGAAGTATACTCACAAAAAAACAAAATAAGCATAGATTTCCAAAATGTAAGCTTAGAAAAAGTGCTAGATGAAGTAGAATCACTCACAGAATTTAAATTTCTTTATAAAGATAAGCAAGTTAATTATCAAAAAAAGGTTTCTATAAAGGCACACAACGAAGCCCTTTATAGAGTATTAAAACGCTTGTTTTCAGATTCTAATGTTGTTTTTAAAATAAAAGGTGAACAAATCATTTTAAAACAAGACAAGAAAGATACTTCTCATAAAGATGATCAACCTATCATTGATAAAGTGAAACCACAGAAAATAAAAATCACTGGAAATGTTTCAGATATAAACGGCAACCCTTTACCAGGAGCTTCTATAATTGTTAAAGGAACTACCAATGGTACAACTACGGATTTTGATGGAAACTATTTGTTGACAGCGGAAGCAAATGATGTGTTAGTAATTTCATATTTAGGTTTCATTACTAAAGAGATTATAGTAAATAATCTAAGTATAATAAATGTAGTTTTAAATGAGAGCAATGAAGCGCTTGATGAGATAGTGATTGTTGGCTATGGAACTCAAAAAAGATCTCAAATTATTGGTGCAGTCGATCAAGTAGGAAATGAAAGTTTTGAAGGACGTGCAACAGTTAATACAACGCAAGCTTTACAGGGTAAATCTGCAAGTTTAACAATACAGCAAACAAACTCTGAACCTGGTGCGGGGCTTAATGTAAATGTACGAGGCATCAGTACTTTGGGTAATAATAGTCCGCTAGTAGTTATTGATGGTATTGTTGGTGGAGACATTAATTCATTAAATCCAGCCGATATAGATAATGTATCTGTACTAAAAGATGCAGGTAGTGCTGCTATTTATGGTTCTAGAGCAAGTAATGGCGTTATACTTATTACCACAAAAAAAGGACAAAAGAATAGCCCTATGACTGTTCAATATAGTAGTCTAGTTGGGTACAATTCTCCTCATTTTTTTACAAAACCTGTGCATGGCTATCAAAATGCCATTTTAAGAAATGAGGCTGCTTATAACTCTAATGAGAATACTGCGGTGTTTACATCAGAACAAATCAGTCAATTCAAAGAGAATGGAGATGAAGAATGGTTTGCCGAAGAGATTGTTATGGATGCCCTTCAACAAAACCATAATTTGTCTGTATCTGGAGGAAGTGAAAATTCATCATATTTAATTTCTTTAGGCTATTTAAACCAGGGAAGTAATTTTGTTGGACCTCGTAAAGGTATGGAGAGGTATAATTATAGAATTAACACAACCAATGAATATGGTAAGCTGAAAATTACATCCAATATTTCGTATTCAAAGCAGAAAATTACAGATCACTCTCATGGCACCAGTACTTTAGTGGTTGATGCATTTAGGGTTCCTTTAAATTACAAGCAAATTGATGATGAAGGAAGGTATTTAACTAATGATGTTCTAAATCAATTTAATGCATTGGGAATTTTGGAACAAGGCGGGTTTAGAAAATATGATAACGATGATGTGTTTGGGAATTTTGATGCAGAATTACAAATTACTGACGCCCTTAAAATAAAGGGAGTATTTGGTGGTAGACTTTACTCTAATACACTTTATGCAAGAAGAACACAAGTAGATTTTTTCCCTAAAGGTGTTTATGGACAGGATAACAATACCGATGATGAAAGTCGTAAAAGTCTTGATTTAAATACCCAATTAATGCTACAATACTCCAAAACCTTTCATGAAAAACATGATGTGGGTGCCTTAATTGGAGTTTCAAATGAAAACCATTCAGATAGAGGCTCAGGAATTTTTAAAAAATATACAGATCCTGATTTGGGTACACCAATTACTGACACAGAAATAAGTGAGGACTCTTATAATTCAAATCAAAGTTCTTCAAAAAATAGCTTAAACTCTTTATTCGGAAGGGTTTCGTATAATTTTAATCAAAAATATTATGCAGAATTTAGTTTTCGTTATGATGGGTCTTCTAAGTTTAGAAAAGAAAAAAGATGGGGCTTCTTTCCTTCCCTGTCCTTAGGTTACAAACTAAGTGACGAAGCGTTTATGGGAAGTTATCGCGAAAAATTTGGTAATATAAAATTCAGGGGATCATATGGGGTTCTTGGTAATCAGAATGTAGGTAATTATCAGTATCAAACTACTTTTTTTACATTTCAAAACGCTTATGGATTTAATAATGAAGGCGTTAGTGGTACGGGTTATAATTTTGCAAACCCTGATATACAATGGGAAAAATCAGCTACTCTAAATATAGGAACAGATTTAGATTTTTTCAAAGGCTCATTAACAATCTCTTTTGATTATTTTGATACTGTTACATCAGACATACTAGTGCCTCCTGCAGTTCCAGGTGTGTATGGAACAAATTTACCAGATTTTAATGCTGGTAAAGTTGGTAACCGTGGATGGGAAGTAAACGCTACTTATAGACATTATGGAGAAGTATTTAAACACAGTTTAAATATATCAGTAGGAGATACAAAAAATAAAGTATTAGATTTTAAAGGAGAAGAAAGATTAACAGGCATTGAAGAGCTTCAATTACTTTTAAGAGAAGGTGAGGCATTTAACGCTTATGTAGGTTTGAAAACAGATGGCATTTTTCAGAACATGGAGGAAATTGAAGGAGCTGCTGTACCAGAAGGTTTAGCTGTGGTTCCTGGTGATAATCGTTATGTAGATGCCAATAATGACGGTGTTATTAACGATGATGATAAATTTATTTTTGATAACTCTTTCCCTAGGTATACCTATGGCATAACTTATAATTTAGGATTTAAAAATTTCGATTTAAGTTTGTTTGTTCAAGGTGTTGGTAAAAGAACCATGATGCTTCGTGGCGAGTTGGTAGAGCCTTTTCATTTTAATTATGGAGCCACAATGTATAACCATCAATTAGATTTTTGGTCACCCCAAAACCCTGATGCGAAATACCCGCGTTTAGCAAATGCTGGATCTCAATCCAATACTAATAACTTTAGAAGGGGTTCTGATATGTATCTGTTTAATGCAGCTTATTTAAGGCTTAAAAACATACAACTAGGTTATACGTTGCCAAATAATATCACTGAAAAATTAGGCTTGCAAAATTTTCATTTATATGTATCTGGTCAAAATCTGTTAACACTCTCAAAAGTTGATTTTGTAGATCCTGAACTTTCAGAGTTTAACAGTAATCTTAGCCCTAATGGAGCTAATAGCGGTAGAGCTTATCCTTCATTATCTTATTTCGGATTGGGGATAGACATAACTTTTTAATTTAGATACTATGAAAAATATAATAAAATATAGATTCAAGTTTATAACACTTTTGGTTGTTTTGTTTATGAGTTGTGAGAAATTGGATCTGGCTCCTGAAAACCAGTTTACAGATCTTACTTATTGGAAAAGTACCAGTGAAGCACAAACCATGTTGAATACAGCGTATTCACAAATGCAGACTAGTAATCGGTTTTTTTACAATGAAGGAGCTTCAGATAATGCCTATAACGGCAGAGGCGATCAAGCAGGTGTAGCCTCTTTGGCAGCAGGAACCTACGATTCCTCTTTAGGAAGACTTAAAGCTGAATGGGGAGATAGATATTCTGGAATAAAATCATGTAATCTGTTACTTGAAAACATAGACAGAATTAATGATATTGAAGATGTAACTAAAAATAGAATGAAAGCCGAAGCTCGTTTTATCAGAGCTTTTCAACATTTTCAATTAGCTACATGGTTTGGAGATGTTCCATTAATAGCTTCAGATGTATCTATTGAAGATGCCCAAACAATTTTAAGAACGTCACATGCTGATGTAATAAAATTTGTTTTAGATGAATTACAAGATGCATCCTTGGTACTTCCTTCCAATACTCAGTATGATGAATCAGAAAGAGGAAAAATAACAAAAGGAGCTGCAATAGCTTTAATGGCCAGGGTTCAATTATATGAAGGACATTGGGACGAAGTCGTTACGGAGTGTGAAAAATTAATTGATAATACCTCTAATGGTGACTATGGATTATTTTCTTCTTATGAAGGTTTGTTTTTATCTGAAAATGAATATAACAATGAAGATATCTTAAGCTTACAATATGTACCAGAACTTAGAACCTGGGGAGAGTTTTTTGATGTGGTACCATTATCAGCAGGAGCAAGATTAAATGCCTTAGCACCAACACAAGAATTAGTAGATAGCTACCCAATGATAAATGGGAAAACAATAAATGAAGTTGGTTCTGGATATGATGAAGACAACCCTTATGTAAATAGAGACCCTAGGTTAACTTACACGGTTGTTTACCATGGGTACCAATGGAAAGAGTTAGGAGGAGGTAGCCATACTATATATATCGAACCAGGGTCCTCACCTGGTAATCCAACAGATGAGTATGTATCAGGGTCTTCATCAACCCCAACAGGGTATTTTACCCGGAAGTATTTTGATCCAACTCATGGATCAGGCTTAGCTTCTGGATTAAACCTAATGTTAATACGTTATGCCGATATGCTTTTAATGTATGCGGAGGCAAAAAACGAATTGGGGCAGTTAGATTCTGATATTTGGGATAAAACAATAAAACCATTGCGAGTTCGTGCTGGCTTTACAGATAATACAGCTCTTAATTTTAATGCTGCCTTAAATCAAAATGATTTAAGGGATGTGGTAAGAAATGAAAGACGCGTTGAGTTGGCTATGGAAGGTTTAAGAATATTTGATATTCGAAGATGGGAAATTGCAGAGGATGTCTTAAACGGATGGGCTCACGGAGCTCAATTTGGACCACTTTCACAGGATAACGGTTATATAAGAGTAAACCAAAGAACTTTTGATCCTAGTAAACATTATTTATGGCCTATTCCTAGAGATGAACGCCTTATTAATAAAAATTTAACTCAAAACCCAAATTGGTAATTTAATAAAAACCAAAAAATATAATTATGAAATCAACATATATAAAAATAATGGCAATTGCAATAATAGCTTTTTTTTCAAGTTGCAATGACGATAACGAATTAACAAATACCAACGTATCAAGCGTAGAAACCTTATATGCTCCTGAGGATAATAAGTTTTATAATCTTGGAGCTCAAAGTTCTGCTGTTTTTGAGTGGCAACATGCCAAAGCAGAAGACAATGGTGTTGTTTTATATGATATAGCTTTCGATTTAGAATCAGGAGATTTTTCTAATCCTATTTATGTAACACCGTCTGATGGTAAGGGATTTCAAAATGTATTGAATCTTTCTTTTACGGAATTAAATAAGATAGCAGAAAGAGCAGGTATTCAAGCCAAAAACATTGGAAAGTTAAAATGGACTGTATTTTCTTCTAAAGGATTTAATCTTAAGCAATCTAATATTTCTAGAACTATTGAAGTTGAACGACCAGCAGGATTTCCAACTCCAGATGAACTTTTTATAACTGGTGATGCCTCTGAATATGGTGATGACATTGAAAATGCTTTTCCTCTAAAAAAGACAGGAGCAACAACATATGAAATTTATACCTCTTTAAAACCTGGGGACTATAGTTTTGTGACTAGAAAAGAAGGTACTCCAGAAGTTTACTTTATAAATGGTGCAAATCTTGAAACAGATAGCAGTACGACATATTCAGATACAGAAAAAGTATTTAAAATTATGGTAGATTTTAGTGATGCATCAGTTAAAATAATAGAGGTTGAAAAAATAGAATTATGGTTCCCTCCATTAGGTCAATATTTATATGATTTTAATTATATAGGTAATGGAACATGGAGAGCTGCCAATGTGCTTATTGAATTTAAGCAAGAATCTTGGGGAAGGGACGAACGTTATAAATTTAAATTCACAGTTAATGATGAAGGAACCTCTATTGAAAAGTGGTTTGGAAGTACAAACGGTGATAACCAAAGACCTAATGATAGTACTGGTCTTGAATATTGGTATATGGTTCCTGTAACAGATGATTATTGGAGTAACAGTTTTAAGTTTGATGGAAACGTTGATGAAGCTAATGCCAATATTGATATTATTTTTAGTTCAACTGCTAATGAATATACTCATTTGATAACTAAATTATAAAATTGATACTATGAATAAAAGGATAATTTACAGCAGTATATTTGGAATTTTAAGTTTGTTTTTTGTGGTTTCATGTTCTGTAGAGCCTCATCCACTTAGAGATTTCGATAACAACGATGAAGGATTTCAATATAATTGGTATGCAACAGCAGATTCAATACAAGATGCTACGTATAATCAGTTTTTAGGTTCTCAAGGTACTTTTTCTGCAAACAATAATGGAGACAACACGTTTCACTATTGGCCGAATGGGCATGCGCTTCATGCTTTAACAGATGGATTTGTTAGGACGGGTGATGCGTCATATCTACCTAAAATGAATGCATTAGTTAAAGGCATTAAAAGTAAAAATGGCAATACGTATCAGAATGTGTTTAATGATGATATGTTGTGGTTGGCAAACGCTTCTGTTCGTGCCTATGTTGCTACTAATGATACTGAATATAAAGATATTGCAGAGTTTTTATGGGCAGATATTATTACAAGTTATAGCGATGTATTTGGAGGAGGTATAACCTGGAAAAAAGATACCCCTAAACTAAAAAACGCAGTTTCAAATGGTCCTGCAATAGTTTTAGCTATGCGTTTGTACGCACTTAATAATGATCCTGTTTATTTAGATTGGGCAAAAAACCTTTATGAATGGCAAAAATCAAACTTGGTAGACCCATTAACAGGATTGGTTTGGGACCATATTGAAGAAATTAATGGAGTAGCTACTGTTAAAAAGGATTGGATATTTACTTATAATATGGGTACATGGATTGGTTCAGGCGTAAAACTTTATGAAGCTACTGGAGAGGAAATGTACCTTCTTGATGCTATTAAATCAGCAAAAAGCCTGATGACAAATCCGAATTTAACAACAGAAGGTTTATTAAAAGATGAAGGAGATGGAGATGGAGGTCTCTTTAAAGGTATTTTAGTACGCTATTATACAGATTTAATTCTATCACCAGGTCTTAACATAAATGATAAAAATGATTTTGTTAAATTTTTAAAATTTAATATAGAAACATTTCATACAAATGGCTTGAGTAAACCAGATATGATGTCGGGGCATAATTGGAGAGAAGCGCCTACAGGAAAAGTCGATTTAACAACTCAACTTAGTGGAGTTATGCTTATTGAAGCAGCTGCCAAACTTGAAGCAGCAGAACTTCTTTAAAGTATTAGTAAAGTCATTATGGTTGTCTCTCTGTATTTTAATTTACAGAGAGATATGCTATTTCATAATATGAATACCCAACATTTTATACATTAAGATTTAATTATGCAAAGAAGAAAATTTATACAAAATACAGCACTTTTGGGAGGTTTGGCTATGGTAGCTCCTACAAATGTAATGGCAAGTGCATTATCAAAAGGGTTTCCAGTAGTACGAGTGCCAAAAGGAAAAAGACATTTTGAAAGCAAATTCATTGAAGAAGCTATAAAAGAATTTCAAAAAAATGTGAAAGACGAAGAACTTACGTGGTTGTTCAATAATTGTTTTCCTAACACTTTAGACACAACAGTAACATTTAGCAATAAAAACGGGAAACCACACACTTATGTTATTACGGGAGATATTGATGCTATGTGGTTACGTGATAGCTCTGCTCAAGTATGGCCCTATATGGCATTTGCAGAT